>JABAHQ010000844.1_pt1 | contig 165419 bp, 173 predicted proteins | sample 7062091 | NCBI WGS metagenome assembly JABAHQ01 (sample SAMN14534359, study PRJNA622989) | marine sediment metagenome | biome: marine biome [ENVO:00000428]; feature: marine pelagic biome [ENVO:01000023]; material: deep marine sediment [ENVO:00002113] | place: India: Gulf of Kutch | collected...
ATGCCTTGATTATTCCAGTTGCTGTACCCACAAAGGCATTACCTCAAATCAAAATTAAAACATTAGCCATCTTTTGATAGCAATTGAATCATTGGGTGTAATTTGATCTTACATATTTTTGAAAAAATTTACTGATACTCCAAAGATTGTTTAGAAATAACACCATGTACTATTTATTACTCTTTGATCAATATAATTGACATGTCACAAGTTGAAAGGAATCAAGAATACTCAATTTTTCAAGATAAATGCAAGAACCTACTTAATCTGCCCAAAATTAGATTTGCTGGCTTGATAAATCACATGGGAAAACTTGTGGCTGGTGGTTTTAAAGAAGGAGTAGATCCAATAGAAGATGATGCAGAGAGACAAAAGATGTACATGGAGTTAGCCTTGCGGGTTTCGATGAGAAAGGACTTTGACTATAGTTTGGGTCCAGTAAAGTATTCTGCCTCGAGAAGATCAAACGTAGTCATGATGAGTTTTCCAATTGGGAACAAAGTATTGTTACTATCTGCTGAACCAGATGTTGACCTAGACAAGACTGCAAAAAAAGTATTGAAAATTATTGGTAGCCAAATATAACTCAGGTAAAATCAAATAAAGAATATCGTGTGCATGTACCTAAAAATATCAAATACTGTATAGCATATCAGATGAACAAAGTTTACCTGATTTTTTTGATAATACCTATCTTTATCTTGTCATTTCATATTGAACAATCAACGAGTCAGAGGATCCCAGATTATGAGAATCCATCCGCTCCTATAATTACAGACAAAAAAATTTACAGCTGGGCTGATAAGATGCATATTACAATAATTGCGCCTAGCTGGAATACAAATCAAGACTTGGTTGATTCTATTGGCGGTGAAGCTGATCATGCAATTAAAATATCTACTAAATCCAACTCGCTAGAACCTTATCGTCTTACAGAAAGTGGACCAAATACCGGTGTGTTTAGTGGGGAAGTCATACTAACTGGATTTTCACATGACATAGACGGGGATGGTAAGTCTGATATAACTCCAAGAACATTGGGTAACGGTCCTACTGATGGTTTTTTAGAGACTGGAAGAGATGACGGATTAACAATTTCTTTTGAGTTTGCAGATGGGGTAGTTTTAACAAAATCAGTTTCAGTACAATGGCATTTAGCTGAAGTTTTACTTGATAAAAAAAAATACAGTCTTGATGATGCTGCAAAATTCAGAGTAGTAGATCCTGACATGAATCTTAATCCTGAATCAGTTGATTCGATATCAGTTGAAGTCTTGTCTGATTCTGATTCAGCTGGCATAGAAGTTGATGCAATTGAAACCGGTGTGGCAACAGGAATCTTTGAGGGAAATGTGATTTTTACAGACACCCAGGTATCCGGAGGTGATAGACTCTTTGTACTTCCAAGGGACATAATCACGATAAAGTATGAAGATATGACCCTTCCTTCTCCCTTTAGTATCTCTGATTCAAAAGATATAGTCGAGAAGGCAAAATTTGGTTCAAATATGCCTTCAATAGAGATGATGAGTATTAACGAACTTTTTACGGCTGATTTCCGAGGAAACAAAATAGAGAAAATTTCAGCAACTCAACCTATCCAAATCGTAGTAGGTCTATCAAACACACAATCTTTTGTACAATCATACTCAACAATCATCCAAATTAAAGATGAAAATTCTGTTGTAAGGGAAATTTCATGGGTTACAGGACAAATAGGACCAAACCGATCAATGGAAATTTCTCAGAGATGGGAACCAGAATATGCTGGTACATATGATATTGAAACATTTGTGTGGGATTCATTAAACGGACAAGTCCCCTTATCACAGCCAAACTCTCAAAAAATTTTGGTAAATCCCTGATTGTATAGATGTTCTAGATCATAACCTGCCTTAATCTAATCTTACCAAAACTTTTCTTTGACGTACTCTATTATCTTCATTACGTCAAGTATTCGTTCCAGCTTGTCACCTTCAATGCTTATGTATAGAAGATGACCGTTGTGCAATGGAATGGTAATTCGCTTTATCTTGTCGTACGCAGTGATGGTGTATCGTCCTTTACCTATTTTATGTGACAACTCGTTTCGAATCTTCCATGTTGATATAGCTCTCCTGAGAGAATCCTTTGTTTCTTGCAAGCTAAGAATATTGTTTATTCCATTTCTTTTACTGTTCCAAATTATTTTTCCATCGTCATCACAAATTGCAGCGAATCTGACACTTTCATTTGCCTCCATTATCATGCCAAGTAATTTTCCTTCGGGATCGTCTAATTCTTGAGCCATGAATCTAAATCAAGATTCTTTAAAATAAGTTTGATATTGAAAAATATTAGATCTGTTTTATTTCCCATGTGTTTTTCAAATAAATTTTAAGTTATTTCATTGGTTGTTATAATAACTAGGTTTCTGTTTATTCTTCATGAACGAAATTCCAAAATGCGAATGTCCGCCAGGTTCGCGAAGTTATGAAAACGAAGATGGCATGCTTATCTGTATGTCATGTGGTGGTTGGATAGACCCATACTCACAATGATCGTACAAGTCGAATATGGATAAAGAAGATATGGTTATAGAAAATCAAATATTTTGAGGGTATTAATTTGATTGTATAAATGAGCTAAAAATTGACAAAAATCACAATATTTTCTAACGTTGGAAATGTTGTTCTAATCTTGATACCAGAGGATGTTGCTAAGAATAATCTTGACTGCCCTGTCATTTTCATTAATTTTACTAGCTGGTTATGTTAGCAATCAATCATTTGCGTTTACTGGGTATGATTTTATTTCAGAATGGGGTTCATATGGAATTGCCCCAGGAGAGTTTTCACAACCGCAATCAATTGCAGTAGATGAAAAAGGAAATGTCTACATAACTGATTTAGGAAATAAAAGAGTTCAAAAATTTTCAAGTGTTGGAGATTATATTGATCAATGGGGCCAAGGAGGAAAAGAGAGTGGAGATTTTTACCATCCTTCAGGAATAGCTGTTAGTGAAGAGTCGGTATATGTTGTAGATCGTGACTTGCATAGAATTCAAAAATTCACTCTTGATGGGAATTTTACTGCCGAGTGGGGGATTAAAGGAAAAGGAAATGGCCAATTTCTATTTCCAAGCAACGTTGCAACAGGGCCTGAAGGTTCAGTTTATGTAGTTGATACTGGTAACAATCGAATTCAAAAATTTACTTCAGATGGGGAGTATGTTTTATCAATTGGTTCAAGTGGACTTTATGATGGGCAGTTTATTGCACCTGTTGGGATTGATGTAGACGATAAAGGAAATATAGTTGTGACCGATAAAGGGCATGGTAAGATTGAAAAATTCAATTCCACTGGTAATCTAATAGAATCATTTTCTTTTGATGCACATGACTATGATTTTTCACCAACTGGAATTGAAATTGATCCGAATGGGGATATGTTTACTATCAATTCAAATAGAGTTTTACTTCTAAAACAAGATTCAGATATGTACCTTGACAAGCTTGAACAACTTGGACCATTATCCAAAGAATTTAGTACTCCAACTGATGTTGAACTGGGTGTAAATGGTCAACTGTATGTAGTTGATTCGACTGACCAAAAGATCAAGGTATTTGAAACTCTTTTTTATGTTGAACCCAAAGTAATTGAAGAACCTGATGTTCAAGAAACCCCAGATGAGAACTTTGATGATGATGAAAAACCAAGAATAATTCCACCTCCTGACTTGGAAGTTGAAGCAAACGACTTTCTCACTAAAGTTAACCTTGGAGAGCCTGTGACATACGATGAAAGTGGTATCAAAGCAGTACTGAATAACGCTCCTGATAAATTCTCAACAGGATTATTCTCTGTTCTTTGGATTGCTTTTGACAATGCGGGTAATACTGCAGAAGCTTATCAAAAGGTAACTGTGAATGCTTGTGGAAACAATCGTTCTCATTACAATATTATCTCTGGTACTGATGGTGAAGATGTTCTTCAAGGGACAGATCGACCTGATCTTATCTTTGGATTGGGTGGGGATGACTTGATTTATGGAGCAGAATCAAATGATTGTATATTTGGTGGTGAAGGTGGAGATATAATTTATGGAATGGAGGGAAGTGATACCATACGAGGTAATTCTGGTGACGACGTTATCAAAGGACAAACAGGGTTTGATCTACTTTATGGCGGAGTTGGTTTAGATGTTATAGATGGTGGTGAGAATGAAGACAGATGTTATGATATTGATGATTCACAAAATGATTTAATATTCAACTGTGAATCATAATCTTGGAATAGAAGAAAAAATTATTCATTTCCAAAGTTAATCCGAAACCTAGTTTTCTATTATGAAAGAATAACATTGAGATGTACACAAAATCCGATTCTTTTGATTAAAATTCGTGTAGAATATACAATATCTGTGATTGAAAATATTTCTGATGTTATTTTATATATAAAAGAAAAAACGGTGATTGACTGAATGAAAGACAATGTTGAATTCAGAGAACCGGATATCCATCATGCAGCACAAGTTTGGACTCTAATAAAGAACTGTCCTCCCCTAGATCTAAATTCTGAATACCAGTATTTACTACTATGTTACCATTTTTACAAGACCTGTATTATTGCAACAAATGAATCAGAGGTAGTAGGTTTCATATCGGCATATGTTCCCCCACAAAAGCCAGACACGTTGTTTATCTGGCAGGTGGCAGTGGATAAAAGATTCAGAAAGAAAAAACTGGCTACAAGAATGGCAGAAAAACTACTCGCAAGGAATTATTGCCATAATATTTCATATGTGGAAGCTACTGTTACTCCTTCAAACAGAGCTTCAAGAAGGTTTTTTCAATTAATGGCTGAAAAATATCATGGAAATTTCAATGTACAACCTTTGTTTACAAAACCGATGTTTGCCTCTTCAAAACATGAAAAAGAAAAACTGGTCAGAATTGGACCAATTAAGAAAAACAAGAAAAAAGCTCTGAGTAAATTACCATAGTAGTGCGTTGATGGTCAAACCATTTCTTACATTTTTCTATGTGACGCTTGCGTGGCGTATATGAATAACATATTGCCAGCTATATTTGGTATCTTCTCAATAACCCTGTAGTTTGTTTTTACAATATTTCTTCTTTTAGAAGATAAATTGGCATCTTCTGTGTTCAAAGTGTAATGAGAGATTATTTTTCTTTTAGACGATTCTGGGCTTAGGTATAACTTGTAATATGGCGCAATTTTTTTCATTGCAATGATGGATCGTAATTTTCGTTTTCCAGTACTAGTAGTATAATCCAAGTTCGGAATGGGAAAAAGAAATGCCTCGATTAAATTTTCAGACATGATTTATGGTTGTTTTTTTTCTCTAAAAAAGTAATGCCTATGTGAGCTGAGGTTTAAAGAAGCTAGTCTAAGAATCTACTAAAGTTATCTTTTGGTATTAAACTCTAAATTTTAAATTATTAGATATGCCTTTACCGCCAGAAGATAAGATTGCACTAGAACATGGAGTTGATCTTGCAAAAACAGCAATACCTCCACTTATCCGGTATTACAAAGATCCACAAGTATCTTCTACTCTTTTGATAAGAACGGCAGAGGATTATGCATTAGGACAGATGACAGGTTATGTCATGGGTGCAATGACATACCATTATTTGAAGACAAAAAGTAGGAAACCAACTATACAAGAACTTGACGAATTCACAGCTTTTCTAAACACCAAGATTGGTGAATTAAGGAAAGCTATGATGACTGCCTGATTAGTTGAACTCAAGTCTTAATTGTATTGTGTTTGGTGGAAAATAATTGCATACTAGACCTTTGACTTGGTTTCATCTAACAATATTTTGATCCTTTTTTCATTCGTTATGATTTTAAACCCTCGTGGATATGAAACATTTCCATAGATTTGTTTTGCAAAAAAAGTTGGCTTAAAAGGAAATCCCTCGCAAGTGATTCTTATAGGTTCTGACAGTAAAGCACTCTTGCAGGTTTTTCTTCCCACTGCACAGGTAAATCTATCGAATTTTCTTTTGGCGTGAGCATTATTTTTAATCCGTTTTAGAATTTTTTTTAGAGGTACTCTGGAATCTGAAAAATTCAATTCTGAGTTATCTTTTTCACAATTAATTATCTTTTCAATTTCAAAAAAACCAATGACATATTTTGACATCTTTTTTTGCTGATATTTTTTGATTGTTCTTCGATCCTTGTTCAAGTATGGATGTTCAAGAAAGGGAACCAAACTAGCAACAAAAAATAAAAAATCTCCAGGTTCTAGTTTTGTTAACATTTTTGCCCGCATAGATTTTTGTGGATCCGAATAGGTAAAATTCACAAAGTCTGGGTCATTATGTACGATCTTGTCCTTAATGTCTGCTGGTACAAATTCTGAAAGAAATTTTCCCCATTTCTTGCTTTTGGCAGAAACTGTAGAATATGTATCGTTTTCAATAGTATCTTCGGATTCTAATATTGGGATAAATTCAAATTTATTATCATCAAAAATTGGTCCACAGACACCTACCGTCTCTCTATTGCTTGAATCTGCTCCAACATGCATCAACATTGCTTTCATTTCATGATACTAGGGTGAATGGTCAAGTATAATTGATTGTTAAAGTATAGAAATTGCTAAAATAACCTAAAATACTATTTTTACTTACTTGATGCAGTTGCTGGAGCTGTCGTCAAGATCCCCCCGGGACGGTATTGGCCTTAAGCTCCGGCCTTGTTATTAATTCAAGAAATTTTGAATAGCTGCCTGTCTCTATTTTACAGTAAAAAAGTCATTCACTGCGGTATCATGATATTGCAATTGAGCTACGTAAATTCCAGGCATTAGCGGCTTTGAGAATGACTTGTTAAAGATCCCAGATGAGCTATCCTTTATGTTAATAGATTCTACTAGTTTTCCTTTCTGATTAAAAACATCAATAAACAGATCCTCTCTAAAAGAGAGAGTTTTTTGAACTGCACCAGATAACAATAATTTATCATTCTCATAATGTGCTTCTATGACCGCAGAACGTGATCTTTTTGGCAAGTATCTTTCTATGAGTTTTTTTAGCTCCGTTACTTTATCCTCTGCCTGTTCTGTTTTTTTATTTGAAAGTGATATTTTGATATCACTAATTATAGATGATATTCTGGGATTGCTTTGATAATTTTCTCCGAACTTTTCCATGAATGTTTCAAGCTCCTCAAAATCTCGAGAAACTTCCGCTATACTCATTGCAATAGGAGGGTGGTCTTGTTCTATGTTTTCGCTTACGTTGACAATCTGAGTTGCTTTGTTGTTTTGGAAATGAAGCATAACTACGTATAGCCCAGCTTCAGTAGGTGCGTGCCATTGGGTATAGAATTCACCGTATTTTGTGTCAGAAAATTCCAAAGTGCTATGCACATCTCCTTCCATGTTGTAAATAGTAACATCAAGGTCTTCTCTTTGATCAAAATCACTTGTATCTACAGCACCTTGAAGAATCCAAATATCTTTCTGCGCATTATATGAAATATCATAAATTATTTTATCACTCTTCTGGACTAGATTATTACTTAGATATTCTCCTATCTTCTGTATGTTGGACTCTGCATCAATAAAGTTACCATAATCAATGAGTTCATAGGTGTCGTCTGTCATCTTCTCAAATTTATTGACATGAGGTTCAAATTCTGGATGGTAAAAGTTTGAAACCATATTAGAATAAGATTCTAATTTCTCTCTATACTCGATTCTTTTCAATTCATCTTTAGTGTAACCTACCTCAGAACCGTATGGATCCTCCACGTATGCATTATTTACCTCTCTCCATTCTTTAAACAACTGGCGTACATTATTGTCAGCTACTTCAAGATCGTTTTGTATTACTAAGTTCCTTACTTCATCTATATCCTCTTTCATAGAATTTGTAAAGTCAATGTAACCAGGAAGAAACTTGTTTTTTCTTAGACTTAGGTCAACCAAGTTTTCGATGGATTGTGCACGTTGTAGAATGTCGCCTGCTTTAATTTTATACACATCCTTTGAGTAGGAATCAAGTTCAGTTTTTATTTCTGGAGCTTTCTGACTTGCCCATGAAAGTAATACTTCTATTGTATCTATTCTTCCTTTGGTGGGATTTCCATCCTGCATTTGTTGTGCAGTCTCGATAATTCTCAAAGCATTGTTTATCTCATACAAATTTTCTTGGTCGGACTGAAGTTCTGCCTTCTGCTTCATGTTTTGATATTCAAATTTGAGGAGCGAAAGTGGATCTCTTTTTTCTCGTAATTCATTGATGGATTTCTCAAATTCAGAAACAATTGATAGAATCTCATCTGTTGATTTTGTTTCTTGCAGGTCTACCAACATTTTCTCCCAACGTTGTTCCATACCTGTATCAGCTTGACTAGCTCTTGAAATTTCAATTATCTTTGAAAGCCTAGATGAGATTTCAACAGTTTTTCTGACCTCTTCTATTCTTTCTTTTGATTCTATTATGTCGTCAACTGAGGTTGCTAGCTCTAAATCATTCGAAAGAGAATTCCATTCCGGTCTTATAACACTCACAATCTCTGAATCCTCTTTCTCCGAGGACATTTCCATTTCAACGTCTTCTAAATTACGTATTATTATTGCAGCTTCGTGTACCTTGTCAACCTTTGGTTTTAGTTCCAACAACTCACTCATAGATTCCTTTGAAGTTAGTGATGCAGAAGTTGTTTCCCATTCAGAGTGGACAATTCTATAAAGCGGACTCTGTTTTCTTGATACAACATCAAGATATCTTGCTTCTGATAATAATTTCAACATATTTTCAAGTTCTTCTGTATACAAAGGACCTGTGCCACGTGAAAAAATAAATGCAATTTCCTCTTTTACAGGCTTGCTCATTACAGAATGTGTTTTTGTCATCAAGTTTAGTAATGTCTCTTCAATCTCTTCGAAACTAGGTTGTTTTTTTGGTGTAACTTTTATTGGATCAATGTTTTTTATTGAAACAAATACGTCGTTAATATTATCAATAGATTTTTTATCATTGCCGATCTCATAGTAGAACAACGCAGAAAAGATTTCTCGTTTTATTGAACTCTCTTTTTCTTTAGACAGTTTGTTATCTGCCACAAGTTTTTCAGTTGAATCTAATGCTTCTGAAAAAGCAAACCTAAAAGCTGGATTTGTTTCAAATAGATCTTCATCCGTGTAAAAACCCGTCATCAAATCAACGTATAGTTCCTCAAAATTAACTATAGTATTCTGTGAAGATGACACAATATTCTCTAACCTATCACGATATTCCGATAACTCCATATCGATTCTTTTTTCTATTGCCGACATTTTTGTTGAAACTACAGTTTCAGCATTTTCCAAATAATCAGCTACACTTGGATCAACAATTCGGGATGATAAAACTTCAAAACTAGCCTCAGTAGAATGATCGCCATAAAAGACCTTAATCTGATATGTTCCAGAAATCCCACATATTACTCCATCCAGAGGAACTGATTCGGTGATAAAAATTCCATTTGAAAGGGGAGAGATCTGCTGTATCTGGCAAAGGTCTCCGTCTGGATTGAACGTTTCAATAATTAGAAAGTTTTCTGGCTGAATATTTGCTACCTTACCTATTATAAACAAGTGTTGGCCTTTTTCATAAGATCCAAAATTGTCCAAAAGCGAAATTCTTTCTGATTGTTGTCCAAAAGCATGGGCTGGTATCAATAACATTACAGCCAGAACTAATACATGCCCTATCCTTTTGACCAGAGAAATTTTTAAAGAATTATCATACTTAAAAATTAGGCAAAAATTCTACTCGAAATTTGTCCGATTTGTCCATTATAACAAGGTATAATCAAGGTATGATTACTTGACACATTGACTATAATTGAATAATTCCATTCTTAAGTAGATATTCAATTCCTGCTGTAAAGTCTTCATTACTTATGGCGCCTGACGACCACCAACAAGCATTGTTCTTTATCCAATTGGGAATTTCTTGTGATCCTGTGGGTGATAGTGGCACTGATACAATAATCAGGTTTGATTCAATAAGATGCTGAATTCCATCAATGAATAAAGTATCGTCTGTTTCATTATTGCACCATGACCAAGCTGCTTTCTTTACCTTATTTGGAATTTCAATTCCAGCAGGATTGATTGTTATGAGGAAGGTTTTTTCTGATTTATTTCCTGAAGAATCCATGGCAATACATTTGACTTCGTTTTCACCTATTAGAAAATACGAGTCTGATTCAGGGAAACAAGAAACTTTTACCATGTTATCAGTTTCATCAACTGCAGAAACTTCATAGCTAACTTTTGCCCCAATCTTGTCTTTTGCATCAAATGTAGGGTTTTCTGGAGTTAATATAGTGGGAGGAATAGTATCACTTTGCTGAAAGGACTCTGAAAATGGAAATGCAACCAAAACTCCTATTATGATTATTGTGGATACTGATATTACCTTCACAAAATTGATTTTATTGGTTACTAGAAAACAACCAAACTCTAAAGTGTAGATCCATTTTGTCAATTGTTGCTTTATCTGAATACAAATGACTAATAATATTGTAAATAATAGCTGTGTGTTCCCAGCCCAAATGCATTTCCCAAAAATAATTCATAATAAAAAAAAAGACTTTAAAATTTATCTGGAATATTAATTAAATTATACTTACGAACAAAACATTATGATGTGTATAACTCTAAAACTCCATTAGGTTGTCCCACATGTAAAATTCAAATGTTAATTTACGTAAAATATGATTCTGTAATCAAACTACTAAAAGATAGAGATTATGTAATCTGTAGGATTTGTGGATTCTCAAAAGAAATGATGCAATTAAAGGAGTGATCCTTTGTAAAGCTCTACCACTATTGTTAATTTTTAACATCAATTGTAAGGTCAGAATACAAGAAAAAACTACAATTGTATGTAAATATAGTTATTTTATGATAATAAGATTATAATTAAAGCAATAGGATAATCTCATAATTTGGTTGTCAGTTCCCTAATAACTTATGCCACAGCCAAGGCATACAGTATGAAGGGAAAATTGTTTACAAAAAAAGATTATAGTTTTTTTGCTGAATCTAGAAACTTGGAAGAATTAGTTACGAGACTAAAAGAAACCCAATATAGTGACGCAGTCTCCCACGTTGAAAAACCATTAACTTCAGCAAGTATAGAGTCATCACTACGCTCACACCAAGCAGAATTACATTACATGTTAATCAAAGCGGTCGGTGGCTCTGAAATACTACATGCCTACTACCTCCGATTTATTCTACGCAACATCAAGGCGATACTAAAGGATAAAGTTAGAGAAATCCCTCAGGAACACACTGAAAAATTTGTTAATTTACGGGCTGAGGAGTTGATACACAGACGTGATCTTACAGTAAAGGCTCTAATCGCAAAAAATACAGATGAAGTAGTAGCAGTACTAAAACCACTTAGATTCGGAAACGACATTGAGAAAGCCGTATCTATGTATTATGAGAAAAAGATTCTATCAATTTTTGACGTGTATTTTGACAAAATATACTTTGAAAATCTAGCGCACGTTTTGAAAAGTTCTTCTGATCCTAACATTCTTCATCTTTTTGGCATGGAATTAGATTATTACAACATACTTGGTATATTGCGAGGAAAATTTTGGGCTCTTGCTGAGCAGGATCTTCAAGATTTAGTGGTGCCTCATACTTCTAGTACTTCAACTGAGTTCTTGAGTAGACTTATTGGTTCAGAATCAATAAAAAGTACACTAAATGAGATTACAACACATTCACTTTACGGTTCTCTGATATCTGAAGAGCAATCTGACATTGATTCTATAAATGCATTTGAGCGTTCCTTTGAATTATTAATCTATAGATCACTTTTAGAAGATTTCTCAAAGATGTTTAGTTTTTCAATCATTGTAGCAATAGCAAGACTTTTGGATTTTGAAGTAAGAAATCTGACCTCAATCAGCTTCTCTGTTGGACAAAACTTGAAAGCTGAAATGGCAATGAAAAAATTAGTTCTGCAAGAAGATTAGGCTTCTTCATTATTCAAATGGTAATTTAGAACTTTTACCATATTTTTTATTGTTTTACCAATTCTACGATAAACTTCTAGTGTGTTTTTATCTATGAATAGATCCTTTTCTCCCTTCCATTCAGAAGTAATCATCACCTTTGCAAATGATTCTTTTTTTGGTTTATACTTGTACCAGAGAGAATCATCTGTGATGTGTTTGATTTCATAATTCACCTTTGCTTTTGGTTTGTACACAGAGATAGTTATCGTATGTTCTTTACTAAGCGAATCTATCATGGCAACTCGAAGTTCTTGATCTTTGTTAAGTTCAGAAATAACATCGTCATGGAGAAGCCCTGGGGGGAGAGTAGTAAGTTTTCCATACCCGTTCCAAATAAAATCCTCGACTTTAGAGGAAAACCTGCCTTTTTTTATTTTTGTTAGCGTTCCAAACTTTAAAGGACCAATTTTAATAGTAGAAGGAAATGATAAAAAATACCTTAATTTCCAAGTAATGCCCTCCGCAATCCCCATGCCGCGTGAACCGCCGGGGGCAATTAGACTTTCTTTTACTGTTTTCCTCTTTAAAATGTCTATAAAGTCAAATCCTTCTTCATTTACTCTCATTACTCCTCTGCTTGCAGTCCCTTCAACTGGATCATCAAGAGATATTCTTGGATAATCGTATTCAAAATCCATTGTTCCATCTGCAATCATCTCGCAGTTTAGATCCAGCCTCTGAAAATGATTATACATCTTCTTTGCAATACTGTCTTCAACATACTCTTCAATGTTTGAATCAGATAGTATTTGAACCGTAAAATAATTGGAAATTACTTTCTAATAAAATTGACTATTCAGATTCTTCAATGGATTAGTATTTAATCAAATTTACAAGCAAGTTTTTAACTTGCATTGCCTATAATTTTTGCAAAAACGCTGATTAAATTAGAGAAATGTTAAGATAATCATACTTTTATAGAATCTTTACAGGATAGTGTAAAATAAACCAGCTTACAATTATTGCCAAAAAAACAAGATATGATATTTTTCTTACCAACGAATTTTTGATATAACTTAACGCAAGAATACTGCCAAGTGAAATAAACGGAACTGTGAGAATGAAATAATATGGAAACATTACTCTTCCTGTTATAGATAAGATCAGATATGGAACATACATAGAAACAATTCCTGCCAACAAAAACACTGTCAAGGTTTTCTCTTTTCTAAAGAAACCATATCCAATAACAAATAATGTGCCCCAAAAACCAAAAAACCATAGAGGCACATTGGGATCTCCTCTCCATTCAATTCCTAAAATTTTCCCACGATTCGGTTTTCCCTCTTGGGTGTCATCAAATTTCTTTGCCGCAACCCATCCTAATCCATTGGCATCTTCGGGTGGCGGCAATGGCAAAATCCAGCTCCAAGGGAAATTGGTGTGAGTTGTTTCCCAATTTTTAACCTTATATGCTTGTGAACTTAGATAACCATCGCTAAAAAATACTCCTAGATGTTCAATTGGATTGGTTACATTTCCAATCGGTTTTTGGAGATCATATCCTCTTGATTCTATGAGAACCACTGTAGGATAGCTAATAGGAACTTCTCTGCCATCTGGAAGAACGTCTGTTGGAATTACTGGATCGTAAATAATTGGTGTGTAAATTACATCATAAATCCAAAGTGGTAACAAAAAGGATGCCCCAATTATTACTAGAAATAGGATGGTATTTTTTATAGAAATATGGGAGAATGAAGGCCGTCTAGTCCAGAGATGATAAATTGCAATAAGAACCAAAAAGAAAATTCCTGTTTCTTTTATCAATAATGAAAACCCAAGTACTATAGCGGTAAGATAGTATGATTTTCGTTGGTATAGGTATAATGAAAATAATCCAAAAAACATGAGTGGCACGTCTCGTAGGAATAAACTTGAATGTACAAAAAAGATTGTATCAAAAGATAGTATGGTAGTTGCGAGTAATGCTTTATTTTCAGAAGTAACTCTTGATACAACCTTGAAGAAGACTAGGAGTGTTAACATGCCAAATATCACAGAAGGCACTCTCCAGCTAAACCAGTTATCTCCAAATATTGTAATTCCTGCCCCGACGAAGAATTTTATCCCAGGAAGCTGATGTGGGGTGTGATCTTCACCTTCTAGGAAGTCTCTTGTAATTTCAAGGAAGATGGATTCATCCCAAACTTGAAGGAATTGAGGCTGACTGATCACAAATGCATGTAAAACTAATGACATCAAGATGATATGACTAATTCTTATTCTTTGAAACTCTAGTTGCATGTAAGCAGATTCATATGTTTATTTAAAATCTTGTCTGGTGGGATTGGCTATGTTATATTGATTGCTTGAAATTTTACTTGAAAAATATGCTACAAGTTTACTAAATAATATTTGTACATTCAATTCTTGCCTGTATAATAATTTGCAAATTACTTTGATTACAATCGTATTGGAAATTTCTGTGTTTTTGTTGTAATTACAGTAAAACTAATCAGTAATCCTAAAACTAACAATATTGTTTCAAATTCTGGAATGACATGAAATGATACTTTGGCATCTCTTGGTTCAGAAAATGGGACCTCGTTGCCTATCCCTATTATGTTAATATCTATATCAACTGGATTGCTGTTTGGTAAAGGTTTTGTAGAATATTCTATGCTACCATCCTGCTCATATTCTCCTTTGATGGATAAAATTTCAGTATCATTTTGTGATAAATGTACATCATAGTTCACATCTTTCAATAATCCCTTTTTCTCAAAACCGGAATTCTTGAGAAACGTTATTCCTATCAAGAAGGGCTTTCCTTTCATAGGTTCATTTGTTACTATTTTTACCGTAACTAGACCATCAGCAGTAGTTCCATAGACAACTGTATCGCCTAGTTCAGCTGGCTTAATATCAAGTAAGCCAGTCTTTGACTCTCTTAGGCTTTCTTGTATTTCAGCCTCAACGAAATCTCTACTTCGTTCTATAAGATTTTCTATTCTGTCTGGACCAGTATTGTTCCATAGAGGATCATTATACAAATGGGCACAAACACGAGCTTCAATACTGTAATCATGATGTTTTAACCATTCTTCAAGACTAAGAATTTCATATAACATTTGATTTTCTTGACACCATTCTATTCCATTTTTTGTAAGGGCGTCATTAGCAAAAAACGGTGTTGCAGCAAAACTTGATTGGGCAAAGTATGCCAATCCTAATGTTGATATTAAAAGAATAACAAAAAAATAGAAATTTTTAGTACAAATCATCAAATTTTTCCTCTTTGAATTTGACAAGACTGCTTTTAGTACCTTGCTGATAATTTCTGTGATTGATCGATAGTTTTTTTNNNNGTCATTAGTTTTAGGGATATTGCAAATATAATATGACAAACAGTTTTTTAGAAAATACATCATTATCAAAGTTGCATTTGGTAAGAAAAAGAAAAACTGGCAGGCCCAAAGAAAGGAGAATAAGACAAAAAAGGAAGGCGAGTAGGGCCAAGAAAAGGACAATTAGACCAAAGAAACCCTCTACAAAACTCCCGTATAGACTAAAAGAAATACCAATTAAACAGATCCGGGTTTGGAAAGAAGCTCAGGCAAGGTCTCTTGACCGAGAGGGGATAAAGGAACTTGCAAAATCAATCAGAACGGAAGGCCTACAAAATCCACCATTGGTTCAGCGTGAAAGTAAGGATTCCTATCTTTTAATGGCTGGCCAGAGAAGGCTGGCAGCGTTGAAACGATTGCGGATGAGAAAAGTCCCTGTTTTGATCATATCAAAGAAACAAGAAATAGAAGATGCAAAGGCTGTTTCAGTTATTGAAAATTTGCATAGGAGGAATATGAATGCAAAGGATATGGCAAAAGCATGCGAATACTTGGCAGAAACAATGGGTAAGACCAAGGGAGCAAGAACCTTAGGTGTATCTATGAGGACCTTTCGTAAATATATTGGATTTGCAGCTGTCCCAGATCAGGTAAAGGATCTTGTACCAAAGGTTATAACAAGAGACGAAGCAACGAAACTTTATCAAATCATACCAAACATAAAAAAAGCAATTGAAAGAGCTAACAAGATTTCAAAATATGATTCTCCAACTAGAAAAAGATATCTAAAAGCACTCTCTGAAGATCCTAATGCATCCCATGCTGCTGTTATGAGAAAGACAAAAAAATACAGAGCAAAGAGAAGATTGTTAGTACGATTACAATCAAAACAAGCAAAAGGATTGTCAAAAGAATCTTTGCACAAAGAGATGGAACCAGAAGAGCTTGCAAATAAAATTGTCTCAGACTGGCTTTCTCGACGTGGTTATTAGTTTCTGACACAAAATTTTGTACAGCTTTTCTACTAGTATGTTACTTTAACGGCAAAGTCGTTTTTTAATATGTGATATACAAGAACGATTTCGAAGAATTATAATTTCAATTAAAGTATTTGTTGAAACTCAATCCAAATTTTTAAAACGATGTAACGCTTTTTTAAAATCTTTAATCTTGCCATTTTTAATTTTTACACCCTCTTTTCTCAACATGTTCTCCTTTATTGCATTACCATGTGCATAACCTCCAAGTGAACCATCTGACTTTATGACTCGATGACAAGGGACAATAACTGGATACGGATTAGCATTCATCATTCTTCCAATTACTCTTTGACCATTTTTCAATCCTACCGCTTTTGCGAGATCACCGTAAGTAGTAACCTCTCCTTCTGGGACTTCTAAAAGTTTCTTATAGACTCGTCGATCTAGAGAATTCAATCTTGAGAAAATTTATGATTAGTTAAAGATTAATTTTATTGTTGATCTCAGATTTTAGATTATTTTTTTATTTACTCTAAGAACTTATAATTGACCCTAATTCATGCCTAGATTTGTATATTTTAAAGATTAAATTTAAAGAATTTTATGACTCATCTTGACTCCTTCATAATCCATTAATGTACAGGATATCTTCTGACAATATTGACAAAATATGATCTAGCTATAATTGGTGGAGGTATTCTTGGCACTAGTTTATCGTACTGGCTATCGGTTCTCTATGATCTCAAAATTTGTGTGATAGAAAAAGAAACGAGTGTAGCAATGCATACAAGTAGTAGAAATACAGGCGTGGTACATTCTCCTTTTTACTTGCATCCTAAAAAACGAAGTAAATCTGCCAAAACCTCATTAATTTCACATGATCTGTGGAAGGACTTGGCTTACCAACAAAAAGTCCCTTGGAACGAGATTGGTACAATAGAAGTTGCTATTGAAGAAGCTCAACATAAGACACTAGAAAAGTACCGAAAGTGGGGTGAAAAAAATGGAATACCATCACAAAAGTTAGATCTTTTAGATCACCAAGAACTAAAAAGAAAGGAACCAAACTTAGATGCCCATTCTGGCCTCTTATGTAAGATGGATGTATCTACTGACTTTGGTAAATTCACACAAGAATTGCAAAAACTGGCAAGAAAGAATGGGATAACATTTCTATTTGGAAGTGAAGTTCATGACGTACAACAAAAATCAGAAATTAATCTAAATTTTTCAAATAGAAATTCCATAGAATGTGGCTTTGTGATAAATTGTGCTGGAGGTCGTTCTCTTGACGTTGCAAAGATGTTTGGTTTGGCTCATGAATATGATGATCTACACTTTCGTGGAGAATACTGGATTGCAGACAAATCATATGAAGATCTAGTCAATACCAACATCTATTCTGTGGCTAGATTTTCTGAATTTCCTTTCCTTGATCCACATTGGATAAAAAGATCAAATGGGACAACTGAGATTGGTCCAAATGCTGTACCTGTTGCAACGCCTGAGACTTATAGCGGTTATGCAGGGGAAATAAATGAAGCAATTACTAAACTTCGAGAAATATTCTCTGGAAATGTAAGGAGACTCTTGACAAACAAGAGTTTTTTACAATTAATATCAAAAGAATTTCTAAGCTCAATATCCAAAACGGCTATGGTAAGTAGAGTAAGAAAATTCATTCCTTCCATTCGTCCTGAATACTTTTCAAAGCGTGGTACTGCAGGTATTAGGACACCTATAATAACCCCCGAAGGTAACTTTCTTTCTGATATCTTGGAGCTTTATGGTTCCAATTCATTACACATTCTAAACTACAACTCGCCAGGAGCTACCGGGGCACCGGCCTATTCTGCTCTACTAATTCATTATTTGCAAGAAAAGGGTTTCATCACAAACAATTTTTCTCAAAAAAAATCTATATGGAATTTTGAAAAAGTAATAGATCTGTATAACAAAAAATAATAGCGTTACCATTCAATAAAACTTTAATTTATGTATTATTCGTTATGTAATTTTTTATTATGGCTTGTTATTTTTTCTATTATTTTTGAAAAGAAAACACATTATGATTAGCAAAAATTATTTTAACCTAAAATTTTTACCTTCAACTAAGCTTAATATCCTTTAGAAATGAAGTAATTTTATTGCTTCCTGATAGATGTTCTGTAAAAGTTAAAGGAAAACAATGCGTCAATCCTCCAGATCATGTTATATCAATACTAGTGGATAAGGATGAATACATGGTAGGAGTGACTTGTAATAGACACAAACAAGAAGTATCATCAAAGGTGGAAAAATTACAAGAACAAGATAAAATACCAAAAGGGAAAATTAAATTTTCAAATCTTAAACCAGTAGGAACAGACTGTATAAGATCAGATCCAGATGACCTGATTCAATTATAAAAATAGATATGTCATCAGTTACTACTAAAAATATGCTAGTGAATCTACTTGAAGATATTCTAAAAGTAGATAATGTATTATTTGTAGTAAAAAGTACTGGTGCAACAAGCGAGATACGAAGCAATGGTTTGAGCATAAGACAAAAAAATCAATGGATAACTATAGGGGAAAATGATGGACCCTGCCATATGCACATTAATTCAGATGTTGTAAATAGGGCAGAATTTGTAACACAACAAAAACCTGAACGTACCAGTTTCAGCGTGCGCTTTTATGATTCTAATGATGAAAGGATTTTGGCAGCTTTTTTTACTAAAATGTATGATGAAAACCATCAACTAAATCAAAATCGAACAAACCTATTCAACAAGTTAGAACAAACATATGGAAAACAGGTAAAATTTTAAAAAATAAAAGTTATGACTGGGAGGATTTCTTCTTCTTTTCTTTCTCAGCCATTAATTTAGCATATTCTAAATCAGCGTTTGAATGTTTGAATTTTTTCAACTCTATTTTATTACCAAATTCGTATATAAAAACTCCACAGCGATAAAATACAATTTTTGTATCTAGAACTTTACCTCTACTGAATAAATTGGATTTTTTCCTTCAAGTGCTAATACAAGATTCTTCAAAGTCAAACGAGCCATCTTTTCTCGAGTTTCCCTAGTAGAACTACCAACATGTGGAGTTAACACCACGTTTTCAAGTTTTTTAAGCGGGCTAGTATTCTTCAAGGGCTCAGAAGTAAATACATCAAGAGCCGCTCCTCCTATCCTGCCCTGTTTTAACACCGAAACAAGATCGTCTTCATTAATTATTTTACCTCTTGCGGTATTAATCAAAAAAGCGGTCCTTTTCATCTTCTTTAATGCATGAATGTCGATTATTTGGTGAGTTTTTTCATTGTATGGAACATGAATAGAAATTATGTCGCTTTTTCTCAGCAAGTCATTGAAAGTTGCATATGTTACAGAATACTTTTTTTCTTGATTCCGTGGCAATCTGTTCTTATTGAAATAAATAATATTCATACCAAAACCTCTTGCACGTTCTGCTACCTTTTTACCGATCCTTCCTAGTCCCAATATTCCTAGAGTTTTTGTTTTAAGATCAATGCCTAAAAAATCATATGCACCATAGATCTCTTTCCACTTACCTTTTCTAATAGTTCGATCACCTTCAGAGACTCTCCTGGTTATATCAAGGATTAAAGCAAATGTAAGATCTGCAGTTGCATCACTAAGAACTTCTGGAGTGTATCCGATTATTATTCCTTTATCGATGGCATGTTTGATATCAATATGGTTATAACCCACACTGAAAGCACTGATTGCCTTTAGATTGACAGCAGAATCAATTACTTCCTTGTCGATTGTATCATAAGGAAAACAGATCAAACCTCTTGCATTAGAAATTTTTTTCATTAGCGTTTTCTTTGGTATTGGAATCTTTCCTGAGTGAACCTCGACTGTGTATTTTTTCTTTAGATCCTTTAGAACAAAATCATGCAACTTTCTAGTAAGTAGAATTTTTTCTTTCAATTAAGAAACCTCAATACCTCAAACCATTTATAACATTCCTTGCTAAAAAAATTAGATGAGTTCTAACGATGATGAAGAATTTGCTATTTGTGTAGAGTGTGGTAATTCAATTGAGAAATGTGTATGTGTTTGTCCATACTGTGGAGAACGAGATAAATGTGAATGTGCATTGTTTGATGCAGCTACAGGTGGTTAACTGTATGGATATAGTATTTCAAGGTGAAGTGTACTGAGTTTAGATTTTAGTTGGTTGATAGGAGGTCCACAAGGAAGTGGTGTGGAGACTGGTGCCAATGTATTTTCTCGTGTATGTGCAGAAATGGGTTATAGAATCTTTGGTAAACGGGAGTTTTATTCTAACATAAAAGGTGAGCATAGTTACTTTGTTGTAAGGGTTTCAGACGAACAGATTCAATCAAATGTAAATGATGTTACCTTAATGACATCATTTGATGCTGAAACCATATTTCGCCACTACGATGAGGTAATGGAAGAAGGAGCAATTATTTATGATTCGGATTTAGATAATACTTCAACTGACGACGTCGCAACTCTAGGTGAACCTTTTAAAGATCGCCTTCAGCAAGCATTAAAACAAAAAAACAAACCTTTTACGATAGCTGGAGCACTAGAAGCGGCTAAAGAAAAGGGAGTTAAATTATACCCTGTTTCTTTTCGGTCTATACTTTCGAATTTAGCAGAAGAGACTGGAAATCCAAAAATCAAAGGTTTAATTCGAATGTTTAATGTAATTGGTGTTTCACTTTCGCTTGGATTGGTTAAGATGCCACCTGAGAGATTATTGGGTGCAGTAGAAAGTGTTTTTGAAAGGAAGCCAAAGATTGCTGAAATAAACAAACAGGCAGCAAATTATTCATACAATTTTGCATCTGCAAAATTCAATGATTTTGGTCACGAGTTACCAGGAATCGAAAAACAACTTGACACAATACTTGTGCAAGGACACCAAGGAACTGCACTAGGCAAAATAGCATGCGGATGTAGATTTCAATCATATTATCCGATTACACCTGCTTCTGATGAAAGCGAGTACTTGGAATCTAACGAAATACTGCAAGTTATTGAAGATAGACCTGGTTCTACAGCTATCACACAGACAGAGGATGAGATTTCAGCAGTTGGTATGATGATTGGATCTGCACTGACCGGTGTACGTTCTGCTACTTCAACATCTGGACCTGGCTTTTCTCTTATGGCAGAAGGTCTTGGATGGGCCGGAAAAAATGAAGTTCCAATTGTAATAACTGTTTTTCAGAGAAGTGGACCTGCGACTGGATTACCTACCAGACATGGACAGGACGACCTTCTTTTTGCTATAAATGCCGGACACGGAGAATTTCCACGTATAGTTTATGCTTCTGGAGATATCGAAGAGAGCTTTTATGATACTGCTAGCTGTTTTAACTATGCAGAAATTTATCAGATGCCAGTAATTCATCTAATGGATAAATTTCTGGCAAGTTCTGTTATAACTTGCAATAGGTTTGATTCCAACAAACTTTCTATTAATAGAGGTAAACTACTGGAAAAAATAGATGATAACGATTACAAACGATTTGAATTAACTGAGGATGGTATATCACCTAGATCTAGACTTGGTTTAAAAAACGGCGTATTTTGGAATACTGGAGACGAAAGTGACGAGTTTGGCCACATTACTGAAGATCCAGTAATTAGGGCAAAAATGATGGAAAAACGTCTCTCTAGGCTGAATTTAATACTTCAAGAGGTTCCAAAAGAGGAACAACTCGTATCATATGGTGTTGAAAAAATAACAATTATCAGCTGGGGTTCTACAAAGGGTCCTATTTTAGATGCATTGAAAATGTTACAAAAGGACGATGTAGCAGTAGGTTTCATACAGATTAAAATGCTTCACCCCTTTCCTAAAGAAAATCTTGAAGAACTTTTGGAAGATACTACAACTATCGTAGACATTGAAGCTAACTATGTGGGCCAATTAAGTAAAATATTCAAAGAGAATTTAGGACGTGATGTTGACTATAAAGTATTGAAATACACAGGAAGAGGAATAACATGTACTGAGATATATGATTCACTAAAAAAGATTGTAGGCGGCACTGCAAAAAAAAGAGAGGTCTTAATGCATGGCGCTTAAACTATCTGATTTTAAAACAAATGTGCATAATGACTGGTGTCCTGGCTGTGGAGACTTTGGAATAGTAAATGCGATCCAAATGGCGTTAGCAGAGATGAGAATCGAACGAGATCAAGCAACTATTTTTTCAGGTATTGGATGTTCAGGAAAGACTTCTCACTTTATCAATGTAAATGGCATACATACTCTTCATGGAAGAGTCTTGACTTTTGCTCAAGGCGCAAAAATTTCGAATCCAAATCTTACAGTTGTAGCAGTAGGTGGTGATGGTGATGGTTTAGGTATTGGTGCGGGACATTTTGTGGCAGCAGGAAGACGGAATGTCGATATGACATACATTATTTTTAATAACGGAGTATACGGTCTGACAAAAGGACAAGCATCTCCAACTTTACGATTAGGAGAACAGACAAAATCTCTACCAGCCCCAAATACAAACTATAACGTAAATCCTATAGGGTTAGCGGTTGCAAGTGGTTTCACATTTGTTGCTAGAGGATACTCGTATGATGTAAGACATCTAAAAGATCTAATTATTCAAGCCATTAAACATAAAGGACTATCTTTTCTTGATGTATTGCAACCATGTCCTACCTATAACGATATCAATACTCGAGATTGGTATGCAGGAGAAGACCTTGCAAAAGAATCACAAGAACGACATAGACGAATATACAAACTTGAAGAAACTGGATATGATCCAGTAGTTCATTATGAAGAGGAATCTGAATTAAATGAGCGACTATCTTCTGCTCTTATAAAATCGCTTGAATGGGGTGATAAAATCCCAATTGGGATTTTTTATAAAAACGAACTAATTTCTCCTTACATGGACAGGATAAAAGATAGAATACCCAATTACACAGAAAATCCTCCCTCAGAACAAGTAATTTCGAAAGGAGGCAAACCAACAGCGGATCTGTCTCACCTTTTGGATGAATTGTCTGTGTAAAAACCCAATGAATTATTAGCAAGTTTTGTAAAACCCAAACTTATCGTTGAATTTAACTGAAGCAAATAAAATATTCAGAAAGTCTTTGATCAAAGGATATTTTGAACCAGAACTAATAAACTTGGATTTTAAAAAATCTAATGTTAAACATCCTATTATCAATGACGATGGTTTGATGCAAACTAATCTACTTCACATTTTCTTTGATATTGAAACTGGTTCTGATTATCCTGACGGCGATGAATGGTTTATAGTGGAATATCTTTTTCCTTTTGAATTTAAATTGCCAGACTCTCTAAAGGGCTCAGATTACTTTACAACCATTTCAGTTGAAAATGGCAAGACATTTTGGCATCACAGGGAGTTGATACGATACAAATTAGGAAAATCAAAAAAATTAATAGAAGCATTGGGATTCATTGATACAAAATACAAGGAACTTTATTCGTTACTAGAACCGCTTGAAAAAGATATCAAGTGATAAGATGCCAACTGTTACCGTGGAAGAGATATTTTTTATTCTGGGCTACTGCGGTATTTAATCTCCATCTTATAGAATCAGAATCGAATCTGTAAATTATTTCTGATGTTTCTTTAGGTAGTTTTTTTGAATCTAAATGATACGGCAATAATTCTAACACAAAATCTATCTTTTCAACAGCATTATTGTACCATTGACGATCATCTGTATCCAAAACAAATTTAATCCTAGGCCTCCCTGCAAAATTTACATGAATTTTTAATGCATTTCCTCGTCCTCTGCGTCTTTTCATTTCTTTGAACAATGCCTTAACCTTTTCCCATCTCCTAAAATCAAACCACCTAAAGAACTCTTCATTAAAAGCCAGCGGGATATTCAAACTTAACATACTTACAAAGTCCGGATCGTTTTGCTCTATTTCTTCTTGAGTTACATCAAATCTAGAATTAAAATAATTGTAAATTACCTCTATTTCCCATGGCGATACCCCATAATATCTCAGATGGGCGTTTAGGGGTTTTTGACTCAATATTTTAAAAACATGAATTTTCTAATTAAATTTTGCAAAATTTTGAACATAGTTTTCATTATTAAGATTATTAAGGCTAAAGATACGATCTTACTTCATGAAGAAAGAATACGTCGTAAAAAGTATTGATGCGTCCCAAGATGGTGCTCCCTACGTGATAGTATCATTAGCTTCCCTTAAAGATCTAAAGGAAGGGATGCCAACACAACAATCTCCTAACGGACCAAAAGTCATGGGCTTTACAAACATGAATGACATGATGAAGGAATTTAACAAGATGTTTTCTGGAATGGGATCGATGCCATCTGGAATTACCACAATAAAACTGGATATGCGTGAATACAAAGAAATGAATCTTTCAGTAGGAGACAAAGTATTTCTAGAATTATCCAAGGCAGAAAATTCAGGCGTATAAGATTTTGCAAACGCCAAAACTATTTTCCATTTTATTAACAGTATTGCTAGCAATTGTTGTTCCATCAACTTTTGCGTCAGAAGAGTCTCCGCATGTTTACCATTATACTAAAGGAAAAGTAGATCAAAAGAGTCAATTTGCAGGTGAAGTAGTTTGGACTTTGATTGATGGCAGTTCGGGAGCTCTTGTACATAGTTCTCCAAACGGAATTGTGGTTTTAAGATTTGATTTATCATTTAGCACAGAATGCGTTGGTGATATCGGTTTAATCTGTTTAGATGCAAAGATTACATCTGTAAAAAATACTAAAACTCACAATGTAGGTGAAAAATTAAAGTTAACACTAGACCCTCAAAACACTCTTACGGTCTCGATAATTACTGGACCTCTGAAGGGCTCAAACATTCTGATAGACATGGAAAAATATAGAATTCCAGAACCAGAAGAAATTGCAAAAAAATTTACTATTGCTAATCCTACCTTCAAATACGATGGAATAAAAAATACACTTAATGCAGAAACTGTTTCTGTGATGGAATCTTTTCCTGAACAGTATGTTGTATCAGTAGATTTTACTTCTAGACATGGTGGTTATGGTGATAGAACTGATCAAATTGTTACTCAAGTTCTTACCGAACATTCAATGAGAGTAGTGGTCTCCAATGGAATGGTAAAATCAGCAATAATAGATGACAGATGGGATGAAATAATTCAGAAACCAACAAAATAATTTTTACATTAAAAATTGAAAAAAATCATAGCCACTATTAGATATGGTTAACTGTGTTGTGTAATAATCAAATCGTGTTGATATATTTCCAAAGATAAAACGAACCTACTGTAGCAATAACGAACAACATTGGCTTCCAAGCAAATACCGGAATGTTTGGGGTTGAAAGTTTTACTTTGTAATTGTCAAAAATTGTCTTAACGTATTTTCTAAATCTACTATTCCATATCTTGTAATCTACTTGGTACTTCTTTAACAACTCTTCAATCTCATAAATTACTGGCGTGCGTTGGCAGAAAAGATGCTGAAGATAATCTCTTGATACCTCTACTTCGCCATGAATAGCTAACAAGCCTTTCTTTAATTCTACTATGCGTACATGCAATTCCCACGGTTTTCGCAATTTTAACGATAGGCCGTCTCCCACTTGAGAAGGCTGTTTATGTTCGAATTTTACTTTAGTAAAACCTTCGTTAGATAGAATCTTCATAATATCATTGATGCTTTTTTTTACTACGACATGTAATTGCTCTACGCCAGTTTTGCTGTCGACTTTTATCATATCCCTTACTCCGTCTATAAAGGAAATTGTTTTGGGATACTTGGTACGGTACTCCATTAACTTGCTCTCAAATAATACTGTATTTAAGCAAACCTCGGCTAGGAACTAGCTTTTGTATTAAATCCTTTCCCAAGTCCCCTAACATACAGACACAAGTCACTTGAAATCGTCATCTCTTTTTGTTTTATTTTTCTATCTGTAAGTAGTGCTCCTGAATCCCGGATAATTGCAAATGGTTTTGATTCAGAACCTTCGCCCATCTTTTGATTTGCAATGGTAGCTAGGCCATCTGCAACTGCTTGAATCGTTACCTTCAAGGGATTACCGTGAAGATCTCTAGAACTTCTAAGATCGTTTAAAGGTTCAAGACCTGCACAAGCTATTGCAACCCCGACAGTACCAATTCTTGCTGGCATTAATCTACTATCATTTATGATAATGCCAGTATGAATATGATGTTTTAGAAAAATTCTCCTTCGAATCTCTTCGGCAACAAGAAATGGTTTAGATGGATATAATATCACGCCACTTTTTGTATTAGATTTATCAATTCCAGCATTAGGGGCTAAGATATCATCAGAAGATGTAATAACAAAACCTAGAACCCCCCCTAAGATAAAGTCTGACTCTCGAACTATTATTTCTGCTAATTTAGGATTAATTCTATACTTTTTTGATAGCTTTTTTCCTTCCTCTGATTCCTTTATTTTAGCAAGTTTAAGCAATCTTCCCTGTGAAAATGATATTAATTTGCTTGAAATTACAAGAATATCTCCTGATTTTAATTTTAATTCATTCTCTGAAACCGTCTTTTCTAAAAAGGTGAACAAATCAAACTCTGCGTCCACATGTTCAGATTTCAAGGCATAAACATTCATGATCCTGACTGTAAAGAAAAACCCATCTTTTTACTCTTCTGACAAAGCTTTTAATCTGAAAGGCATTCTCTTTGCCCATGAATATAACCGAAAAGATACTCGCACGCGCATCTGGAGAGCAAAGTTTGTCTCCTGATGATGTAATTTTCGCAAATGTGGATAAAGCCATGGTTCACGATGTTTCTGGACCCGGAGTGATCAAAGTTTTTGATAAACTAAAGAAACAAGGTATTAGCATTGATCATCTATGGGATCCTTCAAAGGTTTGGGTCGCAGAAGACCATTTTGTACCAGCAGCTGAAAAAGTCTCTGCGGAAAACATCGTTAAGCTAACTAATTTTACCAAGACGTACGGTATTCAAAAGCATTTCAAATATGGTATGGGACAGTACGGAATTTGTCATACTTTATCACATGAGGAAGCAATGGTTTTGCCTGGGGAGGTTTACGTGGGTGGCGATTCACATACCAATACCACGGGTGCTTTGGGAGCATTTGCTTGTGGTCTTGGCCATACCGATATTGCATATGTTCTCCTTAATGGAAGAATTTGGTTTAAGGTTCCAGAAACTTTGTACTTTAAACTTACCGGAAAATTACAAGATCATGTAATGGCCAAAGATTTCATACTCAGAATCATAGGTGATATTGGTACTGACGGTTCTGCATACAAAGCAATGCAATTTGGTGGAAGTGGTATAAGCGAAATGTCTGTGGAAGAACGCTTGACTCTTACAAACATGACAACAGAAGCTGGCGCAAAGAATGGTATAATCGAACCAGATCAAAAAATTACCGAATATCTCAAGGAACGCGGTGTTACAAACTTCAATCCAATTCATGGCGATGAAGATGCAGAATATTCTAAAACCTATGAATACGATGCTGGTGACATTGAACCGCTAGTAGCTAAACCATTTTCACCAGAAAACGTATCGAGTGTTAGAGAAGTTGGCAACATTGAATTGGACAAATCATACATAGGTTCTTGCACAGGAGCAAAGCTTGAAGATTTGGAAGCGGCGGCAAGAATTATGAAAGGACGAAAAGTAAAGATTAGAACAGAAATTTTACCTGCTGCAATATCAATTTACAGGAAAGCTATGGAAAAAGGTTTGATTCAGATATTTTTAGATGCTGGAGCCATGGTGGGTCCTCCTACATGTGGTGCGTGTTGTGGGGCACACATGGGAGTGCTGGGAAAAGATGAGATATGTGTTAGTACTACTAACAGAAACTTTCCAGGAAGAATGGGTCACGTTGACTCAAAAACATATCTTGCATCTCCTCTTGTAGCTGCGGCCTCTGCTGTGACAGGAAAATTAACAGACCCGAGGGATTTGTAATGAAAGGCAACGTGATAAAATATGAAAAAGATAATATCGATACAGATGTAATTATCCCCGGTCAGTATCTTAAGATACATGACTATGAGGAACTTGCAAAACATGCTATGGAAGGTCTAGATCCTGATTTTCCATCCAAGGTAAAACAAGGAGATTTCCTCGTAGCAGGAAAAAATTTTGGTTGTGGTTCATCAAGGGAACATGCACCTATTGCTTTGTCTCAGTGTGGTGTAAAGGCGGTATTGGCAATATCTTTTGCCAGGATCTTTTATCGAAACTCAGTGGATGGTGCCTTTTTACTCCCAATTGAGATAAGTGAGGATACATACCAAGAAATATCCGATGGAGATGAACTGGAAATCAATCTAGAAGCTAACAATATAAAAAATATAACAAAAAATCAATCGTATCCGATGAAACCATTCTCAGATATAATCAAGAACATAATAGAAGCTGGTGGACTCTTTAATTATCAACCGTAGGTGAAATGGCTAAAACATTATTTGAAAAGATATGGGATTCCCACGTAGTTTTTGAAAAAGAAAATGGACCTTCTTTAATTTATATCGATAGACATCTTGTCCATGAGGTAACTTCTCCTCAGGCATTTGATGGACTGCGTTTGAATAATCGAAAAGTTCGAAGACCCGACTTGACTGTGGCTACAATGGATCATAATGTTCCTACTAGTGATAGATCACTCCCTATAGTAGATCAAACTTCTGCAATTCAGATTCAAACTTTAAAAAAAAACTGTAATGATTTTAGAATAAAGCTTTTTGACATTAATAGTCCAAATCAAGGAATAGTTCACGTCATCGGACCACAACTTGGAATTACCTTGCCTGGAACAACTATAGTGTGTGGTGATAGTCATACATCTACCCACGGAGCATTTGGCGCTTTGGCATTTGGGATAGGTACAAGTGACGTAGAACACGTTCTTGCGACACAGACATTATGGTTAGAAAAGCCAAAATCTTTCGAAATTTTAGTTGAGGGAAAAATAAAAAATTCCCATGCAATTACTTCAAAAGATATTATTCTATCAATAATCAAGAATATAGGTACTGATGGGGGTACTGGTACCGTTATAGAATATCGCGGAGAAGCAATATCTGACCTTTCAATAGAACAACGAATGACAATTTGTAACATGTCAATAGAGGGGGGAGCAAGAGCAGGCATGATTGCACCTGATGATAAAACCTTTGATTACCTTAGAGAAAGAGAATACACGCCAAAAAATTATGAAAGCTTGGTAGAGTATTGGAAAGAAAATCTCAAAACAGATAATGGCGCAAAATTCAATAAACAATACAGAATTCATGTTTCAGACATTGTGCCACAAGTGAGTTGGGGAACAAATCCTGGCATGACTTGTGATGTAACTGAATCTGTCCCAACACCAGAAGAATATGCCAAAGGTGATGCAAATAAAAAATTAAGCGCTGAGAAAGCACTTGCTTACATGGATTTGAAACCAGGTACCCCTGTCACTGACATCAATATTGACAGAGTTTTCATAGGCTCATGTACCAATGCGAGATTAGAAGATCTGATTGAAGCATCAAAAGTGATCAAAGGAAACAAAGTTTCACCTCATGTTAGAGCGATGGTAGTACCTGGTTCTCAAATGGTCAAAAGTGAAGCAGAAAAAATTGGTATCGATAAGATATTCAAAGATGCAAACTTTGAATGGCGAGAAGCTGGCTGTAGTATGTGTCTTGGTATGAATCCAGACATACTATCGCCTGGTGAACGATGTGCAAGTACGTCAAATAGGAATTTTGAAGGTAGACAGGGAGCTGGTGGACGAACACATCTAGTAAGTCCTGTGATGGCAGCTGCGGCAGCTATTGAAGGTCATTTTGTTGATGTAAGAAATATGGAGCTAGATTGATTTGAAACCATTTTCAAAAATATGTTCAAAAATTACCCCATTCTATAAGATAAACGTCGATACGGATCAAATAATTCCAAAACAGTTCTTGAAGCTGGTAACAAAATCAGGTTTTGGGAAATATCTCTTTTATGATTGGAGATTCGATGAAGAAGGGAAACCTAGAGAAGATTTTGTTCTAAATAATCCCAATTATTCAGAATCTAAGATAATGATAACTGGCGATAACTTTGGCTGTGGTTCAAGCAGGGAACACGCGGTTTGGGCACTGAAGGATTATGGATTTTCTGTAATCATAGCTCCTTCGTTTGCAGATATTTTTTACAATAATTGTTTTAAGAATGGAATTTTGCCAATTCGCTTGAACAAAGAAAGTATCGAGAAATTATTACAAGAAAAAGACGAAATTGAAGTTGATCTTTTGAATCAAAAAATAGGTACAAAGAGTGATGTCATTACTTTTGAAATTGATCCTTACCGTAAAAAGATACTGCTAGAAGGACTAGATGATATTTCTTTAACTCTTACATATGAAGATAAAATAAGTAATTTTGAAAAGTCTTCTACCGTTCCATCTGTTTTATAATCTTCTTCACGATCTTAGAATTTCTCTCTAAAGTTACTGGTGATTCTACATCTATCCAATCTCTATTTCCAATATTAAATGCACAAATTTCCTTATTTTTTGCTAAATCTTGTAGAACGTCAAAGGACAAATTAATCTCTTTTTTTGATTTCTTCTTTACTGACTGTAGAATTTCTTTGTTCAAGATATAGATGCCGAGACATTCGTGGAGAGGAAATTGCATGATTGGCTTTTCCTTAAACTCAATAACAATTCCATTCTTTACCAACGCAAAACCTGTTTCTTCCTTTCTTTTTGTTCTTGTTGCAACGCAAGCTACAACTTTCTTTTCTTTGAAAAATTCAAGCATTTTCTCCAAATCTATGGCACACAAGTTATCTACAAACCAAAGTAAAAACTCTGAGGACTTTTTTAAAACGGATCCTGCTGATAATAGATCACCGCCTGTTCCCTTTTGAGTGTCTTGAATAAATGATAATTTTTTGGATGTGTCAAAGTCTTGGAGGTAATTCTTTATTTGTCCTCCTAGACCCTTAAAATCTGAAATTATGATTATTTCTTCAATAAAATCAAATGAGTCGAGATAACGTACGATATATTCTATAAGTGGTTTATCTTGTATGGGTGTCATGGCTTTTGGGAAAAAGTCGGTATATGGCCTTCCTCGGGTGCCTTTTCCACCAGCTAAGATTACGGCCTTCACGCCTTAACGATATGATTTTTGTTTTCTTCTTCTTGCGCCGGGACCGCCAAATTTTTTTGGTTCTTTTTGTCTTACATCCCCGCTAATCAGGTATTTGTCAAATTCAACAATTCTTTTTCTAATATCTTCCCGTATTGATTTTGACAATGGGTGATCCTTTGGCTCTTTTCTTGATTTGGTCCATCCAGTAAGTGCACGGGAAATTGCAATTGATGCAGCTCCTGCTTGTCCCATGAAACCTCCGCCTCTTACCCTGACTGAAATGTCCACTTTGTTTCTTGAGTCACCGATAATTTCCAATGGGGTTAGTATGACTTCTCTAGCTGTTTCTTGAGAAATCATCTCAACTGGAGTATTGTTTATTCTAATTCTACCTTTTCCCTTGGTTATGTATACATGAGCACTAGATGTTTTTCTAGTTGCAAAATAAATCTCCGTCTTTGGTACGGTCATTGCGTCCACCCTATTACTTTAGCTAGTTCTTCCATACTGGTATAGTGAAACGCTGGTTTTGTTATTTTTGCTTTATTCATCTGAATCTTTTCAAGTGACTTTAGTTCTTTTGGAGTTCCTACGTAGGTTCTTAATCTTTTATGTGCTTCAATTCCAGATGGTTTCTTACGGGGTAACATGCCTCTTACCATCTTCTTCATTATGGTATCTGGCCGTCTGGGATGGAATGGACCATGTTTGGGATGTAGAATGCTTGAGATCTCAAGAAAATCTCTGTATTCTCTTATTATCGTACTCCTTTTTCCACTTAACATTATCTTTTCACAATTCACTATTACAACCCTGTCTCCCTGACGAAGCAATTTAGCTACATTAGACGCAAGTCTTCCAGCTATGTGATCCGTACCATCAATTACTACTTGAACATCTTTTTTTTGCTGTTTAATTTCTTGTTTAGCCAAGTAATTTCACTCCTTTGCCAGTTGGGTATTTTTCAACTAATTCTGTATATGGGATTATTTTTCCTCCAGCTTCTAGAATTTTCGAAGCTGCTTCATTTGAAATAGAAAATGAACACAAAGTAATTTTGTGAGATAGAGCTCCTGTGCCTAATACTTTTCCAGGAACTACCACTATGTCGTTCTCATTTGTTTGTTTTGATAATTTGTAAAGATTAACAGTACGTTTTGAGGATTTTGGTTTTAAGGCAAACTCTGATAATCTTTTCCATATTGGCGCATCATTTCTAGCTGATGCTTTTCTTAGATCGTTTGCCATTTTGAAGGTGAGCTGATTAGTCATTAGGCTTAGTCGGTTTAAAACCCAAATATAATATGTATGATTGGATTAGGATGATTTTACCTGCTCTAGCATGTCTTTAAATTCATGCAAACGGTTTGAAAGTTCGTCAATTCCGGTAAGTAAGATTGTTTCTGGGCTTAGAGCTCCAGTTGATTCTATCGTTAAAATTTTTTCATTCTCTTTTTCTCCATCTACCAGAACTGAAATGTTCGAAGAGTTCCACTTTGCATGGTCTGATCCTCTGCCAAGCCTGGCATAAGCCTCAGCCTTTACTTTTTGACCTGCCGCTAGCTGAACTATTGGCACGTGATCCGATATTGGTTTTACATCATCATCTTCTGAGGTCAACTCTCCAGAAGTCACATGTCTGGTGGCATCTGTATCTCCTGAATCTAAAACTAGCATTACTCTGCAATTAGAACAACCTGTTTCACTTTTGCATTCACATTTTGAAGGTTCATTAAATCTTGAAATGTCTGACTTTAGGGGAATAAGTCCTAATCTATGAGCAATGCCCTCATCTGCTAAAACTGATGAATTCTCAATAATGTCTACAGTATCAATAGCAAACACGGGGACGCCATTAAGACAAATTCTGCGCAGTGCATTGGCATATGGTAAAGGAACATCTTTTAGCTTGACAGAAATCCTTTGCTGATCTTTGTTAATAACTTCTAAGGACAAATCTTATGTCAAAAAACTCCAAAGTCCAAATAAAAATCTAGCGTGATCTAAAACACCAGTCAAGACCCATATCTAGGACTAGAATACTAAACTAATGAAAATTAGCCGTAAATGCTCTCAGAGTCTGAGGAAGGGGGTGAAACACTTTGAGTTGGAAAATTTAATGATATTCCTATGTTTCTAATCATTTGATTTCCAACTATTTCGATTCTAGATAAAGTCTGAAAAAATCTATCAGGACTTAATTCTGATTTGTCAATGAATTTGTTTATGCTAAGTTTTTTTACAGCTTGACCTGTTGCATCAAATTTCCAATTTACATCATATGTAGTTAAACTATGGGTCCAACCCACAATAATTTTGTTGAATTCATTTTTACTCTTATCAGTCAACAATTTTTTGTGTTCTTCTGCTAGGACAATTTCTACTTGAAAGATAATTCTGTTTGGAACTTTGGAATGTTGATAGATTAGAACTTTGGGTTTTTGACCGGTTTGCATTACAAAATTTGTTTGAGGAGGACGTTGTGATTCAGGAAGTGAGGTATGAGGAATTTGTATTTCATCTAACCATTCATTTATTCTTGATTCAGAAATTTCCAACGCTCGATCTAAATTCTATAATCATTATAAAGTTTAGATTTTATCATGCTTTTTGATTTTTCATACTACGGGTATGATGACTTGTAAAGTTTTTGACGCAGCCAATTAGTTCTATGGCTGGCAGTTTTACGTATAGATAAATATCAAACTGTTTTACCCTGTTTTAGAAATGACTGATGTTACAGTTATTAGATATTCATATGAAGGTGAAAAGTTTGAGATTCTAGTTAAACCAGATCCTGCCTTAGAATATAAGCTTGGAAAGAAAAAAGATCTTTCATCAATATTGGTCTCTGATGAAATCTATACTGATTCTAACAAGGGAACAAGAGCATCAGCTGATAAGTTGCAAAAAGCATTCAAAACAGAGGATCAGGCTGCGATAGCAGATATTATCTTAAAGAAAGGCGATCTTAATCTTACTACTGATCAGCGTAGGAAGATGATCGAAGAGAAGAAAAAACAACTGGTATCATACATTGCAAAAACCTATGTCGATCCAAAGTCTCATCTACCTCATCCGCCATTACGTATAGAGCAAGCAATGAAGGATGGGAAAATTACAGTTGATCCACAAAAAGATGTTGATGAACAAGTAAAGGATATTGTAGATAAACTACGATCTATCATTCCATTAAAATCCGAAAATTTAGATTTGGAAATAACCATTCCAGCTCAATATGCAGCACAGTCTTATTCTGTTTTAAAATCAACTGGCACTCTGAAAAAAGAAGAATGGCAAAATAACGGCTCACTCAAGGCAATACTTGAAATACCGGCTGCCGCAAGACCCAATGTGATAGATAGATTGGGTTCCATAACTAAGGGTACAGCTTCAGTTGAGGTAAAGAAATAATGGAAAATACCAAAAGAAAATACGTTATCCCAGGCGATGTTATTTCAACAGGTCCCTTTAGACCTGAACAAAATGTAATACTGGAAGGAGAAAAGATAATTTCAACTACTATTGGCATCTCTGAAATTTATGAAGATTCTGTAAGAGTAATTCCACTAACTGGAAAATATATTCCAAAGATTAATGATTTGGTGATAGGCAAAGTAGCGTCTCATAGTTCCTTATCTTGGGAGCTTGACATAAATTCAGTATACATGGGATTTCTACCGGCACAAGATGTTTTTGGCAGGGATTTTTCTGCTTATGCTGACCAACTCACTTCAAAGCTAAAGAATGGTGATTTAGTTGCAGCCAGAATAGCTAATTTTGATAGAACTCGTGATCCTTTGCTTACTATTTCTGATCGAGATCTGGGTAAAATTGAATCTGGAGAATTACTTGAGATCTCTGCAAACAAAGTACCAAGACTAATAGGTAAACGCGGTACAATGATTCAGACAATAGAAACAGCTACGGGTGCTACTATAACAATTGGTCAAAACGGCTGGCTAGTAGTTGACTGTGAGAATCCCGAGGGATTATTAAAGGCTAAAAAAGCAATCAAAATGGTTGAGGAGCAAGCCCACATTGCTAATCTGACTGATAAAGTGAAAGAAATGTTGGAATCAAAAGGTGATAATTAATGGGTGGAAGAGATACAGATGTAGTTCTACTAGATGAAAATGGCATCCGTTGTGACGGACGGAAGATAGATGAAACTCGAAAGATCGTGATAAAGGCAGGTGTTCTAAAAAATGCAGATGGATCTGCCTATATTGAATTTGGCGAAAATAAGATCATGGCAGGAGTTTATGGTCCACGAGACGTACATCCTAAACATATGGCAGATACTGACACTGGAATACTGCGCTGTAGGTATCACATGCAGCCTTTCTCTGTAACGGAACGAAAGAATCCTGCGCCCTCCAGAAGAGAGATTGAAATTTCCAAAGTTATCAAGGAAGCACTTGAACCTGCTGTAATTCTAGACAAATTTCCACGTACTGCAGTAGATGTCTACGTTGAGGTACTACAAGCTGACGGGGGAACAAGATGTGCTGCACTTGATGCTGCCTCTGTTGCGCTTGCAGACGCTGGAATTCCAATGAGAGATATGGTATCTGCTTGTGCCGCTGGAAAGGTTGCAGATACAATTGTCTTGGATGTAAACAATGAAGAAGATCAGGCAGGACAGGCAGACATGCCAGTCGGGTACATGCCAAATCTAGAAAAGGTAACTTTGTTGCAATTAGATGGTGTCCTTTCTCAGGAGGAATTTGGCAAATGCCTGCAAACTGCAATCAATGGCTGTAAAAGCGTATACGAACTTCAGAAAAAAGCTTTGACTGAAAAATTCTTTGCTGGAGGGTTGGAATAATAGTTGACTACAATAATAGATGAACTTAGACGTACCAAATTGGTAGAGACTCTTGTCCAAGGAACTAGGCTAGATGGTAGGAAGTTTGATGAACCAAGACAACTCCTAATTGAGACTGGAGCTATTCCAAAGTCAGATGGTTCTGCAAGAGTAAGATTGGGTGATACAGAAGTTGTTACGGGAGTTAAAGTACAGCCAGATAAACCATTCCCAGATATGGGCGACAAAGGCATCTTTATCTGTACGGCAGAGATCCTTCCAATTGCACATCCAGACATTGAACCGGGCCCTCCAAACGAATCCGTGGTAGAATTAGCTCGAGTAGTAGACAGAGGTATACGGGAAAGTCAGATGATTGATCTATCTCAACTTGTAATTAAAGAAAACGTGTCAGTAGTTGGGATCTTTTCTGATAACAGTGTTGTAGACTATGACGGAAACCTTTTTGATGCCTGTTCTTACGCAACCACAGCTGCAATTTTATCCTGCAAACTGCCAAAATGGGAACTTAAAGATGATGTGCCGACTTTGGTAGAAGGAGAAACTTCAGAGGTACCAATAACAACAATTCCTGTTTCTGTAACTATGGGTAAAATTGCTGGTCAGATTGTTGTTGATCCAAATGCTGATGAATGGAACTGTATGGACGCTAGAATTACTATAACCACTGATTCAAATGAAAATATTTGTGCAATGCAAAAAGGAGGATCTGAGGGATTTACTTATGATGAAATTATCAAATGTTCTGAGACTTCAATTTCTGTAGGAAGGAAAATAAGAGAGACTCTAAAGCGAATAAAAGAGGGCAAGCAATAAAATGGCAAAAAAGAAAAAATCACTAAAAGGCTTAGGGGCAAGATATGGTATTAAGCTTAGAAAACAGTTTACAGCGACTCATGCTTTACTAAAGCAAAAAAGAACCTGTCCTGACTGTGGCTCAATTAGGTTTTCACGGGATGCTGTAGGGATTTGGTCGTGTAAAAAATGTGGTTTCAAGATCGCAGGTACTGCCTATGATATCAAAATTTAAAGCTGACCTACAAATTGATGCCAAAAATAAAACAAAGGCAATTTATGATTCTATAAGCATAGACAACAAGTTTTATCCAGAAAATCCCACAAAAACAGAAATCTCATTGGATAAGAGGATTAAGATTAACATTGAGGCAAACCATCTTCCACATTTCCGGGCAAGCCTAAACTCCATTCTAAGACTAACAAAGGCAAGCTACGACTCTTTAGAAACAGTAAAGGTATAATAAAATCATCAACCTCAGCTACTACATGTCTTCTGGTCAGCAAATCCCACCATGGTTGCAAGAACAGGTGATGAAGTATCAGCAGGCTCAACAAAACTTGCAATCAATTTTACAACAAAAACAGCAAATAGATATGGAAAAAGCCGAAACAGAAAAGGCTCTAGAAGAGTTGACAAAGGCAACAGATGAAGATACTGTCTATAAACACGCTGGATCAATTATGATAAAATCGACAAAAAAGGATCTGATATCAGAATTAGAAGAAAAAAAGGAGTTTTCAAACACTAGGTCAACAGTACTTGAAAAACAAGAAAAAAGAATCAGAGAAAATCTAAAAGAACTTGAAACCAAACTAAACGAAATGATGCGTGGGGGTGGAAGTGGAGGCAAATCTCCAGGTACGCAGGCTGGTTCAGAAACATCAGGCGCCTCCCAAGACTACCAATCATCAAACAATTAGCAACTAAGATATTAACAAAAATTTGGTAGTTTCATTAATTGAAACTTGGTAACCTTAGAATAATAATTGATGAAAGAGAGAGAAAAAGCGGAATTCCAGAACTGTTAAAATCAGTTGGACTAAAAACAGAAGTTAAGGTTCTTCCTGTTGGTGACTATATTGTTGGTCCTGAAACGGTGGTAGAAAGGAAAACCCTTCATGATTTGATGTCATCCATTTTTGATGGAAGGCTTTTTGATCAATGCAACCGTCTCAAGGAACACTTTCAGCTACCTATAATTTTGGTTGAAGGAAATCTAGATGAGATTGAAGACTTGACAGAAAACCCACTAATTTTTTATGGTGCAGTAGCAACTGTTGCACTTGATTTTAAGATACCTGTCATTCCCACACCAAGCGCAACACATACTGCAAAACTGCTTGTCTCGATGTGTTCTAGAAAAGAGTCGCATCAAGGACCCTTTTTGAAGAAAATAAAAAAAACCAATGACATCCAACGCCAACAACTAACAGCCCTGTGCAGTTTGCCTGGAATTGGAGAAAAAACTGCAATCAAGCTTCTTGAAAAGTTTGGTTCCCCATTACGAGTATTAAACGCAAGCACCTCTGAGTTATCAAAGATAGGTGGATTGGGAGAGGCAAAATCAACTAAAATAAAAAAAATGCTTGAGAAAAAAAGCAATTTACATAAAAAAATAAATCAAAAAACTCTTCATGACTCATAAGCTATTAAATCAATAGGCTATACATGACAACATGCTTGTCTCAAAGGAATATCTGTGGGAACATGTTAATGACGCTGATACTATAATTCTTGATACTAGGCCAAAAATAGCATATTCTTATGGTCATCTGAAAAAATCTCAACATATTTCCCTAGAGGATGTGATCGAAGTGGATCAATATGGTTCAAATCTGGTCGCATCAGAAACAAAGCTTGCAGAATTATTTGGTTCATTGGGCATTGATCAATCAAAAACAGTCATTCTTGGTGGACAATATATGGATCCAGCTGTCGCACGAATCGCGTGGACACTAAAATACTTGGGACATGAAAAAACCCAGATCCTAAATGTCGATCTTTCTACTCTACCAGATTCTGGATTTGAGATTACAAGAGAACCACACAAAGTCTCTCCAACTAATTTCGTGCCTTCCATAAAGTCTGATTTACGTATTACAAGTGATGAACTTTACAAAAATCTAACACAATTTACTATCTTGGATGCTAGAACTCCTCAGGAATATTTGAGCGGCCATATCCAAAACTCGGAATTATTCTCATTCACAGAAGGGATTGGACTAAACGGAGAAATTTTTCAAGATGAAAAAAAGCTTTCTCGTCTTTTTGATAACATAGACAATAACAAAGAAATTATCTGCTATTGCACACACGGACATCGTGCCTCAAGTCTTTTTTTCCAGTTAAAGCTGGCAGGATACAAAAAGGTTAGGCTTTACGATGGTTCTTTTGTGGAGTGGTATGGCAAGAAATTACCCCTTGATTAGTTTTCTTTTGAGAGGAGTTCCACAGTTTGGACATTCTTTTCCAGATCGATGGTTTGTTCTGCATCCGGGGCAATACTGAATCCATTTTCCAACATCAGATATGCCTGAAGTCATGATTGGGGAAACCTTGAGATTCAGATTTCTTGCAACGTTTGAAATTGCAAAATCGTCAGTGATTAGTTCACCGTCTAGGTTCAAACACAATGCCAAGATTGAAACGTCTTGTTTTGATAATTGAAAATAGTCTCCTGTTTCCTTTGCAGTATCTTTTATTTTGTTAATGAATTCAATGTCGGGATCCATTATTTTTATCCTGTTAGTTTCAAGTAAGGTTTCTAAGGCTTTGTGATTTTTTTTGATATGTTTAATCTCATCATACACTAATGAGGTAGTATAACAATCACTCGATGACCTAAAGGGTACGCCAGCATAAAATGCACTGGCATCTAATATTCTAAAATCCAAGCTTACTCATTTGTCTAAGACCACGTTTTCGTAATCTTACAAAAACGGCTTGTTTTTTGTATTTTTTTATGGTGATTGGTTCTTCAAATCCAGCTGATTTGATTACTTGTGCATCCATTACAATATTTGCATCATGGGAACATATAATCTCAATCTTTTCATCTGGGACCACAATAGATTCTAGGCCAAAAACAGGGGCTACTGGAGTTATGATTAATACATCAAGACTTTCGTGGAGTATCGGCCCACCAAGTGAAAAGGAATGGCCTGTAGAACCACTTGGTGTAGCTATTATGATTCCATCCATCTTTTGTTTTACTGTATCGTTTTGAAATTTTATCTCAAACTCTGCTGTTTTTGTTAAGTTCTTACGGCTGATATAGATCTCATTCAGGGCAGGAGGAAATGTTTCTCCTGCACAGGATGCAACGACTCTAGTTCTCTTGTCTAGAAACATTTTATCCTCAAGGATTTGGTCTATTGCAGGATCAATCTCATCAATTGTTATCTCTGACAATATGCCTCTGTTGCCACCAACATTGATTGTCAACAATGGCGTTTCATTTGCCAAATGTCTAAAAGTCCTGAGAGTAGTCCCATCTCCTCCAAGAGTCACAACAAGATCAAGGTCCACTGTTTTCAAGTCTTCAAAAGAATCCATCTTTTTACCGCCATCAACTGAAACAGGTGATATGGTAAAAACATCGGATTTTTTGGCAAGAAATTTTTTTGCAACTTTTCTGCATGCTTCCTCTGCCTCTCTTGAGCCAAACTTTGAGACAACAGCTACCTTGTTTAACTTCAATCAAATCCTTTGATTTTTAATTTACTTAAAAATGATGTTTTTGGCTAGTTAAGTAAAATAATTAAGTGGGAACAGAGGATCGTTGATATGAGTTATGCACATCCTGAAGTACTAGTTGATACAGAGTGGGTTGCAAATAATCCCCCCAATGAAAGTAGAAGATTGATTGAAGTTGATTATGATCCTGAAAATGGATACAAAAAGGGTCACCTAAAAGGAGCCAGTCTGATCTGGTGGAAACGGGATATCAACGATCCTGTGACCAGAGATATTGTTAACAAAAAACAATTTGAAGAGCTCATGGGCAAGCATGGAGTAAAACCAGATTCTGAGGTAATACTGTATGGAGATTTCAATAACTGGTTTGCAGCATTTGCATTCTGGGTTTTCAAGTATTACGGACACGAAAATATCAAAATAATGAATGGTGGAAGAAAAAAATGGGAGCTAGAAGAAAGAGATTACACAACAGAAGAACCCCAAATTAACCAAACTACATACAAAGCCCAACCACCTGATGAAGGATTACGTGCGTATCTTTTCGATGTCAGACGAGCACTGGACCAAGATGCAACTTCGATGGTTGATGTTCGTTCCCCAAAGGAATTCACAGGAGAAATCACCGCCCCTCCAGAATATCCTATGGAACATGCTCAGAGAGGAGGTCATATACCAGGAGCCGCAAATATTCCTTGGGCAACTGCAGTAAAGGACGAGGATGGCACCTTCAAGTCAGCTGATGAACTAAAACAGATCTATCAAGATAAAGGAATCACACCTGACAAGCACATTATAACATATTGTAGGATTGGTGAAAGATCTTCGCATACTTGGTTTGTCCTGACATATCTTTTGGGATATCCCAAAGTTAGGAACTATGATGGTTCATGGACTGAATGGGGAAACATGATAGGAAATCCTGTAGAAAAGTAGTATGCTTTTAGATCTACCTGTCCTAAAAAAGGGAGGGTTTTACTATATCAAAGATGCAGATTCTGAATTCGTCTTGGAGGACAAGACAAAGAGAGGACTAACAGTACAAGATACTTCTCAGGATGAAAAATTCCAAGTAAAGGCTGACAAGGGAATGATTCATGACATGGATGGTATTGGTCATTGGGTTCCTGTAAGGTGGTATTTTTCCAAAGAGGAATTTAATCTCGAAAAAGTAATTGAAAAAGCAGAAGAAATGGAGAAAAAATATCAAGAGCTACGGGAATTGACATGTCCTGATGATTAGATAACCTTTTTAAACGAAATCAGGCTAGTTTCATCAAATGTCGTTATTGCTCAAGGATCGAGTCTGGAGTATGGAGGCACCCACTGCAAAGAGAGGAGTGTATCCACTTCATGGATTTAAACTCGGATTATACAGACTACCCATTAAATTAGAGGACCCATCAGAAATCAAATCCATAGTAGACGGCATGAAAAAAACTTTTGAGATGGATAGCTACGCAGACAGGATCTATGCCACCTATGAATGGACAGAAAAAAACATGGATGATCCAGATGCAGATGACTATAAAGAAATTGAACTTAGCGTTACTGTTGAGATTGTTACTGGAGAGGTGGTAGATATTATCTACCAAATTTTCCCACTTGAAAAATTTGGTGATGCTCAATGGGTTCAAGATTATAGAAAAAAGGCAGATTACTTTGCCAAGATGGTTATGGACACTATGTTGCGAAACACAATTCTTGCTGACAAAATGGTTGAGTCATTGACAAAGACTGAAAAAATTTCAAAAGAGCAAGCAATGCAAAGATTAGAAGAACTCACTCCATTAGCAAAGATTGTTCCAAATGCCAAACCAAAACCAAAACCTGCCAAGCCGCAAGGTCAGCCACAACAGGCAGAACAAGAAGAAGAAATGGAGGTTCCTGACGGTGCTAAACCTGGACCTATTGATGTAGACTACAAATCCCACATGCCACAATCTAAACCATATACAGTAGAATCAAATGGTAATGTCATCAAAACTTGGGGAAGAAAAGGAGATGACAACCAGATAATGGGTGTATGGGGAGAATTTGTTTCCGTTGACTTTGATATCTGCATTGCAGACGGAGCATGCATTGATGCATGTCCTGTAAATGTATATGAGTGGTTTGATACGCCTGAAAATCCCGCATCTGAGAAGAAACCTTTGATGGCAAGAGAACCCGATTGCATCTTTTGCCTTGCATGTGAGGGAGTATGTCCACCACAAGCAATCAAGATATTTGAACCCAAATCTTAATACAATTTTTGTTTTCTAATATCAAACGAAAAAGGCACATGAGACACAATAGAGTATTCAAACTTGGTAGAATCATCTAGCTGATTTTTAGTTAAAGAATTGATTACCATGTGCAAAGAAAACAAGGATGGCCAAAATACTACTAAAGATTCCTACTGATCAGTCGGTCTTGAAACCTTTCATCATGAATGCAACTTTGAGTAGGGTTATAATTGAAAATTATTCCAAATCAAACAAAATTTTATGCTGTTGTGTTTTCTCATTCCCAGAATACACCGTCTTGTTAGATTGACATGAAAAAGCAATTTGCAAATATAAATACGGAATAATATATCAGCCTAGGTAGGATTGCCGCTTAATCCGTTTACACAATTCGTATTCGATCTTTTTATCCTGGCAGCTATTCTGATTACTGCATATACATGTAATTTTTATTATTTAGCATATCTTTCTGTAAATAGACGAGATAAAATACATCAACTAGACATTGGTACTCCTACAATAACAATACAACTTCCTCTCTATAATGAAAAATATGTTGCCGCAAGATTGGTAGATGCTGTATGCGCACTTGATTATCCTAAAGAAAAAATGCGAATCATGGTCTTAGATGATTCAACTGATGACACTGTTGACTTGTTACGAAAAATTACTGATGACTACAAAAAACAAGGATTTCGAATAGAACATATTCGAAGGCCTAATAGGATTGGCTACAAAGCAGGTGCACTAAAGTATGCAATGAAACAGACAGATTCTGACTTTGTGGCAATATTTGATGCAGACTTTTTACCACCAAAATGGTTTCTTAGAAAAGCCATCCCGCACTTTTCGAATCCAAAGATAGGTTTGATACAATGCAGATGGGGTCACATAAATGAAAATTATTCTGCTATAACGCAAGTTCAGGCAATGAGTCTTGACTTTCACTTTTTGATTGAACAAAAAGCAAAGAGTAATTCACATCTTTTTATGAATTTTAATGGAACCGCGGGAATATGGAGACGTGAATGCATAGAGGATGCCGGTGGCTGGCATACTGCAACTTTGGTAGAAGACCTTGATCTTAGCTACCGTGCACAGATGAATGGATGGAAATGTCTGTTCTTACCAGACATTGTCATAGAGGCCGAAGTTCCAATACAAATGAATGCAGCAAAAAGGCAACAATTCAGATGGGCAAAGGGCTCAATCCAATGCGCAATTAAATTACTATCAGATATTGCAGTAAAAAGAAAAATCGCAATAGATACAAAGATTCAAGCATTTGTTCAACTAACTAGACATATAGTATATCCATTTATGTTAATCCAGTTCTTGGCATTGCCTGTTCTTTTGGCATCTAACATGAACTTGTATATTGTCAGCTTTATTCCGGCTCTTACCATAGCTGCCTATATGGCCATGGGTCCAGGAGCATATCTAATAGTAATTCAAAAAATTTACAACGAGTCTTGGAAGACTAAAGCAAAGGTACTTCCCACTCTCTTAATTTACAATGCTGGTTTGTCAGTAAATAACACAGTAGCCGTATTTGATGCAATTTTTGGTAAGAAAAACGAGTTCTTACGAACTCCAAAATACGGTGTACTCAAAAATGCCGACGATTGGAAGAAAAATGCATACAATCTTCCATTTACCAAAGTGACATTACTTGAGATATTCTTTGGTGTGTATGGCATACTTGGCATTTTGATCTCAATTTTTTCAAAAAACCCGATCTTTGCACCCATTATAGGAATCCAAACAGTGGGATTCTTTTACATTTCATATCTGAGTTTTATGCATTCAAGATTTAAAAGAGACAGAACGACTAGAAACCACGTTCAGACTAAAGAGGAGAAAATGGCCAACACAATATACAAACTATCAATGATTGGAATGGTTTCCATTATTGTATTTGGAGGTTTTATGGCATTTCAAGGATACCAGGCAGATATCTATCCTCTGGATTTGGCTCGAGGACACTTGGACGGCATAAGTGCCTCCTCTGATCCTGATGTTATTTTAAAACACTTGAAAGCTATACAAGGCCATCTTCCTGAGGAAGGAAATCCAGTCTGGATCTTTCCAACCGAGTCAACTAGCTTTACTAGAATACAACAAGACCTTACTACTATGATTGGAACTGTAGAAAAAATATCAAATGTTCCAACTGATAGTTCTGCATATCACACTGGTATGCTTGATATAAAATCCAGATCTGTAACCATTAAGGAAAACATTATGGATGCAACTCCATACATGTACGTTAGCGTATCAAACATAGTTTTTAGCTCAATTTGGATTGCCGCTATACTGGGAATATTTGCAGCCCTTAAACGAAAGAAGACACAACTAAAAGAAGTAGATGAAGGTATCTAAGATATATTCAGATCGTTTCTTATCTCGTCTACTGCCCTTATACCATAAATATCGCGAACTTGCTTAATCCTTATTGCCTCTTTGAGAAGATCACGCCCCAGGTTATTGAGCAAAACGTTATACACGTCTGAAAATCTAATCTCCCACCTGTCTGCACAATCTAGGATCTTTGAAACTGCCCACTGCCTTACCTCATAAGGGAGTGGGATGTTCTGTTGGGACTCTATTGAAACTTTATCAAACAAATTTACTATATCCATGGTTTGCTGCGCCATTCTTTCGACATCTGACAGTTCTCCGTATTTTGACTCGGAGTTCATTCTTATGTTTGATTGGTACTCTGAAAGTTTGAGTAGTGCCATCATCTCCTTTGAAGTATCAGAGGTTGACTTGCTAGTTGCATCTTTAACAGAATGCAGCTCTTGAAAAATTTTGTTTGTTTTTTGATGGAACTCTGAGGTAGCTTCCTCTGATCTCTTTATCTGTTCAGAAAGAGTTGAAATCTTTTGGTCTATAGTGTTTGTTTTATCAAATACATTTTGCTTGAATCCATTGAACTCCTCTTGAACTGACTTTAATCCCTCACCTACAAATGCGGTATTATCAGCTCGCTTGGCAAGGGATGACATTCCAGTCTCCAAGGAATCAATCTTTCCTGCCATGCCTGAGAGGACATCGGCCTTTGTAGATACATCCTTGATTGTAGATTTGATTGATTCTATCTCTTCTTGAAGAGAACTAACTGATTCTGCTTTCGCTGAAACAGATGAAAATTGAGCCTTGATATTTTCTATCAGACCTGACAGGGAGTCGATTTTTTCAGCCTTGTCTGATATAGAATCAATCTTTGTCTTTATTGATTCCAATTCAGCATCTAGTCCCTTCGCAGAATCTGCCTTTGAAGAAACTGATTCTAGCTTTTTTCTTAAATCAGTTATACTTTTCTCAAGTGAATCAAGATTATCTGTTTTTGTTGAAATTGAAGATAGGTTTTTTTTAAGGCTTGTAATTTCTGAGCTAGCACTCAAAACAGAGTCTGTCTTTTTTGATGCCTTCTTCAGGTCATCTTTTATCTCATCAATTCTTTGAGATACTTTGATTATCATCTGTGAGTTGTTTCGAATCGAATCCATACTATCTGATACCTGCTTGGATAACTCTTCGGCCTTTACAGATGATTTCTGAGCCTGTTCTAGCTTTTTTACTTCCTCTTGAAGCCGTGATGTCTGATCATTAATTTTGTTAACTAGACTTGCTTGTGACCTGACTTGATTTAGACCAGAATACAATTTTTGTGTGTCATCTTCAATAATATTGATTTGCTTTGACTGCTTTTGTATCTGCTCCATCGCAGATGTTAGAGCATCCATCATTTGCTTCATTGAAATTAGCACTTTTTGATTGTCGGCAAAAATTTTTGACATTGATTTAATTTCTTTTGAAAGAGACTTTGTCGTATCTGAGAGGCTTGCAGTTTTTTTCAAAATCTGAGCTGGTGTAGGATCTCTTTTGGTTTTGGCTTTGGTTGATGAGGCAGCGGTTTTTGTTTTAGCAGTCTTGGTCTTTGATGTTGTCTTTTTTGCCCTGCCCTTCATAATTCGAAAATACAAAAGTTATGTTAAAAAAGTTAGGTCTAAAATAAAGAATGTAATGAGTTACTTGTTTACAACTTCTGGCTCATGAAGCAACTCATGAAATATTTTTTCTGTCAGTCCGTTTTGGGTTTCTACAAATCCCCTCGAACAGTATTCACAACGAATCATAAAGTACGGTACGGTACTGTACTATTAATAATTGGGTAATTGTATCGTAACCTAATTGGTGCAGTCAGATACCCCAGGTCATATTTCCTCACAAATATCAGATGACCTACTCATCACTCTGCGACTATTATTTCAAATAAAGCAATAAAGAGTTTCATGAAGGTAACAAAAATTAACAAATTTGTCGTCTCATAATGCCTCGGGGTTTAAAGAAAATTCTCGGTAACTTGAGTATAGGCATATGAATTTGTACGAGACTGTAAAGTCCTCAGGTGTTTCTGGAATCAAAAAGACTCAGCTAAAGAAAGAGTTTGGAAAGGATTACGAATCAGAAATATCAAAACTTGTTGGAAAAGACAAGGTGATAGTAGATCAGAAGGGTTTGGCCCATTTTGTTTGGACTAGAGAACATTATCTGTCCCATTTATCAAAAAATGATCCTAAATACAAAATCATTTTCAACAAAGTAAAAGAGCTAGAAAAAAAGCTAGAGGCTATCAAAAATGCAACTTTGGGCCACTCAGAGCAAACAGGCTCTAAAACAGATAAGGCAGATGAGTTCAAAACTTGTTTTAATCATGCTTTGCAGGAATCCTCATCTTCAATTGGTTGGACCCAATTCTTAGAATTGAGAACTAGAGTTTGTAAGTTAATGAGCATTGATAAAGAAAACTTTTACGCCCTTGCCAACGAACTAGTAAAACGTTTTCCAAATGAATACGAGATATCAACCGGAGGTAGTGAAGGAATAACGTCTCGTGGTTTATTGCACGGCTATGTGAGGCGACTATGAATTATCCATATGGTCTAAAACACAATCCGTTCCCAAGCAGTCCAACTCCTACCGAAAAGGATGCCAGAGTTTTGGGAGGTACAAGACACAAGAGAGCAAAGGAAGCAATCGTAGACTGTATATCTGAACTTTATCGTCATTCCTCTAGACGAAAATCAACAGGAAATGATTTTAGAGTAATCACATTGATCCAAGATGTAGGTTCTGGTAAGACACATCTTGCTCTTCACATCAAAGGCCTGAAGACAAGGCAAAACATTAGCAGTACTTATGTTGACCTTGCTACAATCTCCCCCAAGACAAAGGAGAGCCTATATGATGCAATTATCCGTGGGTTTGACAAAAGAATCTTTGATGAACTCCGCACAGAATTGCTAAAGCAGATCTGTGAAAAGGCTGAAAAAGGAGACTCGATGGCAAAAAAGGCTTTGAATTATGGTTTTGGCGATAGGTTCAAGGGAGTCACACTAAAACAAAAAGTTGAAGATATTATCTTTGATCACAAATCATACTCTAAGGAAAACCTTCCTAGGTATCTTGCTCAAAATTACAATCCTCACGAGTCAACTATCATTATGAACATATTGGCAAGATCATTTTCCCAAGTGTCTAATCTAGATGAACTTTTGGGCAGACTAACTGCAATATCAGAATTTAGCCACAATCTGTTAGGAAAGATAATTCTGTACGAGTTTGACGAGTTTGATGCCGAAGAGGGCTCGATGGAATTTGTAAAGTCTTTGATTAACGCACACCTTCCCGCCTCAGTTATGCTTTTAATTGCAACGCCATCTGCTTATGGTGACGTTCAAAAGAATAGCCCGTCCACATTTGATAGACTAGAAAAAGCAAATTACAAAATTGATTTGGCAGGTTCTAACTCTATTGATGAACTAATCGAGATTGCAACTGAATACATTAAACAAGGAGAAAAAAGTGGTAAATTCACCAAAAAAGAACAAGAAAATCTTGCAGCCAAGATTAGGGTATTGTGTGACGAATTTCCTGACTTTAGGAGTGTTAGATCGCTTATCAACATTCTTTATCATGCAACAGAAAAATCTGCCCAATTAGGACATGAGGTAATATCAGAAGCATCACTAGATGAGACAATTAAGAGTGCCTTCCCAGGACTCAAGGTTCGCGGGAGCATAATGGATGTTCCGATCGGTGATTTCCTAAAGCTTAGACGTGATTCTCAAAAAGGAAAGGCAAAATCCAAAATCAAAGAAGCAATATCAAACTTGGTGAATTTTGCACACGAGCTGGGAAACGTCTCAAAGGCTGAAAGATCAAACAGGTCCTTTGATGCAATATATTCAGATTCTTATGGCAACAAGACTGGAATTGCTGTGATAATGGACGATGATCACTCTAAGAACTTTAGTGATATACAAAATGTAATCAAATCAGCTGCCATGGTGGACAAGCTTATCATACTAACAAATACCAAGATTCCAGAGTCACAACAGGCTACAATCATCAATATTGACAAGTCAAAGCTGGTGGATTTACTATACTTTAATGATAGATATGTAGAACACAAGATTGCTGAGCCAGAAAATGAAAAAATTCAGATGCTGGCTCGCACAATTAATGTGATCTAGAACACCATACTTTCGGACATAGCAAACCTAACTTTTTCCTCTATGTCTCAAAAATTTCTCAAAAAACCATGACGACCTTTTTGGCAAAACCACACGGTAGTTATAATGTGAATTAAATTTCAAAAAATAGTGTTTGTTGAATGGATTCTTGATAAAGATAAAACAAGATCTGTGAGAACAGTTCAAAACTCTATGAAAGAATCAAAAATCTTCGACATCTTCAAAAATTTCCAATGCTGCTAAAGGATGGTTTTCTTCCACCAATCTTTTAGCCTCGTTTAAGGCATTCTTACCATTTTCAGTAAAAGTATACCATTCATATCCATCATCTCTGGTTTGTGAATCTATCCAATCCATAGCAACTAATTCATTCATTAATTGTTTAAAGTCGCCAGGTTCTTGCTTTCTTAATTGAAAAGCTTTATTCATTATTTGATTTTTTGTAGCACGAACTTGACTCTTGGTTTCAGGATTAATTCCTAGTGAAATAAGATAGGAAACCACAAGCAATTTTCTTTTATCTCTCTGAGTTTTAATACTGGGACTCCTGATTCTGTAAAATCCATGTTTTTCTCTTCTAGAAGCCATTGTTGGATAAAACTTGGTTAGAAAAGTTATTCAATATATCGTCATGATGTCATTTTCTGAAATCTTGTAGAATTATGTAATTTTTTGAAATCACTTTCAGATTTAGCCCTTTCCTTGTTTTCTTTATTGAGAGAAATTGCTACTAATAACGAATCTAAACTATCTTCAATTTGATCCTGTTTTGCTAATATTCGTGCTTTTTGGTACCATGAATCATCATTTGATGGTGATTCGTCAATAGAATAATTTATGCAAATGATTGCCTCGTCTAATTTATCTTGTTCAATCAATGATACTGCTTTATTGGTTAACGTAACGTCATCATTTGGATTAATTTCTAAAGCAACATTACAGGCATTTATTGCGTTTTGGTAATCTTTTAGTTTGATAAGGTTATAAGATTTCAATATCCAAATATCAAGATCCTCAGGATCAAGCTCAATTAGCTTTTCTACAATTTCATTGGATTCATTATATTTTTCTAGATCTGAAAGAATATTTGCATAAGTATAAAGTGAAACTATATTGTTTGGTTCTATCTCAAGTACTGTTTCAATAGTTTTTTTTGCACTTTCATGTCTACCTAGGTGTGATAAATCATCTGCTTTACTAGCTATGACTTCAAAATCTTTTGGCTCAAGTTCTAGGTACCTGTTATAACAGTCAATTGAAAGTTCAAAATTTCCTGTGTTATGATAACAATTTCCTAGATTTACTAAATTTTCTTTATTATCTGGTTTTAATTTTAGTGCTTTTTCATATGATATTGAAGCTTCTACATCTCTATCCAAATCATAAAGTACATCTGCTTTGGTGGATAATAATTTCTCATTTTTTGGATGATTTCTAATTTCCCGATTAAGAACGATCAGAGCTTCGGTGAGTTGTTCTTTTTCAAGTAGTTTTGCAACTCTTTCTAAAGTATCGTCAGCTTGAATCTCTTCAATAAATCTGTCTTTGAATTTTTTGAGTATGCTAACCAATGTAACAATATCTGTATTTTTTAATATAAATTGGCCTTCAGTTTTTCTGAAACCCATTGTATTTTTTTGAAATTCCATTAAGGAGTTCTGAATCGGGATTTTTCTTTTCTAAATAGTAAATAATTTTCATGCAACAGCAAACAAAAATCCTATTTGGAGGTGAGGAATCTGCCCTCAAAAAAAGTCAGGTTGAAAGTATACCTGTAGTAGCAGATAAAAAACTTTCAAACGCACAAGTTGTTGGAGATTTTTCTTTAATTCCAACAAATGCAATCGACCAAATCGGCTTAATTGGAAGCAGGCAATTGGCAAAAAGACAAATCTCAACTGCCACAAAGTCTGCAAAAAAGGGTTTCAGGGTGGTAGCAAAATGGTAGCCTATCAAGTAATGGGAAAAACTAGAATCAAAGATCCTGCTATGTGTCCGCATTGTTTTAGAACAGCTGCAGGACACGAGTCTATCATCAAAAACTTTGGCCTAAGAAACATGGATGATGGAACCACTAGAGTTCAATCTTGGTGCAGAGATTGCAGAAAAAGGATCACTGGAGGTAATGTACAATGACAATGGTCCAAGAAAGACTATACACGGAAGAAAAACAAGTAGCACTAAAGGATCTAAAGCTAGATCCCAAAAATGTAAGATTTCGCCACAACAAGTCATTGCTAACTGAAAAACAGATGGAAGAATATCTGTATGAGGAAGAAGACGTCAAGCTTCTAATCAGGCAAATTCGACATGACAAAAAAGTACAACAACCAATCTATGTAGTAGAGGATTCAGATGGCAAATACATAGTAAAAGAAGGAAACAGGCGTGCAGTAGCACTTCGAAAAATCGATTATGACATCAAAGCTGGAAAAATCAAAGATTTTGCCAAAAACCATTTTGAGGTAGTTCCAGTGTTTGTCCTGCGCGGTACAAAACACGAAATAGAGGTGTTCATAGCACAAGACCACGTTTCTGGGAAAAATTCTTGGGCAGCACTCAACAAGGCCTCAGTCATCTATGACTTCATAGAGAACAATGGAGAAAGCATTGAAGAAGTTGCAATAGAGCTTGGAATGACAAAAAGCAAGGTGTCAAACCTCTACGAGGCATTCAAGGCCACAGAAAAGTATGGAAAAAGATATCCGGAGGACAAAAACCACGTGACAAAGTTCTCGTATTTTATGGAACTTTACCAAAGCAGAATCCTCAAAAACTGGTTATCACAGGATCCAACAAACCTGGACTATTTCATTGATTTAGTCAGGAAAAACAAGTTGGAAGCTACCTACAAGGGTCCAAGAAAACTTGCAAAAATCATTGCAAGTGCAAATCCCATGCGTGCAAAAGCACTAGCAGAGCTGGAAGCGCAAAACGGAGACATTGAAAAAGCATTTTTGGTTCTGACAGAGTATCAAGCGCAATCAAACGGCATCTGGGCAGATGTAAAGCGTCTTCGAAGTGTCTTTGACAAGACCAGCTATGACGAGTTCGCATCGGCAATAGAGGATCCTGACAAACTCGAGATGCTAGAAGAAATAATTGAGAAAACAACTAGGATGCGAGACCAAATCGTACTGTTAAAAACTGAGAGAAACAGGACATGAAGGCAAATACTATTCTCCTTACCAACATTCGAGGAGAAATAATGACAAATTCAAACAAGGAAAAAATTAGAAAATGGAGGGATTCAATGGAGAGAAACCTAGCTTCTCTTCATTTCCAAAAAATACATGGGAAAAAACTTGGGATTTTTCTAAAATTTTGGATTTCAAAGCATCGATTGCAGAATCGGAAAAACGATTTGGATAATCTTACCAAACCTGTGTTGGATTCGATAAAAAGAATTGGGCTTATTGAGGATGATGCATATATCTATCACCTTGAGGCATCCAAATTTCCTACAAATGGAGAAGAGGAAATTCAGATAAAGATCAGGGAGTTAAATTAGAAAATGGCAATTAAACAAATCCCAGTCTCAAAATTAGATGAAGGGATAAAAAAATCAATGAGTCAAGTAAGGTCATTAATTGAATCTAGCAAACTACTTTATGAAAAAAGAAAATTTCCTGAGTCAATTAATTTATCTATTTTAGGCAAGGAAGAAATGACGAAGCTAAGAGTATTTCGCATACATAAGAAACTCAATAAACCGATTACTAACAGAGAATGGAAATTACTTAGGAGCCATAAGAAAAAACTAACGCATCCCTACATTACGGCATTTGAAAGAATGCGTCAAAAATCAATCACTGAAATTATGGAATTAAACCAACTTATGAAAAAATTGGGAATTGAAGAATCCCTTAATGTGATGGATGGTGTTGTTGGCCCATCCAAAATGTTTACTCGGCATTTAGAATCTTTGGATTATCTAAAACAGGACTGTTTATACGTGAATTGGGTTTATGAAGATTGGTTCTCAGTACGTGATAATTTTAATCAAAATGAAAAGAAATCTCTTGCTTATGTGTTGTTAACAGAATTAAAAAACGATTATCAATATGGCCTATTAGCACAAAATCATCCAAAATTGCGGGGAGAAGATCTCTTGAAAACAGCTGAATCAAAGAGGATCAAGAGGATTGCAAAAGAGATGAAATCGTCAAAATTCAAACTTATGAAAAACACAGTCAAGAAAATAATGACTGAGTATTATCATCCTAGAATTTCATAGAGAAAAATAATAAAAATTACAAACCATTCTCAGACTATGAGTTACCAGTAATGTCATCAGCGGCATTCTTTGGACAATCTTGCTTCCCTTAGAAAAAACAGAAAAACCACATCTTTGAGAAATTTTACGTTGTAATGATTCTTTTTTCCTTAAAGAGTAAAAGAATTTGATTTTCCACAGGATCTAACTTATCTATATGTATGAAATTGGTATTTTATGGTTTTTGGAAGAAACAAAGATGAATCCAAAGAGGAACCATTAGAAATAACAGATGACGATAAAAAAGAGATTGAAAGAATCAAAGACTATTTGGAGCCAGACGATACAGTCTTACTCGTAGCAAAACAATCCAAATACAAACCTGGCGGAGCCATAATTTCTGGTGGAAACACAATTTATGCTACAAATAAAAAAATTATCATTCGAAATCCTACCATGATGGGGTTGCGTGAAAGCGTAGAAGAGATAACCTATGACCAAATTACTAGCGTAAAATTGGAGAAAGGAATGTTTTCTAGTACTGTTATCATCCGCTCACCTGGATTATCTGAGCTTAGTAGAATGTCAAGAACAAGTGGTTTAGTTGCTTGGGGCAGAGGAGAAGAAGGACAAATTGATGCAATTCCAAAGAAAAAAGGTGAGCAACTAGTTCGAATCATTAAAGAAAGGATGGCTTATACCAAGGACTCAAAAAACAATGTACAGAAAAGCTCAGATGATGATCCTCTGAAAATTCTCAAAGTCAGATATGCTAAAGGTGAGATCTCAAAAGAAGAATATGAAGAAATGAAATCTGCTTTGGAATAACATTGACAAAGATAAGATTTCTAATTCAAACAAATTAGAATATCGAAGAACGAAAATAATTCTAATTTATAATAGATCGGTCACATGTACAAACATGGTTATTGTGTAATTACCATTCGTTAAAAAACTATTAGAGCTATTTAAGTCAATTGTCAAAATACAAAGATAAAGAATTAGCTTATTTTCAAACAAATTTTACTGTGTCTGGATTGATTGTAGCAATAGCTATTGCTTTTAGTGTTCATTCTATGACTGAAGAAAGATTAGAATGGGCAATTGGTTGGGGCATTGTTGCTACAATTCTTTTTGCAGGAATGATGAACAGTCGCAACAAAAAATTAAAGAAAATTTTTGATGATCATGAAATAATTCGTGGCTAAACCATTTTTCTTATTTATACCATAACTAAATTTGTCCTTAATCCAATTAGTTTTGAACCTGGAATGACTCTTCTGATGTTAATTATAAAAAAATATTCCACAAAAAAATAATCTTAGCCAGCCTCTATTTCCCAAAAAATGTCTAGATTAACTGTAAAAAACTTGTTGTATGTCTGACACCAGAATTGAAGAAAGACGACTGTATGATCTAACAAAAGAAGGAAAGAAGATTATTCAAAATTTGTAAAATTAGCGATCTGGAATCTGATCTTTGTCATTCCTAAAATTACAAAATCAAACTTAGTTATCCAGATCCATGAAAAATTTTGGATTAGTTTTTAGCTAACAATCATTTGAATCAGTTACTTTTATTGTAGTTTTTCTGAAAACCATTATGGAAACTTCAAATCCATTTGATTTTGAAAGGCCTGTAAAAAATCCAAAATTATTTGCTGGCAGACAGTCTGAACTTGATGAAATTGATTATTATCTTGGACTTATGTTAAATGAAAATCCTACTTACCACAATTTATCAATTATTGGTGATCGAGCATCTGGGAAAACAAGTTTTCTTAATATGGTTAATTATATGGCAGAAAAAAAGAAACTACTTCCTACTAAAATTTCTCTGAATAACGAAATTTCTAACAATGAAGTTTTCTTGTTTAAAGAAATTTTTGACTCTCTCATTACCAAAGGAGCTGAAAAAGGAATGTTTGGAGGCCTGAGTGGAACACTCTATAAATTGTACCGAAAAGCGATTGATCTGCTAGACGCAAAAGCTGAAATTCCATTCCTATTTGGTACTGCATATATTGGCGCAAAAAGAAATAACACCACAACAATATCTCAACAAGTTCTTTTAGCTGATCTTAAGAAAATTTTTGAAGAAGCAAAAAAAGTTGGAATAAAAGGAATTGTAATTTCTCTTGATGAATGTGATTTATTATCAAAAAATCAAACTCTGCTTCAAAAACTCCGTAATGTCTTTAGTGATATTGATGGATTCATGCTTGTTTTTAGTGGAACAGAAAAAATGTTTCCGTCTATGACTGAAACTTTCTCTCCCATACCAAGAATCTTCAAAAGAATTGATTTACAGAATTTCAAGAATTTAGATGAAACAAAAGATTGTATCCATAAACGCCTTTCAAAAGAAGAACAATTACAAATCAATGATGGCACCATTAAGGAAATACATTCCATAACCAACGGAAATCCTTACGAGGTACAATTAGTATGTCATTTTGTCTATAAAAAATTCTATGAGAACAAAACAAAAACTCTTGAACTTAACACTGAGGTTCTCGATTCAGTGATGCATGAATTAGATAGATTAAGAAAAGGCGGTCATCATAAAATTGCAACTCAAATAAAATTCTGTAATCCAGAGCAACTTGATGTTCTCAAAAATATTATTGAATTTCCAAATTCCACAATCGATCAACTCTCAAGATTCATCCTCTTATCAAAACTAAAAAAACACGACGTCAATTCTATAGGAAAAGAATTATCTTATCAGCGATCAATCATAAATGATCTAATAGATAAAACCATTAAGGATGAAAAAGGAAATCTAAAGTTTGCAGGTGATCAATTTGATCTTCTGTATCTGCGATACCATCTTATATCAAATGGAATTAAAAAATTCTTGATAGGTAATCCGGCAGAACATGATCTAAACATTCACAATAAACTTACTGAACAATTAGTCGATGACATAGAACATTATTCAAATTACACTCAATTTGATGAACCATATTCGGATAGTCTTAATACTAACAGTCAAGGCACTAAAATTACCTTTGGTGGTAGGTTCAAGCCTAAGCCTACTGCCAAGAAAGGCGAATGGTCTACTATAATGACATTTTCACCTGATGAATCGAGCAAAAAGTTTCATCTAGGCACGGAGAATTCAAAACGATTTAGAGTTCATTGTAACTTTATACCTCAAAAAGGATTTGTTACGCAATACATTTTTGAAAATAATGATGATTTGAATAAATTCGAAAATAATTTTCAATCATTAAAATCTAAACTCGAATTTTTGGGTTTTGAATTTATCTTACGAGATGAAATCCAACTTACTCTAGACGGTATTAATTTCTTTAAACAAAAGAAGTATCAGGATGCTTTTGATTGTTACAACAATGCAATAAAACTCAATAAAAAATACGAACTAGTTTGGGCAAATAAAGGCCATGCATTATTTTCAATGGAAAAATATGATGATGCATTTTACTGTTATAAAGAATGGTGCAACTTACGACCTAAACTCGCTGGCGCATGGGAATGTATGGGAAAATGCTGTTTTCATAAGAGTAATTTTGAAGAAGCATTTGAGTATCTTGACAAAGCCTCTCAGTTTGGACCAGAATGTTGGAGTGTATGGGATAATAGAGGGAGAACTCTTCTCAACCTTCAAAGATTTGAAGATGCTATTAACTCGTTTTCTAAAGCTATTGAATTGAAAAATGATGATTATGATGCTTATTTATTTAGAGGTATTTGTTTAACTCAAGTAAAAAGGGAAGATGAAGCACTAAAAGATTTTGATACTGTATTATCTTCAAATCCTAATCATTATGTTGCTATGTATAACAAAGCAGTTGCACTATTCCAACAAAAGCGCAATAAAGAATCTTTAACAATTTTTGAAAAATTAGGAGAAAAGATCAATAATGATATTCTTGCCTTGAATATGTTATCATTGATTCATGATAGCTTGGATAAATTAGATAATGCAATTAATTATTGCAATAAAATTATAGAAAAGGATCCAAATTTTATGACAGCGTGGTATAATAGATCCTGTTTTAAAGTAAAATTAGGTCAGATAGAGGATGGTTTGAAAGATTTGAAAAAAGCATTTGAATTAGATAAAAAGACAGTTCTAGATTTACTAAAAGAAGAAAAGGACTTTGATTCAATACGCAACGACAAACGTTTTCAGGATCTAGTATCTAAACATCAATCTTAATTTTTCAAAAGAATCCGTCTAATCTAATCAAATATGCTACATGAAACAAGCAGCGCTTATGGTAATAGTTCTCATGTATCATCCTAACATTGCCAAAGGGCATGGTCTTCTTGCAGTGGGCGCATTTGATGAGCATGGATCATAAATAGAATCTTAGTTTTAAAGGCGCTGGTTATTACAAAATCGAAGGAAATAACAAATGGATTACACTGATCCAAAACGCAAGTAAAAATGACCGAGTTTAAAAAAAAGGAATTATTAGATTATCTAAACGAAATTCAAGAAATTATAACACTAGCGTATGGAGCAATAACTTACGTTTTACGAGATAGAGAAATGAAAAAATTAGAAACTGCAAATGCAGTATATCATGGCAGATGGTTAAAATTCAAAGATTTGGCAGAAGAATTTAGAGATAAAAATACAAAGGCACAACGTATTGTGGATTTTATTGATTTCGTGGAAAAATTTTTGTTGAGAGAGCCTTTTACTATTTTGGACGAATATTGTCGAATAAATCAAATCAAAGACTTTGAAAAACAGAAATGGTATCATTTCGCAAGGATTTTACGCAATTATGCAACTCATTCTTACTTAGATCCAAACAAAAATGATAGTAGCATATTTCCCTTAAGATGGGAAAACAATGAAATAACTTGGGATGAAATTTTAAATTCGAAAATAGATTTTACAAAATTTGACAGATCCATGCCGATGGATTTGTACGATGAAATTAAACAATTTGCTGAAAATTTACCTGAAAATAAATAATTCAATTTTTGGGAATAATGATCTTACTATGGATTTATACAATAACTGACGATTATTGTGTATGTTGCTGTATCTTGAAGTAATCCCTGCTTTTATTGCTATACTTGGTTTTTATTGGTATAGAAAATATGATGAAAAAAATTTTGGTAGAGAAATAAAAAAATGGGAAACTAAAAATCAAGATAAGATTGCAAAATTACAAAACTCTCCAACAAAAAGTAAAAGAAAACAAAAACAAGAATTATTTGAAAGTAAACGCAAATCGAGATATAAATGGTCTATAAGAATGATTTACCTTTCGCCAATTTTAGGAGTATTAATCACAATTTTCGCATTTTTGTTATAATTGATTTTCTAGCATGTGCCGATAGTTAACAGGCACAATTATGTGCTATCAAGTTAACAGAACCTGAAACAGACATCTTTTTATGACACAAAGTGTAACCTATCAATAACAGCGACCAAAATTTTGTGTTATCTACCGCATATGTATGAGATAAATATTATTGTCAATTTTATGGTCTAAATCCATTTTGTGGTGAACCTTTCGTAGAGTTTTTAACTAAAGATTCAATCCCTTGAAGGAATTTTATTCTAGACCTACACGGATACCTCACAACCAGAGAATGCGAGCTTTGTATCACCAAATTATATCGCCAACCTCTTTTGCAAAGAATTCTGGCGTCCTCTGGCCGTAAAAGTCAATCAGCGTGTTGATTTCCCGCCACCCCATCTTGGCAATCAATCCATAGTTGTAGTTTGTCTGCTGCAACCATTTCTGGACTCCAAAGTGGCGAATCCAGTAATTGGCATCAAACTTGGGCGAATCAGGCTTTAGCCCAACCCTTCTGAATGCATCCTGAAATACTCGAAGATCCTTGACCACCTCGTTTTTTACCACTGCATCATAGTTTTCAAACTCAAAGACAGTTGAATTGTCATCCCAGAACAAATACTTGTATCCATCCTTTCTTCTCTGGTTCACATACTCTTCAAGATCTCTTGCAACCTCTTCATCAAAGATGAACTTTTGAAAACTGTCATCGGTCTTGTACTCTAGGAATTGATTCACAGCAGCTGCCCTGTGGGTGTACTGTGTCACTTTGTACTTGTCCTGCAATGCCAAAACGACATTCTTGTTTGAAATCATCTCGCCGTTTACCTGCACGTACTGGATGGTTCTGTAATAGAAGGCAAGCTGGTCAAGCCTGACAATATACCTAGAAGACGGCCTGCAAAAGGTTCCATGGGAGAATCCAAACTTTAGGTATCTGGTATAATCTTCTTTTTTCAGAATTCTTTTGATTTTCTGATAAACTGCATCATCAATGTGCAAAGATGCCCTCTTTGCCTTGTCCTTGTCCCCGTCAATTCCCATCTTTCTCAGCTTTGTTGCATTTTCCTCAAGGGAGAATCCGTATGCGTTTGCAAGCCATGTCCTGAGGTATCCTTTTTGGTAGTGGCTTAGCTTTTGCCTGCCATTTTTCTCATAGTACAGATCCCTTATGGTTCTGGCAGTATCAAGGCCGTTCCATTCGTCTGGATGGATCCTAAATCCCTTGAAGGTCTTGCCAGTGCATATCCTGTATGCCCAGCCAAGAACCATCTTTTTGTGCTTTGCTGTCATGTTTTCCTGAAATTCCTTTACTGCCTTTGTCCTGTAAAACTCGGGCTTTGTCTCAATGTCCTTTTTTAGGAGAGCCGTTGCCTTGTCTGTCCTTGAGCTTGCCTTTTTGTAAAAGTGCGAGTTTGGGATCTTTATTATCCTGCCAGAGTCTGAAAGCGGTTTTAGGTATCTTAAGACCTGTCTTGGCGTCTTTTCAAGGGCAATTCCCAATTCCTGCGGTGTGTACGGCCTGTTTTCTAGGAGGACATTTAGGATAAACTCCTGATATCCCTCTTCGTTTTTTACCTTTGTTCCATCTGGTAGCCTGAGGCGGTGTCTTTTGCGGAGTCGGGCCCTAGCCAAAAAAACGACCTCTCTTTTTGGAAATTTGCCAGTTTACACTAGAGCTAGTGTAAACTAGGTTTACCTTACTTTCGAGTGTTCTCACAAAACAGGGTAAAATTTTGTACTAAATAAGTGAAACTGCAAAAATCATTTTTTCTGAGTGCCACCGATGGCCTTTTCCAAAAGAGAGTTTGTGAGAACACTCAAAGGTAAGTTTCCATCGGTGGCAATTTTTTTGACATGTGATAGGTAATTGAATATTTTGTTTACGCGTGAACAAAACAAAAGTTCACGAGTAAACTTTTTGAAATTTTTGGAAATTTTGAAAGTTCACGTAAACTTTACACTTTCTCACGTAAATTTCCATTCAAAATTCATTTCTCACACTTTCTCACACTTTCTGCCATTTTTCATGCGTGAGAATTTCCATGGCATTTTTGCAAAGTGTCAGAAATATCTGGAGTTGCATAAGCGTTTTTTGTGCGTGAACTTTTCAGAAATTGGAAATATTTCTTATGTCCACCTTTATGTCCGGAAAATTTGGACGTATTATGACTATCGACCTACTTCTAGAAACCCAAAAACTAAGAAATTGTTTTTAAATGAACCTGCACGATCGAGTATGTGCAAAACTATATTTTACAAATTGATTCTAGTGGCTTACAATCCTCACTAAATCAAACATTCGCAGGACTAATAGAACAAATCACGCCAGAGCTCCCACACACTAGTTTTGTGACTGATCTGGCATTTATCATGATAATTGGAGCAGTAATCACATTGGCATTCTTTAAAATCAAACAACCTTTGATCATTGGATATCTCTTTGCTGGAATGTTGATTGGGCCCCTCTCTCCAATGTGGTCTTGGCTGTTACCTGAAGGGGGTCCTCCAACTGAAGGAATAGGAGTTGGAATTCTTACCGATATATCAGCTCTGAACCTATTTTCAGAGATTGGTATTATTCTTTTGCTATTTGTAATTGGGATAGAGTTTCCATATGCAAAAATACGCTCTATTGGCAAAGTAGCAGTGGGTGTAGGAACAATCGGTTTGTTTTCTACACTTGGTGCTATATTCTATGCCGCGACAAGTTTTGGAATGGACTTTATGGATGCTCTTTTCATCGCAGCAGCTCTTTCAATATCTAGTACTGCAGTAATTGTAAAGATCTTAGAGGATGCAGGGAAGATAAGGATGGAATCCTCCATTCTAGTCTTAGGAATTCTAATAGTGGAAGACGTCATTGCAGTTATCTTGATCTCATCACTCCAGTCAATAGCCCTAGTTGGAACAGTTTCACCGGATAGTGTTCTTGTAGTTTTAATCGTAGCAGTGGGGTTGATTGTAGGAACTTTTACAATTGGAACAAGGGTGATCCCGCCTCTTATTGATAAAGTGGCAGCAACAGAACACAGGGAGATCCTTTTGCTAAGTGTATTAGGCGTATGTTTTGGATATTCTTTGCTTGCAAATATTGTAGGCCTTTCTGTGGCAATTGGCGCATTCCTTGCTGGAGTATTAGTAGCTGAATCAAAATCCTCTGAGGTATCAAAGATTCTTTCTAGTCCAATTAAGGACATGTTTGTTGCAATATTCTTTATTTCAGTCGGAGCATTGATGGATATTAGTCAACTAGACAACTACATCTTCATAGCTATTGGACTGATAGCAGTTGCAACAGGGATGAAATTTGGAGGAAACCTGCTTGGAAACTTTTTGTTCAGACAAAAAAGGGCAAAGTCGTTGCGATCTGCATTTACACTTGCAGCGCCGAGGGGAGAGTTCTCAATTGTAATCGTAAAGGCAGGAGTAGATATAGGCGCAGTCAGTGCATTTTTGTTCCCACTGGTAGGTGTTATCTCTATAGTAACTGCGTTTATGTCTCCATTTTTGGTCAAGGCAAGCGATAGAATAGTATCGGTGGTAGAAAAGAAAAATGTCTGATGAACTCAAACGATTACAAGAAAAGGTACATGATGGAATAACTACCTTTGATTTTGATGGCAAAACCATACCTTGTATAGTAATGCCAGAGAAAAGATTTGATGAAATTTTATCTAGGGTTGCAGGCAAGCCCCTCTCAATTAACACTGATCTTAACATACTTCAGGATGGGCTTGGTCATGTCTTTGTCGATGTGGTACTTACCTTTTCTCAGGGCGGTTTTGTTGAAAAGTTTCTTGTAGATGCTGCCAAGTCACTAGAATTTTTTGAATCTCTTGCAGGTACATCAATGCTAGCTCTCTCGTCCCCACACTCTCATTACGGCAGGGATAATGTATTCATGATTCAGCTGCCAAAACCAGAAAAAGCAGAAAACGCATTAGAAATGATAAGAGAAGGTCTGAAGACCAAAGATTGAATCTGGTGCAGTCGCCGGGATTTGAACCCGGGTCCCGAACTTGGCAAGCTCGAATATTAACCAAACTGTACTACGACTGCAATGATTTAGGAATTGAAAAATTCTCTATTAAACCGTACCGATTATGCCTAATGGTGCCATCAAGTGGCAAAAACATAACTGTCAAGCTGTTTTTAAATTAATTACAGGATGTAATTCATGGATAAAAAAGTCAAACAGAAATTGGAACAAAAAATCAACGAAACCATAACTCACAAAGATGATGTAAAAAAGATCATAAGTTTGCTCCGAGACGTTGATGATAGCAGTTCGTTTGCAATGGGCATCGTAATTGGCAGACTATACAATTCGTTTTATTATCAATCAAGGAGAATACTAAACAGAGAGCCTACAAAGGAGGAATTTTCAGAATTTCTTGATATAATCAATCAAAACAAATCAAAAATAATCAAGCAACTAGGACTTTGATTTTTGCGGAACTATTTCGATCTTTGGGGTTGCAGGAAGTTTTACACAGGCATTTCTCAAAGCTTTCTGCGCTGCCTCCAAGTGTTCTTTTTTTACATGTAGTTCCATGATTGGCTGTCCAGCTTTTACCCTAGCTCCAAGAGAGCCTGCCTTTCCAAAGGCTCTTCTCATACCTTCTTGAAGTCTATCAGCACCAGCTGTTGCAATCATTTTATTTTCTCTGAGAAGAACGTGAGGATATACTCGTAGTTTTGAGAAAAAGCCAGTTTCGCCAGCTACTTGTTCTAGAGCTTTGTTAGCTGTGAGGCGACATGCCTCTATGGCAGAATGCCTAATCTGGACTTTTTCGTTTACACAGAGCAGCACTTTATAGTCATATACGTCCTTTTGTCCGCCCTGAAACTTGGCAATCTTAATCTGAGGCTTTCCCTTGATGTATTCTTTGCGCGTATATGGCTGACCATTTCCTTTTCTATAGTTTGCTCCGTGCATGAACAGCTTGAAACCTGTATGCCCATATTTTAACGGTTAGCAAACTTTGATCATATCCTTATATGGAAACACGAATCGATCCCATAAAGATGGAAGAAGAGCCTCAGGTTTTTGGCAAGTTAAAAGACGACCTTGTTTTGGTCGATAATCCAGACATGATCCACCAACTGGAGATTAAGGGATTTGGGGAACAGGAAAAGACAAAGTTCTGCCTCAAACCTTTTGAATCTCTGTATCTGCTATACAACAACAAACTCACACTAAAAAAAGGAAAAAAACAAATCGAATTTGATTCTATGCTTGAGATTTGTAACAAAACAGACACTCAAATCCTTACAAAATTTCTCATATATCGTGACCTCAGAAGTAGGGGTTATGTCGTAAAAGATGGGTTTGGATTTGGTTACGACTTTAGGGTTTATGACAGAGGACATTTTGGTCAGAAAGGAGCAAAGTATCTGGTATTTGGGTTCAACGAAGGGCAAAAAGAAAAGATTGGTGCGTTTCAAAAAAAGATCGAAGAGATAACTCAGATGGGAAAAGAGCCAATTATAGCTGTAGTTGAAAGGAGGGGTGAAATAATCTACTACAAGATCAACAAGATGAACTTTCTTGAAAACAAGTCAAGAATTTCTGAATCTTTGGAGATTTAGATTGTAAATGCCCACTCGGAGGAAAACTTGAGTAAGTTGCTATTTTCTGCAAAAGTAAAATCATAGACCTCTACGTATCTGGTCTGGTTTTCCCACAACTCTTCAAAGTTCTTTCTCTTTCTGTCAACACGTGTTTTGTCATTCCAAGAGGTAAAGACATCTACTGACTCAAAGTTTCTTGTTGTAGTTGAAAACGATTCCCCTGACTGGCCAGTAAATGCAACCATATCGTCGTTTTCATCAATAAATATGCCAATTTTCTCAGAAAAGTTTTCAGCAACAACCTCGGAGTTTGGGATGGCAATCTTTAACTCTATCTGGTTATTGTCTATTATTTCTTTTAGTTTTTGAATCTTAGTGTCCCTTATAATTTCACCATCAAATATTGCGTTTGGATTGCCCTTTCCAAACAGTTTTGCTAGTATATCAAGATCTGATACCTTGTAACGATAACCTGTAATGAACCTAAGTTTTGATTTATGTGAAGAAAAGTTTTCAAATCCAACAGCAATAGTTGTCAGACTTTTTACCGAAAGATATTCTACACACCTGTCATATTCTATGCATTCTTGAAGACAGGGGAAGAAAAAGTCATTTACAATGTCGTCCCTGTCAGACCTGTATTCTTCTTTAAGATTTAGATCCCTTAATCCCAATGAACTACTTTGGATCTTTTGTTTATTTAAAACAATAATCATATGATTCATTCGCATTCCATAAATACAGAACAGTAACTCAAATCTTATGAACAGATACACAACCGTGGGACTTGTTTCTGGCATGATGCTAGTAGCTGCCTTGGGGGCATCTTTGTATCTCTTTGATAACCAAGCCACAGCTGAGGTAACCCCATTTCCTTCCAGAGAGAAGGTTATCTCAGTTACAGGACAGGCTCAGACAACAGTAGATCCGGATCAACTAGTCATAACATTTGGAGTTGAGAACCAGGAAGAAACAGCAAAAGACGCTCTCTCTGCAAACTCTGAGGCAATGACTAAGATAATTGATGCCATAAAGTCAGTCGGTATTACCGAAGATGAGCTAAGCACATCTAGGATCAACATTCAACCAGTCTATGACAGCTATCAGGACAAAGAGACAAAACGTTACACTCAGGAACTTGTAGGGTATCGTGTAACTAATACCATAAAGGTTGAAACATCAAAACTAGATGCAGGAGCTGACATAATTGACAGCGCAGTAGCAGCTGGGGCAAACAAAATAGACAATGTGTTCTTTACATTGGCTCCACAGACTCAGCAGATGATAAAAGACGAGTTAATTGAAAAGACAGTTCTTAATGCAAAGTCAAAGGCAGAAGATGCTCTGGCTCCACTTAATCATCAAATCATTGGAGTAAAGGCAGTAACACTATCTGACTTTGGAGCACCGCCACCCATGCCACTATACAGAACTTTTGATGCAGCAGTAGCTGAAGGCGCAATGAAGTCTTCAACACCTGTATTTTCATCTGACCAAGAGGTTTCAACTACCGCAAACGTTGTCTTCCTTATTGGAAGCAACTAGATTTTTTTTAAACAAATGCACACAAATAATCTGTTTCATTTAACAGGATGAATCATACCAAATAGTCATATTTATCTCAATGATCCTGCATAGAAATATTATGGTGTACAGCAAGAGCTGCAAGTTCTGTGGCCGTAAAATATTTTATCATGTGATAAATGGTATAGGCAGATTTTATGATGATACCACTGCAAGGCAGTTTCACCAATGTAGAAAATAATACAATTCGCAAAAGTTTTGTTTCTTGGATTCATTTATAGTAGCATGCCTGCTGCTCTTGGAAAAAAGACCACAAAGTGCTTTATTTCTGAGTGCAAGAAAAAGGCAGAATTTGTAATTGATCAGAAAGGCAAGCCAATACAGCTTTGCAAGACCCACTATACTATCCACCAAAACAGGGACAGAAAATATGAGCCAAGTTTCTCAAAGGCATCATCTCTAAGATAACCTTGTAGTGGCAACAAGGTGTCTTGGTAATTGGATTAAAGTTGGCTTGGAAATATTTTTCAACCAATCAACTGAGTTGATTTGTGGAAGATGAAAATAACCAGCAATTTGAGATAGAAAACAAAGATGAACTTTCACAGATGTTTAGTGAAACTATCTTCAATTCTAATGAAAGAGATCTCTTCATTAGGACAGCCCTTTATGCTGAATGGGTTATTGACAAGTGGCTTGAAGAAAAGTTTAATCTTCCAAGTGAGACACTAGATAACAGATTTTTCTTTTATGATCTAAAGTTGGATATTTTAAAAAATGCAGGGGAGGTAGTAGACCCATATCTGCATAATCTAAAAGAGATAAGTCAAATCAGAAATAGGTATGCCCACAAACTAGAACCAGAAGAAGAATCAATAAAACGTATGATTGCAACCATGATAAAACCACCAGCAGGAATTAGGTTTGCAGAAAATATCACTCCTGAAAAGTATTGGCTTTTGTATTTTAAGCTGTGTTCAATTGGCACAATAAATGAAATGTATCAGGCTATTGTTTCAAAAAGACCTTTGCATGTCTGATGACAATGCCAATACTCTAGACTAAAAAACAATGATTTAGCTTTATTATGCCTCTATTATATCCAAACCGTATATGGACTTGCTTCAGAAATTTGACTCAAAGGACATAGAAAGCAAAGTAAGGGAGTATCTAAACGAAAAGAACATAGAAAAACAAATTTTTGATTCTCCCAAGAAAAGCAGACAAATAATGTTCATTGAGGGTCCGCCCACAATGAATGGAATTCCACACGCTGGTCATCTCCGAGGTAGGGTGATCAAGGATTTGTGGTATCGCTACAAGACCCTGCTTGGTTACAAAGTCACCTTCAATGCGGGATGGGATACTCAGGGCCTTCCAGTAGAACTGCAAGCAGAAAAAGAACTAGGTATAACAGGTGGTAAGACAGAGATTGCAAAAACGGTTGGAATTGAGAAGCTAGTATCTGAATGCAAAAAAATTGTAGCAAAATACAATGAGAGTTGGGTTTCAATAGACAAGTTACTTGGGGTATCCCTTAACCAAGATAAGGCATACTGGACTTTCAAAGATGAATATATTGAAAGAGAGTGGCAGATCCTAAAAAAAGCTCATGAGAATGGAATCTTGGAAGATGACTTTACAGTAATTGCATATTGTCCTAGCTGTCAGACATCTCTTAGTCATGCTGAAGTAAATCAAGGATATGAGGAAGTAAAAGATCCATCATTATACTATAAAGTCAAACTCAAAGACGAAGATGCATTTTTGATTGTATGGACTACAATGCCGTTTACGTTAGTCACAGACGCTATGGTGGGCGTGGATCCAGAAGAAGATTATGTTTATGCTCAAGTGGAAAATGAGACATGGGTTGTAGGAAAGACTAGACTGGAGGATTTTATGAATGAGGTTAAAGTCGAAAACTATGCAGTACAAAAAACTGTAAAAGGAGAGGAACTAGAAAATAAAAAATACATACATCCTTTGCTTGATATAATTCCTAGATTAGAAGAGTTATCAGCTGAATCAAACTATCACGTTACAGTTGCAGAAGATTTTGTTGATGCAAGTACTGGAAGCGGACTGGTACACCTTTCTCCTGCAAACGGAGAAGAAGACATCGCTGTGGCAAACAAAAGAAATGTAAAAATTTTCAATCCAATAGATGATGAAGTAAAATTCACAGGCGAAGCTGGCAAATACAAAGACTCCTTTGTTCGTGATGCAGATAAGGTAATTGTAGACGATCTCAGAGAAAGAGGTGCACTAGTTAGGATTGGAAAAATAAAACACAAGTATCCGCTATGCTGGAGGTCACATCATCGGATAGTGTGGTTGGCAAGAAAGGGATGGTTTTACAAACTTGACAAGCTTGAAGACAAGGCAATAGATGCTGCAGAAAGCGTAGAGTATTTTTACGACCAACCAAAAAACAGATTTTTAGGAATAATTAAAGAAAAACATCCTTGGTGTATCTCAAGGGAGAGATTCTGGGGTTGTCCTCTGCCAGCTTGGAAGTGTCTTGACTGCAAACATTACAGCTGGTTTTTCTCACGAGACGAGATCGCAAAAAATGCAAAAGATCTACCAGATGGGAATAATTTTGAGCTGCATAGACCGTGGATTGATAAGATCAAGATAAAGTGTCAAAAATGCTCAAGCGACAACACAAAACGCGAAGAATATGTTCTTGACACATGGCATAACAGCGGGGCTGCACCATATGCATCTCTAAGTGATCATGAATACGATGAATCTATTCCTGCACCTTTCTTTACAGAAGGAATAGATCAGACAAGAGGCTGGGCATACACCCTTCTAATTGAAAACGTAATTTACAACAACGCGCCTGTTTCACCATACAAGTCGTTTTTGTTCCAAGGTCATGTTCTTGACAAGAATGGAAACAAGATGAGCAAAAGCCTCGGTAATGTAATTGATGCTTCTGAACTTCTAAATCAATATCCAATTGACTTGGTCCGATTCTACTTTATATGGAAATCAAGCCCTATTGAACCTCTAAACTTTTCAACTGAGGAATTAATGTCAAGGCCATACCAGGTAATTAGTACGCTGTACCATCTGCACCTTTACTATAAACAAAATAGCGAGTATGATAACTTTGATCCTTCTATGGGAGTTGATTCATTCAGGGAAAAAAGTCTACTATCATCACCTGATATTTGGCTTTTATCAAAAATCCAGAGGCTTGTAAAAACGATAAAAAATAACAATGACAGGTGTAGATACCACGAATCTGCAAAAGCACTAGAGGACTTTGTCATAAACCAGCTTAGCCAGACCTACATCCCAATAACACGTGGAGAGTTGTGGGTAGAAGATGAATCAAACAAGCAAAGAAGGTTGGCAATTTATGCAGTCCTCTATGAGGTAATGCGTGCACTTGACATACTTTTACACCCAATATGCCCGTTTACAAGCGAGTATCTGTATCTTAGCGTAATAGGAAAAGAACAGGGTATTCTATTAGAAAATTGGCCACAATACAATGAGACCCAAATCGATGAAAAGATAGAGGAATCCTTTGATATATTGAAAGAAGTTGTATCAGTAGCTGGCGCAGCTAGAATGAAGGCAAAGCTGAAGCGACGCTGGCCACTAAATGAAGCACTAGTTTGTGTAAACAAGGGAGAAAAAGAAAAACTAGAAGAGCTATCTACACTATTATTATCACAGCTTAATGTGGAAAAGTTTCAAACATATGAAACAGAAAACAATGGTGGAATAAAACAAATCTTGGAGCTTGAAGAGCTTGGGTTGCCAGTTGATCCAAAGATAGAACTGGATAGAAAAAAGATTGGTCCAAAGGCAAAGCATCTGATGGGAAAACTCATAGAAAAGTTCTTAGAGATTAATCCACATGATGTCATTGAAAGTTTATCAAAGAACAACAACTTCAAAATTGAGCTAGAGGAAACTAGTATAACACTTGATGTTGATGACTTTGAGATAAATGTTGAGGCAAAAGACAGCTATGCTATAGCACAACGAGACAGCTATCTTGTCTTTATCTCAACTCAACGAAACAAAGAGATGATGTCAAGGGGGCTGGTCAAAGATATTGCAAGACGAATCCAGACGCTTAGAAAAGAAAGAGGATACAACCCAACTGACATACTAGACAAAGCGTCTGTTTTGGGACTTGATGAGGAATCACTAGAGATGATAAAAGAGAGAACAGAGGAACTTGCGTTTTTGGTCCGCGTAAAAAAAGTTGATTTTTCTGATTCCTGCAAAGAATACAAAGAGTATGATGTCGACGGACAAAAGCTAAGACTCGCAGTAGAATAAACTCACATATTATGTAGAGGCAAATCCAACTTGAACATTTTTATTTTAACACCCTTTTGATGAATTTATGGCAAAAGTACCACATGTTGTAGGAGTAGAAACACTGAAGAAAAACGGTGTCAATGTAGACAAGCTGATCAAGGAACTTGTATACAATGCATCAGTAGAGTTTGCTGCCTACTATTACTTTACAAACCTACGCTCATTTTGCACAGGAATGGAAGGCGAAGGAGTCAAGGGAGTAATAGAAGATGCCAGACTAGAAGACCTAAGCCATTTTGAGTCCTGCATAGACAGAATATTTCAGCTAGGAGGAAGCTTTCCAAAAGACATTCTCGCCTTCTGCAAGCAGGCAGGGGCAGAATTTCTGCAATCAAACAAAAACACCTCACTAAAGGAAATACTTGAAAAATGTCTCAAAGCAGAGCAAGGCGCCATAGTAAACTGGAACAAAGTATGCCAGATGACTCATGGAAAAGATCCCATGACCTACGAGATTGCAGCAAGCATTCTTTCTGAAGAAATAGAGCACGAGTCGTGGTTCTTGGAACTCTTGTATGGAAGACCATCTGGACACTTGAGAAGAAGATACTCAGGTGAGAGACCTCACACAAGAAAGCATTCTAGATCCTTGGATTCGCTTTAAATCAATTTTTTTCTAATTTTTTTGATTAAAAATGGACCAATAGGTTAACTTTTAGCTAATCAGGTATAATAAATAGAAAAAATGAATATTTTAACTGTGGTAAAACAAATCAGTCTGGATGCGTGGCAGGTTCAACACTTGTCAAACCTGCTAAAAAGAGGTTCTCTTGTTGTAGAAAAAACAAACAAGCCGCTAGTATTATTCAGACAGACTTTGGAAGAGGAAGAAGACTCTTATGAAGAGATAGTTTGCACACTGACTAAAAATTATGTTGTTGAGCAACTAGTCACATCTGGAGGTGTTCTGGTTCCAAGCTTTCATCAACAACTTGTTTTTACTCTGGATGAGTATCCGGCAAAACTTTTACAAAAAAGCAAAGATCGCTTCATGCAAGTAATAGACTTTTTAGAAGAACAGCTCCAATAACATCATACAGTTAATAAATCCCTTGGGATTCAGAAACCCTGCATGCGTTTATTGGAGTATCAGGCAAAAGAGTTATTCCGAGAATTTGGAATCAAGATACCTCAAAGTCTATCTTCAAAATCTCTTGAAGAAGGACGCAAGCATGCAAAAGAGTTAGGATTCCCATTTGTAATCAAGGCACAGGTTCCAGTTGGCGGACGAGGAAAGGCTGGCGGTATTCAAAAGTGCAAAAACGACGATGAATTTGAGCTAAAATACCCTCAAGTTTTGGAAATGAGCATCAAAGGAGAAAAGTCAAGAGCAATTCTGCTTGAGAAAATGGCAGATATCAAAAACGAGCTGTACCTTTCATTATTCCTAAATCGAAGCAAGAGATGCTATACCATAATCGCATCAGCAGAAGGGGGAGTTGAGATAGAGTCAGTCAAAAATCAGATAATCAAAGAGGTTGGTCTTGGAGATGTGGACAGGGAGACTGCTCAAGAGGTAGCAAAAGAGGTTGGCTTGAACGGAAAATCAGCTGAGGATTTTGTTGAGATCTTGACCAAACTATCAAAGCTGACTATAGAAAAAGAGGCAGAGCTTGCCGAGATAAACCCACTTGCAGCTTTGCAAGATGGTTCGCTTTTGGCACTTGATGGGAAGATAGTTACTGATGATAACGCAAACTTTAGACATCCAGAGCTTGAAAAATATCGAGAACGAAGTGAGATAGAGAAAAGAGCAGAGGCAAGTGGCTTTTCACTAGTGGAACTCGATGGAAATATTGCAGTAGTTGGAAACGGTGCTGGTTTGGTTATGTCCACACTTGACATGTTAGCTGACAATGGAGGAAAACCAGCTTGCTTTTTAGATGTTGGAGGAGGAGCTACAACAGAGTCAGTGTATGAAGCTCTAACTCTGATAAGCAAGATGAGTCGAGTCAAGGGAATTTTGGTCAATCTCTATGGTGGAATTGTAAAGACTACGACTGTGGCATCTGCGTTTATCAAAGCATATGATGAGAACTTAATTGACTTGCCAGTATTTGCAAGACTAAAAGGAGCAGAATCTGAAAAATCAAAGGAGATGCTAAAAGGAACAAAGACAAATATGTTTGACTCTGTAGAAGAGGCAATAAACAAAGCTGTAATGGAGGTCAAGAAATGACAGATATCTTTGAGCTGCTAAGAGGAAAACAAGATGATTCTGATTACAAGAAAAAGGGAGTAATAGTACAGGGGATTACTGGAAAGTTTGGTTCCCTTCATGCCAAAAACATGATTGATTATGGAACAAACATTGTTGCAGGGGTTACGCCTGGGAAGGGAGGACAAAAGTTTGAAGATATCCCAATCTATGAATCAGTAAAAGAGGCAGTTGATGATACAGGTGCAAAGATATCGATTCTTTTTGTTCCAGCCAAATTTTTCTTAAAAGCTGCAGTTGATGCACTTGAGGCTGGAATAAAGCTACTTGTGGCAATACCAGAACATGTTCCTGTAAGGGATACAATGCAAGTAATAGAGCTTGCAAAGAAAAAAGACGCTATCGTGATCGGACCAAATACGCCTGGAGTTATGATCCCAGAATTAATAAAAATAGGAATTATGCCACCAACTCCCTTCAAAGAAGGAAATATTGCTGTCTTGTCAAAAAGCGGTACACTGCTTTATGAGATAAGCGATGCATTAACTAATGGAGACTTTGGGCAATGCATAACAATTGGCATTGGGGGTGACCCAATTAATGGAACAAGACTGTTGGATGCATTTGACATGGTGAGAGAAATTCCTGATCTTGAGGGTATGGTAGTAGTTGGAGAGATAGGTGGCGATGCAGAAGAGCTTCTTGCACAACACATTATGGATACTGGATTTGACAAGCCAGTTGTTGCATACATTGCAGGACGGGCTGCGCCAAAAGAAAAGAGAATGGGTCATGCTGGAGCAATAGTTTATGGAAACTATGGCTCTGCTGAATCAAAGGTTTCTATGTTTAACAAGGCAAACATACCAGTTGCAAAAAGACCAGTTGAGGTTCCAGTCTTGCTGGCTGGCAAGATGAACAAGGACTCCGATTAGATTAATAGAGAGGAGGATATGGTAGTAACAATGCCCGTAACTGATCCTATCAAGAAAAGAATAGCACAAAAAGCAAGACTTCACATGAAGATCTGCTTTAACTGCGGTGCTAGAAATTCACTAGATGCCAAAAGATGCAGAAAGTGTCACAACGGATACCTCCGACTAAAGAACCGGTCTTTGGGCGTTAAGAAATAGAATTATTCTCTAATCTAAAGACAAAAAAGCTGCCTATATTCTATCAATTTTGGACCGGTCGTCTAGTGGTTAGGATGACGCACTCACACTGCGTATGGAGTAAAAATCCCGCAATGGTCATGGGTTCAAATCCCATCCGGTCCAGATAACTTCTTAGATGGAACGCTTTTATCTCAGTGTTCCGTATAGTATGGTACTCTGCCAACCCCCAACAAAACAATTCACTTGCTCAAGGATGCAGACATTAACCGATGGTACAAAAACATCAGCAGGGGAAGCGAGCTAACGGCAGACAACTATCTTCGAGTTCTAAGACGGTTCTGTGAGTCAGTTGGTTGCACGCCACATAGTCTTGTCAAGATTGGATCCAAAAGTTCTCGAAAAGTTGAGGACATGTTGATGGACTTTGTAGAACTGATGGAAAAGAAAGGCAGGGCCCCACAGTATATCGAGGTCTTCAAAAAGGCAGTCAAGTCCTGGATGGAGTACAACGACATTGAGCTGAAAAGAAAGATTCGAATAAAGAACATAGAATCAACTCCGACCCTTGAGAATGAGAGGGTACCAACAAAACCAGAGCTGGACCAGATCCTGTCGTCTTCTAACCTTAGAACAAAGGTGATAGTATCACTGATCTCACAAGCTGGTCTGAGGCCAGAATCAGTTGGCAACTATAAAGGAAATGACGGCATTAGACTTGGGGATATTCCAGAGTTGCAGATTGTCGGAAATGGCGTGTCATTTTCTCAAATACCAGCAAGGCTTGTTGTACGAAATGCTCTGAGCAAGGCAGGACACAGATACTTTACATTCATCACAAAACAGGGCTGTGATTTTATCAAGGCCTATCTTGAGGGGCGGCTAGCACTAGAAGAGGCCCTTGATGAGTCATCTGCCCTGGTTGCCGTAATGTACAGGAGAGAGCGGAAGGGAAAGCCAAAGGACTCTGAAAGTTATGATTCCGCTTTCATCCAGACAAGAAATATCAGCGATGCAGTAAGAGAAGCCATGAGACCACGATTCGTGTGGAGACCCTACGTCTTGCGCTCTTATTTTGACACACAACTCTTACAGGCAGAGAGCCACGGCGAGATACCAAATGCATACAGGAAGTTCTTCATGGGCCACAAAGGCGACATAGAGGCAAGGTACACCACAAACAAGGGGAGGCTTCCAGATGGCCTGATCGAAGACATGAGACGATGCTTTACCCAGTCACAAAAGTACCTAGAGTCAGTTGAAAGAGAAAGCGTTGACAAAAAGCAGATACTTTTGGAGATGTGGAAGGAGCAGGCAAAGCTTTACGGGATCAATCCAGCTGAGATTCTAAAGGAAAGGCAGAAGGTTGGGTTTTCTCTAGAAGAGATGATAGAGGCAATAAAGTCCGAGCTGAGAAATACAATGCGAGGGTTTTCCTATGCTAGCCAACCCTACAAAAGTAAGATTGTAGGTGAACAAGAGATGGTAAAACTAGTAGGAGAAGGTTGGGATTTGGTCAAGGAATTAAACAATGGCAAATTTCTTGTTAGATGTCCTAGGATGACTGTGTAATTTTTGAATGTGGGTTGGGTCAGACCAAGCCGTAATGCCACCGGGTGTGCGGGTCTTTAGATTTCAGTGACGACAGATACTCAAGTCTGCCAGGATCATTAACAGCGAGTCTGAAAGGATTTACATTAATGGGATATACCGTGATCCTGTAGCCAAGAGAAGAATTAGGAGATTCTGCTAAATAGTATCAGTTTTCCAATATGAGCAATGGCGCAGGCCAAACCCCTAGTCAGCATACAAAACGTCGTTGCCTCTGCAACAATAGACCAAGAGCTTGACTTGTATGCAATACAAAAAAGGTTTCCAGCAGTAGAGTACAACCCGGATCAGTTTCCGGGATTGGTCTTCAAGCTCAAGGCTCCACGTACTGCAACACTTTTGTTCAGAACCGGCAAGATGGTGTGTACTGGCTCTAAATCATCAGACATGGCAAAAGATGCAGTAAAGATAGTTGTCAATAATCTAAGAAAAGGCAGAATCAAGATCAAAAATGATGCCAAGGTAACCATCCAAAATATCGTAGCATCTGTGAATCTTCTTGGGAAAACACACCTGGAGCAGACCGCAAGGGTACTGCCACACAGCATGTACGAGCCAGAGCAGTTTCCCGGCCTGATTTACAGGATGGTCAACCCCAAGTCAGTACTGCTTGTTTTCTCATCAGGCAAGCTTGTCTGCACTGGATGCAAGACAGAAAAGCAGGTATATCAGGCTGTAAATCAGCTGCACTATATCCTGGAAGAAAAGGGTCTAATGGTTTACGAGTAAAAAACAGGTCTGTCTAGTGGCGATTCTGTAGGGAATCGATCAAGGAATTATTAATATATGATAGTGTTAACCTACAGTATTGGCAAGAAGAGTAACTATAATGCTAGATGATGAATTGGTAAAGAAACTGCGGACTATGCAGGCAAGAAAGCTCAAGGACTCTGAACACAGTGTAAGCTTTTCAATGGTACTAAACGAGATGCTTGCAAAATCGCTAAAATAATTCATTTACGTTACAACACTGGTGGTTTCAGGGATTAGTCACAAGTTGGAGCTTAAGGCCAATACCGGCCTGGAGGATCTTGACGACAGCTCCAACCATTAAGCTGAGGTCATACCAGATAGTATTTAGGATAAACTGATAATTTCTACGAATCTAATCACAATATACAAGATGGCAAAAAAGTAGCTAGTATCTTGGAATCAGGCTCAGTCTTGACTTTGCAGACACTGCAATTATGGATACAACTGCGGCTGCCAAAATCAAGGCAGCTACTGCGCCAAACTCTGGAATTACAAAGGTACCAATTATCTCAATTGTTTGGGTTCCTGCTGGAAAGTCGACTGTGACTTTGTTGCCATTTATCTCAGAGTCCCTCCACTCCTGTCCGTCAACTAGAACCATAAAGATTCCACTGATTATCTTGGCGGATGGATTCAAGATCAGCCTTCCGTCTTGTGTGGATGATATGGTTACAAGGATTGACTTGTCGCTTGTGTTTATGGTTGCACCAGTTACGCTGCCTCCCTGGATTGTGAATGGAACACAATGTCCGTTTGCACTCAACTCGCCTGGATTGCATTTTGATGGTGTTGTTGTTGAAGGTATGCCTCCGCTCAAATCCACGCGAACCTTGTCGCTCTTGTTTGCTGTTCCATACTGTACTTTGATTGTGTAGATGCCGTCATATTTCCAGAGGCTGCCATCTGTGTTTAGAATGGTTGAGAACTTGCCGTCATTTCCAACAGTTATCTGGTCAATTGCGATAATGTTGTTTTTGGGACTGACAACTGATAGAGTTACCGGAAATCCAGATGCTATGTTTCCAACCCTTCCATTTACCATGATGGTGTCACCTTGGTTGTAAGAGGGTTGGTCAGTTGTTACAGATATTGGCAACTCGCTCAGCAACATCTCATTGGCTTTTGTCTTTACAGAATCATCTCCAGATTGCATTGATGATTCTTGGGCAAAAACTGAAGAGACTGTCAGTGTCCCAACCGCAGCTATCACGGCAATTAAGATGTACGTCGTACGGATATTCATCCTTGAGGTGTGGCTTTTTGCCTTCCTATTTATGTCTACTTTAGGATCAAAATACGCAGCTCTGAAGGAATTCGTTCCTTACCCGACAAATGAATCAAAGCTGGCATCGAATTTTTGTGGATGCTCTTTCAGCATAACACCATGACCTTGTGTTTTTTCGCATGTCTTTTGAGAATTTTTCTTCCAATCAATTAGATTCTACAGTTGGGTCGATATGTTACGGGCAAGGGATAGGGCTACTAGGTTCCCTGCCCTTGATTGGTCGATGACCATCTTGGTATGTGGAATATCTTTGCAATGCATTCTGAATGCCCTATCAAGTGCTATTCTTGTGACTGGTATTAAAAGATCAACCTGTGATCGATTTTAAGGTGACTTGTTTGAATTTGACTGGGCAATACTGAGACTTATCATACCAAAAAATACTCATTGCAACCCTAAGGGAAAAAACTACAACGACTTTGTCAGGACTTCGTTGAGTACTCTTGAAAAGCTTACGTTGCTGTCTGATTCCATGATCAGCTTTGCCTGCTTGGAACGTATCTTTTTTACAAGTTCGTCATCAAGCATTATGGTTATTCTTCTTGCCATTAACCTGACTCATAATATTCTCATATATTAGTACTGTCCTGATCTTGAGATTCAGCGATTAACTAACCAGCGCTATTTTATCAAACTATGTGGCTTGTCTTCAAATGGATCTGTGAAGATCACAGATCCTGTCTCGTAGATAATCAGAGTGGATGGTTGGATATTTTTGTTGAGAAGATATGAACTGTGTAAAAATACAATATTTGTTTTCCTTGCTGGACGTTTGTTAGGTTATTTGGCTAATTAGTGCCCAAGTGTATCATAATTTGCGTTTCGAAAAATACAATAACTTATTACCAATACTGGAAATACAGCTGATCCATGAATATACTCATAGTTGATGATAATCCAGACATTACTGAAATGATATCAAAGTATCTTAACATGAGCGGTCATTTGTGCCAGTTTGCAAATGATGGAAGAAATGGTCTCAACATGATCAAAAGTAACGATTACGATATAGTACTTCTTGACTTGGCAATGCCGGACTTTTCTGGAACCGATGTAATTGATGCGTTGGTAAAAGAAAACGAGATTGACAAGCAAAAGATTGTAATTTTTACCGCATCATCAAAACCAAACAAAGAGGTAGACGAATTGATAAAGAAAGGAGTTTACTCCTGTTTAAGAAAACCAATTGATCCAGATTCTTTGGTTTCGTATCTTGAGAGCGTAAATGCAAAACGACAGGAAACAAAGCAACAAAGCTGATCACGACATAAAAGAAACAAAGCAAGTAAACATGCTACTGAAAAGAATACTGGAACTCTCTGAGCAGAGCAAAATAGCTGACGAGAAATTTTTCAAACGAAAGACAAAAGAGCTGGAACAAGTTTTTTATCTTGCACGAAGTGTTGTTTACAACCTAGAACTGCACAAATCAAAATACTCTAAAAAATACTTTGAGAGACTAAACCACGAAATACGTACGCCGCTGGTGCCAATCAAGGCGTACTGCCAAATGATTCAGCAAAAAAAGTATGGCACACTCAATGACGAACAGAAAAAAAGACTCGATGCAATATCTTCTCACATAGAAGAGCTTGAAAAAAACATCCACAGGTTACTCTCATCAAAACGAGGTAAAAAAAATGAGTAACAATACGCAGTCAGACCACAACGCCAAGGAGCTTGAACAGGAAAAAGAGTTGTTAAAAAAGATCAACAAGTTACTGACAAGTGATTCTGAAAAATCCAAAGAAGAGAAAAAGAGACTGCAAAACGAGATTGAGGGGCTAAAACACAAGTCAAAGGAGCTAGAGATGCAAAAAAAGTTTCTAGACAAGTCAGTAAGGACAAGTGAGGAGAGGCTTCAAAAGCTGTCAAAAAAGCACATAATGACTATTGTAGGCGCTGTATGCGCAATTGGGTTGATAATTACTGGCTACTCTTTTTATGTTGTTGATCTGGTTGGCCAGGAATACGGAGTGGACAATCTGGGCACGGTAAAATCAAATTATGTGATCCAAAACCTAAGAGGCGATACCGTGGACACGTGGCTTTCATGGAGGCTTGTAGATGGGGCTACTCTTCACGTCAATGTAGTGGATGCAGGCCAGTATCCAGACAAACTAGACCTGATAAACGAGGTTATTTTGTCATCTGAATCAATAGAGATTGACGACTCTCTTTTGCACAAGGGCCCAAAAGGATCAACGTCGGTATACTATCTGGGATGGGCTGGCGCCCTCTCTGATGCATCTGAGGATCCAACAGAACTTTACATACCTACTGATTTGCAGATAATAGAGTCTGCAAGCGGTGAGGGCCAGATCACAATACACCTAACAGATGCTGCAAGCGGTGACGGCTTTTCTGGATACACAAAATCCATTGCAGATGACTCACAAAACCAAATTCTCAAGTCTGACATTACAATCTACAAAGTTGACAAGCTCAACGATGAGCAGTTCAAGACAATTCTAAGACACGAGTTCGGGCACGCACTTGGGTTGGCTCATTCTACTGCACCAGAAGACCTCATGGCGCCAGAGGTCACAACCAAATACCCCTACATTTCGCAGTGCGATGTCTCTGCCATAGCTGCCCTTTATGATGGCTCAGAGCAAAGCCAAGTAGTATGTGAGAAGTGATTGGTTGGAAAGATCCCAGAAAAACATCATTGTCATTACCCTATCTTTGATAATTGCAGTATCTGCATCGATTGCATACTTTAACTGGCAGATATCCGAAGACCAGAGACAGCTTATCATCCAGCACAAGCAAAACAGAGTCAACATACTTTTGGCATCAATTCAGGATCGTTTTTCATCAAACATCAGCATCATACAAGACATGCTGGATCATTCAATTGATACCAACTTCTCAGAAAAAGAAAAAATCATGCAAGAGCTGAACGGGGTTCCCGAAGCCGTGGAGGTTGGTCAGCGGCTGAAATTGAGGCATCTTGTAGAAAACAATCCAAACTTTGAATCAGTTGGATTGTTCTTGCCAAATGGCGACATTTATCTTGCAGAGCCGTATCAGTCTCAGCTCAACCTACCTCGCCAAAACTATGCCTTCAGGGATTGGTATGACGGTGCAATGAACAACCAAGCAGTTTACGTCAGCGAGCCATACCAGACACATTATACTAACGAAAAGACCATAGCGCTGAGTGCCTCGATCCGTGATGAGGATGGGGCAATCTCTGGCATCTTCCATACCACCCTGCAACTGGATTTTCTAAGAAAGCTGCTGGAGGCTCAAACGCAGGAGCCTCAGACCAGCTGGTATTTTGTTGATGAAAGCGGCAAGATTGGGATGTCTGGCAACGGCTTCCCAGAATATGACGAATCCTTCTTTTCTGGTCTGATCTCTGAGTTGAATGGCAATGAAGGACATCTGCAAGCTGATTTCTTTGAAGAAGAACAGATTGTCGTCTACAAGACACTCAATCTTGGCACAAAGGACTGGTTTGTCTTTTTGATTCAGCCGGCTGACCAATCATTTGTTCCAATCATAGCGTCGCAGAATCTCACACAGTCCCTTTTGGTTGTGTCAATAGCTGTGATTGCAGGATTTGGTTCGATTGTTTTTTGGCAAAACACAAAAAACATCTCGATTCAAAAACAACTGGAAAAATCCAACAAGAAATTATCTTCCCTTCTGGATAAATCACATGAGATTGAAAGAGAAAAGGACGAGTTTTCTGCCATGGTTACTCACGAGTTAAAGACTCCGCTTGTCCCAATCATAGGATACACCAAAATGCTTACAAAAAAAGGCATGATAGGAAAGCTAAACAAAGACCAGGTAGATGCAATAAATGTAATTGGACGAAATGCAAAACGACTTGAAAAACTGATCAGTGACATAATGGATGCAAGGAAACTTGAAATGAACAAAATAAAATTTAACATGACTGAGGTATCTTTGAGTGAATTCTTTTCAAAATTGAAATCAAATTATCAAAACGAAATGGATGAGCAAGGAATCAAGTTTGTGGTGAATAATGATGCAAGGGATCAGACCATAAAAACTGACGAGGACAGACTCAACCAAGTGTTTTCAAACTTGATAGGTAACGCACTAAAGTTTCTGCCAGATTCGGGGCCGCGAATCGAGGTTGGCTCTGCTCTTGAAAACGACTCTGTAAGGTTTTACGTAAGGGACAACGGCACAGGGATCTCCGGTGAAAAGCAAAAGGGCCTTTTCAGGAAATTCTATCAGATAGATACATCTGAAAGGAGAAAGGTGGAAGGAACTGGCCTGGGCCTTGTAATATGCAAGGGAATAATTGAAAAGCTTGGAGGGAAGATATGGGTCAAGTCGCAGGTTGGAAAAGGAACCACATTTCATTTCATGCATCCATCACCTCAAGCCAGCTGAATTATCTCCAACAATTGTTGATTGGCAGCTCATCAGGCATTATAACGCACTGAATAAGGTTGGAGCTGCATTTTGAGAAAAGATCTGCAATAAGGAGTCATTTTAGTTGTAAGGGTTGTGGCGATACAAGCTATGGAATATTTTGCCGAGTTTTTCTTTTGCCAAATTCTCTTCTGCCTCCATCTTTATTAATACAAGCGGATCCTGAAGCTTTGCCATCTGTTCTGGATACGGGATTGAAGCAATGTTTCCAATCTCCTCAAACTTTTCATCCATGCACAGAGGGCAGTGTTCAGTCAATGCCTTTACTGCCATTGGAATCTGCCCCTCCTTGTACTGCGCAAACCCCGAGTGGTACCTGTTCATAACCTTCCATGCATCATCCTCTGGTCTCTCGTTTTTTACAAAGTCCTTGATCCATACTCTCTTGTCATATGTCCATGTGTTGCCAAACTCGTCTACTGCCGTTCCCTTGCCAGTCTCTGTCAGGTGGTAGATGTGTCCCTTATGGATTCCGTTGTACTGGTCTGGCGGGTTCAGCGACTCTCCTGTAACGTGGATTCCGTGGTTGTAGTAGTTCTGCCAGCTATTCCGCGATGAATCCCAGACATCGGTTCCAACCATGTTAAAGTCAAGCTGCTCCCTGAATGAGTGTCGTATCGTGACAATCAAACACTGTGATGCAGAGCCATCTGTGCAGTTCCCAGTTGATGTGGTTACGTTGATGTTATCAAGTGCGTTTTCTGGATCCGTTACAGATACTGTGTGGGTACCGTCAAAGGCAATGTCAAGCTCTATTGCTGCCTTGCTCTGACTGATCACCTGGTCTTGGCCCAGCCCAAATGCAAACGAAAGGTGCACGATATTGTCTGGACCCATGTTGTCGTATATCTTGAATGCAGCAGTGTTGTTATCTCCTGTGGTCACGGTGATTAGAGGATACGGCGTGTAATAGTATTGTACATCAGTGGAGTGGCCGTTGTATGAGAATCCTCCAGTCACAATCCTTTTTCCCTCAGAGTCGACTCCGAGGGTCGGCGGCTGGCAGTCACCCCTGCATCCGTCTCCTCCGCCGTCACTACCTTCAGATGATGAGACAGAAAAGACTGAGACGCGGTCATTTGCCCGCTCTGTAACAAAGAGGCTGTTTACTGCCACTCCGCGTGGATTATCCAGCTGGCCGTCGCCTGTGCCTGACTCGCCAACTGCCTCTACAAAGTTGCCAGACAGGTCAAATATCTGGACCCTGTCGTTGCCCGAGTCTGCAACAAAGATGTTGTCCTCATCTACCTCGATATCGACTGGCAAGCTGAACTGGCCGTCGCCTGTGCCAGTAGAACCAAATTTGGTTACAAAGTTGCCAGACAAGTCAAATATCTGGACTCTGTCGTTGCCCGAGTCTGCAACAAAGATGTTGTCCTCATTTAATGTAATGCCGTGAGGAATATCAAACTGGCCGTCGCCTGTGCCAGATGAGCCAAACGAATCTACGAGGTTGCCAGAGTGATCAAATATTTCAACTACGGTGGAACGTGAAACAAGAATGTGGGTGCTGTTTTGCGCGATGCCTCTAGGAAAAAAGACGCTAAACTTGGCCTCAAAATTGCCAGACAAGTCAAATATCTGGACTCTGTCGTTGCCCGTATCTGCAACAAGGATGTGAGTCGAGTTTACTGCCAGATCCAAAGGAACATCAAACTGGCCATCGCCTGTGCCAGATGAGCCGAACTTGGCCTCAAAATTGCCAGACAGGTCAAATATCTGGACTCTTTTACCTGATTCTTCCAAGACTATGATGTGAGTCGAGTTTACTTCAATGCCACTGGGATTATTAAACTGGCCATCGCCTGTGCCAGATGAGCCGAAATTAAAGTCAAACTCAAAGGCAGCATATGCTGTTCCCACAACGAGGAGTGTGGTAGAGACTGCTACAAGTAGTATTCTTTCTTGCTGCATTCCTCTTTTTTTCCATATTTTACTGGCTACTCTAGACAGCCTTTCTTGACGTAACGCGCCCACCCAAGCATACGAAACAGGCGGTTCTTAATAAAGAGTCCCACACCAAGGTTTGTGGTGCATGGCTTTTGGTAAGGGCCCGCCTAGGTTTACGATGTCAGGGACGCAAGGTTGGGCCAGATCTTGTTATCAAGGCAAGAAACACGCGAAAAGTTTTTCAACAAGTGGATGGATCCGATCATTCGAGTCAAAGGGTTGGGAAATTGGAGGACTCTCCCCTGATTACCTCTTGACAGTTCCGCCAGCCCTTTGCTCTTTTGGTTATACAAAAAATATTGAATATTAAGTATATCGACTCTGCGCCAATCTTATTTCAATGTGTTTTGCATTCTGGACCTTGTAGGATCTTGGTGAACTTTGACAGGCTGACACGAATCTTTGTTTTTTGAAAAATTGTTGATCAGGTGATTTCTGATAAATGGCTGTCATGATTGGTAAGGGGAGACTTACCCCCATACCGTAGTCTGGGCAGAAGCCATTACAACATTGAGAGGCATTTTCTCAATGATGGATGGACACCTTGCAGATCTCTGATCTGAAATATAGTTTGTTGTTTGTTCAAATGCTACGAACATGACAGTTACAACAAACCACCTGATGATTATGTTTGACAATTATTGCCTTTGATTAGTGTTTTTCACATGTAAATTTCACAGTTTTGTGTGAAAAGGTTACAAAATTATAATATACTATTACCATCATAGTTTAAACCAATTCCCATTAGTGGAAATGGGCGTTTTTTCATAAGTTTGTCAATTTTTAAAATTCGTGTTAAACTTTATGTATTTGGCATATTATCTAATCACAATGGGTGGCTTGGATTCTTTTCTTGCAAAATCACTTGAAAACACGATTAAAAAAAACCTTGGAATGTCATCATTTAGACGAGTACAATCCAGGCTGTTTGAAAAGTACGGCATCTCAATAACTGAAGCGATGAACGAGTTTGAAAAGATTGACGAGATCCTAAAAGAGTCATTTGGCGGCGGAGCAAAAGGAATCAAAAAGAAAGCCTTGCAGCAGATCTGTATCCTTCGCCCTCCTAAAAACGGCAAGGGAAGGTCGGTAACAGTAGTTGATCCATACCTAATAGAAACCATACTTTTCAACATCGGGGATCCAGACAAGAAAAACATAATGACTGCAACAATCTCTACGCCAAAATCTGCCTATGATTTACTAGGAGAACACAAAATCCCGCAAACATCAGGATACCGAAAAATAAAGGAATTGCTCAATGACGGCCTGCTAGTAGTAGACCACAAGGAAAAAAACTCTGATGGAAAAGTGGTTAGCAAATACCTGTCTGTCTTCTCAGGACTCTCGCTTAGCATGAACAAAAACAAGGTCTCCCTGAACGTGACAATTACCAAGGAGGCCTACCTTTCCAGCTCAATTATCCAGGCAGTAAACCAAGCCGCACGCCTCAAAACCTTGCAGAGATAACAAGACTTTTGGAGATCTTTTCTGGCTTGGGGATGGTTGGCAATACGATACAGGCGGCCTTTCAGATATGAGGGAATAATCTTAACCCTGAAATTTTTGCGATCAAGGCTATGGCAAATCCCTGAAAATAAGAGGCAGGGCAATCTAGTATCGTGAATGTTCTATTCCTTTTTTGGCAAACTCATTTAATATCTCTGAAAAGCTAACTGACTTGCCAGTTTTTCGGATCTTTTTTGCTTGCAGGTCCCTTAACTTTTTGGCAAGGTCGTCATCTAGCATTACTGTTACTCTTTGCGCCACCCCAGCTGTCATAGAATGACAAATTTAATCATCGTCACCAGTGGAATATTTCCGTAACCAACAATGGGAATTGTGGATATACTAATTACGAATGGTTGGAGGCCAGCTTTAAATTTTGCGCATGCTTCTTGTAAAATATACCTGCTTTTTTAGTATCCTTATTATGACCTCATTAAAGCTGACTGAGCGGTTTTCTGTTCTTATCATGTAGGACTGGACTTTCCTCAATTCCTTTATCAGGTCTGACTCCAAGTCAATAGTCATCCTGATTTTTTTCAACTTTTCCCCCATACCTGAATACACAAAATGAGACATGACCAATCTCAGAACGCCTGGATTGAATAACCTCGCAGCCAAACCAACAATCCAAACACTTCATAAGCTATACTAGGACTAGTAACTATAGTGTTATATACTATTTTATGAATTCTTACATGGCAAATGGACAAGAACGGTGATTTTGAGATAAAAATAAACAATGAAACTGTCATTAAAAAGGGATTTTTAGGCTCTAGACTAGATGGCCTAATTGACGCAAAAGAAGAGTTGGACAAGATGATCGAGTCAAATCTCAAGGGATGCGGCTGCAAGGACTGTGAGATGCAGTTTTTTGATCTGTTTGGAAAGCCAATGAATGAAGGCATAAGCCACTAGCATCGTTTTGATATGTGTGTGGCGTTTTTTTACTGCATACGTGTTTTGATAAACTGGCGTTTTCTATGGTTCTGCTTTCTGATCATCCAAAGACTTATTTCCAACAATGGAAATAAGATATTGTACTTAGGTGACACAGTATGCAGTAACCTTGTATCTTGGCAGGAGAGATTGCCCACACCTCTCTCCTGCCATAATAACAAAAAATTTGACAGATATGTGATTCCCTGAAGAATGAGTAAGGTCTTAAACAAACACCAACTAATGTTCTAACGGCAAAAAAATAGTTCCAGTTTGTTTGTCTTAGAAATTACATTGCCTTGCCAACTGTGATTATCTACATTACAATTACATTATGACAGGGTAAAAAACCCCTGTCATGACTCAAGGGTATGCCATGGGAATGGAGTCACTATTAATTCGTCTAAAGTAAACTAAATTATGTTGTGTGCTCGGATTGAAAGCACAGTGATGCAAGTCAGGTGATTTCGTGATACGTTTCCTTGGATTTACAATAAATAGTTTGACAGGACTATGAGATTGTTTTTAGCGGTTCAACAAGCTAATGAATCGAAACACTGACTTGTCAGAATCTCTCTCTGCCAGTCTTTCTACTATCTTTCTAATGACAAGCGAGTAAGACTTGCCGTAAATGTCTGACAGCACTTCCTTGAGGTACTGGGGGTTGTAGTAACATTCAGATATGTTGCAACCAAAATCATTCTTTAATCTCTCCTTTGTTCTTTCCCTGTGCATCATACTAGATGAGAGGGCATCGTCAATTGCATATGTCACAAACCAACGGATGGGATCATCTTTTTCAAACATCATCATTTTGGAGAACCCCGTACAGCAAAATTGGAATTGAGACTAGACATACCGACTGCAAATATATCGATATAGTTTTGGTACGCTGAGACTATGAAACTTTGTGTGTGCAGTTGTATGAACACGGAATGAAACAGCGCAAGTTGTCGGTGTAGTACAAATAAACTATGGGACAGTTATGTCGATCAACAACTTTAAGAGAGAATTTTTGCTACCGGTTACGTGAATAATGATCTAGAGAACCTGTGTTCTAGGATTATGACACTAGATGACTGCATACTGGAGCTTGCGATTCTCAAGGGAAGCACAGAACCAATAATCTTTTTGCAAAATCCAATTCACTCTAATCAAGTTAAGCAAAACCGTTTCCAAAAAAATAAGGGGTTGGACTTTTTGTTAACTGAAAAAGATAGAAAATTCATATGGCATCTTGCATTGATCAAAAACAGCATAGACAAGAGCTTGTTTGAGAGACTCGGACAAAAGAGATGGTCGATAGAAGTTTGGAATGACCTAAAGATACTGAATGTTGTGGTAGATGACTTTATCATAGTTATCATCTTGGATCAATTTGTTGAACAAAACACAATACAAAAAATCCACGAAAAAATTCGCTTGATTATAACCACTGCATAGGAACATGTAACCTGACATTTACTTTAGGTTTTTTAGCAACTTTGTAACAGGAGAGTTTGTCCTGTACCAAAGCAACAAAGCTATAATCTCTATTTGCTCCACAAACAATACTGCATAAAGGTGGGATACCCATCCCTCTGACATGTCATCAAGCATTGCATACGTTATGGAAAATGCGTATTCCAGTACAAAAAACAGATTAAGAAAGCTAGAGTCAGCATCAAGGGAGCTAAGCGGGCCTTGGATAACTTTTTGTGACACATCAGATGTCTTTAGGTTTTGTTCTGTTATCATGTTGTAAAACACCTTCTTGTCTTCCACATACACTGTATTGCCACGCTCTATCAGTGCCAACGTAGATCCAAAATAAATCAGAAACATGATGGATGCGACCAAGACGTATTTTCCAGTACGACCCTTTACTGTCTTCATAATCTCTTTTTCAAAAATCTGGCCAAGACGTCCAAGCTTGTTTTTTCGTGCAAGCAAAAGCAGCACTGCACCGGTTGCTGTTATTACCCCGAGGTTTCCAAGCCAGTAATCTGAGACAAACTCGCTAAAAACGAGCCTGACTGGAAGCAAAACCCCCAGGGAAAACGAGATAAAGATCAAGCTGTTTTTCAAAGATTTTTTGTCCATTACTGATGCTGCGATCACTTTGCAGTAAGATCATTTTAGGATGCCGATCATTTTCTTGATCGGTTTTTAATAATACTACGAACGAAATTTTAAAGACACGAACAAGATTTCAGATCGGAAATTTTAATCCAGATTAGAAAAGATCAAAGAAATTATTTTTCAAGAAAGGCCTTGAATGGAATATCACATTTGAAGTTCCAAGTGTTTTGACTGGGACCATATGTATGTACAAAGGTTGTAGATGTATGTTACAATATCGTTGGCGTTTGTAACCATTACCGAATCAAACTCGTCGTTTAGAGACATCGAACTAGAGATGTATCCAGACATGATAACTTGGTTGTCCTTTTCCAAAACAATTCTTCCACCGGAGGGAAGTTTCTCTAAACGAGTTTCCGTTGTGACAAACTTGTCTATGAAAAACTTTTCTTTTTCATTAACTGAATCAGTGATTAGATACACCTTTCCTCCTTTTTTGATGTACTGCTTGATCTTTTCAGGAATGGCAGTGTGATACATCCTGATAACGTCATCCACTGTACTTATAATGTAAATGTCGTTTTTTGCTTCATTGATCATTTTGATTATTTTTCCGTAGATGTTAGTTCTTCCCTGTATGATTGAAAATGTAGATGTGTTTTGTGTTTTTTTATTACGTCTTATGCATTCAAGATCACTTACAATCTCTTTTGCAAACTTTTGCAACATCAACAATTCATCTTCTTTTCGTTCTATGATCTCTGTAAGAGCTTGTTTTGGCGGAATGGCTTTGCAGATTACGGGATTACTAAACGTCGTTGACACTACTCCCATGTTTTTCAACTTGTTGAGTGACCTGTATGTTTTGGTCCTGTCAATGCTTAGTCTGGTTGCAAGATTTCCAACAGTAATTTCTCCTAGTTGGTTCAAACCAATGTATATCCTTGCATCGGTCTCCTCAAAACCAAACTGACCAAGTTTTTGAACAACTTCTTTATCGCCAATACCTCCCATCATGATTCTGATCGGATCGTCGTGATGTTATTAAATATTATGTCTAAACGTTATCTGCTATATTATTATCAACTAATTTTGTTATAATACCCAATATTGATTACCTATTAACTATAAATTCAATAGTTAGACTATAAAGTATAGTGCTAATCTAGGTATTATGGGCTTAGAATAGTAATTTGTGCTATGTTCGTTCATACTGCACATGCTAGTTATTTTACTATACTCAAATGGACAAGACTCAATGAATCTGATTGCAAAGGGGAGAAACAAACGTAGAGGAATCATTGGTGTAGAGGCAGCAATTGTCATGATAGCCTTCGTTATCGTGGCCGCAGCCTTGTCATTTGTGGTTCTGAACATGGGTTTCTCCACCACACAGAAAGCAAAAACAACAATCACAGATAGTTTGGAGGAGGCAAGCAGCAGCATGGAAGTAGCCGGTAAGATTACTGGTGTCGGTCATGTCACTGCAAATTCCCTCAATGCAACTACCATTCCACTGAAAATTGCATCAGGTGGAGCATCAGTGAATCTGGACCCGAACTCGGCGTCGATACGATATACTAGTCAGGATATCTCGTATGATAACATATACGTGAACATACTATCTAGTACGTCATACAATTCTACTGATGCGGCACTGGACGCAGCAGAAACAGCAGGAGATATCTCTACAAATCCGATGAATAATGGAGGATTTCCGGATACCACCTCTGCAATAGTATGGTATGCTAGAAACAACAATAACAACGCCATACTTGACAATGGAGAACTTGCAATGTTGACCATAGTATGGTCACAGAATGAAAGACCACAGGCCCTAGATAACATATCAACTGAGGTAGTTCTACCAACTGGTGCAACCCTGTCAGCTGAACGAGACGTCCCATCGATTACAAACCAAGTAGTTGACATGGGTTAGTGTGTGGTGACAGCACATGCGTTCCTCCAACCTTTTTTTCTTTTTAGGCCGAATTAACACTGCGTTTAGATCATTCATTTTAGGAAGCGTATTTTCTGTTTACATTTTAATTCTGTACTATTTTGATATTGGTATCAAATTCACTCTGACAAACCTTAGTTACACCTTTGTGATTCCTCTGATTATTTCTTCAGTAATATTTCTTGTAATACCAAAAAAGAGTGATCATGGTTACATCAAAACAGAACCAGATATAGAAAAACAAAACAATCCGTCACCAGAAAACTTCTTTGATAAAGGCAGCCAAAAAAAGAAAACTGATTCATCCCATGTCCAAAATCATTCCGCTGCTTCAGCTGCTCAACAATCAAAAGGAAACAACACTAAAAATCAAAGTCCTGATGTGCAGGAGATGGCAACAGTCTCTGACCCGCACCTAAAGGAGAAAGTAGAGGATCTGAAAAAATCTGTTTTTGACATCAAGAAAAAGGTCGATGATTTTGAAAAGCAATTCCATGACATGAAGGTAAACCTTCAAGATCTAAAACGAACCGGAGTGATAAAAAATGACACCTACGAAAGCGCTTTGAAGGAGCTGAAAGCGTTTCAGGCAGAGCTTGATAACCCTTTCAACTTTATCAGCAAATATTTTGAGATGCTAAACGTGCCTGGCATGTACGACCTTAAGAAAAACGGAACCAGCATACCCGAACCAAAAGCTGAGCTCCAAGAACAACCACATGCCTACTCCGAAAAAGGTACTGATCCAAACCAAAAACCCCCTCTCATAACAAAGGACAAGCCTAACAAAATTCATTCAAACAGAAAACCAAACCATGCCAAAAACAAACAACCAGTACATTCCCAATTTCCCAACAAATCGGGAATATCTACGGAATCACCTGACCTTTCAGGCAGTGATTACAAGAATCAAAAGGACTCTGAGAAAAAGACAGACAGGAAAGTACACAGGCCAAAGGGGGTAAAGGTGGTTGGTTAAGGTAATGATCAACGAGCAGTGTCCTCACTGTGAAAGGACGTTTGAGTCGATGATAGAGTTTGATTACAACAGCAAAGCCGAAATCAAAAAGGAAAAGCAGGAGAACAATTGGAAAAACTTTGGGAACGTCTTCAACGACAACTTTACCTTGGGAAAACTAATGCAGGTAATATCGCTGATAGGTGATGCATCAGACAAGATCGGTGATCAGTCTGTTGGCTTGATCATAGAGCAGTGCAAGATGATGGGACTCAAAAAAAGAGACGAAAACACAATCTACAGAATAGTAGAGATGATTGGAAAACAAGACGTTTCCATAAGAGATGTCTTGATCATAATTTACAGGTTTGCAAAAGTGCTTGGGATCAACGATGAGGTGGCAGACATGTACTACTACAAGCTGATGATTAATGCCAACTCCAGTCCAAGCTCAAAAACCGATACTGAAAACATTCGCGAGATAATGTGGGAGGGTAACTGATGCCTTCTACCGTAATAGTTGAAGGACTGTTGATTGTTGCAGGAATAGTTGCAGCATCTGTTCTGGCAGGAGCTGTAATCAACAAGATTGGAGCGTTTGATTCCTCATTTACAATGTCTAGTGAAACCCAGAAGAACATAATTCTAACAAAGATCAAGATATTATACGCAACAAACTCTTCGTCAACGCAGGCTGATTCGTGGATAAAAAACATAGGATCATACCCAATCACAAATCCCACTACAACTGACGTGTTTTTTGGCAAAATAGGACAGGTCCAAAGAATACCATACGACTCTGCAACAACCCCCACTTGGAACTTTAGTGAGCCAGTCAATGTCTGGGACAAGCAGGAGACAGTAGAGATTGAGATCTTTAACGACTCAGTCTTCTCTTCGGGGACGTACTCGCTGACTGTATCTACACCAAACGGAGTGGAGGATGAGCATGTATTTTCGATACCATAACGGGAGGATGAGGATTGGGCCTTAGCATAGTAGTATCTGGAGCCATAGTGCTGTTTTCGCTCTTCTTTGTAATGTCAGCATTTCCAGTAATTGCAGATAATGCCTTCAAGGTCTCTCAGAGCTCCTCAGAAATCGCACACGTTGAAAACCAGATACTCCGCACCAAAATAGATATCACCTCAATCTCTGCATCGCCCAATAACAAAGACATCTCAGTTACGATAAATAATACAGGAAGCAAAAAGTTGTGGGAGTACGACAAGTTTGATTTTATCGTTACCTATGACGCACAAATACAGAGCTCCAAGGTAAGAACAACTGAAAAGCTAGCATACGTAGAGTCGTGTCCTACAAACTCCGGAGAATGGTGCTTGGAGTCAGTCTCAAACGACAACATCGATCCGGGAATACTGAATCCAGGCGAGACAGCTACACTAAGCGGCGACCTCAACAACAAGGTGCACCCTACGGGGGGAGTAGTGATAGTGACAATCTCTACTGACAACGGAGAAAGCATAACTGATTCGGTGGTCGTCTGATGGTAGAGGTAGTTTCAACAGGAAACGAAGAGGTAGACAGGCAGATAGGGGGAGGACTGCCCCTTCCGATACTTATGATTATAGAAGGAGACAACGGAACTGGAAAGAGCGCCCTTACCGCACAATATATCTCGGGAATCCTAAAGAAAGGAATGAAGGTACTTCTCTTCACAGACAATGGAGTCAAAAACTACATTGAAAAAATGAAAATTATCACGTATGATTTCACGAGGTATTTTCTGTCAAACCAGATGCGGATCATGCCAATGTATGCGTTTGGAACGTCGTGGTCAAAGGATCAGTCAAAGATGCTTCTGCCAATAGTAGGTCGATACCTGGGAGCAAACTCGCGTGAATACGACTGCGTCATAATCGATTCGCTATCGCTTCTCTGCATGTACGCAAATACGGATACCATCCTCAACTTTTTCACAAGATGCAAGCACCTAGTATCAAATGGAACAAGCATAATTATGACGCTTCACGACTCTGTGATACCTCAGGACATATCTATGCAGATAAAGTCTGCATGCGACGGATATATCAAGCTCAACGGGGCAAAGGTGGCAGGACGGGACGTAAAGGTTGCAAACGTGATAAAGTACGCTGGCTCGTCCTTGCAGGTCTCAAGCCAGTTCAGCTTTGACGTAGACACTCTGTTTGGAATCAAGATAGTTCCGCTGTCAATGGCAAGTGGGTGATTGTTTGGACTGCGATTCTACACTAAACAAACCATTTTTGCGGAGTGATTGAGATGGAAGAATCTGACTCACAGAAACTTTTTGAGCACATGGAGGGGTTCTACTACCTAAAGCGCCACGTATCAAACTTTACCGCCGAGGGAAACGATCTGCCACAGTTTGTTGAAGAGCTGACAGACGAGCACAAAAAGATCAAGATACCAAACCTCATCTATCCTATAGGGCAGGGAGTCTTTATACATCTGGACGGAGTCGACATAACAGGCGACTCGTATCCAAAATACCATGTCATACTCCCAGATCCTCCAAAAAAGCTGCTCTTTGATACCGTGGAGAGAATGTTTGCAAAAAAGGCAAGCGAGCATAATCCGCCTGATACCAAGGAAGAAAAAACCAAGGTCATAAACGACTATCTTGAAAGCATATGTGCAAAGACTGAGAGGCCCGTCTCCTATGAGGAAGATCTGGAAAAGCTTTCAAGGAAAAACAAGATTCCAGTAAACATCCACGACTACAGCTCCCTGTGGTACTATTTCATCAGAAAGCGAGTGGGACTGGACATTCTTGAACCATACCTTACAGATCCGTACCTTGAAGACATTACTATGATTGGCACCGGCAGGTCGTATGTGGTCCACAAGCTCTTTGGGGCAATGAGGGTAACCCAGAGGATTACAAACGACGAGATAGAGGACATGCTCATGGCAATGGCAGAGCAGTTTGGAAAGACAATCTCTCATGCAAGGCCAATCATTGACGCGACCCTCCCTGACGGCTCTAGGATCAACATAGTATTTGGAACCGACGTAAGCAGAAAGGGAACCAACCTGACCATAAGGAGGTTTGCAGGAGTCCCAATGTCCATAACGCAGCTTATCAAGTATGGGACTCTTGATGCAAGGGAGGCAGCATACCTCTGGATGATGCTAAGCGAGGGAATGAGTCTTTTTGTGTGCGGAGAGACAGCGTCAGGAAAAACAACCTCGATGACAGCCCTTACAACCTTTGTCCCCCCTACGTGGAAAGTAGTAAGCATAGAGGACACGCCAGAGCTTGCCTTACCACACAAGAACTGGATAAGCGAGGTAACCCGGGATACGGGAAGCGACCGCTCTACAATAACGATGCAGCACCTCCTCAAGGCGTCACTGAGGCAGCGACCAAACTACATAATCGTAGGTGAGATCCGTGGCCCTGAGGCAAGCATCGCATTTCAAGCAATGCAGACAGGACACCCAGTAATTAGCACATTCCACGCAGCCACAGTGTCTAGTCTTATCCAGAGGCTTACAAACGATCCAATCAAGATTCCCAAAACTAACATAGACAACCTCAACATAGCGCTGATGCAGGGGGCAGTCCAGGGACCAGACGGCAGGCTGGTAAGAAGGGTGCTGACAATAAACGAGATAGTTGGCTTTGACTCTAGCGTAAACAACATCCTTTTCATCCCGCTTTTTACTTGGGAGTCTGCAACCGACACTGTAACCTACAAGGGAAAGGGAAGCAGCGCACTCTTTGCAAACAAGCTCCTTCAGGCAAGGGGCCTTACAAAAAAGAACGAGGGACTGTTGTACGAAGAGCTGGAAAATCGCGCCATGATTCTCACCGAGATGACAAAGAGAAAGATCTACAACTATTATGACGTGTTTGAACAAATTGCAAAGGTAGACGAGATTGGAGTCGATTCTTACATACAGAAGGTGTTGGCATGAATGCGCTTTCTTCAATAAAGCAAAAGATGAACAAAAATGCCAACGAGCAGATGGTGCATTTTATGGTACTACTTTACTCAGTATCTACTGGGGAGGTAACCCCCCAACAGATCTTCAAAATAGGGGGAGAGACAGGATACGGTCCATTCTCCAAGGCATTCTGGAAGATCTACATGTTTGGAGTGGACTGGAAGTACGGCCTGGCAAAGGCAAGTGAGATAATCTCATCGATAAAAAACAAAAGAGAGGAGCAGACAAGCAGGTTCCTCCTCAGGCTTGCTCAGGTAATCCGACTTGGAGACAAGCTGAGCGACTACTTTAAGGTGGAGATGGAGCTGGTTCTGCAAAACTTTTACACTACATACCAGCGAAACATGGAATCTCTCAAGATGATACTTGGGATGTACACTGCCATCATGTCAATATCTGCGTTTATGATTTCTGCAACAACGATTATCAACATGCTAACAGGCGAGGACAGCGGCAAGACCTTTCTTATCACACTGATTGGTGTAGTGGTCTCTCTTGGAATGTTTGTCTTGATGATGAACTTTATGTTTCCACGAGACATTCTTGTCAACAAGGGTTCAGTCGAGGCAGAAAAGCTGAAAAAATGGATGTACTTTGCAGTAGCGTCAGGGACAGGCATCATCGCAGTATCCTTCATGGTGGAAGCCATCCCTACCCTCTTGGGGATGGCAGTTTCGGGATTTGTCTTCTTGGTACCTGGCAGAAAGGCGCGAAAGCTGGAGCTCAAGATAAAAAGGACTGATGAGTGGTTTCCTCCCTTTGCAAAGGACTTTGGAAACGTATACAATACAGTTGGCACCCTAAAGGAGAGCCTCAGGGCGTTGATGCGAAGCGACTTTGACGTACTCACCCCCCACATATCCAACCTTCTCAACCGCTCCCTGAACAAGATACCTCCCAAGCTTGCCCTTGAGATGTTCTCAAGGGAGAGCGGAAGCGCAATGATAAAGTCGGGAAACACGATCCTGACTCACTCCATAAACAAGGGAAGCGACATGTCAGCTGTTGGCATTGCGATTCACAACGTCTTTACAAGGATCAACGAGCTCAGAAAGATAAGAGAGCAGACCACAAAATCGTTTCTCTCAATGATCTTCATACTGCACATCCTTACTTTGATGGTATTTGCATTCATGACACGGCTCTCATTCATATTTACTGACCTCTTCTCGCAGATGGAGGGGGCAAACACTGTCTTTGCATTCAACCCAATAGACCCCCTCCTTGTGGCATCACTCCTTCCAACAATCCTCGTAACATTTTCTGCAACAAACGCGCTTGCAATCAAGGTGGGGGAGGGAGGCCTCTACAAGACTGCGTTTTTGCATTTTGGAATACTTATGGTAATTGGCGGGTTTGCCCTGTTTGGTGCAGATTTTATAATGGAAAGTATCGTGTCCAGTCAGAGCATCAACCTCTCTGGATTAACAGGAGATCAGTGACGTGAACCAGACCATGCAAGCAAGGATGATGTTTGTGCAGTTGAGGAGAACAGGTTCTTATAAAATCAGCAGAGGTTTCTGAATCCATGTACAGCAAAAAGTTGATAATCATACTAATCACTGCAACACTCCTTACTGGAGGATTTTCAGCTTCAATGCAAAATGACGCATACGGCCAAGAAAAGCCACTCAAGTTTGGTGTGAGGCTGATCCCGACAAAACTCATTGAAAAGACAGAATCAAAGATGGAGATAGTTCCAATCAAGGGAGGCAAGGTCTTTCCTCAAAAGATTGAGGATCTTACAATAACATCGCAGAATCCAGACGTCTTAAAGATAGTAGGAAAAGAGTACACAAACAGCTTTGTAACTGTAGTGAATGTAAAGACGCTAAAGCAGGGAAAAGCAACAGTTGCGCTTGCCGCTTCTGGTTTTGAGTCTTCTGAGTTTCCCGTGACTGTATATCACAACAACCGCAATGAAAAAACGATAGCAATCAAGGCCTTACCTGACAAGTTTTCAGTCAACGGACCAAACAAGGGATACCTCTCAGTTGAGTTGCTTGATGAGGACGGAGTCCCAATTGTTGCAAGGGAGGACGTGACAATAAGCCTGACCACTTCTAACAACAAGGTAATTGACCTTGCAGGAAAGGAGCTTGTAATAGAGAAGGGAAACTACTATGCGCTTGAGGAATTTTCGATAAAACAGTTTGATGACTCTGTCATAGTTTATGCAAGCGCTCCAAACGTGGAGACAGCAGAAGAAAAAATCAACATCGTCACTCCATCAAAGCCCTTTGAGATCAAACTCTTTGTATATCCGGATAGGGCAAGCAGGAGCTCAATTACAAACTCCTTTGCTATCGTACAACTGCAAGACGCAAACGGAAATCCGATAAAGGCAGCAGAGGACATACCAGTATCAATAAAGATAAGTGATCCATTTGGAAGCGACATAAAACTAAACGAGCGCGGAAGAATACCTCAGATATCGCCAAGCAGCACTCTGGTGATAAAAGAGGGCAGCTACTGGGATGCAACAAAGCTTGTAACAAATGCGGGAATTGCAGGCAAGTATGATGTTGGAATCTCTGCAAAGGGATACGACGTGAGCCAGCCAAAGACACTTGAGATTGTAGACTCTGAGCTGGTAGAGGACAGAAACGTAATTTTTGACCCTGTTCCATCGCTTGCTACAGGAGGAGAAGAACTAGTCGGTATAGTACATCTGGAAGACGACAGCGAGAACCTTTTGCTTGCAAATGAGAATCTAGAGTTTAGAATATTTTCCTCAGACGAGGGTGCCATGTCGATAAAAAACGTCCAGATTGACAAGGGGCAAATCTCAGCAGAGGTGTTTGCCCAGCTTGGATTTGTCAAGCCAGACAGCCTCGACATCCATGAGGCATTTGAGAACAAGGAACTGACAACTCCCGCAGTGTTTGGGCCAAGAGAGGTTACACTGAAACTAGTAGCAGAGCCTCTGGTACCAAAGATCATGTCAAACTCCAACCTCCCGCTTGTGACATACATTACAAAAAGCGACGGCAGCGCGTGGTACTTTCCTTACGATACTGACATATTCTTTTCCCCAAGCGAGCTCTTGGACACTGCACCGCAGTTTGCAAAGACCGGCTCAGGACCACTCATGATGGAGGCATTTTCCATAAAGGAGGGATCAGAGACTCTTCTTGTGCAGTCTGGCACCCTCTCAACTGAGATGAAGGTTGAAAACCACCTTTCAGCACCATCCAAGCTTGAGCTTGACATGCCACAAAGGATTTTTGCAGGGATGAAAAACGAGGTAATCGCACAGATTCTAGATGACAACGGAAAACCAATCTTTGCAAACTCTGACGTGCAGATAAAGGTAATATCAAACGACAAGTCGATAGTTGACGTAACAAAAGAGTTTGTGATAAAACGTGGGCAAAGCTATACAACAATTGACATAGAGCCGCTCAAGAAGGGCTCAGCAGAGCTTGCAGTATTGGCAACTGGCTTTCCGCTCACTAAAAAGACTGTAAACGTAGATGAGCTAAAGCCTGACATAAAGTTTGATGCTCCGGAAATAGTTGAGGAAAACAGCTCCTTTTCCTCATCCATAATTGTAACAATGGATGGCAGTCCACTCCCCAACATGGACGTATCGTGGGAGGTAGACGGGGGATCAATCCAACAGCGGCAGGGCACAACTGACGGCACTGGAAAGTCAACCATACTTCTTCTTTCAGGCAACAAGACGATAAGCCTGGATGTCAACGTCTCCAAGGGATTGTTTGAACCAACTACTGCCAAAAAGACAATCAAAGTAAACCAAACAGATTCCGGTACAGAACAATCCAATCCAGAATCCGATGAGAAACTCTTTGAGGTGTTTGGAGTAGATGTCTTCTTGCTTATTGTCCCGCTTGCAATCATTGCAAGCGGAGTGGTCATCAAGAAAAAGGGCTTGATGAAAATCAACAACAACTGAATCACCTCTCACGATATTAGTTTCTTATTTCCAAATTTGGAAAAACAGATCTGAGTTTTGTTTGCTCGACAAAATGATCGGCAATACTCTGCTCATCTCCAGTTACAGAAAATTATTAAGTATACAAATGTAAGCAGCTATCACAAGTGTGGTCTTGGTCTAATGAAGTTGAAAAAGGACATTGAAAAAAACATGATCAAGTGTCCTATAGATCACACCTATGATCTTGTTGGCAAAAAGTTTGTAATACACATCTTACGCAACATGATCTTTTACCACCAAAGCCGCTTCAACCAGCTGCTCAACTCCATCCTGGATATCAACCCGCGAATTCTTTCAAACAGGCTACGGGAGATGGAAAAAGACGGCTTGATCCAGAGGGTAATCTATGACGACATACCAGTAAGGGTAGAGTACCAGATAACAGAGAAAGGCAGAAAAACTCAGCCGATACTGGAACAGATGGCAATATTTTCACTCAGGCATTGCAGTACCGAGATATTCAAGGATAAAAAGCCAAGGACCTTCAAGCAGGTGTTTGGTATCACCCCAACCATTGCAAGGTAGGGATTCAAGATATCTGGTGCTTGGTTTTACTCTCGAATAGTTGAATCCAGTTCTTCATGTATGTCAAGAGACCAAATTTTTAGTGAGATTCAAGCTATGTCTGATTAGAATCAATCCCAGACAAAATAAGGCACTACCCCCACATTGACATAAAACAAGTATTTACAAGAGACCATGTTTGGTAATTTGCGCAGACTAGTGCAAGGAATCAAGAAAAGCGCAAATTTGTCACTGTTTGGCTTTTGAAATTTCTTGTCATTTTCTGAAACTCTAAAATTCTATAGATGAGGCTATTTCAACATTGATGATACGGATTGACATAGATCAAAAAGGATTTTGTTTTCTATCTTGGGATCGCATGAGACAAATATGATTTTTCGATCTTTGTAAAAAACCAGCTGCTTTATCTTCTCCCTTACTATAAACATGGTCTTTACTCTGCCCAGATAGTCATCAAACACTTCCTGAATGTTTCTGATGAGGTGCTGGTCTACTTCGAAAACATCCCGCTCCCTGTTTTTCAGGCTGATTTTTTTCTGCCTTTCCTCGTGCAGAATCTCCCCATCCGGGCCCATTATTCCAACAAACCTGATCTCCTTTCGTAGTGAGAGTATGTGGTTGGCAAACTTTTCATACTCATCATGGAATACTATCATACCATTACCAGAAATGGAAATAATAGTTAAATACTATAGGTCGAATGAGTTGGCCTTGAAATCAACTTTAACACAAAAAATAGCTACTTACAGGCACAGCTAGCTATGTTTGTTGTGGGATTTGTAAACTTTGAAAAACAATTGACAATCTGTTGGCATAGAATCTTTGAAATTTTTTAATGAAACAAATCTCTGACTTCAAATAAATAGTACCGCTGCCAACATGTTTAGTGGAAAACTCCGATAGTGAAAACTTGGTCATCTTTTTGCGTATGATGTCCAAGAGAGGTTTCTTTGCCATGCTAAAGCTCCTTGCTGAAAAAGAAAGCTTCTCTCTTGAAAGCCTACAGGACTATCTGACTTCGCACAAGATACTTGATGATAAAAACTCCTTTCTTATCACGCTCCACGCCCTAGAAAACTTGGGGATGATCAAAAAAAATGATGCGGAGGGAACCGCTTACTCGATAACGTATCTGGGAAAGCGTTGTTATGAACATCTCGAAGAGATTGCAAAGCTGCTCTTGTAAAGAATCAAAACCTTACACACAAATCTCTTTCATAAAATGTGCTATGGGATCCTGGTACTCAAACTCTTCGAGCTTTGATTTTATGGACTTTGCTATCTCTTTTGCAGAATCGCTGTACAACTCTTCAATGACGTCGTGAAGATAGTCGGGATGTTCGTAGCAGTCCTCTATCTTTGCGTTGTATTTCTTTTCCAGTATGGATATTACGGACTGTAGAGTTTCGCTTCCACCTTTCTCAAGGAGTGACTGCTCTACTGCATATGTAACAAGGGCGACTTTCATCTGGTCCTTAGCGAGCATTAACATCACTCATCCTAAGACGAGCTTTAGAAAAGCTCGTTGACGTTACAGTCAAGTCGGTGTACTGCTTGTTACTAAAGTGACAAATGCAAACAAGCGTTTGGTTTTTGCAAAAAAACGAATTAATCTTTTTTGAAATATTTAGTCTCTTATTTATGAGACATACACTATACTTTGACTCTCTTGACAAACCCCATTCCATCATATCTCCTCTTTAATATGCATAGTCTAAGAATTACATACTAACACTAGCATATATAGTGTTTGAATGAATCTTTAAGCCTCTTTTGGTCCTTAAAAAGATTTTTCTAGATCTTTGAGCTTTGTAAAAATTTTTTCACCTACCTTGCTTAGACTGTAGGTGGTCCTTACGGGCCTGTCGCTTTCAACGGTCCGCTCCAAGAGACCGAGATTTGTAAGGCCGTTTAAGACGATCGTTATTGAGGCCTTGCTGCTTACTACCCCATTGTCGATGGCATAGTTTAGAACATCGTTGTAGTGGACTGACTTTTGCTTTCTGATGTGCTTTAGTATGTCGTAGAATCCCTTCTTGGACATCATCCGTAAGAATATCAAAAAGTCGTCCTGGTCGCTCATATTGAAACCAACTCATTGTAGAGGTATTAATAACAATCTTAAATTCTTCGGTGGAATTATTCCCCAGAAACCGAGGGCACCCCGCACCACGTGCCTATCGTTTAAATAATATTGTGTGCGGGGCCATGCCGTGATTTTTCGGACCTGAACCAATAGTGTAACACCACATAACATAGTGTTAAAATATCAGTTTGTGCAGAATTTGGTAGGACATGAATATTTTTGAAATTGCATTTTACGTGAAAGGGTACCCCTTTTCCTCCCTTTACTCTTTTCTTACCCTAGATGATATAGGTGGGAGCTGTAATGAGTTCTGATGGATCTGAAGACAACAAGCCAGACGCTAAACTATACGAGCTAGAAAAACGACTTGACATACTGGAAAGAAGGAAAAGTTTTGTGTTTGGCAAAAAAGAGTTTTTGCTAACTGGCGTCATTGCTGCATTAATTTCTGCTGTTGGTATCTCCTTTGCTGTAGAAGGATACCAAACTGGAATGCAGCAAAACCAGTTCCAAGAAACTTCCTTGGTGGGAGGGCAACACGTTATCGAACCACTAAGAAACGACTCTGTTGAGACTTGGATGGCATGGCACATTTCTGATCAAACACAGCCGTTTCATGTTCACGTCGTTGATGAATCCAACTTGGGCCAAGAAAAGCTTGACGCAATAAGTGATGCTGTAACATCAAAAGAGCTTGTCGAAATTGATGACTCCAAGCTGCACAAGGGTCCAAAAGGATCCACATCAGAGTACTACAAGGGGTGGGCAGGGGCCATACAGGAAGCCGACAAATCAGAATTAAAGTATAGCCTGCCTTTGAATCTTCACGTCCACAGAACCGATGATGCCAATGGAGCAGAGATCATAATACGACTGACAGACCAAAAAAACTCTGAAGGATACAGCGCATACACTCACTCTATAGTAGACGAAGAAAATAAAGAAATACTAAAGTCGTTTATCACAGTATATGATTCCAGCAACCTCTCCGCAGATGAGATTTCACTTGTTGTAAAACACGAGATGGGTCACGCCCTTGGACTAAAACACTCCTCTGACCCATATGATCTGATGTATCCAGAAATCCAGTCAGGCCAGCCATACATCTCAGAGTGCAACTTGGATGCGCTGGTTGCGCTGTATCAGGGACAGTCAGGCCAAACAATAAGGTGCCTAAAGTAGTGAGTTCAATAGGATTCTACACAATGTTAAATACAATTCAGGCAAACGGTGTGGTTGTGGTTTGTGGGAAAAAGTCTATGTATTTACGCACAATTTACGGGGGAGCTGCCTTTGATACCTAAGGACCGTATGAAGATGGTCTTTGTTACATACTCTATAGAGCAGTCACTACTTGACATTGGAGGAGAAAAGCTAAAGTCAAAGGTTGAAGAATTCCTAAAGAAAAGGTACGACAGCGGTTTCTCTGACTGTTACTCCCATCCAGACTATCTCCATGATGCGCTCTTTGACCTGTATGGAAGATCAGCTAAGGATATTGTAAGATCAATAAGAGAAAAACTTGAGGACTTTGATTACCAGAAACCAATAGCTAGGTTCATCAAGGAGATTTAGGAAATATTGGTTGCAAAGTCGAATAAGGTACTAATCGGTTTTATGCTTGCAGTTGCAGCAGCTGTAATCATAGCAAACCTGTCAGGAAAAGAAACCACGATACTTGTTTCCAATCTGATCTATATCCCGGTAGCCGGTGGATTGGTTGTAATTGCATCAATCAACTCCTTTCGCCACAAACTAAAAGGGATTCATGGAAAGTCGTGGTTCTTCTTTTTTCTTGCAGCAGCATCGTGGTTTGTGGCAGAAGTGACCTGGATCGTATACGAGCTGGTGCTTGGACTGGATCCCTTTCCATCTGAGGCAGACTATTTCTACCTCTTGGGGTATCCGTTGTACTTTGTATTTGCAATGATGTATCTCAAGCCAGTAATTGGAGCTCTAAGCAAGAAGATGATTGCAGGGGGAATAGGTGCTGGCGTCATGCTGCTGGTTCCAACACTTTTCTTTGTATTTGATGGAGAGTATGAGGCAACAAGTGAGGAATTGTTCTGGGCCCTTGTCTACCCTGTAGTGGATTCTATAGTTCTTGTACCAGCTGCATTTTCAGTGGCTCTCTTCTTTGAGGGCAAGGTAAACTTTATGTGGTCTCTGTCGCTGATAGGTATCCTTTGTCTGGTTGCAGCTGATGCCGGGTTCATGTTCTTGCAGTTTGGAGACTCGTACTATACGGGCCATCCAGTAGAAATCATATTTTATTGGATGTATCTCCTTTTTGCTGCCGGAGTTTACGATCACATGAAGTTGTTTACAAAACAGAGAAAGGAGGCTCCAGAAAAGTGGGATGCGGACTCGCTTCGATAGGCCAGTCCAGTTTGGTCTTTTTTGCGATCTTTTGAACCAAGCTCGCGCAAACGCACAAACAGCAATATAAAAGCAAGCCTGATACCATATGAGGATCATAAAACCTTTTATACCCTCATTTCCATATATGGAAATAGGAGAAGTAAATGTTAGTTTATGAAAGCGACAGAATAAAGCACGCGTATGTGACCTTTACGATCGAAGACACGCTTTCTTCGGTGAGTCCACTTCTATACGAGAGAACAAAGGAGAGACTAGAAAACGATTTTGGCAGCAGCATAAGCGACTGTTTTGCACACCCCGAATACCTCAAGAGCGTACTACATGACCTATACGGCAAGTCGTACACATCCATAATGGAAAAGATAACTGCAAACCTCAAGGAGTTTGACTCTGACAAGAACATCTTCCACCTTGTTGCAGAGCTGAAAAAGTAGTAGCGTCTCCTTTCCCCTTTATTGTTAAGCTATGTGTTCATTAGCTTCTTATGATCTTTTCAAACAATCTGGTGCTGAAAGAATCTAAATCACAACAATAATCTATTCGTTAAGTGCATGTTTATTCATATGCAGCTCAGAGTGCAGGTTCATTCTATGTCTACATATCAAAGTAATTTCTGGCAAACAAATCTCATAATCGATTTAGAGGGGGCTGCATGCAACAACATTTCTGTATTCCTTGATCACTAGGATATTGTTAGCATGTAACATGCATGCTTGATAGTTTGGTGTATTTTGTGAAGATGTAACACACATGATGTAAACAAAAGGTAGACTGCGTTTATTGTAATTTGTTTAAATTGTGAATTTTCAGGGACAATTATTGTCCAGTGTCCTTGAATCGTTGGTGGTGGCTGTGGCCTCCTGGAGATTTTTCGTCTTCAAATTTAAACGCGTCTTCTTGATCGTCGGTTATGCCATCTCCATCGGCGTCGTTTGTTGTTGGATCTGGATCCCATTTGTCAGGAAGTTCATCTCCGTCAGCGTCTGCTGCTCCATCTTCAATCTCCTTGTCCTGTTGCGCATGTCGGGCTTCATGGGCTATTACGTCTTCTAGGTCACCACCAGTAGTACCCGCCCCCGCTCTGGTCTCTCCAGTATTACGGTTGTACCTGCCTGCTCCTTTTCCTATGCTTGGGTCCTCGTCTACATGGTCAGTCCCCTCGGGGTTTTGTTCATCAAGGGCATCCAAGGCCTCATTTAGCTCAGGATCATCGCGATTTCTCAGGTTCTGCTCTGCTTCAAGAGCCTCCTCTTCAAACTCATCAGAATTTCCGTCCCCGTCGTCGTCAGGGTCTTGGTCGTTTTTTGTTCCGTCTCCATCAATATCATCGTCAGCTGTATCATCAATCCCGTCTTCATCTGTGTCGCGCGACTTTTCAGGATCGTTGTCATCGGAGTCCTGCCAGTCGGGAACTCCGTCGTTGTCATCGTCAACATCTAACCTGTCAGGTATGCCGTCCTCATCAAAATCTGGCTCGTCCTCTTCTGGAGGAACGGCATCTTGATCTTCTTCCTGTTGAAGAAGCACGGGTTCCATTGCAATTCCAGAAAGACCTCTGAACGCTGGAACCGTTGCAAGTTCTCTGATCTCTGAGATGCTTGTCATTTTTTCTGAAAGTGTAAAGTCAACTGTCTCTGTTGCAAACTCTTTTTGATTCAGAACAGTATCGAATAATGCCTTCACTTCGCTTGAGTATGTTCTTGAATAGTATTCTGTTTCAATTATTCTTGAGTGGCTAGTTCCAGAGGAATCAGTAAAGCTGATCGTCAAGAATCCAGGTCCCTCGTCAGTAGGAGGACCATCAAAGGTTCCATTCTTTACTAGTTCTGGGTAAGAGTCAGTCTTTGTATAAAGCTGCTTTGCATCAAGGGGTTCCAGTTCCATAAGGTTTGACCAAAACTGCTTGAACTGAGCTTTTGTGAGTCTGCCTTCGGTGACCATCCCCTGACCATCTTTTTCGAGAACTTGTAATGGATATTTTTCAAATCGAACTGTAATGTCATCTTGTTCCTGAGTTATTGTGACCTTGTTGAATGTCAGCAACCTGTCTCCCCTGATAAAAGCCAGAGTTGTCTTGCTTGTATCCGGTGTTTGCTGCAATGAAACTAGTGCAAAGATGGCAATTCCTATTATTACAGCAGCAACAATGCATGCAGCTATTATTATTTTCTTATTTTGCATCTCTTTCTCCTGTGTGCAATATCAATGGACAAGAAAACTTGGATACTATTATTGTTTTTAGCAGATACGAATAACCACATTCAAAAACTCTGCCAGATGACACAACAAAGTATCGCCAAGTGGAATTTAACAATTATTAGCATACTATTCTCATAAAGTAAAAGTATTTCCAATTCTGGAAATGGTTATAAACTATTAGTCCCCATATATGGGATTGGGGATTAAGAATGTCTACCTGAAAATAGAAAAGATACCTGATTACAATCCAGTCCATCCAGTTGACAAGGAGCCCCCGGGCGTGTTTTACAGCAGAGACTGTATGTATGGAGAAGGACACGAGAATGGGATAATCCCGCTGGCAGAGGTTGGGGCAAGATCTGTCAACGCGATTGTGTACCGCGAATATCTTGACAAGAACTTTTTGATTCCAAAGACAACAAAGCTGGTCGACGAAGACATCAACGAGCCAGTCTTTGATAGAAGGATCGGGACTGTCATTTATGCAAAGCCGGGAGATACCCTAAAGATTCATGTAATGAATGCAGACGACAAGCCGCATAGCTTCCACGTTCACGGAATAGAGTTTGGGATTGATTCAGACGGGGCTTGGCCGTTTGGAACGCAAAACGAAAGCGGAGCAAGGTCTGACAGAATATGTACCGGCGAGAAATGGACTTACACGTTTAATGTTACAGACGAGATGATTGGAGTATGGCCTTTTCATGACCACTTTCCGATGGCGGCCCAAAGCATCAACCGCGGCCTGTTTGGAGGAATTATTGTTCAGCACAGAAAAGAAGTTGTGTTTCCACCTCTTGATTATTTTCCAGACCAGTTCAGGGATCTTTTGGACAGATATGTTGATTCCAAAGACATCATAGAAGAGCTGGGTCCGCGTATTCCTAAACCAAAGCCCAGACCTGCCCCCACTCCGTTTTCCAAAAAGGATCTCATATACATAAGAGACCAACTCGAGTTTACAAAAGAGTGGCTTGGCAGGACAATTGGAAGACCACCAAAAAAACCAAAGGAAACAATCCACGTACCGCTGTTCTTTCATATAATGAAAAGCAGCGAGTCCAAGCCTGCCTTTGATACTGGCGACATTGAAGAGATGGGGGGAGAGGCAGAAGTTGTTTTCAATGACGAGGGAAGCTACGATTACTTTTGCACGTACCATCCTATGATGGAGGGAACAGTCAACGTAGTCCCAGGCGGCCCAGCTGAGGTTACAGTTGACATACTTGACAACCCGCAGATGGGTTTTTACCCGCCTGACATTGACGTCGGCGTTGGAGGAACCGTACGGTGGGTAAACCAGAGTCAGTTTCACCACACCGCAACCTCGACGCAGGGCGCATCACTTACCACTCATTGTTTTAACGGAAGGGGGTTTGTTGGAAACTCGCCAACAATTGTTGCTGATTCTGGTCAGAAGATAAAGTGGTATGTCTTTAATCTAGATGTGGGCCATGAATGGCACAACTTTCATCCCCACTCCCAACGTTGGAGACTTGGAAACGAAAACATCGATGTCAGAAGTTTGGGGCCAGCTGAGTCGTTTATGGTGGAGACTAGGGCCCCTCCCGTTCTGTTGTTAAATGACGAGATGGAAAAGTTGCAGAATATGAAGGAAAAACCAAAGAATGCAAAGCTGTTCAAGCTAAAGGGGGATTTCCTTTTTCACTGCCATGTCCATCATCACATGATGAACGGGATGGTGGGTTTGGTAAGGTCGCGCCAGCAGGTCTGGCTTACCCCCGACATGGTTGCTGAGCTGAAAAAGACAACAGGGCTTCCATTAGATGATGGAACAAACAACTGCCCCCCAAAGCCGGAGGGATGTCTCAAACTAGGCCTTGGAGAATGGGAAGAGATCCCAGGAGGCCCAGAGGTTACATTCATGCACTCTGTGTTGTTGCCAAAGACAGAGAAGGTGCTGTACTGGGGCTATACTCGCCAAGACCAGACAAGACTTTGGGACTATGGAACCGACACGTATTCAGAGCCTGCAAACCAACCCGCAGTACTTCCCGGGGAGGACGAGAACTCCTCAGATATCTGGTCTGCTGAACACACCTTCCTTGACAACCAAGACGGCGAGGTACTTGCACACGGAGGCTTTACTCCAAACAAGTCCTTTATCTTCAACCCGCAGACGCTTCAGTGGAGCAAGACTGCATCTACTGCCGATGACAGATTTTACTCTACCACGTTTACCTTGGCTGATGGAAAGATCATTACGCTTTACGGTTCCTCTTCTAAGACACTTGAGGTATACACTCCCGGAGGTGGTTGGTCCCAGCCCACACCTCTGCCGTTCCTTTACTTCCAGTACTATCCTTGGACATACCTGCTTCCAGACGGGCGTCTCTTTATTGCAGGACCAGAGGTTCCAACGCGCCGGTTTGACTGGCAGAATCCAGTTGACGATCCTGCAAACACGTGGGACACCAACCAAGGCATCAGATCCTTTGGCGGACAAAACGGCACGTCCCTTCTTCTTCCCCTAAGACCGCCAAACTACGAGCCAAAGGTCATGATAATGGGAGGAAATGCAGGTGGCCTGATAAGCTCAGCTGAGATGATTGACCTGTCAGCATCTCCTCCCTCTTGGTCTAATCTTGAGGACATGAACGAGCCAAGGGGCAACCTTACAAGCGTTCTCTTGCCAGACGGCAAGGTCTTTGTGGCAGGAGGAATACCAGGAGCTCCCGGAGTAAACGACGGAGGGCCAGCAGAGATATTTGATCCACAAAAACCACAGGAAGGATGGCAGGTTGGTCCTACAATGAGCTATCCACGAAACTACCACTCCTCGATGATTCTCTTGCCAGATGGCAGCATAGTAGCTGGAGGCGACCCGCAGCAAGCCGGAAGCCCTACGCCACATGAAAGGTACTATCCGGGATACTACTTTGCCACAAGACCCCAGATAACAAGTGTTCCAAACAGCGTCCAGCATGGCAATACCTTTGACATCCAGACACCAGACGCATCGGCAATCTCAGAGGTTGTTTTGATGTATCCGGGGGCAGTGACCCACAGCTTCAACATGACACAGAGAGCAATAGAATGCGAGATTGCAAATGCTGGCGGAAACACTATTCAGGCAATTGCGCCTCCAAACGGAAACATTGCGCCGCCGGGACACTATCTTGTCTTCATACTGGACAGCAACAGGATTCCATCTGTTGGAAAATGGATGCGGCTTACAAGCTAGTTTTTGTGCAGGCTTTTTGCAAAACTATCACAGATCCCATAAGTCCAACAGATGTAATCAAAAAAACAAAAGCATTCAACAGACCTCTGGTAAATCTATTTTTGTTTTAGAAGTGCAGACACTAGCACATGATCTCATACCTTCTCCACCTTCCAGATCCAACCTCTCTTACAAGCCCAAGGCTTGCCAGCCTCTCCATATACTTGCGGTACCCTCTTGTTGTGACTGGCCTGTCCACCATTCCCTGATATCTACGATACAGGCTGCCAGAAGGCATTACCCTGGCCTGTTTGAGGATCTCAAGGATTGCCCTTTGATGATGGTTCAGTACAGTCATCAGGTATGATCTCTTGCTTGTAACAGTACATTTGAGGCCATACTCTACGTCTTCTTTTGAGATCCTCCTTTTGCATTGTTTGGCCCTGCCAAATGCCATGCCAAGGGTTTGAACTGCATAGGATGCGTTTCCGCAGCACGTCTTGGCTATCTGGCAAATAAGGCTTGGGTCAACGGGGTTTCCTTGAGTTTCCCTGACTCTTTCTTTGAGGATTGCAGTGATTGATTCTGCTGTGTACGGCCCAAGCCTTACCTCGTCTCTTGGAATCTTGTCAAAGACTTGGGAGTAGCTGCCTCTTGCAAAGTATCTTTTTTCTGACAGGAGAATCACTTTGTGGTTGTTTTGTACAAGGTCCAGTACTACTCTTGGGTCCTGGATACAGTCAGCATCATCAAGGCAGACTGTAGTCTTTGGTATCCTCCTTAGCTTCCCAAGGAGGCTGAACCTTGACTCTTTTTCGTGGACAAGTATGCTGAATCCTCTGAGAAGCTCCTCCATTATCTGGCGGTAGGTCTGCCTCTCCCAGCAGCTTACAAAGACATGGCTTGACAATCTCTTGAGGACATGTCTTGCAACTGATGTCTTGCCAGTCCCGGCAGGGCCGTAGATGTGTATGACAGGGGAGATGCCTTGGGAGATTTTGTTATAGATGTCATCGACTGTGCGTTTTCTTGCAACAAGACTCTCAGGAAGGTGGGAGGATGAGAAACAATCACTGCTGAGATTTCCCGGCATCTGATATGATTGGGTGGATAAAGCTAACTGCCTTGCGTGCATGGGATTCCGCTAACCCTTTGAGTTTCTCAAAAAATTGCAGCGCAGTCTTTGAGGGGTTTGGTTTTTGAGGTGTTTTAGCGGAACAACTATTTTATCATGGAATAATTGTGGACGTTCAGAAAATTTTGTGAAGTATCAAAAATGTTGACGCTTTTGTTTATCCTTTAATTTTGATCTCTTTTTCCACATTCTCTAGTGCCTTTAATGTAGCATTTCCGGTTTTGGTTATCTTGTAACTTGTCCGTATTGGTCTAGCTTTATCATCAACCTTCCTGTTAACTAAACCAGTTTCTATCAGTGTATTTAGGATCTTGGTGACATAAGCCCTTCCATCTAGGATCTTGTTTTCAAGCAGGTAGCGTAAAACATCGTTGTAGTGGCATTGTGGATTCTTGTTAATGTATTCTAGTGTCTCCAAGAATCCTTTGCGTGCTATGTTAAGAAGAAAATTTCTCATCTCATCCTTGCGGGCTATAGCCATTGTCGAGATATGCTTAGACCATCACAAAAGTAGTAAACATGTTAATAACATTGTAACACTACTAACAGCAGTGTTAAATATCGTGCCTGAGAAAGTAATCTATGGGAGACGGCGAAGGCGCAGCAGCATTCTTTGGCATGCTGATAGTCATACTTGCAATTCTTGCCTTTGCACTGAGTGGCGGTTTTGGGAGGTAGCAAGAATCTGTATTCAACCAACTACAATCACAATGCAAAACCATGTCCTGCAAGCTATAGTTTTCTCAAGCAAGATGTCAAGCTTAAGAGCTTAACGCTCCATCTTCAATCAGAAAGATCAGGGCAGCCTCAGCCTGTCTGGTGGTGATTGCATGGCGTTCAAGGAAACTGTCTTGCTTGCAGTTGAAGGAGGCAAGTACGTCTGCGGTACAATAAAAGAAGAGCTTACAACATACTTGGGAAACCATGAGCATCTGCAAAAGGTTTCAAACTATGCACAAGAGCGGTGGCCTGACAAGACCGACGAGGAGCTAACCGACTATCTGTTTAGCAGCACAACCGGAGAAAGAATGCTTCTTGCAAAGGAGTGCCTTGACAAGATGGGGTATGATGTTTCCAATCTCCCGACGGTTGAAGTTCCGGAGTTCTTTCCAGGAATGGCAGGTGCGATAGCTGCTGGAGCGATGGGAGCTGCCATACTGTACATGAGGGCAAAGGACAGACTATACAAGAGAAACGGTCTTGAGGACAACCTGTGATCACTTTACCAGAAACTCAGTCTCTTGCTCTTCCAAACCATATCTTGCAATTACCTTGTATGCTCCAAGCGCAGTCTCGTTTCTAAGCTGAAACTGCCATTCAAAGTCTCCATCGCTGTCTGGTTTCATTCTTTCTGTCTCTACAAGTATTTCACCCAATGTACCAAACTCTTTTGCTATCTCAAGTCTTACAGATTCTGCTGTTCTGCGTCCTTTTGATGGAAGCGATTGCGTTTCAGCATTTTCAGTATCAACTGTTCCAGAAATTACGACGGTGTCTCCTCCCTTGTAGGATTTCCTGTCAGTAGACAGGACTAGAACATCAGCAGATACGCCTACCTCTCCTCGCTCAATTTTATCATCGACTTCAAAGTCTCGCGAAAGGACCACAGATGTGCACGAGCCGCCAAGCTGTGAAAACACCAGTCTTGTTCCCTCCTCTCCGATTCCAGCAGTTTCAATGAATCCGTTTTTTAACTCATCAGACAAGGTGCCAAGCATCGATGCCACAAAGTTCTGGAATCCATCAAGTCCTGATGCCTCCTTTAGGACATCAATTGTAGGATATACTGGCTTTGCCCAGACACGGTAGGTTATCTTTTGCCCCTCATGCCTTACATCAAAGCTGCATCGACTCAGCTGGTTTCCCATCAATCTTTTTTCAAACTTGGCCTCTTTCTGCTCTTGCGCCTCATCGTCTGTGTCTGCATCTGAGAGCTCGTTTACCTTTCTTATGACATCCTCCTCTGGTGCTGGCTTGCTTGGCAGATCCCGGTACTCGCATTCAGGCTCGTTGCCATCTAGACTGCTTGTAAAGCTCCTGTCAACATAGATTGCACTTGGATAGATTATCTGGTGTGGCTCATCGTACTGGATGAGCGGAGTGTGGTAAGAGTCGTCTCTTGACTTTTCGTACTCTATTGGGAGAAAACATCCCTCCCGTCCGGGAAATATCGGTGAGACCTTTCCGCTCAGTATGATGCAGTTTTGAGGAAAGATGCCTGCACCGCCATGCTGTATCTCCACAGTGGGTATGCCGAGGCTGTCAAGCTCTACATCCAAGAAGGGAATCTTTACTGGCTTGCAGACCCACTCTGGACTGGTAGCCAGTCTGTCCATCTGTCCGCTTGCAAGCTGCACCTCTCCAAGATTCAGGTCGCCAAACTCAAAGGACAGTCCTGCCTCTTTTCCGCAGTAGTGAGGTGCTCCCCTGCCGCCAACCTCAAAGACTGTTGGAACGACACCATTTGGTTCATAGACTTTTTCCTCAACTTGCGCACATGACAGAACACACTGGCCTGATTCGTACTTTAGACACCCTACTGCGTTTACCTCATCAGAGCCGGCTCCTGATGCACAGTATGCAAGAGCACATGTGGCGTACTGCTTGAGGGTTCTCTGGTCATTTGAGAGAAGGAATGCCTCAAAGTCAACAAGCTGTGTGAGAAACCATAACGCCACACCAATTACCATCAGTCCGATGACTAACATGATTGCAGTACGTATTGCAATCATTGCCTTCATGAATCATTTTTGGATTTGCAGCAGCTTAAATGCGATTTATCGGTAAACTTGTAGGAAATGAAACTGAGATGGATCGGAGCTGAAGGCCGGTCAAGTTTAGGGATGCTTTGAAGGTAATGAAGCAGTACAGGGGCGATTGAATCACAGAGGACTATCTTGAGGGTATCTTGTGGATGAAAGGGGAAAGATCAGGGGAGAGGCCCGAAGGTATGATCCGTACTCAAGGTTTGGGGAGATAATGCTGTATGACATCGATGCTTTCGGATTCTGTCCTGGATTCATAACTTCTAGGTGGAGTCTGATGTCTGAAAACGACCTGAAACAGGACCAGAAGATGAGAGAACAGCTGGAACAAACCAAATACGAGGTCTGGAAAAGACACAATATTACAGAATTGATGGTCAGATACAGTCAAGATCACAAGGCATCTGAAAGTTTTGACCAGTTTTGTAAAAAAACATACCATACTTTAAAAGAATGAATTATTAGCTTACTCTAAAAATAAGTACTCGATAATTCAGAAGGGAAGAGATTACTTAAACTCAATTCCCGATACGAAATCTTTGGTTGTTTTGTGAATTATTTTCCAATGCCTTTGCAAAAATGAACATGGACAAACTTATCACTGCCATGGATTTGGATTCTTCTGGAGTGTCTTTATTTGCAAGAGTTGAAAATACGCTTCCAAAGAAAATTTCTTCAGATATGCCAAGTTTGTAGCTTCCCTTGGTTAGAACCAAGATGCTCAAGGATTTGAATATCTTAGCTTGTTTTTGTAGTTTGATTCTAATCAGTATTTCCGAAATTTCATTGAACACTGGAAATGAAAGAAAAATCAGCAACCATACTAGTGAGCTAGCAGACTCGATAACAGTAGAAAAGAAGGATTGGATGAGAAATCTTTTCTTCCATATTCCGTATATCAAACTAATCTTTCCTGCCAAACCAAAAAGCGACTCTAAGGGTTCTGGAAATTCCAAAAATCTGAATGAAAAATCGGAATTCACAGGTTTGTTCCGTTTAGAGATAATTTAAGGCCTGCCCTGCTAAACTGCAAGCGGCTCTTCAGACTCTAGTTCCTTTTCTGCAATCTGAAGTGATACCTTTCTTTCATACTCTCTTAGCATCTTGACTAGCGGGTGGCCCGAGTTGAGCTTGTAGAGGCTCGCGTTGTTTATCTTTCTTGAGACGTTGACTATCCCATAGTCCTCTAGGTCCTGGAAATACTTGTAGAAGGTCCTCTTGCTTATCCCTACGGCGTCTATAACCTCTTTCTTTGTGAAGTCCGATGGGGGGTTGTCCATGAAAAAGTCCACAATCTTGAGCTTGGGCGACTCACCCAGAGTCTTTATCAGGATGGACTGGTTGTCCTTGGAGTACAGCTCTTCTGTCATGCTTTCACCTGCTCTTCTATAGCACGGTTAACTACTTAAATGTGAACCTCTAAAGGTAACATAAGTATACTCATGAAAGCAGACCTCACAGACGAGCAGATAAGGGCGGACCTGATGAACAGGCTTGCCAGGAGGAACTGCTGGGGAGCGAAGTACCTCCCGATAGACACTCTGGTGAACTGGATGGGAAAGCAGATCAAGAGGGACGGCAAGAGGATAAGGAAGAACATCGACGGGCTAGAGAAGTCAGGATATTTGTTCCTGCAGAAGAGGAAGACGACCGTGTCTCTGAACCCTAGGATGAAGGTAGAGATAACGGAATACGTCGAGAAGAACATAGGGTAGTGATTTAACGAGTTCTGTTTTTAACAGCAAAAAGTTTAGTTCAATCCGAAATCTAACGCATCATAGGTAGATAATGGAAGATAACAGCGGCAAACGAAATCCTGATGAACTAGTTTCCAAAGATAACGTCTTTGAAGGATTACTAGGGCCTTTAGCTTTTCCAGAGTTTGAGACAATTCCTGGACAAAAACCTAAAAAAATAACATTAGAAGAGGTAATAAAAAATCTGTGTGCGGAAAATGTAATTCCTGAAATCAGCAATTTTAAGAAAAGTTATGAACACATAACCGAAAACATCCATAAATTATCCATTGTTCCTGCTGAATTTAGGATTTTAAACAAATTGGTTTACCCGTTAAAAAGTGCTATACGCTCCTATGTAACTGGAAATTATCTTAGCACTATTGCATTATGTGGAATGGTTGCAGAAATGGCCATTATCTTTCATTATGAAACCCTAAAAATTAAGATAAATGAGAAAGAAGCAGACTATGTTGTAAAGAAATTATATAGTAGAAAATTTGAGAAACTTGGACAAGAACAACGAATCAAGTTTCTTGAGGCGCTGGGATTTTTAGGATTAGAACTAGTGGAAAAATTTGATATCGTAAGAGATTGTAGAAGAGAATACTTGCATTTCTTATCAAAAGATCTTTCTAATGTTGCTCCAGATGCAAAAAAGGCATTTGACGCTACATTAGATATAGTAATTAGAATTTTAGGTGTTCGGATTGGTGATCCTGGCAAATTGGTTCTTAATCAAAATGTAATTGACTACTTGAGGTCCAAGGGATTAGCTCAAACAGAATAGTACCACACCATAAGCGTTATTCAGAGTATCTTTAACCGATTTCATTTCTATATGCCTTTCATGTAGATAGACGACAAAATTTCATTTACTAGTTGTTTCAAGCAATTTTGTCCTTATGTTTGTGGTACAGCTCGCTTGCTCCTTGCCTATTTTAGAATAAGTTACCAGCATTAGAATCTAGAGAAGGTAATAGAAAATGAAGACAATTTTGGATACTTAAATGGTTTGCCTACGTACCATAATTGTGGCATACAATGTAGGAGAGCAGCCAGGCATTGGCAGATATTGTTGCACAAATTGCAGTTGGAGCGTCAGACTTGACGATAGTGATGACAAGCTGCCTCCATGTGGCAATTGCGGGAGAGATCAAAACACAACATATCTTAGATGTTAGATCGACCTCCTTTTTTTAACCTAGGTTCACCATAGGGTACCACTGAGCAGCAAGAATTAGCAAGATATAGATGATGAATTACATTAAAAGAAGTTTAGATAAAAATCAGACATATGAGAGGATCTAATTGGTGCATATGGGATTATGTACAAGACATCACCGGAATAATTGTAAAATCATTTTATGGCTCTACGATAGTCCTGTCGATACTCTGGGTTGCAGGAATTATTGGATTGTTCAGTTCGTTTATTCCCGAACTTAAAGAATTGCTGTATTCACTAAGTTCTCTTGGTAACACACCATATCTTTTAATCTTGTTGCTTCTAATACCGTTTGATATTTTCTACCACAGAGAGCGGATTTCATCTAGATTAAAGGATTGTACCCCGATAAGATCTACTACAAAACTTTGGTTGTACATTATGTGGACAATTGTTTCAATAGGGTTTGGCGTGATATTTGGAACACTTGGCTTATTTGCAGGCACTACAAAAAACTTCTATGACTACATGTTTGTGGTAATAGTCAGCCTCTCCTTTTCTAATATCGCCGGCATTATCGCACGTGGTTACATCCGCGACAGTCCTGTTGCAGAATTTTTTCTAACACCTTTGGTAAAGAAATTTCCTAGATTGGGTTTTTTCTGGTAATGATTATCGATTTGAAAATTATTTATCATTGGTAAGCCAGTGACTATGTTTGTTTGAACCAAACCAAAAATTCCTACTCCTGCACCTATGATCCAACTATTATCGTTACTAATTGAAATGTTCCTATTACAAGCGGAGATTCAACCGTAACAATGATCTATTGGGAATCCTTGAAGAACGGAATAAATTTGTCTTGGCAAGAAGGACCGGTTTGGTTAATCTGTTTGGCTAGATTCAGCCATTCTTCAATAAATCAACTTCATGTACAGGCCGAAAATACGAACAAATATGTCCTAGAGATGAAACAATACTAGTCTTTGCCATATCGATAACCCGTTAGAGTGTCTTTGCCTAGTATGAATCGTCTACAAACAGTGATCTTCTCAATCTTGCAAAATGTTGGGAAGTTTTCCATTTGGATTTGAAAAAAATGTCACACCATCTCAAAAATTCTGTATCGTTTCCGAATAATCCGGCGTTCAAGTCCATATTGTTGTGGATATTTGGAAAAAGCACACATCCCTCTTTTTCTGTTAAATAAAGGTTGATGTGCACAGTTTCTGCGATCCTCTTTTCTAAATTATGCTCTGCTAACTCAAGAAATTCACTAATGAATTCACTGTCTTTTTCTACTTTGGTATTCTTGCCAACTATGATTCTGCAATCCATACCATTTCTTGTTTTTTCCAAAAACAGGCTTGCTATGTCTATTGGTGTCTGTGAGATGATACAGTAAACATGGTCTTCGGCTCTGTTTATCATGTGTCCTAGTTTGTACAGTATTGTACCAAGGCCCTCTATGACCCTTGCTTTTTGTAACATCCCTAAGGAACTAACTGATTGTTCATCAAGCTCATCAAAAGCACGATCCTGAAAAAATGAACTCCACTTCGAGATAAAATCCAATGTTTTAAGATGATGTCTGGCAATCCTGCCTATTTCTGTTATGAATACTTGACCTTTCTCCCTTTGGACAGCACCGCAATCTGATAACCTGTTGACGTGTAGGTACACCACATGAACCCCCACTCCTAAATGTTGTGATATTCTTTTTACTGTTGAAGGCTTTCTCTCCAGAAAATCAAGTATTCTCTTTCGAAGGGGGTTGGAGAGAAGGGACATTAAAAGAACAGCATCATAAGAATCCATGGAACTAGGTTTCTTCATGGAACATACTTGAACTTGCTGTCATCAAACGGAGATCCTTTTTCCCAAAAATAACGAAAAAGATCACGACACCATTTGCAAAAGTTTTCATCAGAACTAAGGAGACAGCTTGTGGTATCTGCTATGCCTGTGTTGTCCTTATGAGGAATAGTCACCAATGCCTCTTTCTCGTTTATTACTAGAATAATCTTGGAGTGCACAACTTTTTCTTCGATTAGGCCTTGTTTGACGTATCTGTCCCAATGGATCCTTTTTTTTACATTTCTTAGATCCTTGGGAACCGTAGTTTCCTCATCAAGCAATAGATGGTATTTTACACTACTGGCCTTCTTTACAATAAACTCAAAGAGGGGTATAGCTGCTTGGTCTGCCATACAAAAGTATTCTTTTTCAGCCTCGCATGCAAGTCTTTTTGATGTTTCCCAGCCCCTCATCTGTCCCGTAATTAGCCTGCTTTCCTTCAGCTCGCCAAATCGATATATAAATTCAGGAGGCAGAAGCTCAATTGCATGTTCATTCAGATATTCCCTGCATTTTGAAATAAAGGAAAATGAATTCACGCTAGCCAATACAATCCTGCCTAGTGAAGATATTGAGTATCTGCTACTACTCCTTTGTATCATACCAGCATTTTCTAACCCTTCAATGTGTTTCTTTATACCTGGGATCGTGAGGCCTGTCTTTCTGGCAAAATATGAAATACTGTGCTCATTTTTAATGAGCTCTCTGAGAATAGATAACTTGGTGGGGTTGGAGACCTGTTTTAAGAAATTCAAATTTTCTTTGGAATGATCCTGCGATTTTGTAATTGCTTTGTCCAATGTAAAATATACACATTGATCTATCATTTATTAATCATCATGGTTTAGTAGTAAACCAGATAGTTCATCAATTATTAAATAAAAAAATACGTTCGCAGGATTCGTGTCAAAATATTTGAGCAATGGATCAGAACTGACACTCGGCAAAATTGTGTCCCTGTCTTTAGTCACGCTCATAATTGCTGGTGGTATTTCACTGGAAATGTTTCTCTTTAATTTTGATGACGCACATGCTGCTACGAGTGGCGCAATATCTTTTTCAAGCAACAGGGATGGCGATTACGAGATCTACATTATGGATGCTGATGGAACCAATATTGATATGCTCACTAAAAATTCTGCACAAGATATTCACCCTTCTCTCAGTCCTGACGGTACCAAAATTGCGTTTGCAACAGATAGGGATGGCGATTATGAAATCTTCATCATGAATACAGACGGTTCAGCTCTCAAAAGACTCACAAACAATAATGCCAAGGACACCTTTCCTACCTTCAGCCAAAATGGCAAATACATCGCATTTACTAGCAACAGGGACGGAAACAGCGAAATCTATACCATGAATATCGATGGAAGTAACCAGAGAAACATTACAAACAACAGCTGGTATGATGCTGCTCCGTCAATTAGTCCTGAAGCGGAAATTGCCTTTTATAGCAATCGGGATGGAAACTTTGAGATCTACGTTACCGATGGCAGAAATACGGAACGACTAACAAACAATAATGCGGCTGATAGACATCCTACATTCAGTCCTGATGGCAAAAGCATAGCATTTGCCAGTAACAGGGACGGCAACCAAGAAATCTACATCATGAATTCGGACGGTAAAGGTCAAGCAAACGTATCAAAAGACAAAAGCGCAAAAGATACTTTGCCCGCTTTTGGTCCTGATGGTGATATTGCATTCATGAAAGAAACTAAGCTAGAAAAAGCAGAAATTTATATTCTGTTTGTTGATGGTACAGAGCCAACAAGCATCACAAACAATCCAGCAGTTGACAATTTTCCAACCTGGAGTATAACTCCAAATGTAGATATCGAAACTGATTCTTCTTCAAACTCTATTCCGCCAGACTTGGAAAATCAAATTAACGATATTCAATCCAAACTAGATTTTGTCAATGTTCAATTTGATAAAGCAGAATCGGAAATTCCAAATGTAACCATAATGGCAGAGAATGCTGTAGAAGAGGCACGTGGATTTGAGTCTGAAGTTCATGATGCCATTACAAATGCTAGAACTGCTGGATCTGAAAATCCTGGAGAAGCACTGGAGCTGCTAGAAGGTGCTCAAGGTATCTATGACAATAATCTCAGGATGTTAAAGGAACTCCGTGAAGATACATCAATTAAAATTGATTCAAAAAAGACTCTGATCAATTCCTACCTTACTAATGCCGAAACTTCATGCACGGAGTTGAGGGATGCACAAGAATTGTTGCAAGAATACAGTACTAGCCTAGATGTCTTTGATGTATCTGGCTTGATTACTGATATTGAAACTACTTGTTCTGATGATAATTTTAGTGAAATAAAGGGAAAGCTGAACACTGCAGAAGTTCGAAGTCATCGCTTTCTACGAATGATCGACTCAAACATACATAGATTAGATTCTGTTACGTCTTCTACACTTTCATCATTACAGGAAACACTAAGCGAAGCTATACAGCAACAACAGCAACAACAAACAGAAATTCCTGATGAACTAGACTCACAGATTACAATACAATTTGACCATACTGATTTTGTACAAGTTGATAACGAGTCCTACAGGATTCAGTGGGATGTTTTGGGCGGTCTGATAAATAATGTACGAGTGGACTGGCCTTCTGATGCTGTAATCTTTGATGTATCTGCATCTTCCAGTGGTAGCGTGAAGGTAAAGTTGCCAAGAACGCTTATTGATGCAAAAGATCCTCCTACTGGTGAATCCGATACCAGATTTGGTGTATTTGTAGATGGTTCAAGTGTACCGTACTCTGAGCCAAAAAAGACCAACGAATACCGCATCCTAAAGATTCCATTTGATAGTAGTTCCTCAGAAATCATGGTGGTTGGCACCGAACTTGCAGGTGGAGTAATGCCAATGCCCGATTGCCCTCCAGATGAACCAGAATGTGAAGATGGTGCCTCTGCAAACCTAGGACCCATTCCATGCAACGGCACAGTAGAACTGGACAGGTATTCCTATACAACAGGTGAAACAGTTTCAGTGGATCTGAAACTGGAAGGAGAGTATGCTAACCCAAACATAGATGTTACCGTTGTTGATCCTATTGGAAACATTGTTCTATCTGAAACTGTTCAAGCACAAGACGATGACGGCCTTGCTCATCTGGAATTTGACATTCCAGAAACCATGGTGTCCGGAGAATACCAGATAACAATGTTCCATCAGGGTAAATCAACAGAACACACAGACTCTAAAGCCTTTTTTATACAAGACTCTGCTGATGCGCCAACAAATAGTGGTATTCAACCTGAAACATCTTATCCAGACCAGTTAGGACAGCAAGAGATGGATGGCTTTTCAGGTGATATCTCAAATGGCGATGTATCAGTAATGCCAACGGATCAACAGGGCAATCCGGTTGATTCATTCATAAAGGGAGGGCTAGGATTTGCAAAGGTTATTGTAGATGGTTCTACAAACACTGAAGCACTTGTAACTGTCAACCTGTTCTCATCTGATTCTACCAGTCTTGGGGTGGGTTCATTCAAGGGCACAGTATCTGGCGATTCAGAGATGATAATCTCTTTTTACATACCTGAACAAGCCTCGTCAGGAGGTGCAGAAATTTTTGCAAATGTCTTCTCTGACTGGCCAACAAACGGCGGAGTGCCACTTACAGGAGAGGTATCTGGTGAGGTGATTCTAGAATGAACCATGAACTGAAGTTTTTGTTTGTGTTTTTTCTTACGCTGGGCCTATTGTTTGCGATTCCCCAGACCTCGGTTGCCGCTGGCCAAATAACTCTTGACACTAACAAAGAGTCCTATCAAGGCGGAGATTCTGTCGAGATACGCGGATCTGTCCAAGAAGCACAAACTAATCAGCCAGTGGCAATAGAGGTCAAAGACCCAAAGGATAACACGATTCTGATAAGAACTGTGACAGTTGATGCTGCAGGCCAGTTTGAACTTTCATTCAAGATACCCGGCAATGCAGAATCAGGCAACTACGAAATTGTAGCAAACTCTAACGTAAACGGGGAGTCTGTAAGTATAACAAAGACAATATCAAGCTCACAAGAGGCCTTTGCGCAAGAGGCAACACAGAACCAGCAACAGCCAGGAGGCGGCTGTCTTATTGCTACTGCAACATATGGATCCGAGATGGCACCACAGGTCCAAATGTTGCGCGAAATAAGAGACAATCAACTCATGGCAACAGAAAGTGGAAAGTCCTTTATTACCAGTTTCAATAGTTTCTATTATTCCTTCAGTCCTGCAGTAGCTGATCTGGAAAGACAAAATCCTGCATTTAAAGAAGCAGTAAAGATCGCGCTAACTCCATTATTACTATCACTATCCCTGTTGCAAAATGTTGATCTCACTTCCGAAAGTAATGTGCTATTGTACGGCATTTCGCTAGTCTCACTTAATACTGGACTATACTTTGGCACACCCGCAGTAGCCCTATGGAAATTAAGACAAAAGTCAACGACCAAGACGAAATAAAATTGAACTTTCTGAATTATCGATTTATACTGGTTGTTGGATTTGCTTTTTTAACATTTTTTACAATACCGTTTGTTTCCACGGCGCAGGCAGACGTACAAGTAACGATTCCAAAGGGAACTTCTACGCTCGGGTGTGAGGAAACAAACCAATGCTTTATTCCAAATAAGGCTACTGTTGAGGTTGGGGAGTCTGTTACGTGGATAAACAAGGACACAGCTTCTCATACTGTTACCAGTGGATATTCAAGAAGCGGTCCATCTGATATATTTGACAGTGGTTTGTTTATGCCCGGAGAAAAATTCACGTATGTTTTTGAGGAAGCAGGAGAGTATCCATACTACTGTATGGTTCATCCTTGGATGAATGGTACGGTTATTGTAAGACCAACTGATATTTCTGATTCCAATTCAGGCAAAATCGTGTTCGGTGCTTCGGTAGACAGTAATAGAGACATCTATGTTATGAATGCAGATGGTACAGATGTAACACGACTCACAAACAATCCCAACGTTGATGATTCCCCGTCTTGGTCCCCCGACGGATCAAAAATAGTGTTCACTAGTAATCGGGACGGCAACAACGAAATCTATACCATGAATGCAGATGGATCTGAGATAACTAGAATGACTTATACTGAAGAAGCTGAACTTAGGCCATCTTGGTCCCCCGACGGATCAAAAATAGTCTTTGAGAAAATCACTGACTATAGAGCATTATATGTCATGGATGTGGATGAGCCAGCCAAAGAAATTAAGTTGATTGATCTAACCGGAACTAAAAGTTATCCAACATGGTCGCCGGATAGCACCAAGATCGCTTTTACGCTATATCGCGGTAGCTATGATATTTTCATCATAAATTCTGATGGTACGGGATTAAGAAATCTTTCAACCACTCCTAATATTGATGAATTTAGCCCATCTTGGTCTCCTGACGGTACTGAAATAGTTTTTCGTAGCAACAGACATAATTTAGATGCAGATGTGCAATTCGGACGAGGAAGTGACTTGTATGTGTTGGACATTGAAGATTCACGAGTAACAAGATTAACATATGACGATCTGAGTGAAACTGAACCATCTTGGTCCCCTAATTCTGATAAAATAATCTTTGTTAGTGATTCTGGCCGTAACATCTATACAATTAACCGAGATGGTTCTAACCCACACAGGATTACTGATGATGGAAGTTACGGACACCCTTCATGGTTTAGTACCGCCATAACATCTAAAACTAAAGGTTATGATAAAAATTCTCTCTATAACCGGAATAAAATTGCATTCTCTACTTCCAGAGATGGTAACAATGAAATCTATGTCATGTCTCCTGATGGAACTCAAAAAAACCTTTCACGAAACCCTGCCAATGAATATCATCCAGCTTGGTCTCCTGATGGCTCCAAGATAGCATTTACATCAGACAGAGACGGCGACAGAGAAATCTATGTAATGGATGCTGATGGAACAAACCAGAAACAACTGACCAAAAATAACATCTTTGATCAACATCCTACCTGGTCTCCAAACGGCAAGCAAATTGCCTATAGAAGTGACTTTGACGGAGCAGAGATCTATAAAATGAATGCCGACGGCTCTGGCAAGAAAAACCTCAGCAGGATGCCATCGTCGGGTGAGGGAGATCCTGCCTGGTCCCCCGACGGCTCCAAGATTGTCTTCTTTAGCAATATTGACGGCAACAACGAAATCTATGTCATGGATGCAAGGGACGGCTCTGATAAAACTAGACTGACACGAAATGGAGCAAGCGATCGTTTTCCTGCCTGGTCCCCCGACGGCTCCAAGATAGTGTTCACTAGTAAACGGGACGGCAATAGCAATATCTATGTGGTGAGGATAGATGAGGGGGACGAAGCTAAACCACTTACGACAAGCAGCGCATTTGACAACCATCCTGCCTGGTCCCCCGACGGCTCCAAAATTGCCTTTACCTCCAATAGAGACGGGGGAAAAAAGATTTACTTCATGGATGTAGATGACGGCAACACACAGAAAATGTCAAAGGAATCCTCCCAAGGAAGGTTCCCTGATTGGTATCCGTTGAAAGAGTCGTTCACTAACCTTCCTACATTAAATCAGAATTTGGTTTCAGGCAACATCCAGCTTGAAACAATAATAAATACACTTCCAAAAGATGATCTACTAAGAGAAAAGATAATCAAAAAGTTAAATGAAGTCCAAGGGGTATCGCCCTGTCTTATAGTGGCTTCCATGGATCAATCTGATATTGTAGTAGGAGACAAGGTCTCATTTGATCTGGCATTGGTGGGAGAGTTTGCAAACAACAGAAACGTAGCAGTATCAGTAGTAAATCCCACTGGTTTCATAATCCTGTCAAGAGCAATAACAGTAGACCAGAATGGATTGGCAAACTTTGACTTTAAACTCCCAACTGATGCCGTTGCAGGAGATTACAAGGTGGCATTGACTCACAGTTCAGGTCAAGAAATTCACAAAGAATCGCTACAATTCACTGTCAACAATCTTAACAGCATGCAGTCCTCTGACAATGTAAAAATATTATCAATTAGACCCGCAGACCAGCAGGGCAATCCTGTTGACTCTTTCAGGAAAGGTGGACTGGGATATGCAAAGGTGACAGTAAGTGGGGATGTAAACAATGCATCCCTTACAACCGTAAACATCTTCGACTCACAATCCACCAGCCTAGGAGTTGGTTCCTTCAAGGGAACAGTAACAGGAAAATCTGAGATGATAATATCATTTTACATACCAGATGATGCTGCCACAGGAAGAGCCAAGATATTTGCAAATATCTTCTCTGACTGGCCGACAATGGGAGGTACACCACTTGCAAAAGAAGCTTCTACAACGGTAACTCTTACTGAATGAATCTGAAATTATTAACACTACAACTTTTGTTTTCAGTCTTAGTAATTTTTACACTAATGCCAATTTTTGAAACCTATGGTCAAACAGATTCGCAACAAACATTTGTAGAAAAAATTGCTTATGAAAAAAACCAATCCATTTATGTTATCAATGCTGATGGGTCTGGAATTCCGATTAAAATTGCTGACGGTTTTAGTCCGGAGATTTCTCCAGACGGTACCAGAATCGTATATTCTGATACTAATTATGATCTAACGGTTATAGATTTGGCTAGTTTCACTGAAAGGATTCTGGTTGAGGATCTTTATGCAGATTATCCTACATGGTCTCCCGATGGAACGAAGATAGCTTATGAGGGAAGTGATCCTTGTATCGATGTTTTAAAATGTGTCAATGTTATTGATGCTGACGGGACAGGTGAACCAGTCCCAATTACTGATGTACTAAGCTACCATCCATCTTGGTCTCCCGATGGAACGAGGATAGCTTTTGAAGGAAGGTGTACTACATTTGCAACTTGTATCTTTATTGTCAAGGCTGACGGTTCTGGAAATCCCACCCAAATAACGAATATGCCTCTAATGGGAGATCCTGCTTGGAATCCTACCCTTGTAAACGGGCAAGAGCAAATTGCCGCCTCAAGAGGAGATGAAGGGACCTATGGTGACATTTGGTTATTGACTAATCATGGAGGAGATTGGCAATCTGAACCATTTATTACTGGCGAATCTGCTGTAAATTCTGCTTGGCATCCAGATGGTAATTTATTTGCATGGAATGATGAAGATTCGTTACAGGTAATTTTGTCATCTACGGATTCAATCATTTTGCCAACAGGAACTGATTATCCTGCAAAAAAACCATCATGGGGATTGATACCCTCAAGTGTATTGCCTCTTGTTTCTTTGCAAGATGAATTTCAACGTGATTTTGGCCAACACAAATTACCATTTGGCACATTTGAAAAAAGAACTGGCATTACAGCTTCGATAAACCAACACAAACAGTTACCAGGAGAGGAAATTCCTGTCAATATCCAACTATCGGGCAAGATATCTAATAACAATGTGGGAATTTCGCTTACTGATCCAGGTGGAAACGTAATAATGAATAGGGTTATACCAGTAAGTGAAAGTGGTACCGCCGAGTTTAAGTTTAGACTTCCAGAAGATTCACCTGCTGGTGGATACAAAATAATCTTAACCCACAAATCAGGGGACAATACATACAAGGAAAGTATCAATTTCAATGTTGTTTCAATTCCACAGATTGTAAATTCTTCAAACAACGTAGAGATAATATCTGTTCAATCGGTAGACCAGCAGGGAAATCCTGTTGATTCTTTCAACAGGGGTAATACAGGTTATGCAAAAGTGATTATTTCGGGTAACATGCCATCTGATGTTCTTACTACCGTTAATTTGTTTAGTGCAGATTCTGCCAGTATAGGACTAGGATCTATTAGAGGTCAATTAGAAGGCGAGTCTGAGGTAATACTTTCCTTTTACATACCAATAGAAACAGTTACGGGAAAGGCCACTATGTTTGCAAATGCATACTCAGATTGGCCTACAAACGGCGGCACTCCGCTAACTGATGAGGTATCTGAGGAGGTAATAATAGAATAAGAAATTTTCTAGTTGTTTCATACTGTATTTTGTTTAAAAATTGTCTCCAAATTTGTTGATATGATTTTCAATCTATAGTGTAGTCAATGACTGAAGCCAGGCAAGCAACCAAAGCCAGACAATTTTTTTTGCCTCTCCTGACCTATGTCGGTGTTGCTTCTTTTTTGGTCTTGGCTTCAGTCGTCCTATCTCACTAGAATTGTTGCAAAGTTTCCCTATCACACTTCCAAGAGAAAAAAATAGGATATAGGAGTTCGAAAAGCACTCCGATAGCTTCCTGCCGTCATTAGTTTTCAAAAAGGACTCATAACCACTGCGGGTATGAGTACCATCCAGTCCGAACTCAGTTTGAACTCATGTAGATTTGAACTAACCTTGCAAGTCTTTGAGCATTCATTCAACAATTACAAATCCATTATCAAAACAGACTTTGTGATTTCTCTCCAAGTCTATGCAAAAAGGCATGACAATCTCCTCTCCCTTTCTGATCAGCAGTGTAATGTCATCGTTTTCTACCTGCCTTTTCTTTGTAACCTTGATCAATCTTGACTCTGACTCGTTTTTCAAAAGAAAAAACAGACTTCCATCAAAGCTTCTAAACATCAGATAGTCGTAATCCCTTCCACCGATGCTTGTCCTAAGCCACTCCACAAATCCAAACGACTTGACTTTCTCAGATTTCATAAATGCGCCTTGTCCCCAAAGGATTTATACGGATACGACGACCTACCGGACCAAACACAAAAGCAATGATTTTCTCTTCTGCAACAGATGTGTCCAATCATGGCAAAGAATGAAAGCAAAGACAAGGGGGTCACAGACTGTCTACCCCTCTGGATCAGGCGAGTCAAGTCCTTCAAGAAGGGAGACTAGTTTTTTGAGCTTTTCAGGATCCCTGACTAGTCTGTTGAGCTTTTCTTCGTACTTTTGCCTCTCAAGGTCAGCTGCAAGCGCAGTTTCTGGATCCAGAGGACAGCCGCACCTGTTGCAGAACCTAGAGTAGGGCGATCCAGTCTCTTTGCATCTGGGACAGCTCCGCTTTTGTGGAACAGCTGACTCCTTTTTGTCTGGTTTTGCTCCATTCATTTTGGCTTGCGCCTCGTCGATGTTTCTCCCGATCCTCAAAAGATAGATTCCAGGCATCTTGGAGCCTGGACGCCACCCCATAAACGCGCACTGCTGCGACTCTGTCAGGATTGCTTGTGTCTCGTTTGCACGAGTGTACCTGAAAAGGTACGGAAAGACGCGCCGCTTTATCCCGGCCCTCCTTGCCACTCTCCTGACAAGACCAATCATAGAGTTGTAGGACAGCTGGCAGTTTCTGTTCTGCCTGCCAAGGCTGACCCAGACAGGTGCTGACTGGTCTGACCTTAGGGGGTGAATGTCAAGCCACGAGGACAGCGCACAAACAGATGAGATGAGCCTTGAATAGTCCGAACCCTTCTTTCCGTTGACAAAAAGCTTTGCACCGATTCCATCAAAGTGGACATCCCCGATGTGAAGTGTCAGGACCTCCTCGGGCCTCCTGCCGCACTCAAACCAAACCTCAAAAAACGCACGGTCGCGCATGTTCTGCGTTGCACCAATTATTGCAGCCTTCTCAGACTGGCTCAGAAGGTGCTGGGGGTGGACAGGATGCCTTGCCTCTATCTTTTTCTGCCTCCTTATCCACTTGACCTCCTCCGGATAGCCGTCTTCTCGCTCCATTCCCCTGAGCCACCGAAAGAACAGCTTGAGAGTTGTCTTGTAGTTGTACTTGGTCCAGTCAGAGAGTCCCCTGTCTTCTATCTGCGCCATCAGCCGTACGATGTCTTGTTTTGTTGCCTGCAAAAACGGCATCCCAAGCATCCTGGAGATCCGATTCAGCATGCCAACGTGCTTTTGAAGTGTCACCTTTGTGAGCCCCTCTGCCTGCCTCCTCTGGTAGTACTGGATGATGCTGTCAGAGTTGTGGGGATCCTGGCTTGCCTTTTCAAGCTCCCGTCTGAGGTCCCTTTTGACTGGATAGATTTCTTCGGCCCTGCTGTACACTGCAATCAACTTGTCCTGTGTGGTATTGTCACTTGTTTCACCTACGTTCCGCTACTTTCTGAAAAGATCCAAAAGAAGGGTCTTTGACCAAACCTCCTGCGCTTGCAGAGGGCACCATACATCGGGTCTACAGCCCTTCTCCCAAATCTTCCCTGAAATGCAATGATTGCTCATAAAGAAATCATTATGTGTGGTAGAACAGCTAGTTTGAAGGAGTTGCTTTCTAGTGGAAGGAACATGAAATCATTTCTTTGGATTCAAACAACAATAATATGGTAATGCCTGTCTGGTGCTACTATTGCAACGAGCAGAGAATCACAGCACAGCTTGAGCAAAGAAACGGTTATACTGTGTGCATGATCTGCGGCCACCTTGTAGAGGGTGATTGAGGTGGACTCTGATGTTGGCGACATCGAGTTTGCAACAATGGAGTGCGGCCACTCTGTCAACTTTTACAAGACGTCTGGAAAGTGCAGCGGGTGCTGTTGCAGGTGTTGTGAGAAATGCCTCAATTTGTTTGAGGGCAAGCTGCTGTGTCCCAAGTGCTTTGAGATGATTTTGGAGGAGATTCGGTGCAAGAGTATGTCCGATGCAAGACCTGTGGATCAGTCGTCTTGCGGTTCCAGCTGGACGGATGTTGCAAGGTATGCAAAAGACAGACCTGTGTGAACTGCAAGAGAATATGCGAAAGAGACAACGAGATAGTCTGCCAGTATGACATCGAAAGATGCATAGTAATGAGGAACCAAAAGCCGCACTTTCACAACCTATGTTGCTATTGTAAGGTTGCCTGGAATGCTACCTGATCTTGCCTCCTCATTACCTTGATCACCATCAAGTCTGATCTTCTAAACAGTTATGCCAATGGATGCTATTCTTGCACGAGTTTGACCACTGGCATCACAGCCTGACTGCCTCTTGCCAGCTTGTTCCTAGCCTTTTGTTGTCCTTTGCATATATCCAGGTCCAAGATCCGTCCTCGTTGTCAAGGATTTTTCCAAGCGACTTTAGATATTTTAGAATGACATTCAGTACAGGCATCTTCATGCTGCCATCAAGTCTTCTTGACAGCTGGCTCTTGGAAGCAAACCCTCCATATTTTTGAAAGAGGTCCTCCACCTTCAGGATGCTTTTTAGGGTGGGATTGTACTCGTCCAAGTCTTTTTTAAAATTGGTAAAAACAGAGTAATGCCTAGTTTGCCACGAATCTTGGTTGTATTTTGTCTTGTTTTCTGGCATTATTTTATCTGCAACTTATATACATAATAAAGTCATCTTGAACTGCCCTGACCTCCACGTCTTTTGGTTTTTGATTATTGTATAAATCAAGTTTGATTGGTTTTTTATGGATAACCGTGTTTTCGTTTTGGTTTCCTTCCGGAACCAACATAAAACAACGCATTTTGTTTCCCGCACAAATCTCTAAAGATGAACTGGCAGTGCCTCTGCGGTACGTATGTTGTGGCAAAGAGATTTTGTCCGCGATGCAGGATCATGAGGTTCAAGCTTGAAAGGCCAGTCATCCTTGACTACTTCCACCTAAACTTGGGTACAGTAGCTGGCTGCAACCCATTCAACCTGCCAATTGACAGACTTGCAAGACACGTCCTAGTATGCGGGCAAAGCGGTTCGGGAAAGAGCAGGCTTGCAATGAACCTGTCAGTCAGGGCAGAAAACCACATGCAAAACCAAAGGGTAAAGCTTCTTGTCATAGACGTGGAAGGCGAATGGAAGGCAATACTTTCGTTGCTAAGGGAAGGCTTTCAGTACTACGACGTTGGCAAAAACCTCCAGATCAACCCATTTGACCTCAAGGACCCTGCATTGATTCGCGAGCTGATGCAGGAGACAGTATTCAAGGGAATAGAAAAGGACTACTCGGATCTGTCTGCCCAGATGAACTTTGTCCTCAATCACGCAATATCAAAGAGCAGCAACATGGCAGAGCTGATACGCAACATCAAAAGCTATGATGGCCAAAAGCTCACAGCAATAGAAAGGACAAAGACTGCACTGCTGGTAAGGCTACAGCCGTTCCTTCAGAGCCCGCTAAAGGAGATCTTTTTGTGCAAAGAGTCAAGCATCGACTTTGAGAGGATGGCAGAGCAAAACGTTCTGGTTGACCTTCACTCCCTTGATGCAAAGGTTGCATACAGCTCTGAGATACGTCTGATCTACAACACGATTACAACCTACTACCTCAGAAGGATGCTAAACCGCGGTGCCAGAAGCTTTGTCTCCAATCTGTTTGTAGCAGATGAGGCACAGCTTTTGGTGCCGCGGATCCTAAGAAAGCTTGTCGTCACAGAGTCTTGGCCTGCAACCTCTATTGGAGTAAGGCTGCGAAAGAGGGGATGCGGCATGGTACTGATAACCCAGTCGCCATCAAACATAGAGCCAGACATCTTCAAAAACTGCGGAACAAAGATCGTCTTTAGGCTTCAGCATCCAGAAGACATCAAGCTGATATCGGACTCTTGCGGCTTTGTTGACCAAACCGAATACCAGTTTCTCTCAGACAGGATAGTCCGACTGGCTGACCGGCAGACAGTAGTATGCACCACAGACCACGAACCGTTTCTTGCATGGTCTGCCAAGTTTGATACTCCAAGACAGGAACCTGTGGCAATTTCTGCGACTCAAAAAGTCATAGAAGATCATGAAAAGACAAAACACGCTGCACTAAATCCAGACGAGACAAGGTTTCTTGAAACATTGTCTGAGAAACCATTTCTTTCAAGGACGCAAAGAAAGAACCACTTGAACTTTGACTCGCACCGATATTCTGAGACGGTGGATTCACTGATCCAAAAGGGAGTCATAGAAAAGGTGAACATCTTTACAGGATCCGGAAGGCCAAGGGTCCTCTACCAGAAGAAGGGCAAGATTCCAAGCATAAGACACGAATTTTACGTAAACCACATAATCTCAGCCCTTAAGAAAAAGGGAATCAGGGCAGCTGCAAGCCAGGTGGGGCCAGACATTGTGATTCCAGAACTTGACACAGCAGTCAACGTAGAGCTTGGAACATCAGACATTAAAGGAAATCTCCGCAGTGCATTAGAGAAGTTTGGAACCGTTGTAACCTGCTCATACGACCAAAAGGTTCTAGAAAAGATCCCCAAGACAAGATCTGGAATCAAAACGGCGCTAATCTGGAACGTTTCAGATCAGATAGGGGTCTCAAATGACAAAGGAAGAAAAAAGAAGCAAAAGAACGTCGCTGCAAAGAAAAGGAAGGTGTCACAAACTTCCCCAGCTTGAGGGTAGAAAAGAGGTGGTTTGATCAAACAAGACGGCAATTCAAGGTACGGCCCAGATGAGGCCATCAAGGAGTACGACTCTATCTCAACTGAGCTTATGCAGAGGGCAGAGTACTATCTGGAGCGAAGCAACTCCTTTGAGGTTGCCAAGTTGTATGCGCTGGTAAGAAAAGAGTCATACAAGATTGACGAGGATGCACGCAAGCTAAAGCTTGCAAGAAAGCTGGATACAAAGATGTACGATGTGATAAGCAACAGCTGCCAGGACATAGGCGAGCGTATAATGGAGCTTGCGCGCGAGTACAGCCTTGGCAACCGAGTATATGAGGTGTATGAGGCAATCCGGTTTGGAAGCGAGATAAGCTCGACTTATCTGGCAGAGTACCTCAGAAATGACAAGAAAGGCTAAATCACAGGGTTTGTCATCAGAATTTCCCTTTACTGCACAACCTATGTTGCTGCAATACAATCTGTGGACTATCATTACCAAAATAGAAAATAATAATAACATCATACAATAGGAGTACCCTGTTGGTAAAGCAAGTGGCAGTAATCGGGGGCGTGTTTCTTGCAGCCCTTGCAATGATACTTTTGATTCCTACTGAAAAGTGCACAGAGGTGGAGTTTTTTGAGGCAAGCATAAGGCACTGCGATAAACTGTCATTGGTAGAAGAGCAAAGTCTCAAGTCACTTTCTCTTGTTGGCCCAAGCGGAAACCAAAAAAGCATTGATGTCCCGCAGCTGGAAGGAACGTGGCTTGCTGGCAAGCCATCAGAAGTGCCTGCATTAAAGTTTGAATTTGCCGATGGAAAAGTCGCAGTAAGCAGCATGAAAGGCGATACGATAGCCGAGGCAACATACAGTATTGCTGGAAATACAATTACCTTTACTGACAAGTCGCAGGAGTCAGGCACCATACATGCCAAAAACGACGATGCGTTTTCAGTTGACTTTGGAGACTCGAAGGTGTTGTACTTTGTGCGAAGCTGAAATGCAGGATAGCATTGCTGTTACCTTGCCAACCTTGAAGCAGCAACCCCTGCAGCCCACATTGCAACGCCTGCATAGGTTGCAGCTTGGAGCCCTACCATCGTACCGGCAAAGACAAGTATCGTTCCAAAGAAACCCGTGCCAGATACAACGGCTCCTGCATAGCCGTGCTCAGATATCCGTTTTATGCTGATTGCAATCACTGCGAGCTCAGAGGCAGTGGCCAGTATGGAGACAGCTGGAACAAGGTATGGCGACGGAGAGCCAAGCGTATCTGCAACGGATTCTAGGAGACCAACCAGAATCCCAGTCTCAGAGACATCGACTCCAGCAAAGACAAGAACTGAGAGCAAAAACCCAGAGAATACAGAGTACCCAAAGACGCCATCCAGTCTCTTTAGGTTAAACTTGGTGCCGTGTCCTGGCATGGTTTCTGGCAAATTACAATACGCTTTGAGGTTATAAAGAAACAACAGGCGATATTGGCTGGAACCTTGCGCTTTTGTAGAGTCACCATCTGTTAGCAAAAACAACTTTTACGCCTTGGAAAAAGGTAGTTTGTCAGGGCTTTCAAAGATCAGGACAGGTATTCATTCTCAGCTGCCTGGCCCTGAAACTCTGGTCATACCATACTGTTTGGAGTTCTAGACTAGTAATTGTGGTGCTAAGTTTAAAAACCCTAAAAAGATGGGTTTTGTGTTGGGTTGCAAAAAACCCGTAGACATCTGGCTGAGAAAGGCGTCCCGGTCTATTGCATTTGCTCTCCTTGCAATGTCTGTGTTTTTATCATTCATTGATCCTGCACGCAACGCCTATGCTGACACCACGTTTGTTGACTCCTTTGATGTAAGTAATGAGGATGGCAATCCCCAAGGCCTTGCGTTTAACTCAGATGGAACAAAGATGTTTGTGACAGGAAATACTGGTGATGATGTAAACGAGTACAGCTGTTCTACCGGATTTGATGTATCAACATGTTCATTCACTGTAAAAGCTGACAATCCGTTTGATGTAAGTAATGAGGACGCCACTCCCCAAGGCCTTGCGTTTAATTCTGATGGCACCAAGATGTTTGTGACAGGGGATACAAACAATAAAATATTTGAGTACGACCTAACCACAGCATTTGATGTCTCCACTGCCGGCTTTAGTGGTAACTCCTTTGACGTGTCTGGAGAGGATACTATTCCTAAAGACGTTGCATTCTCCTCGGACGGCACAAAGATGTTTGTGGTAGGAGATTCAGGCGATGATGTAAACGAATACACCCTCTCCACTGGCTTTGATTTGTCAAGTACTGTTTCCTTTGTTGACTCGTTTTCGGTGGCATCGGAGGCTGATGAGCCTTCGGGCGTAGCCTTTTCCTCAGATGGAACCATGATGTTTGTGACAGACATTGACCCCGGTATTGTAAACCAGTACTCACTGTCCACGGGATTTGATGTATCCACTGCTGCCTTTGTTGACTCGTTTTCAGTAAATGCGCAGGAGGTAGTTCCCCAAGATCTTTCCTTTTCCTCAGATGGACTAAAGATGTTTGTGGTGGGAAGCAATGGTGATAATGTATACGAGTATACGCTGGACGCTGCATTTGACCTGTTTGCCTCTGTGGTATGGGATGATCCTGACAACGGCGACCGCACCCTGTCTGATGGGGACACACTTACCATAACGTTTAACCAGGCAACTGACAGGCCAGGCGGAACCGAGGTTCAGAACAAGTCCCGTGTTGATTCCATGATTGACTTTGAGAACTCGCTTGGCGAAAACTACACCGGGCAGTGGATTTCAATCACTGAATTTCAAATCACAATAGTTGATGCAACTGGGGCAACTGCTACAGTTGGCGATGATACATCACGGCAGACAGAGTCGTTTCTGATATTTGGGCTTGTACCAGAAAATGATGGCGGCACGGCGTTTGTAAATCCAGGCGGTGTTACCACCAACTCCACTGATTTCATCTTTGTGGGAGATACTATAAATGACAACGTGCAGATATTTCACCCTAACGGCACCTACAGTGGAGTGAATTTTGACACAACTGGCGGCACGGCGTTTGATAACACACAGGCTATTGCCACCAACTCCACTGACTTTATCTTTGTAGCAGAAGCAGCAGGCGGTTCTGAGGGTGTCCAGATATTTGACCCTGATGGTACAACTACTGGGGTGAATCTTGATACAACCGGCGGCACGCCGTTTTCAAATCCAGTTGGCGTTGCCACCAACTCCACTGACTTTATCTTTGTAGCAGATCTTGACAACGACAATGTCCAGATATTCGATCCTGACGGGGCGTATTCTGGAGTGAATCTTGACACAACCGACGGCACGGCATTTGATATCCCGCAAGGAATCGCCACCAACTCCACTGACTTTATCTTTGTGGCAGATGCTGGCGCATCCCCCAATGTCCAGATATTTCACCCTAACGGTACAACTACTGGAGTGAATCTTGATACAAACGGCGGCACTGCGTTTGATACCCCGGTTGGCGTTGCCACCAACTCCACTGACTTTATCTTTGTATCAGATCAGGGCGCCAACAATGTCCAGATATTCAACCCTGACGGGACGTTTGCTGGAACCCAGCCTACTACAGGAGGAACGGCATTTTCAACACTAAAATTCCTTGCAGTAGACAGCGACGACAGGCTGATTGTGTCAGACTCTGGTACGGACAAAGTTCAGGTATTTGGTCCTGCATCAATCCAAGACGACACAGAAGCCAATCTGGTATTTACAAACACGATTGCAACAATTGGCAACCTTGGCCTTGCAACGCAGCTTACCGGAGTGGCAGCTGATGATCCTGACAACGGCGACAAGGTTCTCTCAACTGGGGACACGCTGACCTTTTCATTTGACTTTCCAACAAACGCAACGGCAGGAGGCTCCATGACACTAGCTGAGATAAACGCCAACTTTACCTTTGGCGGAGGCGCCAAGACAATCGGCACTGCAGCATCTGGAGTATGGGACACGACACAGCAGCTCACAGTAACCATAGAATCAAACGACGGCGACATAAAGATCGGCGATGCAGCTGCGCCATCTACTGACATTGCCGACAGCACAGGCGAGGCCCTGATATCGGGGAGTACTACCATATCCGGTGACTTTGGGGTGCTAGTGACCTCTGGAGGTGGAGGTGGAGTCGGCGACCGGACTCCACCGTCATTTACAACAGGTTTCTCAGAGGGCGAGCCGATACTGCACATAAACGACGACTCTTTTACTGCTACCAGCCTTGGCGGAGGCTCGGCGATTGTAGCAGAGCAGGGAGAGAGTGTATCATTTGAGGTTGTGCTTTTTGACAACGGCGGTCCTGGCAATATAGAACACGTTGACCTGTTCTTGAACAAGCATGAAGACAGGATTCTAAACTTCCTGACTGAAACTTACATCACGTATGACAACGGCAAGACCTCCATACACGATCCGGACGGGATAATCGAATCAGCGCAGATAACAAAGTCAGAGAGCGGCAACAAGGCAGTCTTTTTGTTTGATGTTGTCTTTGCAGCAGAGATCAAAGAGTCTGACATCCTGATCCAAGCCTGGGACTTGAGGCGCAACGTGGTATACCTCCATGTCAAAGACATTGTCCAGATAATTCCAAGTGAGCCGGGACAGGCTGACACGCCAGACGCGCCAGAAACAGTACCAGAACATCCCACACAGCAGGTACGGGATACAGATGCCAAAGCCGACCTGACCATACGGCAGTGGGCAGGGTATGATATACAGTCTGCAACTGATGAGCAGCTGCTGGAGACAGTTGTAGGAGAGGGCATTGCAGGTGAGAATGCAGTATCCATACCGACCTGGATAAAAGACGATGTTGCAGAATGGTACGTCTCCGGTGACATCACCTATGAGGAGTTTGAGACCGTAGTAAAGTACATGTACGATGCCCTAACATGAAGTCATTGATGGCACGATGTTGTCTTCATTTTTAGAAATTGTGTTAGAAATTATGTTTTTTAGATCATTTCTCTAGTGCTTCATTCCGATTTGCAGAATAATGCTGGTCATACAATATGAAATAAAGTCCTAGAATAGGAATTATGGTGCTAAGTTTAAAAATCCCAACAAGATGGGTTTTGTGTTGGGTTGCAAAAAACCCCCAGACATCTGGCTGAGAAAGGCGTCCTGGTCTTTTCTGTTTTCTGTTCTGCCTATTGATAAAAAATCTACAGTTTGTGCATTTGCAGTTTTTACAATTTTGTTTTCAGGTGTAATATCCGCACCATATGTCCAAGCGCAGACCGTGGTAGCCACTGTAAACGTTGGCGGTAATCCTCAGGGTGTTGGGGTAAACACGGCTACAAACAAGATCTACGTTTCCGACCATGATCTTGATAGGGGTGACGATACAGTCTCCGTAATTGACGGCTCTACTGACACGGTGACTGCCACTGTGACTGTTGGCGATCGTCCTTTCGGTGTTGGGGTAAACACAGATACAAACAAGATCTACGTTGCAAATGTTGGTGGTGGAGTCTCCGTAATTGACGGCTCGACTGACACTGTGACTGACACTGTGAATGTTGGCAGTTCTCCTCGTGGTGTTGGGGTAAACACAGATAAAAACAAGATCTACGTTACTAATGATAATGATAACACAGTCTCCGTAATTGACGGCTCTACTGACACGGTGACTGACACTGTGACTGTTGGTACTGAGCCTCGTGCTGTTGGGGTAAACGCAGATACAAACAAGATCTACGTTGTTAATCGTAATGACGATACAGTATCTGTAATTGATGGCTCTACTGACACGGTGACTGACACTGTGAATGTTGGTGGTGATCCTCGTGCTGTTGGGGTAAACGCAGATACCAACAAGATCTACGTTGCAAATAATTTTGGCGATACAGTATCAGTAATTGACGGCTCTACTGACACGGTTACTGCCACTGTGACTGTTGGTGGTGATCCTCGTGGTGTTGGGGTAAACGCAGATACCAACAGGATCTACGTTGCTAATCAGGATGACCATACAGTCTCCGTAATTGATGGCTCTACTGACACGGTTACTGCCACTGTGACTGTTGGCGGTAATCCTCGTGGTGTTGGGGTAAACGCAGATACAGACAGGATCTATGTTGCTAATTCTGGTGATGGTACAGTATCTGTAATTTCGGATCCTAGACCTGAGACTGATGATTCCACTGGCGGCGGAGACGGATGCAGGGGCGACTGCACTCCTCCAACCCTCGGAGTAGACACAGAGGGAAAGCGCATTGTAACTGACGGATTCTCATACAACGGCCACCCAACTGATGTGGAGCTTTACTACACGCCGTACCCTCTTATCACCGTAACCACAGGCGAATCTAACACTGCCAGATTCAAGATATACGACAACATGGGCCCTGGCAATATCGTGCACCTTTCGTTTGCATTTGGGCTGGGCCAGGACCAGGTGATCAGCCAGAGCAAGGCAGCAATAGAGCTTGACATTGCCTTTGATGGCACCCACACTGTATCTGTAACGGATCCACAAAACGCACTTGATAACATCAATGTAACCACATCAACTGAGTACTGCACAGATGACTCTGAAGCCCGGTGCCTTGTTGTAACCATACGGCACTCATTTCGCGAACAGCTTGACTTTGACATGGTTGGAACAGATGTCTGGGATTCATCACGCAACGCATGGCAGAACTACTACAACCACGGAGTCCACGTGACAGGAGAGTCACTGAACCCGCCAGACACCTACAGCGGAGTCCACAAGGGACACATCTACCACCTGACAGAGACTGGCAAAAACTCAGCAGTTGACCAGTCAGGTGATTCATGGACCTATGACAGGGGGGCATGGGCCAAGGACTATGTAAAGAGCAAGAGGCCAGAGGATGGTGCATGGAAGGTTATGAACAGGTACCACTCGGGGTTTGCGCAGTACAAGGAGGGGCAGATCACTCTTGCAGAACAGACTCGTGGAAAAATGCTAGATTATGAATCAATACAAAACGATATGCCATCCTTTGTTGCAGGGCCCACAGATGACACAGACAAAAGACAGTCCGAGGAGTTTCTAAGGCTTGTACAGTCAGAAAAGGAGAGGGCTGCCAAATACCTGGCAATGATGTACATCAAACAAAACTGCCTGCAATGCCTTGAGGAGGAATTCAGCGACATGGTAACAAAGCGCCACCATTTGACACAAAGCGGGATGGCAGAGGCTGAATCATATCTGGACCCTGCAACGGAGAGCCAAAAGGCAATGCAGATGATGCAGTCACTCTACCGCACATCTGACAACTGGTCAAGTGAGTAAGCTTTTGATGGTATCCTGACAGGAATGTAGCCTTTAGCTAAATTCCAAGAAGGATCAATCAATCTCCAAACAAGGGTGTTTTTTTGACTAGGTGGCCTCAAGGCAGATTTACAAATTGATAGTAAAATGAGTTTTTAGTAATGTTTTGGTACATAGTATGATTTATGCATATTTTGAAGTAAAAAATCACAAATTCTTCAAGATTTACAGGCAGAGTGGATAAATTGTCCACTAGTCTTATATACATTATTTCAGCCTGATCAACAAATATGGATAACAAGAAAACGCATCAAGTAACAAAAAGAACAGGCTTTTTCTTGCCAGTCATTGAAATAGATAATTTTAAGGACACACAAACACCATTCAAATTAGGAAGTATGGCAATACTTTCAGGAAAAAAGGTGGATTTTTACAATGTCTGACTTGAACTGCAATCACAAAGATCATGAAAGGATTATTGATGGATATGTGCAGGACTTGGCAGTATCAAAAGAGCATCTAATCAAAGGCCAGAAAATGAGAACAAATTATGACAAGGTTTTTGAAATGGTGGCAAAAGACATGAAAGATTATGACCCAAAGAAAGGCTTTACAGAATTGCCATCAGTAAAAGTTATAGCTAATGCGTTTTACAGAAAGGATTAGTTGGTACTACGTCTTTATGTCGAACCCGTAGTTTTCGCTCTGATTTGGATTAAAGGCGAATTCGGATTAACAGCAAGAAAAATTTTTGAAAAAACACGACTCCATGAAATCGAAGTCTACACGTCAATACTGTCAGACAGCACTTTTTTTGGGGCCTTGAAAAACATGCTTAACAAAGGGGAGATTGATGAACAGACGTTTGTTCAATACCTTTACGAGCAAGCCAAGCTAGAACGGACACTGGGCTCTTCATTGAAAAAGGTAGCACCGGAAGAAAAAATCCAGAAAATATGTACAGAGTATATCATTTATAGGAATATAGGCTCAGAAATGGCTTGGCATCTGGCAACGGCAAGATCTATTGAATGTAACATGTATGTTATGTTCAATGAAAACTTTGACCTTAACAAAAAGCTCTGGAATAATTTCAAGATCTTTAACATCGCCTTTGAAAAAGACGTAAATGAATTGCTAGCCGAGATAGAAAAAGACTAGCAAAAAGACAAACGCTTTTGGCACTTAAATCGTTTGAGACCATACTATGATTATAGCATACAACGTAGGAGAGCAGCTAGGAGTCAGGAGTACTGCTGCACCAACTGCAGCTGGGGCGTCAGACTCGATGATGGCGATGACAAGTTACCGCCATGCGGCAACTGCGGCAGGGGCAAGAACACAACCTACACTAGGTGCTAAGCTACTGCATGTGCATCCGATGAGGTGTGAGATTACCCGTCCCTACTTGGCAGTTACATCACAGATCAGTCTGCCGTATGTGTCCCTTGCCTGGACATCGCACCTTATGCTTCTACCGTCAAGACACAAGGCAAGATCCTCTGCTGCGCTCCTTGCGCCTGTCCTTCCAAGCTCTGGTGCATCAATGTCTTCTATGCGGATCCTTTCCTTGTCGTTATAGTTGTACTCATTTGCTGTTGCCTCTCTGGTAACTTGCATGTCAAATGTATCGCCGTCTACGACCTCATCGAGCCTTCCCCATATTGTATCCATGTTTGGAAACAGTATGAGGATATGATATAAAAGTAATCTGTGTCCTTGGATCATAAAACGTGATGTTGGGATATTATGCATAACCGAACAACGACTTAGTGGAACCAAAAGTAATAAAATCATACAGTACTAATAATTATACCATGACAAAGACAATAGATCTGGGCTTTGACGGCTACTGGGTTGAGGCAAACTTGGACTATATACCTGATGAGTCTGGTATCTACCTTGTATACTGCTGCAGGAAAACAGAAAGCGGCGTTTTGATAAGAAGGCTAATCTACATCGGAGAGTCTGAGGGGGTTCAAGGACGGATTGACGGACACGAGAAAAAGACAAACTGCTGGAACAAGCAGCTTCAGAAAGGAGAGGTTCTTTGCTATTCGTTTGCGCCAGCTTCCAATCCTGACAGAGAAAGGGCAGAGGCTGCGCTGATCTTCAGACACAAGCCGGTATGCAACGACGAGTTTGTAGACAGTTTCCCATTTGAACAGACTACTGTCAGCTCAAGTGGTAGGAACAAGTTCATTATACAGTCTTTTACTGTTCACAAAACGAGATGATAGTTTTTCTGATATTTTGCATACAAATTGTTCACTGGTAGACTGCTTCGCCGCCTCCCCTCCGTTGCTTTCTCACATCATCAAGTTCCCTTTGCTTCCTTGCAAGGTTTGACTCTAGTTCGTTTAATTCTCCTCTAAGCTCCTTTATCCTTTCTGTCACCATGCTCCACTCCTTTTTGCCCAACTTGGTTTCTCCTTTGATCTTTGATTCTTTGTTAATCACATCTTCATGTTGAGAAAGCTCGGCACTTGCCTCTTTGATTTTGGAGTGGATCTTGTCAATTTCGTTTCGTATCTTTCCTTCTTCTCTTTCCAGTTCTCTTTCCTCGTCTACTTCGCGGATGCCCTCTACTGCCTCTGCTGCAAGCCTGTATCTTTCCCAGTCATCGATTCCAAGAATTATGTCTTTGATATTGTCTTGCTCGAGAACAAAGTTGGAAAACGACTCTTCCTGCTCGTCAATTATCTTTACAAAGTTTTCAAGTGGGTACGGAAAATCTTTGCCAAGCTTTTCAAGCGTTTGCCTTGCATCAAGGGAAGCCTTGTCGTCTCTGAGGCGAGAGATCTCGCTTCTTATGTTGAACTTGTCATCAGCTGACAATCTTAGCCAGGACAGAAAGGATTCACGAAAGTCCTCCTCGCTTACCAGGAGCACATAGATCTCATTCCACCTTGACTTGATGACCTCAAGTACCAGCACTTCCTTGAACTGGCCCTCTTCTATATTCTTCTCGCTGAGTATCTCACTTATTACAACCAGATTGTTGACAAAGCGTTTCAGCTCCCTTGGGTTTGCCTCTATACCGGCTGTGATAATGTCTGCGTTGTTTGTGACAAGCTTGTCATAAGGGGCGTGCAGCTTTGGCAGGGTAAGGGAGATCAGCTTTTTGATGTCACTTGGGTTCCACGGGGGAATCCTAAATGGAATCTGGATTATCTTTTTGATATAGTCTTCTCCCTTTATGCCCGTTGCCTCGTAGGCATGGGAGATCATCTTTGATACTGTCTTTATGCTAAGCCCGACAACGTAGACAAATCCCTCAATGTCCAAGAACACCTTGATTGACTCTAAAACCTCAAGTGCCCTAAGCTCAGAGCACCGGTCAAGGTCGTCTATGAAGACTACAATCCTGTACTCGGGGTTTTGTTTGCGGATTGCTGCCATCTGCTCCTTTATCTGCTTCATGCCATCAAAGTAGATGTTATCCTGCTCTATCCTGTTCAAAAACTGCATCTTTTTGGTAAGCTGGGACTCTAGCTTGTCCCATCCCTTCTCTGTCATTACAGTCTCAGTTGAGATTCTTCTCAGGGCATCAAGCCCCACTATCTTCATTCCGCGAATTATGGTCTGCCTGACGTCGTTCATCGAGGGGTGGTCTGCAAGGGCAAAAGTTATCGTCTTCAGGAGTGCAACGGTTGCAAGCTGCTCCTCTCTTTCGTACCTCCACGCGTTGAACCAAACCGTGATTATTCTTTTGTTGTTTTGCGGATTCAGGTTTTCTTGGATCTTTTTCATAAGAGTTGTCTTGCCGGTTCCCCACTCGCCGTAAACACCAATGGTAAAGTGGGGTTCAGAGTACTTTATCAGGTTGGCAAATTTTTTGCCATAGTTGCTAAAGTTTTCAGTTATGTTCTCTTCTTCCTCTGTGTCAGTTAGGATGGTTGCATGATTTTGCGCCTCGTCAAGATACTCTTCTCTTTCCTTTCTGGTTTTTTCTGAATCTGTTTTTTCTCCGTTGTTGAAGAGGCCAAACACCATTTGTGGTAATGAAATCTATTATTAAAATACGGTGGTACTATTCTATTACAGAATTATTGCCCGTAATTTTTGATCACGACAAACATAAAATCTTCACTTGGAATCTTTTTCAAACTTGGGATTGATTGCAACAATGAACCGCTCTATTGGCTTTTGGTAGCTGAACTCCAAAAGGTGTGTGGTTATCCTGCCTACTATGTCCATGTAAGACTTGCCGTACAGATCAGTCAGCGTCTCACTTAGGTACTCTGGATGATAAATGCAGTCTGCAAGAAACGCCTTGTGCTTTTTTTCAAGATGGCTCAGAAACTTTTCATAAACATCGGAGCCAAAGTCAAGCAAGGCCTTCTCTATTGCCATCATTACCAATCCTTGCTGTACCTTGTGGAGATCTACCTCAAACAATTATGAAGGTAAGCCATTAATACTATACATAAGACTTGCCCAGCTTTAGTGGCATTTGCTCAAATTTTTTGCCTGACACCAACTCTGGACTATCTTGTATTGGGTTTGTATCCTAGGCATGGCCACAATGGCGGTAGTCTAGACTTTTTGGTGCTATAATTTACCGCATTTCTTGTCAAGGGATCTGGTTTCTCATCTGTTTTGATTTCCTGCCTCTGATCAGATGCTATGCTGTATGTCTGATCTCCTTGCACTTTTTTGCAATGTGGACTGCCAGCTTGTCTGGATTGTTGCCAAACCCCTTTCCGCAATACTTGCACACGAATCCATACTCCCAGCTCATAGGCTTTGATTACCTACCAACCCAGACTATTTAACTCATTTCCAGAATTGGCAATGGAGCTTTTATTTCAGTCAGAAAGGCTTGCCAGCAACGACTGATCATATTGCCTTTTTGTGTTTGTACAGTGCATACACCACGACCCAGTAGCCTGCATACCAAAGGAGGTTTACGGGATGGGTAAGGCTGTACTGGTCGTAGGTCTCAAGGAGGTAGTACCACGTGTCTCCTGCGGTGTTAAACATTATTCCAAAGACCAGTAGGAGCCACGCCTTTCCAAGCACTCCCTCCTTGAAGATGCTTGAGCCCAGGATGGCAAACGCAAGAGTTGCAGAAGACGCAGTTACAAAGATGATGCCGTAGTAAAAGTCAAAGTTTGAAACCAGTTGGCCTGCCTCCACAAAGGATGACACAAAGTAGACAAAGAGGATGCTTGCTGGAAGTGCAACTATCCATGCCTTTGCCCTCCTGCTAAATTCAGGATAAAAGAACCTGATGTTAAGGATCAGGTGGACAAGCAGCAACGGGTACTGCGCAAAGAAGAAGACGTCTGCAATTGAAGGGTATGGGTCTATGTTGAGAAACAGGTCGTAGAGAAGGTAGGTTATCTCGCCAAGAAATATCATAAAGTATCCAACACTTAGCGCAAGATACGAGCGCCCAAAGACGGCAGCATCCTTGTATCTGGAAAAAACAACAAAGCCAGCTATTGCAACTGCCAAGGGATTGATAAAGGAGAAAATTGAGATTATTACGTCGCTGTCAGCTGGCTCTGCCACGTAATTTACGTAAAGGTGAAACGATACTACAGCTACTGCAATTGCTGCCAGAATCCTGTAATCAAAGGGATTGGTCAGCTTTTCTGGAACGATGTCAGGATTTGCCATGGAAAAAATTAGAGGAAGGTAGGTTAAACATTGCGTTTGTCAAAGAGATTGGCATGCAAGCTCGAAAAATTCATCAAAATGCTGCCATACCACCTACAGTATCTGGGAGGGCGTGTATTTGCCTTGGTTCTTTAATCTCTCAAAACGTTTCAGAACGAATCTTGCCGTCTCCTCAACGTCTGGGCTGGGATCATCCAGTGCTTTTTTGATAAGGTCTTTAGAGTCAAAGGCGCGCATCAGCCCAAGCGACTCTATTGCCTCGTGCTTTGCAAGAGTGCTCTTGTCGTTGAGGGCAACATTTACCAGCTCTGAAATCTTTCCCCTCATATTCCTTGCAGCAACCTGAAAGCAGGCCTCGTGTTTTACAACTCCGTTTGTCTCGTTTCTTAGAACCCACGTGATTAGCTCTGCAACCTTGTTAAACATTGGATCCGACTCGTCTTTGTTTTCTGCCAGCTCTCCTGCCAGCCACACTGCGTCCCATCTCCTTGATTCATCAGTGTCGTTTTTCAGCGTGGATTCGCATCTTTCAAAACGCTCTTGGTCTGGAAGGGAGCGGAGGTTTTGTTCATCAAAGACCTCAATTGGCATATTACCAAATTTGGAAATTGATATGTTTTAAGCGTTTCTCTCATTTCCCATAATGGTAATGTTAATAAAATATGACCGTATACAAGATTTGATGAGCGGAATAGACCACTTGTTGGCAAGCTCCCTAGAGGAGATAATTAGGGACAAGCTTGGAGAAAAAACGGTTCAAAAAGTAGAACGCAGACTCTTTGAAAAACATGGAATCTCCTTTACGCAATCACTAGAGCAGTTTGACAAGCTAGACGAAGTGCTAAGGGAGTTTTTCGGAAAGGCAGCTCTGGGACTGGAAAAAAGATTCCTAAACAGAATGTGTGTCCTAAAAGACACAAAAGGATCAAACAAACCAGTAATGAAAATCTCTGACAAGTCAGTAATCGATATTGTTCTCCGCTCCTTTGGAGACGAAGACAAAAAGGCAATACTACAGGCAACTAATTCAAAGTCAAAGATAATTTATGATATCTTGAAAGAAACTGGAATACCACAAACATCGGGCTATCGAAAGATTAACTCGCTGATAGAAGAGGGACTCTTGGTTCCAACGGATTCAGTCATCACCGAAGACAAGAAAAAGATCATGAAGTACATGGCCGTAATCAATAACCTAAGGGTAAACATAAGGGGAAACGACATCAATCTGGAGGTCCACCTTAACAAGGAACAAATTGATCAGAGCACAATCCTGCAGACTGTTGCTACACCCTAACCCACTTTTATTCTTACAATAGATCACACTATTAAAGGACGCATCCATTTCCATATGTGGGAATGGATTAGTGATGCTAAAGTGGAGTTTTGCAAGACTCAAATCCACTAAAGGGTACTACTTTATAGTATTAGCAGCGGCGCTGTCTGCAATAGTCCATGTCGTTGCAAAACCGGTTCTGGAAATAGAGAACAGCTCGTTTGAGCTGAACCCAATCGTCATGGCATTTGCAATATACATGATATGCGGTTTGTTTTTTACTCCCCTTTCAAGAAAAACTGATCCAATCAAAAAGATCACAAGAAGAGATTATTTTTTCATGGCAGCTATTGGCCTTGCCGAAGTATCTGCGCTGATTGCGTACTTTTACGGACTAAAGGACTCTACTGCTGTCAACGCATCAATCTTTAGCAACAGCGAGATAATCTTCTCGCTGATCATTGCAATGGTTGCCTTCAAGGAGGGGCTAAGGAGAAGCGAGATTCTTCCATTCTCGATGATAATAGTTGGGATGATGGTGATACCGATTGGCACAGACCTCTACCAGAACGGCATGGCCCTTGACGAGCTTGTAATGGGAGATGCCCTGATACTGCTTTCTGGTTTCTTGTACGGGGTAGACATTACCTTGTGCAAGTACGTAGGCGACCGGTTTGACTCTAAAAGAATAACGCAGGTAGTGTCGTTCTTCTGTGCAGCTATAGCTCTTTCGTTGATAGTGACATTCCAGATTCCAGTCGAGATCAACATTGGCCAGATGCCAAGCATAGTTACAATTGCAATAGTTGGGACGGGTCTCTCGACTCTGTTCTTTTTGATAGGGCTCAAACTGATTGGCGCTGTCAGGACGATCCTGCTTTACTCTACAACTTCGATCTTTGGCGTAATCTTTTCAGCTGTGTTCTTGTTTGAGACAGTCTCTACAACTGACATCTTTTCAATTATAGTGGTCCTGGCTGGAATCTTTTTGTTAAGGGACAAGCTTGCAAAGATGGAAGAGGATCCAGACCAGGCAGTACAACATTCTCCGCAACAATTTGCGCAAATCAAGAGTACTAGTGAAAGGCTTGCTGTTGGTGCAGAAGCTTGCGCTGAATTGCCCCTCGTTGAGAGCAGGGCAGGTTTAAGGATGAACAGATTATTTGGAAACTCAAAGGGAGCTGGGTGATCAAGCAAATCATCTTGGGAACTAATCTATCAAGTGATGTGCGGTCTACTTTGTAGATTCGCCGCCATCAATTGCAAAGACAGAGCCTGTAACCCATTCTGAATCACCTGAGGCAAAATACAATATTGCCTTTGCAATCTCCTCGGGCTGGCCTATTCTGCCCAAGGGATGGTCTGTGTTTAGGGCCTGCCGCTGCTCTTCTGTTTTGCACAGCGATTGTATCATGTCAGTTTCAACAGTTCCGGGGCAAACGCAGTTTACCCGAATCTTGTTTTTTGCATACTCTAGTGCAGCTGACTTTGTAAGGAGTATGAGGCCTGCCTTTGATACAGAGTATGCATCAGCGTAAAAGTTCTCATATGCCTTGAGTCCCGCATCAGATGAGACATTGACTATGGAGCCACCACTCTCTAGCATGTGCGGAATCACTGCCTTTGCAAAGCGGAACTGTCCGGTAAGGTTGACATCAATCACTTCACTCCATTCGTTTTCAGAGATTTCATGCAGTATCTTTCCTACTCTGAAGATTCCTGCGTTGTTTACCAAAATGTCTATCTTGCCAAATCTGTCAATTGTTTTTTGTACTACGCTGTTTACCTGGTCCTGGCTTTTGATGTCAGCTGCCACTGCCTCTGCATTTTTTATGCCAGATGATGCCTCTTGAAGTCTTTTTGAGTCCCTTGAGGTGATCATAACGTTTGCTCCCTCCTCGGAGAACATCTTTGCTGTTGCCAGTCCTATCCCTCTGGAACCGCCAGTAACTATGGCAACCTTGTTTTGCAGTTTCATGACTTTGTCTATAACTTCAATGTCTTAAACCATTCCGATATCAAACTACAACTGCTCAGCCTTCCGCAGACAGCAATCCTCTCTCATGCATGTACTTTATTGCATTTGCAAACTCGCCAAAGCCAACCTTTCCCTCAACTACCCAGCTGCCAAGGCTCTGCTTTACCCATGACGGTATGCTGTATGATTCCTTTGACATAATCTCATCTTGCTTTCCAAGCGGCTCAAAGTAAACCTTCCTTAGCACGTCATAGTCTGATGCTGGCTCTGGCTGGTATCCGGCCCACATCTCGATGACAAGCTTTTGCTCAACTGACCAAACATCGATGCCGGGTTCTGGGTCTATTTGCTCCTCTGCATTGGTCTCTACTGCAGATGGCTGCTTGTCTGCTTTATCGGCAATACCCTTTGACTCTACTACCCTTATGGAATTGAGAAACTTTTTCTCAGCGTCAGAGCGGGCCTCGTCCCATACGTACAAAATGAGGTGCGATGTATCCATGGGTTTTGCAAACGTGACCTCAAATTGAAGGGTCAGATCTCCAGCGGATCCTTTTTGAAGAATCTTAAAATCTGCATCCGTTTTGCTTGAACCTTGTGCAGACTGGTCATCGTCTCTTGCAAAAAATCCGTTTGGATCCCTTACAGTCACCTGAGTTTTTTCGTACTTGTTAAACTCGATGTTTGTGTCGCTGTCGTGTCTGTTGATTTCAGTGCCACGTATGTTCATGTAAAGTGAGGCGTGTTGTATGTCGTTGATGCCTCCATCATCGTGGATGTCAAACCTGAAGAACTGCCTCTCGCCAGTTCTGAGAACATTTGGTTCAGTTATCTCGGAGAGCTCTGTTTCAGTAATGGCTCCGTCGATGTCTTCAGAGATTTCAGAGAATGAAAATTGTTGTCCAGTTTGAATCGTAGGACGGGATGATGCCCCTCCACCGCCGCCACTGGAGCTAGGAGCGGTACTGCTGGTGCTTCCAAGTGCAAAGTCTGAAAAAGAGTCTGTACTTGATGCGGCCCTGAATGTGTTGGCATCGATTTGCGTTACCTCCGTATTCTCATCGATCTCCTCCTCATCATCAAAGTCGCCGTCATCGTTGATATCGTGCATTACCTTCACGTCTTCTGGGGCAATGCCTTTTTCTTCGGCGTCTGCCCTGTCAAACTCAAACTCTATCGGGCATGGGTCATCCACTGTACAGGGGTTTCCCTCATCAGGAGATATCTCTACGGTATCTCCAAGAAAGCTTGCAATACGCGAGCCTGGCTTTGGCTCAGACGCATCAGACCTTTGTATGGTAAACGTACTTGATTTTCCAGATGGAAGGGAGACTGATGTTGTAATACCTGACGGAAGGGTTGCGGTTGCAGAACCTCCATCCCTTACTGGTATGGTCTCAGTAAATGTACCAAAACTGCCAGCCAGCTCAGGCGATGTTGCAGTTGAAGCAAGAGATGTTCCATCAGCGTTTTTCAAATTGCCATCCTCTTGCACCACCACTACCAGGTCTCCTACAGCTGGCGGATCGTCTGTGGTAGAGTCCAGTATTGTTATTCGAAGCGTAACCGGATTGATCCACTCGCCCTTGTAGTCATCTCCAAGGTATTGCGAGAATGCAAATATCGTATCAACATCGTCTCTTGTCAGTTCTGCGGTTCCGGATGTGGGGTCTGGCTCGTTTGTTGGCTCTGAGAACCTAACCGTTATGGTGTCTCCGTTGCTGTATATTGCGTCTCCGTTGTCAGGGTCGTCTGCTACAACGGACTTTATGGATGGCCCTTCCCTCTCTCCAAAGGATCCTACCAACTCCGGCGATGTGTCAGCTGAGGCTTGGGATGTGTTTGGCGCATTTTTGAGGTTTGCGGAGGTCTTTACAGTTGCAGTAAGGACTCCTATCTGGGCATCGGCATTTGTTGCATCGGTGATTGTTATCCGCAGGATAAAGGGGGTTGTCCATGTTCCAGTATATCCGTCTCCGAGGGACTGCGAAAACGAAAATATTGCGTCTATGTCAGACTTTGAAAGTTCGGCTGTTCCAGGTGTGGGGTCCTTGCGGTTTGTGGGCTCTGAGAAAACAGCTGTTATGGTATCTTTGTTTCCATATACTGCGTCGCCGCCGTCTGGGTCGTTTGCAGTAAGTGACTCAATTGAGGGACCTGGCTTTGTTCCAAACGTTCCTTCAAGTGTCTGCGAGACAGAGGTAGATGGCAGAGATGTCTCAGCGGAGTTCTTCAAATTTCCTCCCTCTTTTACTGTTATCCGGAGAGTGCCAATAGCAGGAGGTGCAGCGCCGTTAGAGTCATCGATTGTGATTACGCTAGTCAAAGGATTCTTCCACTCTCCGGAATAGTCATCTCCCAAATTCTGCGAAAACGAAAAGATTGCATCAAGGTCAGACTTTGAAAGTCCGGCGGTTTCAGGTGTTGGGTCTGGCTCGTTTATTGGCTCTGAGAACCTAACTGTTATGGTATCGTCGTTGCCGTAAATGGCGTCTGCCCCGTCTGGATCTTCTGCAACAACCGAGGTGATAAACGGACCGTCCTTTGTTCCAAACGTTCCGCTAAGGGGTGGCGAAACAGAAGTTGAAGAAAGCGAAGTGCCAGCTGAATCCTTCAATCCACCAGAGGACTTGACAGTCAAAACCAAATCCCCCACAGTGGGGGGATCCTCAGAGGTTGCATCCTCTATGTTGATTAAAAGGGTCCTGGAGTTGAGCCAGGATCCGGAATAGTTGTCTCCAATGCTTTGGGAGAAGACAAACAGGTTGTCAAGTGCTGCTTTTGTTGAGACATCTGGCGTGTTTGTGTTCTCAGAGAAACGGACCCTTATGATGTCGTCTACTGAGAATACTGCGTCGCCGCCGTCTGGATCATCTGCAACCAGTGAGACAATGGATGGTCCTGACTTTGAGCCAAAGCTGCCCTCAAGGACAGGTGATGTGTCAGTTGATGGAAGCGATGTCTCAGCGGAGTTTTTCAGATTGCCTCCTGACTTTACAGTTGCTGTAAACTGGCCAACCTGTGGTGTCCCAGAACCTGTGGCATCCAGAATTTTTATCTCAAAGACCGAGGGACTGATCCAGGAGCCAATGTATTTTTTTCCTAGGCTGATCGTACTTCCGCCCTGCTTGAACTCAAAGAGACTGTCTATCTGCTTCTTTGATGCAGCAAGTGGTCTGTTTGTCTCCTCCGAGAACCGAACTGTTATGGTGTCGCCCTTTCCATATACTGCGTCACCGCCGTCTGGGTCGTTTGCAGTAAGTGACTCAATTGAGGGACCAGGCTTTGTTCCAAAGTTTCCAGTAAGCGCAGGCGATGTGTCAGTTGATGGAAGCGATGTCTCAGCGGAGTTTTTCAGGTTTCCACCCGACTTGGCAGTTAGCGTAAGCTGGTCCACCTGGGGAGGCGCAGAACCGCTAGAGTCGTCTATCGTGATTAAAAGTGTAAGTGAGTCTCTCCACTTTCCAAAATAACCACTGCCAAGATTCTGCGAAAAAGAAAAGATGGTATCAAGATCTGACTTTGTTGCAGCAGTGGGTTGGTTTGTTTCCTCCGAGAACCGAACTGTTATGGTGTCGCCGTCTCCATACACTGCGTCTGCCCCGTCAGGATCTTCTGCAACAACCGAGGCGATAAACGGACCGTCCTTTGTTCCAAAGGTACCGGTAAGTGGAGGCGAGGTAGATGTTGAGACAAGAGATGTTTTCTCAGAATCTTTTAGGTTTCCGCCGGACTTGACAGTTGCTGTAAGCTGGCTAATCTGCGGCGGTGTGGATCCTGAGGCGTCATTAATTGTAATTGCGAGGGTCAGTGCGTTCTTCCATTGACCCGAATAATCAGAACCAAGATTCTGCGAGAAGGAAAGAAGTGAGTCAAGCTCGTTCTTTGTTGCAACGGGAGGCTGGTTTGTAGCTTCTGAGAACCGAACTGTTATGGTGTCGTCGTCTCCATACACTGCGTCTGCCCCGTCAGGATCATCTGCCTTCAAGGACGCAATGGACGGACCCGCCTTTGTACCAAAACTTCCTGTTAGGGCAGGTGAGGTATCAGTAGAGGCAGGAGACGTCTCCTCGTCATTTTTTAGATTTCCCCCATCCTTTAAGGTGGCAGTAAGGGTCCCGACTGTGGGGGGAGTGGAACCGGTGCTGTCAAGAATTGTAATGACAAGAACTGATGGGCTGTTCCATGTGCCTGAATAATCAGCTCCAAGGTTCTGTGAAAAATCAAACAGACCGTCAATGTCTTCTTTTGTTGCAGCGGAGGGCCTGTTTGTGCTTTCTGAAAATGTAACCGTTATGATATCTCCGTCATCAAAGGAGGCCACTTGTGGTGATTTTGGATCAGATGCAAAAAGGGAGACAATTTGCGGAATCTTGTTTGAGAGTGTGGTTCTGTCTTGGTTTACAAACCGGGGATCAAAGTCAACGTTGTCTGTTACGGGATCTCCTTGCCCATCGGAGTTGCTTGAGTGGGTTGGACCAGACAGATGACCCCAGTAGTTATTCCTTGCGTCAATCGAGGAAGGAATCCCTGCGTTGCGGACTCCAACCGTATTTGAGGAGATGGTGTTGTCGTTGACTAGTCCGCTGCTTGAATCGGCACTACCCCTTCCAAAAAAGTCGTCATCAAGGTTGCTTTGGTCTCCATCATGTCCCTGCTGCATCTGGACTCCGACGTCGTTGTTTGAGATCGTGTTTCCTTGTACTTTGTTGTCTGTTCCCTCTACTGCAATCCCAAAACCGTCGCTAACTGAAGATTGTGTGTATCCATCAACGGTGTTTCCTTTGATCACAACTCCGCCAGTATCTCCAAAGTCAGAAGGTATCTGGGACCTGTCTCTTTCAATTACTACTATTCCGCCGTGATCACGGTCATCTGTTGGGGCAACAGTTCTGCGTACCGTGTTTCCATCTACTACTACGCTTCCTGTTCCGCTTTCCTCTCCGTTTCCAGAAGGTATCTTGAGCTCTATTCCAAACCTGCCGTTGTCAGTCACTTCGTTTCCGGATACGAGCAGGTCAGTTGCGCCAAGAACAGAGATGCCAGAGTCTCCGTTGTTCTGTACTGTGTTGTCCCTTATTGTAATTCCAGTGATTTGTCCTGAGGAACCAAGAATGTTAAAGTCGATTCCTACCAGCCCGTTGCCATTAAACGTCCCATCCTCAATTGTAATGTTTTCCAAAACGCTGTTCTTGAAGAAGAGCCCCCTGCTGAAGGAAAGTTTAGTGTTGTCTGAGGCATCTACCTTTCTAAAGACTGCGTCAGTAGTTGATACCCCGTCAAGGAAGAATCCGTAACCGCTGTCAGATAATTTCACATCCTCTATGAGCAGATCAGTTAGCGTTCCTCCGCCGCTTGCCTTGATTCCCGAGTCGTCAAAACCCTCAATTGTCAGGTCCTTTACATCAAGTCCGTCAATTGAAGGACTGCTCAGAGTTATCCCGTTTCCAGTCCCTCCCTGGATTACAGTCTCTGCCTTTCCCGCTCCTTGAAGCGTAAGGCTCTTGCCAATTGACAGGTTTTCACTAAAGGTTCCAGAGTCTACATTGACAGTTCCTCCGCCGCTTACAGCGTCGATTCCCCTCTGTATGGATGCGCTGCCTGAGGTGACGTACACGTTGCCTGAGATCCAGGTTGCAAGGCCAAGCCCGTCATTATCCAGAGCGTGGGATACTACGTCCTCTATCTCAAAGTTGGTCTGAGAGCCAACAAATGTGGCACTTGTTGCATCAACGCCGCCAGAGTTCCACAGGGACAGATCTGACAGCTTTGTGTTGCCTAGAGGAAACTCTTGGCTGCCAACATGCGATACCACCATTGTATTCCATCCCGGAGTAACGCCGGAGAGATCGACGTTGGCAAGACTAAATCCTGACACATCAGAGTATTCTTGTATCAAAAGACCTACCTTGTTTGGGTTTCCAGTGATTGTGACATCCTGCAAAACTATGGTTCCAGCAGGACTAGAGTCTCCGTTTCCCCGAAACTGTATTCCGTAGCTGTTTGAGGTATTGTCGCCTGCCGTACAGCTGTGGTCTCCGCTTCCAACATCGATTGAAACATTCTCCAAAGTCGCGTCTCCCTCAAAGAGGAAAAAATGAATGTCAGCTGGATTGCTACATGAGAGCTGCGCATTATTTGAAAAGTCGCTGTTTCGTACTATGACGTTTGCAGTCCCGGCACCACCTGGCAAGTCTCCACGGATCATCAATGCAGTGCCAATGTTTCCAGACATTGCCACGTTATCAAACAGGAAAAATCCCGAGGAAATGATCTCAACTGATCGTGCAGCACCGATATGGCTGCTCTTTGTATCGGTTACCCTCAAGTCTCTTATCTCCATTCGGTCATCAGCTGACAGTCCACCAGCTGTCAGGTCTATGCTTGTACTGCTAGATGATGTAAGCTCTAGGATTGTGTCAACTGAGGGGTCTTGACCCCTTCCGGATCCTTGCACAACGAGCTTCTTGTCAATTGTCATGTCGGAATCTATAGAGTACGTTCCAGCTGCAATGCTGATTGTGTCTCCGCTGACTGCTGCTGAAACAGCTCCTTGGACTGTCCGGTGTGTGGTTCCGTCATCACAAATGGATGTAGATTCATCTGAATCTTCGCAACTGACATCAACGTTAATCGTCTCGGCCCACACCGAACTAATTCCCATAAATGGGAGTAACACTAGGAAGAAAAATTGCGAACGCCGTATCCTAATCAAACCCGCACCTCAGGATCACTTTTCAGCCGTTATTGTATAAAACACCATATAATATGATCCTAGAGTACTAGGCGTGGTGTTAAACACAAAATATAGTCAGTCTAACTTGAATCGAGGTTTGCAGCTGCTTGGTATCAGACGACGTTTCTGTCTTTTATGCACTCAAATTATACAAGAACAGTAGATAGGATAAGACGTGGGTTTGAATCACTTGAGATAAGGCATATCTTACTGCAAACCAAAAAAGCTCATCAGCGGATCACCAAAAAACAACTGGATCAGAAATCCGCCAAGTATGAATACCATGAACGGCAGCCCAGGTGAGACCCATGTGTTTTCCTTGTTACAGAACGTACTCTTTTCTGCGTTGTACAAAGAAAAATCAAGCTTCTTTGAACCGCCTACTGTCTTTTCCATAGAAAATGAATAGCGCGGCCTCTTTGCTTTGTATCCAAAAAACATTGCAAGAATCTTTTTGTGTTCTGGCTCATCAATTCCCTCAAATATTTTCTCCTTCCTTGCTATGGCATACACGTTTCTGGCAAAGTTTGCAATTAGCGGTGCCATTGAAAGCAGCGCTGAATTTACAAGAACAGAGAATGGAGTTACGGCGTTTCCAGAAAGCGTTGCAAGCGGTGCAATTACAGAGAGTGCTATGAGTCCCAACGCGTCTGCTCCCCCAAAGAGACCAAACCTCCACAAAAGCAGTACAAGCGGTGCAACGATCAAGGCAATTCCTGTGGTGGTCAGGTGGCCTATCATGTCCGGTTCCAGAATGATCAGCAAAAAACCAAGACCTCCAAAACAAACCCAGACAAGGTCGTGAACCTCTCTTTCTCTGAGATCAAGAAATGTCGCTACTCCCAACATCGTCACACCAATAACAATTCGTGTCAGTTCCAGCTCAGCTGCCAATTTCTTCTAACACCCCAACAGAGTATCCCCTAAACTGCATTTGAAACGATACGATAGAATCGACTTGACTCTTGAAACAGTAAAGTTCGAGCAAGGGATGTTTCTTCCCTTCATATGCAATACAGGCAAGTCTTGAATCAAAACTCGATTAATCGGATGTATCCATTTCAAAAGCTACCTTGCCGTAAGAGAGACCCAAAACGCTGCAAAGAATCTCTTGATTGCTATCCAAACAATTGAGCCGTGATGATCAGGAGGGGGATGGTACTTTATGAACGGAGATTCAAAGGGATTTGATATGTCGTGACCGAACCTGTTTTCCACGTTGAGGTTGTACCACATGTCAAGTACCTTGTCATCTAGCCTCTTTGTCTTGAGTGGTATGCGGTGCGACTCTAGAAATTCTTTTTTTCTTTCAAATGCAAGGGGCGAGATTCCCTCAAATGCGTGATAACATGTTGCAACAAAGAGTGACGGGTTGCTTCCAAGAAACTTTAGGTCCCCGATTGGAAACTCAAAGACCTCTGTTACGTTTGACCTGCCATACTCGCCTCCCCATGGAAACGATTCTTTGGGAGATGTCCTGTAGTGTGTTCCATACCAGTTTGTTCCCTTCCTTGGCAAAAACACATGAACTCCGTGAAAGGAGAGGGCAGGGGATCCCTTGGCAGACACTACCACACTTGTAATCTTTCCTTGCAGGCCCATATGTACCTGAACCTGTTCGTAGTCAAACTTGTGGTCCTTGCCAGTACATATCTGCTCCTTCCAGTATATCTCATAAAGGACGCATAGATCTTCTTCCTTGGAATAGATTCTATAGTATGCAGCTTCTGGAGGAAAAGGCTTCGTAGCGTTTCCATCCTTGCTGTCAAAAAGAATTGGGCAAAGGTCTCTTGCAAGCTCGTCGCAGTATCCAACGTCTGTCTTGTCGCTTGAATACTTGCTTGCAACGTACTTGATTTTGTATGTCTTGCCGCCAAGACTAATGTCAGTTGGTCTTGTCAATCTAGGGATACACAGGATTTGGATTGATGTACTTTGGCGACTTGTCGCGGCTTGTCTTGAACACTGCATACATTGGAAGGTGGTCTGTAAACTTGTACCTCAGCTTCTTGTCGTTTACATAGACTGCACCAACAAAGTCTATCGTCCCTCCTTTCTCAAACTTTATCGTAGAGTCTGGATACTTGTGAAACGCTATCTGGTCGTAGTGCTTTTTCTTTGAGAGGTTGCTTGGGCTGTCCTGGATGTCCTCTGGAATGATCAACCCCTTTGACTGGAGTGCGCCAAACAGCTCGCGTTTTATCTGTGCGTTTGATTTTTTCTTTCTCTTTTTTTTCTCCCTCTTTTTGATCTCCTTTCTGACAGTCTCTATGTTAAAGTCGCCGCAGACGATGTAGTCTGAATCCAGCGAGTCGGTATCACTTGACCTGTCCTCAAGAAACGTTGCAATGTTTTTGATCTCTTGCAGTCGGTACTTTACCTTGCTTCCAGAGCCGTAGTAGATGTGGACTGTAACTACGATAAAGTTGCATCCGTTTATCCTGAACGAGGCCATGTAGGGAGACCTGTCAAACTCCAGTTCGGGGTCCACGTTTTCCCTTCCCTGACCAGGTGACATTACAATCTCAGCAGCCAGTCCTGTAAACTGTACTCTTTTTGAGTTGTATACGAAGAGGAGTCTCTCATAGTTTCCAGCAGCATCTGAGAAAATAAACCTGTACCTCCGTCCCAGCTTTCTCTGAAGCTTCTCTACTCCGCCAAGGTCATCTTTGACCTCCTGAATCGCAACAACGTCAAACTTTTTGATTATTCTGGAATAGTACGTTACTGCCTTGTTGTCTTTGTCGGAGTTGAGGTTTCGTATGTTCCATGTAAGCATCCTAAAGTTGTCATGCCTTGGAGGAGGTATCTTTTCTTTGCGTATTCTTTTTTGCAGCTCGCAAAGTTCCTTTTTGGTTGGCTCTGCCATCTATGCTGCCTCCTCCCATACCAGTAGACCATCTCTGTTATTGGAATTTGAATGCAAAACGAAATGGTTGATGCAAAAAATAAGTTGGAGATTGGTTTGTTCCTTCATTGTCAACATATTCCAGAAACTGATGGGGCAGTAACTGATGATGTTGCAAACCTTGAATTACCCTTGCTGTCCCTTGCAATTGCCTTGAAGACATATGTCCCACAAGTGTTTGCAGTGAAAAGATAGTTGTCTGATGGTCCAAGACCCCTTGCAATTGTCTGAAACGAGTTTGAGCTGGGCCTCTTGACCTGAAGCTCTACTGTAACCTGTCCACTCCCTCCAGTTGCAGCCCACTCCATGAACCATTCTGCAACATACTGTGCAGATCGTCCTCCTATTGCTGGTACTGCAATGACATATATTGCCTTGCCGGGACCAAACGTGTTTTGTTTTAGGCGTAGATCCACTGCAATTGGCGGTGCGGTGGGTCCGGAAGTGGGAGGAGGGTTTACAATCACTGGAGGTGGGTTTGGCAGTTGTGGTTCTGATCCGTGACAACAACAGCAGCAGTCATGAGAATGTGGTTGGGCCCACCAGATGAAATGCTGCTTGAGCAAACGCTTTATTCCGTATGGGACAAAACACTCCTGAGTTATCTCAGGCGGGCACTTTTCGATTACTTTCCAAACTTTAAGGTCTTGGTCGTCCTTTGGAATCTCTAGTTTTGGCTCCTTGTGGAACCTTCTCCTTGAAACCAATGCTATTTCCAAAAATGGAAATTATTTAAGTATTAACTTAATACCGGGCTCAGCTTAGCTGGACAAACTTGCCAACAGATGGGGTGCCAATAGAGTCTACTGCAAACAGCATATAATATCCGGGTGGGGCCCAGCTGCCATCTTTTGGACTCTGAACCGTAATGATTCCCTCTGATTTATTCAAGACCTTCAGGAAGAGGCACCGCTGGTCCATATTGTTGTTGTGGGTAGTAGATGACAGCCTAACAAGTGATACCCTTGCAATGTCAGGACCGTCAACTGAAACATCAAATGGAGAATCGTATGGAACAAACCGCGGACTGTTCTTGATCTGGGGCCTTGTTTCGTTTTGGAGATACGGAGGCGACACAAACTCTATCTCCTGCTCAAAGTGCTGCTCTGGATTAAAGATTGCGCGGAAAAAGTCGTGTCCTGTGCTTCCGGCAACTAGGACTCGCCCGTCAGCTAGAAGGACTGCAGTGCTGTGATACAGTCTTGGCCTGTCAAGTTCGTCAGTGACTGTCCATGTCTCGTCTTGCGGATCAAACACCTCTATCTTCATTACAGCATGTTTGTTGTGGTCTGCTTGTCCCTTCTCTGCGCCGTTTGTAACAAGAACCTTGCCGTCTGGCAAGAGTACCGAGTCGCACAGAAAGCGCTTGTGGTGCGGCGCCTTCTTCTGCCATCCAACAGACAGGGATGGGTCTGCAAGGTTTACTGCAAGAATCTCTGGAATCGTGTTTGCATCGTCGTCGTTTCCTGGCTTCATGGCCATGCTGCCGCCAACAAGCAAGATCTTTGCGTGATCGTCGTCGTGATTCAGAGGCAAAAGGACGCAGGAGCCCATCCCGGGATATGTCCTGGTCCCTCCAGTCTTTGTTGTAAATTCTACTCCCTCTAGGAACCTTTTCTTTTTGATGTCCCATACTCTTGCTGTCTTCTCAGAGTGGACAAAGAGTCGGTTTCCTGGCAGCACTTGTAGGAATGGGTACATCTTTATCTTGTCAAACCCAAAGTCTGCTGGTTCTGAGAGCTTGTTTGTTGCAGGATCAAAGACCTCATAGTCTGTGTTCATGAATCCGCCAAAGATGGCGTGGTGTCCATGCGACCAAGTACCAGAAACTATCAATGCCCTGCCGTCAGGTAGAGTGACGCATGTGGGGTACCATCTTGCCCTTGCCATGCCGGGAAAGTGTCTTCTCCACCGAGAGTCGGGATCCGGCTCGATTGGATCAAAGGTGTGGATGTCGTGGTCTGCTGCCTTGCGTCCCAGAATCTTCAGCGCCAGTGGCAGTATTCCTGGAATCGTTCCTGCTATCACGTGTGGGTAGTTGAAGGTAGACTGGCCTCCTGCAACAAAGAGCCTCCCGTCTGCAAGAAAGCAGTGGCCCGAGCAGAACAGGTTGCGCTCAAGCTTTGGGTCCCTTACACTATGCGGATCGTCTGGGTCCCACAGGCTTGACTCCCCCTTTGTCCAGTCCCAAAGCTTCTCATGAGACCCTGAGAACAGGAGCGCCTTTCCGTCCTTTAGGAGGGCAAGGTGGACTGCCACGGTGTTCAGTCTTTGGTGGGGATGCCGGTGGTCGTGGCTCATGTTTTGTTGGTCCTAGAGTCGTATTATGTTGTTTTGAATTAGCCACTGGATCGAGGAGATGTACTCATCGTCTGAGATGCGCCTTTCTGCCCACCACCTTGCGACGTTTCTTATCCAGTCGGGTATCGGAGGTTGCGAGGGCTCTGTATCGTAAGTGTAGCCAAGAGAGCGGTGATCAAGGACGCTTGCAGGAGTAGTGTTCTGCTCCCACGGAAACATCTGGTCGTTTAGGTTGTGTCCTACAGGTCCCCCACTGACAGGTGCATACCCCTCAGTTGGGTGTGCTGCCTGCCACTCGGCCCAGATTCTGTCTACGTTGCAGTGGTGCAAAAAGAATGCCGGATCATTTGGAGAGGAACCGAGCATCATGGAGCCGCCAATCCAGACATGGACCCTGTTGTGTATCTGGCCAGAACCAATCCAACCCTCAAGTACGTTGCGAAAGCTCGGACTGCTTGATCCGTTCCATGGACTGGTATCATACGGAGTAATTGCAATACAGTTTGTTACTTCGACATCGGTCGGGAGCCTGTTGGTGTTGGATCCAAATCGCCTCCGCAGGTCCGGTCCGTCAATTGCCAGTGTCCAGTTTCCATTGTCGTATGCAAAGGGGCCTGTCATGACTCGCCCGTCTCCTGCGCGCCCGTTTCCTCCCATAAAGTCGTCGCCCCAGATAGATGCGGTGGGAAGGTTGTCAACTGTCCAGTCCCAGTACGGGATGGTTACGCTAGAGTCCACCTTTTGCAGCTCCAGCTCAAACCTTCTCAAAAACTCCCTGTGCCACGGAAGAAACACGGGGCCACGGTGGGCAGAGTTTCTGACGTTTGGGGACACCGAAGAAGGGGTGGCCCTTGCCATCGCATCCACGTGCCACTGGACAAACTGGTCATAGGTTCCGTCGCTTTTCAGGGCAAGCAAGGCATCGACAAACCTCCTCTTCTCCTCCGCTGTGAGCGAGGCCTGGTTCTTTCTGACTCCCATCAAGCACCACCTCCCAAAGCCATCATTCTAATTGTCAACTAGGGCCCTCCCAAGCTCCTTCAAAGACGAGTAATTGGAATAGGGAAGCCTGAGAGATGAGTAGGTGCCAGTAGCTCCGTCAAGAATTACCTCTACTGGCTTGCCGTCAAGGTAGAGCCTCTTTGCCCCCTGCTCCTCTCTTACCTCGATCTTTTTTCCCTTGTAGGTCTCCTCATCACTCATGAATCGCTACTCATTTCCAAATGTGGAAATATTATAAAAGTATTATTATCCTAACATGGTGTGTTGCTGACCCTTTCATACTGTAATATTGAGCACTTTGAGCATGTGCATGAAACCCGACGATTCTTCCTGTTGACTACCGTGCTTACAGCAACCAGTCCAGCATTTCCTCAATATGCAAGATACTTGGCAAGGTGTTTTTTGGCGGCTCCTGCAATAACTGCCGCATCCGAGTTTTTTTCAAAAAATTTGCTTTCTTGTCTGCAAAAACCAGATCTCAATTGAACAACTTTGTAATCTTTATCCTGGATATGGTCAACCCTATTGCAATTAGTCCAACACCAATCCCGATCATCCCGATTCCCCCGGTCATAAACAGAGGTGTCTCGATGTTAGAAACTTCGACTATGATCTGCTCACCGCCACTAAGGAGGAACAAGTACACAGAAAAGCCAGCGCTTGCAAAGATTGAACCAAGTGTGGTCAGAACTGAAGTGTACGTTTGGGCCCAGACCCATTCTCTATTACTCATACTGCACACGCATTTTATTTCTATTTAGGTAAACTCGTTATGATCTAGATACAAAAAGGTGTATGCTGACAATCGCACCATAAAACAGCAGTTGGTGTACTGTCCATCAATGGCAACTAGAATCCAAAGGCTCTATTCTGTTCTCATCACCTCGATGAACCTTCCAATCTGCTCCTGGTGTTCAAACTCTTCAAGATTTGACTTTATGGATTTGATAATCTCGTTGGCACACCTCCCATAAAGTCCAGACAAAACACTGTGAAGGTATTGTGGGTACAGGTAACATTCAGAGATGCCGATTCCATGATCTTCATTTAACAGCACAGCTACCTTGTCCAGCAGCCTTTCGCCGCCCATGTCGATTAGCGACTTCTCTATGGAGTATGTTACTAGAGCTCTTTTCATCTGATCTTTGGACAACAGCTACCATTTGCGTCTCTGCTTTTGAGGTGATGTCTGTGAGGAGTCTTACAGACACCATGAAATGCACAAACCAGTTCTCCATTGAAAGGCCTTTCCAGAAACTATAGAAATGTCGTAGCACTTCCCAGAAGTGCCTTATTACATCGCAGACCTTGTCACCAAACTCCAAACTTTTCTCAAAATCCTGCATCCTCACACTGCATGAAACCCTTAAAACCTTTTCCACATTTGGAAATAACTTATTTAGCTGAGATGGCTGGAAGTATTGTGACGTTCATAAAGGCCGTCTCTGTTATATTGTTAGTATCACTCTTATCGTTTTCTGCCACTGCATTTGCACAGGGCGTTGGATCTGAAAATGCCTGCAAGCAAGTCTTTGACAAACCACTGGTATACTTTCAGACAGACAATGACAGATACCTTACCGGTTCAAAGATCATAGTCAACGGAAAAATTTTTGACCGTTGTGGAGATCCACTTACCAGTCAGGTGCTGGTAGAGCTATTCAAGCTTGACGACCCGAACAAGCCGTATCAAAACCAGCTCACAGACGATAATCTAGTTCTGAATCAATCGAAGCTGTCAGGATCCGGCGAGTTCAGGCAGATAATTGACATACGGAGAAACGAGCAAACCGACGCAAGCGATTTTGTAATCAGGGCATCTGTTACCGACAACGGAGTATCAGCGTCGTCGTTTTCTCCGATACAGATACGCGACTTTCCAAACACGGGAGTTGGAATCGCGATTTTTGCAGAGGTGTTTTTCATCGCATGTCTTCTGACTTTGATTTACACCCAGCTTCGACACGGGTGGTCGATTCCCTCAGTTGAGCCTTTCAGGTTTGCACTTCTTACACTGTGCTCTGTCATTCCGATACTGATCTTCATCGGCGCCGACGTTCAACTTGGACAAGACGCGCCGTTTGGAGTTGTCATAAAGCATTTTGAGGAGCCAATAAAAGAAATCACATTCCAGAGGCTCACAGAAGAGAGCGGTACGGTAGATGTCAGCCAACAGGAAAACACTGTCTCAAAGTTTGAGTGGATGATAAACGTTGGTGGAAGCCCGCTTGACAACTACAGGACCGGCATACAGATTCCAGTCTTTGTCTTGGTCTTTGGCCTGATTGGAGGATACCTGAGATTTCTCAGAAAGACATCGCAAGGATGGGTTAGAGAAAAGATTAGAGAATCTGTGGCATTCTTTTCAAAAACGGAGGAGGCTCTGCCTTCGTGGGCAAAAAAATCTGTAGCCGCACTTATAGCCAACAGATACTACGTCACCACTCCTGGCGGGGAGATGTTCAACAGGATTGCAACATGTCATGTCTGCAACATGCACAAGGACTACATACAGGCAGCAGACAACAAAGGAAGTGGCGAGCCCGTCTGTCCTGAATGCTTCAGAAAAAGGAGCAAGTCCTGCAACTATTGCAAGCTGAACGTCAACATGGACATCAAGGAGAAGGAGCTGGACTTGATGGAAATAGAAGACAAGATAGAAAAAAAGGAAAAAGAGATACTGGAATACAAAGACGCGCTTGGCAAGAAAGAAAACAAAAAAACAAGGAAGAAACTCGAAGATGCAGAAAACAAATTAGAAGAGCTCAGGAAGACAAGAAAGGAGACCAAGATAAAGCTTGAGCCTTTGTACATCAAGAGGACAACTGAGATCCGGAGAGGAAGGTGCCAGAACATACTACAAAAAGAGGATGTCGAATCGCTGAAGTCTGCAGAGGAGCTTGGCAAAACCTCAGTAGGCGATGTTGGAGGATCTCTGCAAGCCTTTAGGAAAATCTTCTGGTGGCAGGAAGATGAGGGAATGCAAGAAGGAGAAAAATGCAACAGACTCAATCTGGACAACAAGCACTTCATACGTCGCTGGAAGAACAAGTCAAAGCTGCAAAAGAGGTTCTACCCGCAGGTAAGCCGTGCAATTTTTAACAACTCGATGGAGGATCTTGCACTGATATTTCTGCCTCCGGTCCTTGCCTTTGCAGTGTACTTTATCCTACTGCAGGCGGGAATAACTGCCCAGGAGAACATGCCAACAATTGCAGCAGTCAGTCTGGGAGTAGGACTGATCACAAAAGAGGCGCTTCAGAAGCTGGAGGGACTTGCCAGGGGCGTTGTTGGTGGGAAAAACGAATCAGACAACGAGACTTCAGAAAAGAAAAAGGCAGGACCTGAAAACACCTGATCCAACCAGAGAGGAGTGTGACAGCTTTAAATGATAGATCACTTAAAGCCTAGCAATCCCTAACTAAAGGTGATAGGGCAGAGGAACGCACTACAAAAGAACTTTCGCATCCGGCAACTTCCATACGGCAATTGATGTCTTCTGGGCAAGGACACAATAGCCTTATTCCTTGCCCTGAATACTAAAACAAATCTCCGTAACTATACATAAAATCCAATTTCCGATTCTTATGGAAGATAACACGAGTAGATAGGATTTTAGGTGTTTTGCAGGAATTATCAATGGTGTTTATGGGATCAATATTTTCATATTCTAATTCAATTAGATTAGACTTGGTAGACAAGATTGCCTATGTTGTAGAGATTGGCAGTCAGATCTGAGTTTACCAAGATCTTTGCTAAGCTTGAATTTTTCCCTTCAAATTTTAGTTACCAAATCAACGTATAAATTAAACTTTCAAGAGGCAAATTTAAC
>JABAHQ010001742.1_pt1 | contig 156526 bp, 143 predicted proteins | sample 7062091 | NCBI WGS metagenome assembly JABAHQ01 (sample SAMN14534359, study PRJNA622989) | marine sediment metagenome | biome: marine biome [ENVO:00000428]; feature: marine pelagic biome [ENVO:01000023]; material: deep marine sediment [ENVO:00002113] | place: India: Gulf of Kutch | collected...
AATATATTTGAAAAAAAATATATCTGAAACCGCTCTTGATTTCTTCCCAGATCTGCCGTTTTTTTAAGCGTAGCGCTAGATCGGAGATTTTTCCAGTGCTAAAAGCCAGCACACTTACGAGACCAGCGAACACAGGTAAGTATAGGAGATGAACGAGAAACTGGCAGGAACGGGAGATTTGCAACAACCAGNNTCGGAGGAGGCTAACTCCTGCGAACAGCGTGCCCAACGTATAAAGATGTAGTCCTGGAAAGAGGAGTATCCGTATCTCGGGAACAGTCAGAGGGAAGTAGGCCCGCCCGTATTCATACATTACAAATGAAGCGCTAAACACGAGTCCATAGATGTGACTAGTGGCATTTTTCTCGCAGCATCCATAACAGAGGAGTGGCAGTCCAAGCAGGGCAAGCCAACTTTCTCGCACACGAAACCCAAAGTCGCCTACGATCACCTCCGTGTAAACATTGAGGGCACCAGTGAAATACATGAGTAAGCTGGTCGCTTGGAGCAGGATCCCCATGAAAAGGAATCCCCGATCTTTGAGGATCTTGCGGGCTTTTGAAAGAAGGGAACGTATATGCCCATATTCTCCTCCTATGAGAACTGTTGTTCCAGCGAGAAAGAAACATCCCCCAATACCGAGAGAAAACGAGGTCATCGGCCACGGAGTGAAGAAAAGGAAGGATGATCCCCGGACCCAAGGAATCACTCTGACCACGGGGATAATAAGAAAAGGATCTGTTACATATGGAGAAAGGGGCGCGAGAACGAGGAAGCTACAAGAAATAAGTAGTAGAGCAATCTCGATGACCTTCCAACGGCCTTCCTGTGTATGATATGCCATCCCTAGACAGAAGGTGGTGAGAAGGAAAAGGTAAAGGGGGAAAAGAAAGAGACCTAGATCCTACAATCCAAAAATAGAGATAGACGATTTAATGAAGATTCTTTAATGTAGACTGAATGTGAGGGAGATGGATAGAGAGAAAATCGATGAAATGATCTCTGAGAAGGAAGGTAAGTCGATTCCGTGTAATAAGATAGTAGATTTAACGTTGGAGGATCTTAGGTGGATAACTGAAAAGTACTCTCAGGAGAATGGTAACGGTCGTTTAATCTTAGAGGGGCGGAGAATTTTCTATAGATTTTTAGAATGCAGGAATACGTTGACCGAGGAAGAGTTCGAGTTCATTATTGAGGAGCTTAGGTATGTTCGTGTTAGGAAGAGAGAGCATAAGGAAGTGGAGGGAAAAGATTACGATGTTTGTATGGTTGCAAGATATCCGTATGATACTGTTAATTGGCTTGTTATAGTTAAAGTGAAATAGCAGGAAATTGCATATACTACTATCAGATGTAACTTTCTGGGCACACGCTTGTTACAGGTAGAAGTCAAAGTACTGGGGGACTTTTTAAAGTGACGGTACTTGAACCTACGATGTGATAACGAGTTGTGCTGGAGTGCAAACAGATTTCTGTTGTATATGCAAAACGTTCAACTTCAAAAATAAGGTTTTGTTAGGTCTATCAACTTTCCACTTACGACAGTCTTAACTAGGTAACAGAGGGAAAAAAGTGAAGAAAGCGCTCTTTCCAGCATACCTTATCGGATCACTTATGAGCATTCCGTTTATGATGATTTTTGTCTATCTTCCCGTTTACATAAGAGATTTAGGAGCCACAGACTTTCAGGTAGGACTTCTCTCGACGGTGTATTTCCTCGTGTTGATAGTCTCCAGTCCATTTTGGGGGGCGATGAGCGATCTCCTAGAAAACCGGAAACTCTTACCTACGGCTAGCACTCTCTCTTTCACTCTCATTTTTCTTTGGATCTCTATATGTGAGAATCCGACTCAAGTGATCATCGGTCGAGCGGTCCTTGCGCTGGTTTCTCCAGCTTTAACTGCGCCTCTTCTTGCGTTAATATCAGAACAGTCTTCTGTTACCAAACGAGGGGGGGATATTAGTTGGTTTAATGCGTTTCGTTCTTTTGGAGGGGTTCTAGGTCTAGTAATCATTGGATACCTTTCGTATTTCCTTTCCCTTTCGTTGCTCTTTAAACTTTTCGCCATTTACTTTGTGGGCTTGCTTCTACCTTTGATTGTGCTTCCAGGGAACATGTTCGAGATACGCGTACCAGAAGCTCGTAAAATTCTTAAAGATATGAAATCCCGTGTCTTTCCTGTCAAGGAAGGACACTCTGTACTGAAGGAGAAAGGCCTAATGTACTTGTATCTTAGCCTTATCTTACGCGTCATTTGTATCGTCGGTTTTACGTCATTTCTCTCCATTTTTTTAACCGAAGAAATCGAGTTTTCTCTACAAACTCTCGGCATTTTCAGTGCAGTTGGGAGTGGCCTGACTTTTTTAAGTATGTTGACTGCAGGACATCTCGCCGATGTGCTTGGGAGAAGGCAGATCACTCTCTTCGGCTTCCTCCTCTCTGCATTCACTCCAATCACGTATAGTCTTGGAAGTGAAATTCTCATCCTGCTGTGGGTTGGCCGTGTGACTCATAGTATCGGCTATGGGTTCGTGATTAGTGGTATCTCTGCGTTTGTTGGGGATATTGCAAGAAAGAGAGAGCAGGGATCGCTCATGGGATGGATCAACATGTCATTTGGGATAGGTGGATCCATTGGCCCGTTGCTCATGGGTGCACTTCTTGGTTCCTTTGGTTATGTCGGTATGGCACTGTTCATGTCATCTTTTGCCATCGTAGGCCTGCTTTTAACCCTGCTGAAGGTAGGAGAAACTACAAGAATAGAAGATAGGAGAACGCTCCGAGAGTTCCTTCGACCGCTTATGGACCTTTTCTAGGCCTCCATGGGAAACCTATATCCCCCCTTCTCGTTAGAATAGTGCGCCTCGACCAGGTATACCCAGACATGCGACTTCAACAACAGGTATTCGGCTTCTATCACCATAAGGTGAACAAAGAAAGGCGTTGGATCTTCAGTGATGCTTTCACATGTATTCTTAGATGGTTCTGTATTTAATCAAACAAGTAGTTATAGCCTAAAGGGGGTGTACCTCTTGGAAAAATCGAAAAAGTGTGAAAAATGTGAAACTTCCATGATTCGAGCGTACCTTACAATCGGAGATAACATGGAGGAGGTGGCGTGGGTATGTCCTAACTTCCCCAACCAGGAGTGGAAAATTCACTACAGTATCGACCAGGACTTCAATTGGTGGCAAGTATCTAGAAACGTAACTGAAGATGTGCCTAGTAACGTTAAGCCTCACCACCAAATTGAAGAGAGAGCTAACTGTGCTGAGATGGCTCAAAGAGTATACATTAGTTCAGATGACCAGGAGAAGCCTATTGGCTGGTTCTGTCCAAGGTGTAATAAACTGATCTTTGACAAAAAATGGAAGAAAGAATTGGAAGAAAAACGAAAAGATGACTTGAGGGATCTCGGAGCGGTTGTAAGCTAGACGAGTTCATATCGCCTTGCCATATTCGCTGTATGTTCCTCTACCATCCCCCCAATGATATGTAGTAAGAACGGAGAAACAACCTCTCCTTTCATTTAAATTACCCTTCTACAGAACTGTAAAGCTTGCAGCTGTTTCACCATCTAGGTTTTTGATGATCTCAACTAACAGTTGGATAGCACTTTCCACATCCCCGAGATCAAGGATACTATGATGGGAGTGGATATGTCTTGTAGCTATCCCCAGGAACAAGGAAGGAGCGCCTATGCCAGTTATATGGATAATGCCCGCATCAGTCCCTCCTCGTTTCAAAAAACTCGTTTGCCATTTTATATCCTTCTCTTCTGCAAGATCTATGACGTATTTTCTAAGCCGAGGGTTGGGAATCATGGAACTATCCCCCGCAGAGATGCAGACTCCCTCGCCCATCTCTTGGTCAATCTCTTTCGTTCCTGGCACATCGCCACTGATATCCACGTCAATGGCGAAGCCGATATCTGGTTTGATCATTTGTGCTGCGGTTCGGGCACCGCGGAGCCCTACCTCTTCTTGAACGGTAGAGACACCATAGACCGTATTTGGATGTTTAATGTTCTCTTCTGCTAGTCGACGAAGCACTTCAAGCACAATGAACGCACCAATTCGATTGTCAAATGCTTTGGCTACCGCTAAGGTTACTTTGTGTTCTTTTTTGTTTTCATCCCCTTTTCTCACGCGTTTCATCGTGCGGAAAAACGCATGAGGGACTGCGGGGTCTCCCACGCGAATTCCTAACTTCTTCACTTCCTCAGCTGATTTACAGCCAATATCCACAAACATCTTGTCCATGGTGATAACTTTCTTCCTCTCCTCTTCCTTTAGGACGTGTGATGGTTTAGCAGCAATCACGCCGATGATTTTTTCATCATGTTTAAAGGGGCGAATGAGGATCTCTTGACTCAACAAGGTCTGATCCCACCAACCTCCAATGTTCGAGATTCGTAAGTACCCACTCTCCTCAATGCTACTGACCACAAAGCCTATCTCGTCGCAATGGCCTGCGAGCATAATCTTTGGTTTAGCATTACCATGACGAAAGATCACTGATCCTGTCCGGTCGTATAGCACTTCCTCAGCGTATTTACCCCCATAATCACGAACGAATTTCTGTACTTCGTTTTCATAGCCAGAAGGGCCGAAGCCATTACACATTTTTTCCAAAAGTTCCACATTAAGCTTCATCTTTCTTACCTTTCTGTGGGTATATTAGCAACTACATTCTTACTTATATAAGGTGCCTTTGCCATGGATTCTCGCAACCGTTTTCTGTTGATCGTGGGTTTTGCTCTACACTTACTTTTAAGAATTCTACGCGATTACTTGCTAAGAAGCCTTCCAACTTTAAGGTGAACCCGTCTATGCCACCCGAGGATCTGTCAAGGAGAACAGTTCACCTGAGGGTCTCACGGTTGATTTGTACAAGATGTAACTTTTTTGGGAAAGCGGTCTCTTCCTCTGATTTCCCCATGTAAAAGGTCGAATACGGAATACCGAATGCCTACAGGGATCGATCCCGAAAAAGTGACATGTGGTCACTTGGAGACGTTTCAATTGTATGTCCAAGAGAGGGGATTTAAAAAGGGTTTCATATATTCTTATAAAATGTACGAAACTAGTGTAAACTAGTTGGATCCCTAAAAGTAGGAACTGGGAATCACGTGAAGATCTTGGTGGTGGACCAGGATCCCCCGGAATCTGATCAGGTCGGGGAATATCTGGTAAGAAACGATAAAACCGTAAAACTTGATACGGCAACCTCCGTTGATAAAGCTTTGAGACTTTTCCAAAATAACGAGTATGTGGCAATTATTTCTGAATACGATTTTTCTGGAAAAAACGGACTTGACTTCCTAGAAGTGGTACGGAAACGAGATGAGTTCATCCCTTTTTTTCTTTTTACGGACAAGCGAGAGCGGAAACTTGTTAACAAGGCTTTAACGCTTGGGGCTACTCATTATCTGTTGAAAGAGGGAGACTTACGTATAGACGATAAACTACTAGCAGAGCTACTCCTTCAAGAGATAGAACACCAACGGATGAGAGAAAAGGACCGAGAGCAAAAGAGACGAGGGGAGGGGGCTTTGAAGGAAAGTGACGTGCAATATCGCTCTATGTTTGAGTCTGCCAATGATGCCATCTTCCTCCTAGATGGAGAGACGTTTATTGATTGCAATCAGAAGGCCCTTGAGATGTTTGATTGCACACGCGAGGAGATCCTCGGTCAGTCCCCGTACGACTTTTCCCCTCCCCAACAACCCGATGGGCGAAACTCGAAGAAAGAAGCATTAGAAAAAATCAACGCTACTTTAGCTGGTAAGCCACAATTCTTTGAGTGGGTCCACACCAAGGCAGATGGTACTCCATTTTATGCGGAAGTGAGCTTAAATCATCTTGGATTCGAGGGGGAACAGTACATCATGGCTGTTGTCCGTGACGTTACTGATCGTAAGGAGACAGAGGAAAAGTTCGAAGTGCTACATGAATGGGCCCAACGTCTCAACGTAGCAGAAACGTTAGATGAAATTTTCAGTTATACCTTGGATGCAATGGACAAAGCACTTGGATTTGAGAGAATCGCAGTTGAAATAAGGAGGGGAAACTTTATTAAAATCGAAAAGTCGAAGGCCTTTGACATTCCATTTTCGGAACTCGAACTTCCGTTGGATGGTAAGGGATTAGTGGTGAAGGCTGCTAATACTGGAGAAACTATCCTCGCCAACGATGTAAGTAAGCAACCCGATTATCTTTCGACTTCACCAACTATTCAGTCCGAACTTGTGGTTCCCATAAGAATAGATGAGAATGTACTTGGAGTCTTAAATGTCGAGAGTGCCGAAAAGAACGCCTTCGATCAGCAAGACAAACGACTGCTTGAAATTCTTGCCTCGCATGCTGCAGTGGCTATTAAGAAGGTAAAAGAGAAAAAGCGTCGGGTCTCTCTCCAACAGCTCGATGAGTTACGTAATCGATTTCTTGCAATGGCTGCGCATGAGATCAACACTCCCCTGACACCAATTACGACTCGTCTCGAGATGCTAAAAGAGGGCTATTTCGGTGACCTGACAAAGCCACAGGAACGAGAAATAGTAAACTTGCTTAAGAGTGTAGATCGGCTGAACAGACTCGTTGAAGATTTCCGACGAATCTCCACACTTCGAACTGGTCGGATGAAACTGGAAAAACGTGAACACCGACTTGGGGACACTATTGAAAAGGCGTTGGTTGTCTATAAAGACACAATTAAAGACGAAGGTATCAAGGTGATTAAGCACATTGCTGAACCTCTCTCTGTAAGCTATGACGAGGAAAAACTCATTCAAGTGATTCAAAATATAGTGGAAAATGCTATTGACTATACCGAGGATAAAATCTGGATAAACGCTGGAGAAACTAGGGGAATGGTATGGATTAAAGTACGTGATAACGGTCAGGGGATCCCAAAAGAAGAACAAGAGAAGATCTTTGAACCCTTTTACCGTTCAGAACCTGCACGGAGTAGACATGAACGTCGATTTGGAGGGAGTGGCCTAGGCCTGAATATTTGTAAAAGAATTCTCCAAGCCCATGATGGACGCATCGAAGTTAAATCCACTATAGGGAAGGGTACGACGTTCACAATGATAATTCCCAAGGACTTATAGCGAATTGGTGCGTTTTAAGTGGATAAATGAGCGTCTTGAGAACGTTCCTAACTCCGAGAAACACTAGGACACATCATTTCCATAAACGAAACTATTGATACAGCAGGCAGTGCTACCCAAATGGTATGTCTTCGGTACAAAGTACTTTTTCGTAGATTATACGATATGGTGTAAAACCTACTTTTTCGTGAAGTGCCCTTGAGGGACGGTTCTCAGATCCAGTATCTGAACGCAAAAAGTGTGCTCCTCGCTCTCTCGCTAAATTTTCCAAGTATTCCATCAAGTTCGTTCCAATCCCCTGCCCTTGGAACTCTTTTTTGACAGCGATATCCATTATTTCGGCAATAGTTACGTTGTAATCGGTGACATCAGTGAACGTTACCCATAGATAACCTATTGCTTCTCCCTTAGCATTTTCTACGATTTGTGCGATCGTCCGACTTTCCTTTAAGGAGTCTTTCAAGTCTCGCAGGAAACGTTGAGGTTGGGAGGTATTGAACCATTTTTCTTTATAGTCGGTGAAGTTCATGACCTTTCGGATGAAGGGAGTCTCACTTGCATAGTTAATCTTCACGTGAAACTGTAAAAGGAACTCTTTGTCTTGGGCGAAATTAATTTCTCGGTAAGTTACCATTTCAAAACTTCACCTTGGTCTGTAGTAATAATATGGAGTTTTCTCCTCCCTACATTTTAATTTTCAGGATATCCTCTTAAAACATAGTGCATCAAGTATGAAAAATAGCTACCCTACCATTGATGCTCTTAGGGAGAGAAACAAAAAGATATCCAGCGGATTCATATATAGAAGATTAATGAACCTATCCTAAAAGATAGGCACCCTTGGAAGGTTTACTATGTCTAACCCCAAAATTTTACCAGTTACCGTATCTACACAAAGAGTTAAAGAGATGTATGGGAAAATTAGCACGGTTTATACTATCATCGAGGACTTTTTCGAAAGAAAAGCTCGAGAACGGGGGTTAGCGTTGTTGAAACCGAAGAAGGGAGAGCAAATTTTAGAAATCGGCTTTGGAACAGGCAGTGCTCTTGCAAAGATAGCGCAATCCGTGGGTAATGAAGGTAGAGTATATGGCATAGATCTGGCAGAGGGGATGGTACACTTGGCGAAAAGGAGATTGAAACGATGCGGTCTTTCAGGAAGAGTAAAACTATTTAGGGGGGACGCAAGAAGCCTGCCTTTTGAGGAGGAACAGTTTAACGCAGTTTACATGGCATTAACGTTGGAACTGTTTGACACACCGGAGATCCTCACAGTGCTCAAGGAAATTAAGAGAACCTTAAAAAAGGAGGGACGAGTGGTAGTGGTAAGCATGGATAAAAGAGGATACGAAGACTCTATATTTGTGAAAGTGTATGAGTTCTTTCATCGGCTCGTCCCACAATATCTTGATTGTAGACCGATCTATCTGGCTGATGAGCTCAAAGCTGCAGGATACACTGTAAAGAAAACGGAAAAGTTTAAACTCTTAGGAGTGTGTCCTGTAACGGCAGTCTTGTCAAGATTGTAGGTTAGGGAACCTAACATCTAATGATAACATGTCCAGTCTCTAATAATAGAATTCACTCCTTTAGTAAAGTGAAGGGTGAAGACTTTTGACGCCTACTGACTACACCCTCGGTATTATTAACATTGAAACTTCCTCAGCAGTGAAAGCGAATCGAAGAACAGAAAAAATGAAAGATTGCCCGCACCTTCTTGCTTCTAGCCTCACTGAGAGTACCATTACCTCCGTATTTCTCGTGCCCAGAGAGAAACGTTGGTGGTTACAGTACGATAAGCTCTTTCCAGGGAAGAATGCAAGCGTTACCATCATCGATCGAGTGGTAAAACCTTCCCACCCTCCACGAGGGACACCAGCTAATAGCCTTCCTTGTGGAGCGGAGTGTGGAGATTGTCCTTTTAGACAAAAATTCGATTGCAAGGGATGTCCAGTAACTATTAACAAGTAAAAAGAAGGAGGGACTTATTTACCGTTCTTTCGCTTCAAAAAGAAGATGACTATTGCGGCTATGGACATACACGCACCTGTACCAATTCCGATAGCTGTCGCTACATCAAGCCTGTTATCCTCTCCGTCTTTGTTTCGCGGTTCAGTCTCTACAGTGAAAGTCACACTAGCATTCTTGTTTCTGTATCCAGAGGTATCGTTTGCATAGATCGTTACTGTGTGGATACCGTCGGTAAGGGTGCATCTAGTGTGATAGAGGTGGGGGTACTTGACCAAGGACATATTTTCAGTAGAATCTACTTCGGCGATGACAGTATCCACTGCACTCACAGTCTCCTTGACTGTAACATTAATATCAATTTGACTGGAGGTATACGTTTTATTCTGAGGATGAAGGATCGTAACACTTGGTGGAAGATCCACAATGAAACTCACGGTTTGAGAACTGTTCATATTTCCTACGGTGTCATTGGCAAACACCCGAAGGGCATAAAGTCCCTCGGTAAACGTGTAACGATGGTAGTACGTGCGTTCCCTAGCAGGTTGCAGAGTCACGTTTATTGTGTTGTTTACTTCAACAAGGACGGTATCTACAGTACACAAAAAATCGTAGATGGTCACGTTGATATCCAGTTGAGGGGTTGTGTAGGTCTCACTGGAGGGGTGGGCAATACTTACAGACGGGGGGGTAGCGTCTATGATAAATACGTCCATAGAGGGGCAGTAATCCTTACTCTTACCACGTCCATGTGTTGCATAGGGAGAGTCTCCAATGGAATCGTGATCACTGTCGCTTCCAGAGTAGTCGTCCCAGTAGTTGCCGATGATCGAATTATTAAAGTAGTTTCCTCCATAATCGTCAATTGCGTGGTACTTGTTGTTGATAAAGTTATTACCGAAGATGCAATTGTTAGTGGAATTAAAAAGGCCTAGGCCTCCATAGTGACCGTTCTTCAGAATTAGGTTGTGACGGACGAAGGAGTTGTTCGTTCGGTAAAATCCTATCCCTATTCCATCATCAAAAGGGTTCTTATTCCTGAGGAGGGAATTTCTCTGGATCACACTAGCCGTTGTTTTCCGTATCCCAATACCCATGGTATTCTCCTTGATTCCATTCCTCTCGATTGAAATGTCGCTAGCCTCTATTATACCAATGCCTACACCGTTGTTGTAGATGTTGTTTACACAGATAACGGAATCAGTAGAGTTAGCCACGTAAACACCAGCAGCCGTGCTCTCTGCACATTCGTTGTCAGTTATGGTGTTATTATGGGAATAGTCAATTCTTACATTGCTCCAACTGTTGTTTATGATGCTATTCCCGTCTATTCTGCTTGCATTCGAAAACAAAAGGTAAATACCACTGTGCTTATTGTTTATCAGGGTGTTATCCTCAATTAATACCGACGTGGCCCCTTCAACGGAAATGCCGTTCACTCCGTTTTGAATGGTGAATCCTTTGATTGTGGTCTTGTCAGCAGTCACGTGAATTATATTACAGGGGGCAATACCATGAATGATTGTTTTTGTTGCTCCTTCGAGAGCGAAGAGGGTGAGATTAAAAAAATGTAGTAGTAGGGGAAAATTCTCGATAGAACTGTTATATATGCTGGGAAGAACGTTTACAAGGCTATTCGTCAAGTCATACCGAGTAAGTACGTAAGATATGTTGCCAGAAGGAGTAATTCTACTGGTACCATTGCCGTTCCCTCCTGCTTTTACCCAGTAAGTCCCCCCCTCCATTTGAGAGGAGGATCCTTCTGGTTGGAAGTTTTGCGTTTCCTTGTGGAAACTCGAAGAAGAATGGGGGAGATTTTCGACTGCTAGTGAGCGGGGGAGGAAGCACTCGTCTTCACTTGAATGCCTTTCAGTTTTAGTGACTTCTCTCGTAGGCATGGCTGATACCGGTGTAAGATATAGGAACGGATGGAAAACCAAAGAAAGTACGATAGCAAAGGAAATAACTAACCGGAAGTTCATCATTTCAATTAACTAGGTAAAAATGTTTCTATTAAAATAACCTTACTGCGTCTGTACGGTACTTTTGGAATCGAGGGGTACGACGTGGGGGTTCATGCCTGTGGACCTTCTTAATCTTACCTTTCTTCGCTCTTGTTGACCCTTTAAGAAGCATTAATAAAAGACCATTTAGTTTCCTAATGTACCCACGAGGGGAGTAATTTGCCTAAGCTAGGTATTATTGATAGAAACGATACCGTTTTCGTGAGTATAGATATCCAAGAAAAATTTATGTCCGTAATTCACAGTATAGACCAGGTTATTTCCAACACGAATGTGCTCCTTAAGGCTGCGCGCATTTTGGATATTCCTCTCGTCCTCACAGAGCAATATCCTCAGGGGCTAGGCGAAACCTCTCAAAAGATTCACTTGTCTCCAGAAGAGCGGAGTAATGCCATTGAGAAGATGAGTTTCAGTTGTTTTGCTTCAGATGAGTTTGCTTCTCGTATTAAAAAGCTTAATAGAGACTCTCTCGTCTTGTTTGGTATAGAAACTCATGTTTGCCTGTTACAGACCGCCCTACGAGGGGTGAAAGAGGGATACGCAGTACATGTCATCGCTGATGCCACGTCTTCACGGACGTTAGAAAATAAATCTCTAGCTCTTGATAGAATGCGCCACGCAGGTGTTTTTGTGGCATCAACGGAGATGGTACTCTTCCAGCTTCTAACGATCGCTGGCACAGCAGAATTTAGAAAGATCAGCAAACTAATTAAATAAGAAATAGCTTGCTGAAAGAACAAATATCACACTTGCACGTGTTCCAATTTCTTAGAGGAAGCAGTATGGACTCCATTTGGAAGGTCTTCCGTAACCGAAGGACTGTGAGGGAGTTTAAATCAACTCCCGTTCCAAAAGATGACATCCTGAAAATATTAAATGCAGCACGGTACGCTCCATCAGCGGGGAACGTCCAACCGTGGAAATTTGTCGTACTCACTAAAAGAAAACGCCTTGACTCCCTCTGTGAAACGTTACAAAAGTCTTGGAAGAAACGGGTAGAAGATAATTCGTCTATTTCTGAGGATAAACGAGAAGCGATCATAAAAAATGGCCAAGATACCCTACGCGACGTTTTCAAGACGCCAGTCTACCTACTGGTATTTGTGGATCCGTCAGTGTACCCTGAATATGCTTTATATGATGGCTGTTTAGCGGCTGAAAACATCATGTTAGCTGCTAGAGCTTTGGGATATGGAACGGGATTCTACACCACGTTTTTTCCTGCAGAAATAATCAAAAAGTTTGTAAACGCCCCTGAGCAGTTCAAGTTTCTTTGTGCGATTCCCGTGGGTGAACCTACAGCGTGGCCAGAACCTCCTCCCAAGAAACCCCTAGATGCGATCGTGAATTTTGAAACGTTTAGTCGGAAGAAAGCTTCTGATGGGTGAAGTTGAAGAGAGGACGAGTGTGGGTTCTATGAAATTTATGATCTCTCCGAAAGATGTAACAAAAGAAGCAGAAAAAAAGAATGTATCGGAAGAAGAGCTTACTGTTCCTCCGTTCGTTGTTTTAACCTTCAACGAAGAGATTATTAATGAATTGCGAGAAGCATGTAACTTGCAGGAATGGGAGTGGCCGGGAGCGAAATATAGTCCGTACGCTTCACCTTCAAAAAGCTGGAAAGGAACAGTAGATGCCAAGGAACTTTTTGTGGTCGTTCCTCCCATGGGGGCCTCACCAGTAGCGGCATTCACTGAAGAGATGATACATTTTGGGGCCGAGAATATATTCCTCCTGTGCGCTTCTTGGAGTTTGGGCGAAAAATATTTGCGAAAGGGCCAGATTCACTTACCTACTTTTGCGATAGGAGCTGATGGAACCTCTCCGCATTATGGTAATGAGCAACATCGGGTGGAGATGGATGAACGGATGGAACATGCTCTGGAAGTGGCATTGAATACTGTAGGTGCTGATTGGAAAAAAGGAGGGGTTGGAAGTTGTGAGGCAATTTACCGAGTCACTCCGACCCTTTTACAAACCTATCGGAGCAAGGGGTGTATATCTATGGAAAACGGTGAAGCTGCTACACTATTCTCCATCGCTACCACATATGACGTTCCTACTGGAATCCTCTTTCAACCCTACATTGACGTTACGCAAGGGTGGACACTCTCTTTTTTTGGTAAGGAGTATCGAGAAACCTGCAAGTTACAAGCGCGGGCTGCCTTGGAAGTTATGACGGAAGAACTATAGTTAGTCTTCTTAAAGAAGATTGGAGGCGTATAGACGGACATCAGAACAACTCCTCTACGGAGTGATCTCCAAATGCAACCTAATGAACAGTTAACCATCCGTGACGCGACCCTATCTGATTTTGATGAGTTATTTGCCCTCAGGATCGATCTACAAACTCATCTTGAACGATCGAACCCGCGAGCATGGCATATTACAGAGGAAGGTAAGGAAAAGGTTAAACACGAACTGAAGGAACAAATCAGTAGTGAGAACGGTCGCCTTAAAGTCGCCTTGAAGGAGAGAGAACTCATTGGGTTTGCTTATGGAGAGGTTTTTCATCGTTTGGAGTACAAACCAAAACGCATAGGACAAATCTCATTGGTGTTTGTGAAAGAATCATATAGAAGACGTGGAGTGGGAACCTTACTGGTCAAGGAACTATGTGGGTATTTTAATACTGAAAATATTGAGAGAATTACCCTTCGTTACGTTTTAGGGAACAAAGAAGCTGAAAATTTCTGGTGTACCCTTGGATTCGAGCCAGTACTTGTTACTTCTGATACTCCCTTAGAGAAATTGAAAAAACGACTTTCTAACTTTCTTAGAGGTGCATAGGTACCTTATACATTAACTTTTCAAGCTCAAAAGAGGGATACATTCTCTCTTGTAACTTTAGAATGATGCAGTTCCTGCGTTTTGCAAAAAACTCTTCTAGATTCTATGGTACATGTCTGTGACTGAAACGGAAACATGCAACCCACTGTCCTTAGGAAGCTTTAGGTTTCACCAACATCAACTAAGATGGTTCTCTACAAGTGCAGGTACAGGTATGCACATTGATTCAAGGGTATAGTTCCAAGAGTTAACAATGATAACTTCTACTCATCAGTAAGCCCCAAAAGACGTCCAATTTCCCTCTTAGACGCATCTCTTATTAATAATAGCTTTTTTCGTGAGGTCACTCCTGCTTTTATGATCACTCGTTTTTCTAGCAGATTTTCAAGCTTTTTGATCAGTGCTTTGTTTGCTTTTCCCTTTTTAGCAGGTGATCCGATCCGTATATGGAGCCGTCCAGTCCAAGTGTTCACTCCTTCGATTTTGAACTTCTCTGAGTTTGGGGTGACTTTTACATTTAGTAAGACATCTTTTCCACTTTCTTTTAAGGTTTCTTTTCTTCTTACCATCTTGTTTACCTGCTTTTTTGATTCTTAAAAAGTAAGACCATAGTACGTGAGTCTCTCTGCAAGAAATTAACTAAAGTTATGCTCTTATTCAATGAAAGTGGTTAACTTCTCTACTATCTTACATAGTAGCCAGTGAAATCAATAGTTACCTACCGAAGAGAGGCAAGAACCGTAACACATAAATTACCGCCCATTCCGTTAAAAAGAGGACATTCTCCCCTCAATACACTACCTGACGTTGTCTATGCGAGATTGATCTTCAAACTGTTTCTTTTTTACCTCCAATTCGGAAAAAAGGGTCACTGAGGGGAAAGAAAAAATTATGTAAAATTTTTGAAAAGAATTGAAAACTAGAACTATGAGAAAATGAATCGCTATTCCAGGCATTTGGTACTGCAAGAAATTGGTGAGAAGGGCCAGAAAAGAATAGGAAACTCACGAGTTGTGATACTTGGATTAGGTGCTCTTGGTTCTTCGATGGCAGAATCTCTTGTAAGGGGTGGAGTGGGACACCTTCTGTTAGTGGATAGGGATTTTATAGAGATCTCTAATCTCCAGCGACAAACGCTATACACCGAAGGAGATATTGGAAAACCTAAGGCAGAGGTAGCTGTTCAACGTTTAAAGAAGATCAATTCTGAGATCTCCCTTACTGCTCAAGTGGTACACGTGGACTCCCATAATATCGAAAAATTGATTAAAGGAAATGATATCGTCCTAGATGCCACTGATAATATGCGTACAAGGTACATTATCAATGATGCATGCGTGAAGCGAGACATACCTTGGATATACTCTGCGGTAATTCGTACCTATGGTATGACCATGAATATTTTTCCGAAAGAAGGCCCATGCCTTCGTTGTTTGTGGCAAGAAAAACCAGAACCAGGAAGTGTAGAGACCTGTGCCTCTGCAGGCATATTATTTACGCTTCCAAAAATCATCGCAAACATTGCCGCTACCGAGACCGTGAAATATTTAATCGGTGCCTCTCCTCGAAAAGAACTTCTAATCCTTGATGCTTGGAAAAACAATTACGATCTGGTAGAGGTTTCGAGAAGACTGGATTGTGAATGTTGTGTTCATAGAACCTTTCCTTTCCTTGAGATCAAAAGAGATTTGACCACAACACTCTGCGGTAGGGACGCTGTGCAAGTCTCTCCTGGCGAAGATCTTGAGATTGACCTCAATCACGTTGCTGCCCAGTACGATCAAGCTAAACAAGTTGGTGATACGATGGTGAGAATCGAATTAGAACGTTATCAGCTTAGCCTCTTTAAAGACGGTCGCCTCATTGTCTCAGGTACGGAGGACCAAAACAAGGCACTGAGCCTGTATTCAGAGTATGTAGGAAGGTAACGCTCTTGCTACTTCATCTGTTCCATCCCTAAGAAAGGGATGATACATCAGGTAAGAGTATCATGTATGTCAAAGTAGTAAATTAAAAAATGTAGTGTTGTCAGGAAGTTCAACTCTTTTTGCGTGGGTATGTGGCCTCTTCCGTTTCATTTAGTAACTCTTTTTTCTTTCGTTTGTATTCCTCCTCCGTTATCTCTCCGCGTGCATAGCGTGTGTCTAGGATCTCTCGCGGACTTCTCCTGGGGAAAAGGGTCCCCTCTTTTTCCTCTCGAATGATAAGGTAGATGATGATAGAGATAGGGGCTATAATCACAAGTATCAGCCATAAAAGCCCATTCATACCATGTTTTTCAGCATCTTGGTAGATAAATAGCCCGATGATCACAAAGATCGCCCAGAATAGAAGGGGAAACAAGAAGAACAAAGGGAAACCAAAAAACCAAGGGGTCATCCAGCTAGGGTGATTAGGAAAAACGGATAAGCTTGTATAGGTTGGAAACAGATTTTTCATGAGCCATCCCTTTAGCAGCTACCTGTCCATATCTTGAAGAACTCATAAGGGACCTGCTACTTATTCTAAACAAATATTTATTTTTAAAAGGGAACGGTGAGAAAGCTGTCTTTTCTAGTGTTTCCTCTCTTTTTCCTAGATAGACTCACGGAAATGCTCTTCAGTTGAGGATTGTCATGTAACTCTCTAAATAAGCTTCAAAGATGGGTTAAGACGAAATTTGTGATAAAAATGTTGAAAACCTAAATCCATCCTTCATCTGTTTTATCCACTAGCATGCAACCTGCATTTCGCCAAGCGGTAGCACCTTGGCCAAAAACCTTTCTTGCACTCTCATTAGCTTGAGCTATTACTTTTTGAGCATCGATGTCCACCCATTCGTTATTTTCAATAATTTGTTTTCCGTTGATGAGTACGTTATCGACTTCTCTTCCCGTGGTGGCATACACAAGATTTGGTATGAAATTCCTAAACGGTTGAGACACCCAAGGGCTCATATTTAAGTGATGGAGGTCTAATGTAATAATATCTGCCTGCTTGCCTTTCTTCAGTGTTCCAATTTCTTCTTCCAAGCCAAGAACTTTCGCTCCTCCGACGGTGCCTAGTTGTAAGGCTGACCATGCAGGCAGTTGGGTCGGGTCTTGGTGAGTCACTTTCGCGAAAATACTTGCTGTTCGCATCTCCCGAAACATGTTATGGTGACTAGGACCAGGGGCTTGATCCGTTCCTAAGCCAGCGATACCTCCGACCTCGAGGTAATGAGCGAGTGGTGGAACGATGCCATCGATCATGCCGATTGCACTTTGGCATGATGCCATCTTTACAGCTTGGTTGGCCATGACTCTCCTTTCGGAGGGAGACGTATCATGACAATGGGCAGCAACTAAATATTCACCTAAAAGGTCGTTTTCATTAAGCTCTTTGACGGTAGAAGCGTCTTTACCGTATCTTCCTTGAATCTGTAGTCGCTCCCTTCTACCTTGTGCTACATGCATGTGCATTCTACGACTTTTCTCGCGACTCCTATCACGAATTATCTTGAGTAACTCAAGGGAGATCATATCGAGGGCTTGGGGGCCATACATACAGGTAATGAATTCGTCATCTTCAAAATCCCTAAACAAGATTTCGGCTCTTCTCAAGGCAGCATCTCCTTTAGAACGGTCAAATTCATACAAATCGGTTGGTTTGAGGTGATCTCTTTCCGAACTTACTTCTTCGATCGTTTCGGTAGCAACTACTCGTACTCCCAATGGTTTGTACACTTTTCTTACAAGCGTTGCAACATTACTCGTATACTCCGCAAAAGTAGTTGTCCCAGTTCGTAATCCTTCTAGTACACCGAGTTTTGAGCTGATAATCAGATCATTTTCCTCAAAATGCTTTGTAAATGGACCAACCCCCTTGTTCATCCACTCTATTTCGGGCATATCCTGAGCTCCACCCCTCAAGAGAGTGAGACCTGAGTGAAAGTGGGTGTTTACGAGCCCAGGCATCGTGATATGATCACTCGCCTCGACGATCTTATCTGCAGAGGTGTAGTCAAACTCCTTCATAGTTCCTACAAACGTAATTTTACCATCTTCAATGCCAACACCGCCGTTTTTGATAATTCCAAGCTTCTTCCCTTCAAGTGTAATCAGCCAAGAATTGATAATCGCAATATTCATAACGTCCTACCCAATAGTTCGTAAGAAACATTTCTTTAAAGTGACATCTATGAAAGAACAGGTAGTACTTTTTGTACCTTTGGTCTTGTCCCGTTTTTGAACTCTTTCTCTCAGGGAAAAGAAGGGACGGGTCAAGATTAAGCAAAGAACTTATAAAGTCGTTGTGTAGCTTGTTTTATCTCTTGTTTAGGTAGAGCAATAGTAAATCTGAAGAACTTCTCTCCTTCAGAATCATTGTCTCCTGTAAACGCATTTCCAGGTACTCCCGCTACTTTGGCTTTTTCTATGAGAGGTTTCCACAACGTAGAGGCTTGTTCAGGAACTCGTAGAAAGGTATATAGGCCTCCATGTGAGGGCAGGCTTTCAATACCTACCTTTTGCAGCTCCCCCTCCATTACCTTCTTTCGTTCCTTGAGGTTCTCATTAAGGTTTCGAATATCTCCAGCGAGATCTGATATGTGCTCTGCGATAGCATGCCAAACGTCGACCGAGAACTTGTTAGGAGACACGATACTGTACTGTTGCACCCGTGCACTGGCTTTAAAGAGTTTTCTGTCTTTGGTAAGGAGACACCCTACTCGTGCCCCCATCAAACCGAACGGCTTCGATAGCGTATCAATATCTACAATGCCTCGATGGTTTTCCGAGAGGTAGGTGGCGAGGGGGATCTCTCCTTTGTTCTCCCATCGTATCAGGTGGTAGGCAAGGTCATTAATGAGAAAGAGTCTCGGAGTTTGACCAATGAATTGAGCGATCTCCCTTAAGGCATCTTCGCTTCTAAAGCATCCCGTTGGGTTAAACCCAAATTGGGTGTAGTATACAATATTTTTCCCAGGGTTTTTCTCTTTCAGATCTTTGAGGAACTTTTTGACGGTTTCAGGTGGACAGAGGTAGTTTTCTTCCCGTGTAGAAGGCAGTGTTTTCACGTTAGGTTTTAGTTTCCTTCCCTTTCCTCTCCCTAAAATTTGAAGAGTATTAATAAAATACCGAAAAGTAAAGCGATCTATCACGAGAAGATCTCCTCTAGTCAGTATCGCTCCAAAAGCGTTTCTTCCAGCTCCAAACGCGCCGTCTGTGATCATTATTTCGTTAGATGAGTAATAATCTTCTGGAATATCATAGAAGTAAGGGTAAAAGTTATTGCCAATTTTATCTCTAACTTCTCCCGACCCTAGCGAGGGTTCATAAAGAATAGGGGACTCAAATTTTCCATTCTTGAACCAATCAATCCTCTCAAAGATGGGTTGAGGGTTTCCAATGAAATTTTGCCCAAGGGAGAGATTTATTACTTTCTCTCCTTCAGGAAGCGTCTTATTTATTTCAACTACCTTTTCGGCGATTTCTCGAATTTGGGAGTATTTAACATTACATTCAGGTGCTAACGTTTTATCTTTGCGTTGTTTTTTCATTTAAACCACCTTAAAGATCTAATGATGCTAGAACAAGGAGGCTTAGGGAACTCAAGTTTTACTCTTTTTAAGAACGTGCTTTAGTTAGTTACGGTGGAATGGTTGAAACATCACAAACACTAAGAACTTTGCGCTAAAGAGAAATACGTTTTAAATACGGAGTAACGCGCGTTTGTCCTTCCTGTGTGGTCATATGAATTAGTATAGATTACAAAGTTGAGTGTCTGACTGGGTGTGTATATCACGCTCGAAATTATTTACCCCTATAACTTTTTATCTTCTTTTCTTTGTATACGATCTTGTAAAGTGTGGTAGAATGAACATGGAAAACTTCTCTGACTGGACTTCTCAGAGAACTCTTCGATTTCTCATCCTCTTTAGCATATTACTCTTACTTGTTATCCTCCCGTGATGGTCTACCTCTTCGCAAAGTCTTCGCCAAGTTTGTTTCAGAGTAGCTGGAGCTCCTCCTAGATTGGCTCTTCTTTCTCTTCTCTTCGATCATAGAAGGTAGATGTACCTGAAGAAGTAAAGGAAAGATGCTAAACTTAACGGTAGAAACAGATTATCAGTATGCTTTGGAGAGAGTGCCTCTACAACCATCGCCACTACGGCGCCCAAGATGATTGCTATGACATACGGTGGGAAAATCTTGCCGAACACCACTTGAGAGAACGTGATACTAAAAACGGCTCCGAGACCCACGCCTAAACTGCCTTCAAGGCTTTTCTCTTTTACCCACGGAATGTGATACGTGTGTTTTCCGTATTTCCTTCCTATGGTCCCTCCCAAACCGTCTCCCCAAGCAAGTGTGATGAAGGCGGCCGCACCAATCCAGACCGTATTTTCCATGGGATGATGCTGTGTGTTTAACGTGGTCGCCCCAATCCATCCTCCGTGTGCTAGGGGATTCTGCCAGAAAAGGGCAGTAAGAATCGAAACAGATATGCAGTAGATTATGAGGCCGGTATGTAATTCGTCCCCTTGAGAAAACTTTTTCTTGAGAGTTTGGGGTGCTAAGACTAGCATAATAGTTGCGAAAATCGGTGGAATCACTGCACCAAGTGTAGAATTATACAAAAACCAAACGAAAATTCCGGGAAAGCCAATGCCCATGTGGAGGATTTTTCGTCCCAAGTTTGAAGAGTATTTGTCACTTAACGTTTTACAGAGAAACATGAGGAAGAACACGTATCCTAAGGTAACGATAACCCCGATTACGTCCCCCCATGGTGGTGCAATTAAGTGTGTCAACTTACTCCCCAACTTTAACCAATGCTGCACTACCTTTGCGTCAAAAATCTCTACAGATACCCGCGGGGGACAGGTTCAACGATGTACAGATTAAGAAGTCATGAAGTAAAGATAATATAGGTGGGGCATATATATTCTATCTGCTTTCAAGTTCAGGCACATCTTTTTAAGACTCACCATGTTATTGTCGAGTGACGGAAAACGGCTTCACTTATGGAGTGTGTTAAATCATTAACCAATTTTTTGCTAGATTTTCTAAAACTTCTGAGAGTTCCAAAGGAGCAAATGCAGTTAGTGAGAAGAAGTTATCAAAAGGGAGAGAAAAACCTGTCTTTTGGATTTGACTCCATGGACAGAGATATACATGGGAGTACCGAACTGATGGAAGCATTAAAAACTTCCAATGCTACATAAGCTTATGTTTTTGAGTGTCATCAATCTTCAAGGCGAATAGTATTGATACTATAATGAAAACGAAGGAAATTATAAACGGAATAGTTGGTGAATACTCATATATTGGACCAGCAACTAGCTGTCCTCCTGCAAACGCAACTCCCGATATAAACGAGAGAATCCCAGAAACACGTCCACGTAACTCTTTCGGAACAAGGTCCGCCTCTAATGATCGCAGTGCAGTCCTCCTTACGGCCCAAGAAATTCCTATGAACGTTACAGCAAAGATTCCAAAAAGTTGGCCTACCTTAGTAGTAGTGGAACACAAAATTAACGCAGCAGATGCAAGGGGGATTAAACCCAACAGTAACGGTTTTTTTCGTCCCCTACGATCTACCAAATACCAAAAGGGATAGTAAGGACAAACACTATGACGCGCCTTAGGATAGAGAGTAGCCCCCAATAGTTTTCCGAAGCCAGATCAACGATAAACAATTGAGTCAATACCATCATACCGTGGCCGAACCGATAAGTCAGGTAAAGGAGCACGAGGGTCTTCAGGTTATTTTTGATAAAACGTGTTGCTTCTCCATATTGATGTCTTACATCGTCAATGAGATCCTCCTTTTTGGTTTCTCCTTTTACAGTAGGTTTGAGGAATATCCAACGAAGAGATGCGATAGCAACTCCTGCCAAAGCAGATAACAAGTAGGCGAATCGAACGCCCTTAACCAAGCCACAACTACGATTGATCAAAAAAAGAGCAAGTGAGGGCCCCATAATGCCAACTAAACTGGGTAAAATTCTTAGAAAGGAGTATCCAACTCCCCTTTGGTCTTCTGGGAGGCTATCGGCTAAAATTGCTCTAATGGCAGGCTGATAAAGGTGAGCTATTTGGTTAATAATCACACCAACTAAAAACCACTCCCAGCTAGGAGCAAAAGCGTAGATAAGGGAAGGAAACCCTACCAAAAAGGTAAGAGGTACAATGAGACGTTTTCGCCCGATTCTGTCTGTGAGGTACCCTCCTGGAATACGAGCGAAAGCAACGGTAAACGATGAAACTGATAAAATAAGACTTACAATAGCTGGAGAGGCTCCGAGCCCTATAAGGTATACCTGTCGGTAAGTTCTGGTTGCAATACTAATGGGGGTCCAGATTAACCATGAGACGGCAAATACTGCAAGGTTCACAACTTCTGGTTGATCTTTGAACTTTGCTTTAAGATCTCGTATGACTTCCATTGCCCATCCCCAGAGGATTCTAAGGTGGGAGCCATCATTGCAAGTAGGAAAGAGCTAGAGGAAAGCAGAAGTTACATTTCTTCACGAGGAGTTATCTTAATAAGCTTACTTATATGCACAATTTGAGATTGTAAGCTGTGAATCGCTTTTAAGTTAATATCTTCCACCAAGAGTAGACTTTCGTCTTAATGTGAGTGAATGGCGAGGATCTTTTACCAAAAAGCCCTACCTTCCCTTGGAGGATCGCATTTTTGATATTATCTTCATGTGTACGAATTCCCCCATTCCCTACCTCACTTTTTAAATGGGCATCACTACCCGCCGTTACACCAAGCCTATGTTCTCTTGCAAAGTTCATAGCCTTTTCATTGGCTCCTTGGAAAATACACCTGGCATTAAAGCCTTCTATGCAATCAATCAGATCTACATCCTCCTCTTTCGGGCTGAACTTTCCTCGTCGGAAGGTGTCAAAGGGATGGGGGATCACGACCACCCCATTTTGCGACCTTATTTTTTCTGCTACCTCGTTGGGATCGCGGGAAGCAATTTCCTTTCTGAGGAATAACCCTAAGATCTCCCCCCGCCTCGTTTTAATCTCAGCACCCACTATTACTTTGAACTCTTCCGTTTCGAATTCCTTCGCTTTTACCCCTCCTTTTATGGTATCATGATCGGTTATCGCTACTCCGTCCAAACCTCTTTTTTTGGCAATTTTAATGATCTCTTTTGGATCCATGGCTCCGTCATACGAAAACTTTGAATGAACGTGAAGGTCATATGTTTTCATTTTTCCGCATCCTCAAGGAGACACCGTAGCTTACATATATACAATTTCTTCAACGAAGGTGGATTTTTGAAAGGGATAAGTTACGGTTAATAAAAGAAGGCGAGATATAAAAGGGAACATAACGGACCTGGCAAAAAGCAGAAGCAAAAACCTACTCTACCATAGGCATTGGAGGTAGTGACAAGGTTGAATCTCCTTTTATTAATGTACTGATTGACAAGGGGAAAGAAATGAGGGAAAAACTAAAAAACCTCCTGAAAAATAGAAGATGGGAACGATTCAAGCGAAAACTTGAAGAGTTTCATCCATTTGATGTTGGTGAAATCGTCTGGCGGTTAACGCCGAAGAAGAAGAAAGAATTATTAGATCGACTTGAACCCGAACAAATTGCGTGGTTTTTACAAGAGATTGAAGAGGAATACCGTCAAAAAGAGATCATCGAGATTTTACCTGATGATGTGGTTGTAGCCATCTTGTTGAGTCTCCCTCCCGATGAAGCCACGGATATTCTAGGCCTCTTTCCCATCGAAAAGAGACAGAACATTTTAGAACGTTTGCCAGCAAAACCTAAGGAGCAGTTGGAATCCCTTTTACCCTTCCCTCCAAATACTGCTGGAGGATTAATGACTACAGAGGTTCTCGCTTTACATGCAGAAGCAAGTGTCGAAGAGGCTGAGGTGCTCATAAAGGAGAAAGCTCGAGAATACGAGACCATCTATTACTTGTATGTCACTGATGTGGAAGGGAAACTGATTGGGGTGATTTCTATGAGAGAACTCCTCTTAGCTCCTCCAAACAAAAGTCTGAGAGAAATCATGATTCCTGAGGTCATCAGCGTGGATGTGCATATGGAACAGGAACAAGTCGCTAATCTTGTGGCGGATTATGATTTACCAGTGGTGCCTGTGGTCGATGATCAAAAGAGACTGATTGGACTTGTCACGGTCGATGACGTAGTTGAAGTGCTTGAAGAGGAAATCGTCGAAGATATGGGTAAAATTGTAGGTACGAAAGGAGAGGTAGACAATTTAATAGATGCGCCCTCTTCTGAGGTTTTAAAGAATCGTCTACCGTGGCTGTTGGTTGCCCTTATTGGAGACGGTGTAATTGCCTCTCTCGTTCTAAGAAGCTTCGAAGAAACGATTACATCCGTTATCGCATTATCACTCTTCGTACCTGTCATAATGACGATGGGAGGGAATCTAGGCCTCCAAACCTCTACGATTTTTATCAGAGGCTTAGCGATCAACGAAATTAAAAACAAAACTAAGTATTTACTTAGAGAGCTCCAAGTCGGTGTCCTTATGGCACTTATCTCGAGCGTGTGTGTCGGCATTTTTTCGTTCTGGGTAATAAATGAACCGTTGATAGGAATCGTCGTAGGTGTGGCCATGTTAAACGCTATGATTCTGGCAAGCCTATTGGGAATAATTCTCCCAACTTTATTCGAAAGGCTAGGTGTGGATCCAGCCGTTGCAAGTGGTCCGTTTATGACCACCACACTCGATATCACAGGATTAACGGTATACTTTGCTCTTGCAACTTTTTTACTACAATACATTGGATAAGTTGAGATTGATGTGTTACTCTGGTTCTCTGCTTAGTTGGCCGTCGATAAACGTATAGTCATGAACCAATTTTACTGTTTCAAGAACTTTAGGTGAGAATGTCCCCTATCCCCCCCTTAATGGTAAAAAATATTTAGCCATGGTAAGAACGGAGCAATAGTAAGGAACATACTGCTAATGAATGATAGAATATGATCGACTAGGTAATACATACGCATTTGGCCATAGAAACATAAAGCACGAAAACCGAACAAGATCACCGTTTATCTACGAACGGCCATCATTTGTTTCCTCTTTTTAACTATGAGCTGGTTGCCCTTTTTACAGTGTTTTAAGGGAAAATGTAGGATCTTCCCCATGGCCTTTTGCCTTAACCTTGGGATTTTTAGGAGACCCTAAAATTTAAGAATGATCTTATCTCACGATATTTTGCAAAGTAGGTGAATAAAATGGCTCGAATTGAAGAGTTATATCAGGAAGAGGATTGGAAAACAGAGAAACACGTACCAGTCACCGAGCTTCCAAAAGAAATTGAAAAAGGAAAAGAAATAACAGTCACAGTAACAGTGGGAAAAGAAATTACTCATCCTAACGAAACTAAACATCACATACGATGGATAGCATTGTACTTTGATCCAGAGAATTCAACCTTCCCCTATCAGATTGGGAAATATAACTTTACTGCCCACGGTGCATCAACCAAAGGACCCGATACTAGCACAATTTATTCTGAACCGAAAATCAAAGCTACATTCAAAACAGAAGTTCCAGGTACCCTCATTGCCACATCTTATTGTAACATCCACGGTCTGTGGACCCACGAAAAGGAAATTACATTTTAGGTGTTGAAAAGGTGAATCTAATGGAAGAAAAAAAAGGAATGCCTCTCATAGGGGATAAGTTCCCTGAGATGACCGTAGAAACCACGCACGGTAAAATCAAACTGCCGGATAATTATGAAGGAAAATGGCTTATTCTCTTTTCCCATCCCGGTGATTTTACTCCTGTGTGTACTACGGAATTTTATGCCTTTCAAAAACGCTACGATACGTTCCGGGATCTGAACACAGAACTGTTAGGATTGAGTATCGATCAAGTTCACGCCCATATGAAATGGACAGAGTGGATACAAGAAAACTTGAATGAAGAGATTGAATTTCCTATCATTGCAGATAGTACAGGCAAAGTTGCCGATGCTCTTGGGTTAATTCATCCAGCTCGTGCTACAGCTACTGTGAGAGCGGTGTTTATAGTCGATCCTAAATCGATCATACGTGCTATCCTCTACTATCCTCCCGAACTGGGCCGAAATATGGATGAATTTATTCGAATGATTAAGGCGTTTCAAAAGGTAGAGGAGGAGGGCGTTGCAATGCCAGCAAATTGGCCAGAAAATGAGTTAATAGGCGACCGTGTAATATTACCTCCTGCAAGTGATGTCAATACGGCAAAGAAACGCATAAAAGAAGCAAAGGAAGGTAAGTATGAGTGTTACGACTGGTGGCTTTGCCACAAAGAAGCATAATATTCTTTTTTCTTTTTAGCAATTTCTTTTCTTGTTAAGAAGTATAATGTTCTTCTCCTTATAGACCAATACGTCCTTTTCTCGTTAACCCGCTGCTTTCTAAGTTCGGGTAGGTCTTGTCAGTTTCTTCGTGACGTACTTTTTAAGTTAAATTTGAGGGTGCTTCCTGGATCCATTGGTATTCTATTGTACCATGGTAGAGGAAGTTTTGTATCCTTATTCTTATATTTAAGAGAATAAATCCCTCGTGAACATTGAGGAGAAGGGAGGGGAATGCAGTTTCAACTTTCTGTGACACCTGAAAAGTATGACTTAAGTCTCTATGAAGGAGTGAAATTATCTATAACGGCTAAAAATGATGGGAATGACCCTATGTATGTTAAAAAACTCGAAAACATCATTCCAGAGGGCTTTGAAACTTTAAAGATCCAAAGTTTACGCTCTAATGATGCAAAAATTAAGAGCAATCAAGCAGATGTTGACCACTTACTTCAGCCTGGAAAAAGGTACACTCTCGCTTCTTTTATTGTAATAGCTTTACGTTCTGGCCGATTTACTTGGACTCCTAAGGTCGTCCTAGAGAACGGAACCCAGAGAATAGGTACGAGAACTTTCTTTATATCTCCTTCTGTTCAAAAGAAAGAACAGGATTCCATCGTATCTCTCCAGATGGAGGGTGAAATTGTATTGACTCCTGGAGAACGATCGTCCTTACATTTTTCCATTCAATCTTCATTTCCACGAGAGTTAGAATACTTAATTCTCTTGAATGCAATTCCTGAAAGGATGATTGGGGAGGTCGAGAGGAATGAAAATGTATTTCCCCTTAAAGGTAAACACCTTCTCTTTCTTGAATCGATCCCTTCACAGACTAGCAAGTCTTTCCACGTAAATTTCAAGTCTAAAGCATTTCACCAATTACAGCCGTTTTCTGGCGAAACCATCGAGGAACGGGTATCTCCCCTCGTGATCGCAAAAACGGAAGAAGGGATCATTAAAAGTGATTTGAGCGTCAATTACTCCTTTCGAGTAGATGCAAGGCCAAACCTTGCTCCACTTTCTGTGAAATTTGAAGATCTTAGCCTTAAAAAATCGTTTCTTAATGAAAAAGGAAAGAGAAGGAGTGAAATATTTCTAAAAACAGCAGAAAAATGTAAGGTCATAATTACCCTGAAAAAAGAGAGCGGGATTCCCATAAATGGAGTTAGAGTTACCGACTTTTTACCAGAATCTTTCAAGATCCTTTCGATTGAAGGTAACCACGAACTTTCAAGTGATGCCTCTCTTATTCGCCTCCCCGAGCTCTCACAGAGACAAAAAACTATCATTCTTGAGGTTCAAGCCCCTGAAAACAGTCTAAAAGCTCTCCTCTACCCTTCAATTAATTGTAATGAATGTACGGGAAAGAAACGAGCCAACGTTCCTCTTTTTGTAAGAGTACTATCAGCTAAAGAAATTCAAAGTGCGGAAATCACTCCATTATCATGGATCTTCTCTCCACAACCTCCATTCCTTCCAGATTCTAAAGTCATTGCAAAAATTCAGATGAAAAACCAAGGGGAACTTCCGCTTTCCAATTTTCAACTGAAGTTTGATCTCCCGCACTTACAATTCAAAAAAGTTCTCAAAAGTTCTCCTCTTTTGAAATCAAGGAAAGACATTCTCTACAAACACCAGATCAGACCGAAGCAAACAATTAAAGCTGAAGTTCTCTTCCATTGTCAAGGCACAAAGACGGGGAAGTGGCGGGGGACCTATACTGCTTCTTGGGAAAAAGCTGGTAAACCTTTTAAGATATGCGAGCACAAAGACTACGAGATTAAAAAAGAGGGGTTCTTTGATAAACTGCAATTTTGGAGATCTTAACGTTGCGCAACCAGTTACCCTTTCCTTTTGTGGAAAAGACTTTCTCATGCTTGAACATTTTTTAAAGAGAAAATATCCTCAAATTGCTATCTTTGAAACTAAGGGGGAGCTAACTGATCCTTTAAGGTCAAATAATAACCACACGTCCCTTTTCTTGGAGACGTTTAACAACCTCACTATTACGATCCACATTTGTACCCCAAAGGAATACCGTATCCAAGCAGTTCATTTTTGTAAGAGGAGACAAATCGGAGATGTTGGAAAAATTGAGGTTAAGTTGTTTCAAATTTTTTAGGGTAGAAAGAGGTGAGAGGTCTGAAATTTTTGTTTTGTGAAGGAGAAGTTGTTTCAGGTGTTTTAAGTGGGTAAGAGGCTTGAGATCCGTTAACTCCGTGTCTCCGAGATCGAGTATGGTTGTCTTCATGTTTTCAGTGACGAACTTCGGAGGCTTCCCAATTTGTTCTTCAATTGCTTTCAATGCTTCAAACTCCTTTTGGGGAATTCGTTGGCCCTTGTATTCAACTACCTCGTTTTCTTTTTGGTTATCTTTGATGTCGTTAATCTCAATTGTGTTAAGAAGATCGTCCGCAATCTTTTCAACTTCAGATTTGTCGGTTATTTCTTTTTCTTTTTCCTGGTTCTTCATTTCGTCACGCGGGATAATGTTATATGGAACGATTAGTTGAAGATTATTGTTTATTTATAAATTAAGCCCTCATCTTGTATTTAATACTTTAGGATGCAACTTACCTAGGATCGGTGGATTGACCACGAGATGTTTGGATTATGGAGTTTCCTTGGTTTTTATGCTAAGTTTTTCAGTTCTAAAATAACATTTACCGCTGAACTGGTAAATAAGTAATAAAATAGGATCATTAACGGTGTGAGACATGAAGGTAGGAGTGATTCATTTTGCAGTGAGTGATATAGAACAATCGCTTGAGTTCTACGAGGGGAAACTCGGTCTTAAACTGGAGAAATTAATGTTAAATCTGGATAATCTATGGGCTGAATTGGATGGAGGTGGGGTAGTACTCGGTATTCAGGAAATAAAAGAAAAATTTGAAGAAGATCAACCACCTTGGAGAGGAGCGATGATAAGTTTTGAAGTAAAAAATATAGAGAAGACAAAAGTTGAACTTGAAAATAAAGGAGTTCGATTTACTACGGATATTATCGAACTAGAAGGAGTAAAGATCGCAAAATGTGAGGATCCAGATGGAAATCCGCTTGAAATACATGAAAGAACTTAAATTTAGGAGGAATTGTCTTATTAAGGAGAATAAGAGAAGGTAGCCCCTTTTTATGATATGCTGTGAGGGCCTGTGGATTTCTCCATATGAGTGAAACTCTCTAGTCTTAGTTAATGTTCAAAGACCTAGTGATTCTAATAGTCAGCCTCCATTAAGTATTCAAAGAACAATTGCAGAGCAAATATTGTACTCACGGAGATAGTACAAGTATCGGTTTGCCTTCAAATAAGGTAAAGTAAGATGAGGTACTCTTTTAATATATCTATTTTAGTCAAGGATTTCTAGTAAAACTAAGGGAAAACGATGAAGAAAAAAATGAAGTTCTGGCTAACCATAGGGGGTCTTGCTCTTCTTTGGTTAGTGTTCCTTTTGTTAGGAGAGCCCAAGCTACCTGGTATCGAGGATTTCTTTAGAAACCGAATCTTTGGTATAATTAGTGTAATACTCTTTCTCCTTATTGTAATACTCCTTTTTATCGTCTATTTTAGCTCCAAGTTCCTTGATATCCACTTACTTGAGGAGAAGGAAACAGCTAAGGAAACAGCTAAGGAAACAAATATTGAGTAACGTTGACGTCTATTTCTCTCTATTTTTTATCCATTTTAAGATTTTCTCCCTCAAAAATTTATAGTCGTAGCGTCATTCAGTTCTGCATCATATCTGATACTCTCTTTTACCCATTAAAACTGTGAGCATTTAGTATCAAATCGCCAACCATCTTCTGGACGTGGTACCCACCTATCTTAGTGAACTTCCTTTCGCATTAGCTATGAAGTTAGCAAAGAGAAAAGACCATATAAAGTGAAGCAACCAGTCTATTCTATAGCTCTGTGAGTAGAGAAGGAAGAACTTGGGAAGAAAGTTAAGAGTTGACAGAAAACAATATGTATATGAAGGAAAGAAAAATAATAAAATAATTCCAGAAAGTAAGGTTCCACTTCAGGCTTCTAGTACCCTCTTTTACATCCTTTCAGCGATTTCTCTCTTCTTCTCCATAGGGAGTTCCTTTAGTTTCTTGAGAGTAATACTCATGCTTGAAACTCTGTCTATTTTCCCGGTTCTTTCGTTTTTTACCTCATCAGTATTGATGAGTACATCCTCCACATCGACAATTCCCTTTAAGTATCGTCTCCTTAAGACCTCTGCAGTATCAACTGCTCTGCTAATTGCTCGTCCTCTAGCTGCGATCTCCATTTTTTGGGGATTTTCATCCAAAAATATCCGCATTGCTGCCATTACGTACCTCATCAAGGGTTTAGAACCGACGTAAATTGTTTCCACTTCGTCCTCTCGTTCTTCGGTTTCTTCTTCCTCTTCCTTTTCAGCTAGCTCCTGGTCTACACGTTCCTCTAGCTCGTCTAGGCCTTCACCTATGTCTGGTTCCTCTTTTTCTTCTGGTTCTTCATAATTCATTTCTTATACACCTTTAGCTTGCGTTGAACCTTGGATAGGACCGATTGGCTATTTGGAATTATTTTTATTTAAAAGTATAGCTCGGGAATCCAAAAGTGCTCCCATCCTTTCGACCATCATTTTGTTTTGCCTCTACAGATGTAACGAATTCATTGAAGTATGGTGCCTTTCTACTTTAGATGAAACTTTCACGAAGTATATTCTTTAACAGCAATTTTCATCGATTTCGCTAGCTCTCATGACTTCTGTCGCTTTCTCAATTAACGGATAATACGTACCCATCAATGGGAAGGAAGAGGATACCTGAAGGAAGAATTCTCCTCCGTTATTCATAAAAGAATTTCTCTCCAGAAGTATAACTGAAAGATGGTAAATCGTATGGTAAAGGTATATCTCCTTACTGGGACTGTTACGAATTTCACGACCTATCTGCCGAGATCTTTCTGACTCCTCTCTAACAATACCTACTTTAATTTTTGTCTTTTTCTCCATCGTTTTCCTATTATTGTATCTATTGGTGAAAAAGTTAACCTTGATTCTCTTTTTACGGTACGAGCATCATCTTTTTCGGGATACTCATCTGGTTTATATTTGAATTTGGCAACTTGGAATCAGCCTCATCTGTAGTCTGAATCTTGCTTATCACTTGAGTACTTCCCTATCAAGATTGGTTAGAATCCTTTCTTGGAGAGCTACTGATTTGTGAGAGGGATCAAAGGTATTTTTCAACTGCATAAGCAAGATCCATCCACCTAGAGTTGAGTAAGAGAGTAAAATCATGTGAGAGACATTTTTATGCTATATACTGTGTTCTATTTCACGTAACGTTAGATCTTCAATCAAACCGTTCTGTGGAAACGCAGGGAGCAGGAAATGTGCGAGTAAGTATCTTAGAAAGCCTCCGAAAAATTTAAAATAAAAGAAAAGTTTTTTACCCTTTGAGTAAGCACGGTATTAGTAAACGGAAGGTGAAAAAATGGCTGAATTACCAAGAGCAGGAATTAGAAGACTCATGGAATCCAAAGGTGCAAAGAGAATAGCCCAAGATGCTGTCATCACCTTAAGAGACTTAACCGAAAAATTCACGAAAAATCTGGCTAAAATGTCCCTGAAAATAGCCGATGAGGATGGTAGGCAAACTGTCAGAAAGGATGACGTCCATAAAGCTGCTCGACGTATCAAGAAAGAAGGCATTGGATTGTGACAGTCTAGTATACAAAAATCTTTTCTATTTTTTCCATCTTTTTCGATACTGCTTTCCCAAACAAATTTTTCAATCACTTCGGTAAAGGGTCTCCTCTGCACAAATTTCGCTCATTGACTCTATGGGAGTCTCCTCTTCCTAAAACTACCTTCAAAGTGCCTCATGCTTCACGTGAATTTTATCATGAGACAATTGTTCCTTGAGAAGCCTACTGAATTACTTCATGGTATTAGTGAAGAGAAGAGTATGGAAAAAAGGAAAAATCCTTTTTCTGAAGCTAGCTTAGGATTCCTACAATCCCCGCGATAATGACTAGGAGGCCCCCTAGAACACTCCCAAAGATAATGATTAAAATACCAAAAATCAGTAGGACGCCCGCATTAAATGAAACGGTGTCATTAGGCTCCAAAGCACTAAGGAGCGTGATGATGGCCATAATCAGTAAAAGAATTGCATCGATAATACCATAGCCTAATCCATGCCCCACCCCACCGATGGATATCTCAAATTTAAAATTAGCAAAATAACCTATGGCTTCTAATAGGGCTATGAGGGCTCCAATCGCCGTTAAAACTTGCATAGTCCCTTCCACATCTTTTTTTGCCATGTATTTCACCTTATGTTTGTTACACAAGTAACTTAGTATATTCTCTCTTTATGGTAACACAACTATTTTTTGGTCTTATAGGGAAAGTTGCAATAATCATTTTCTAACCACTTTTTATAATTCTCAATAGTTTTAAGGCTAGATTTATCCAAATAATTCGTTGATTGAAACTATAGAGGATGCTACGTGATTAAGTTAATGTGGATTCTCGGATCTACTTTTGCAATGAGCTTGATAGCTTGGATTGGTGCATTGACATTAGCATTAAAGGAAAAAGTTCTTCAGAAAGTGCTTCTCTTTTTGATAGCATTCTCTGCAGGTGCTCTTTTGGGTGGCGCGTTCCTACATATGACGCCAGAAGCAGTGGGAGAATTTACTTCGGTACTGTCTCCTTTTATTTGGCTGTTAGCAGGGTTTTCTATCTTTTTTATTCTGGAGCAGTTCATGTGTTGGCATCACTGTCATAGAGTACCTTCCAAGCACTTTACACCCGTAACCTACTTAATTTTAATCGCGGATGGCATTCACAACTTTATTGGTGGGTTAGCTATAGCTGGCTCTTTTTTAGTAAGCATCGAAACTGGTGTAATCACATGGCTAGCTGCTGCTGCACATGAAATTCCTCAAGAATTCGGAGATTTCGGCATTCTCATACGGGGAGGATGGGAGAAACATAAAGCTTTACTTTTTAACTTTTTCTCTGCTTTGACGATTGTATTTGGGGGGATAGTAGCTGTTTTCCTCTCTCAAAGTATTGATGTTACCTTTCTGTTACCTTTTGCTGCTGGAAATTTCGTATACATCGCTACTGCAGATCTCATACCTGAAATTAAACGTCAAGAACATGCGAAACAAGGAATTATCCACTTCTTAGCCTTTGTAATGGGAATTCTTCTTCTTTTAGGAGTTAAACTCGTGTTTGAAAGGTAGCTGCTTCGATCCATTACCTTTTCCTTTTGGAAAAGCAAGTCTCTAACCTGCGCTGTTTGAGGTACTATCTCTCAAGTAGTAATAGTAACGTAATTTCTTCTACATTACAATTCTCAGACCTTAGTGTTTTGGGATCTTTTCTTGTTTCCAAAATAAGAATGAGTTATGAACTGGATGTCAGTAATGGTGTTCATCTGGTTTAAGAACACCTTTTCATTAAAAGTACTTTCTTAACCAGGTGGGAGACTCTATGACATGGATTGATGTAATCGACGAATCAGAGGCAGAGGGACGACTAAAAGAGATTTATGAAAAATTGAAGGAAAAAAGGGGTAAGATAGCAAATATCATGAAAGTGCACTCGTTAAATCCTCAAGCAATGAAAGCCCATATGGACTTGTNNATCTCGAGAAACTTGCGAGCTCATCGCAGTGGTGGTTTCAAAGGCGAACGAATGTGAGTACTGCCTAGCACATCATACGGAAGCATTGAATTACTATTGGAACGATAGGGAGAAATTGAAAAAATGGTTGGAAGATGTCAATACTCCGGATTTACCAAAAAGAAAACTTCAGATTGTCGACTATGCTGTTCGTTTGACCAAAGCACCTGGTGAAATGACTAAAAATGAGGTACGCAAACTAAAGGAGGTAGGCCTGACAGATAGAGAGATCCATGATGTTGCCCTTATAGCAAGCTATTTCAACTTTGTAAATCGGATAGCGAAGGGTCTCGGGTTGCATTTTTCACCAGAAGAGCTAAAAGGCTATAATTATTAATGACGCCTTCATGCGTGGATCAAAGGATCTCTATCGTAGCGTAAGAGCTTTCAGTTGAATTTCGAGAGTATGGTTACGTCTCTCAAATTGAATGCAAGAAAATGAATGTTCGTCTTCTTTTCCACATTGGTGGGAGAACTCCTGTCTAGCCGATGTAAGAGCGGATCTTTGAATTTTTTGCATATATATACCATAAAAAGAAAAAATTGGGCGACCAATAAAAAGAAAAGCAGATCTAACTCGACATAAGGTAAGATTGGATATGGATGCAAGTTATGAACAATGGTGGGATCCTAAACTTGTGATTGGGTCATACTTTGCCGGGTACCTTTCTGAAGGTCTTATTCGTTCAATAGTTCTTTTGATGTCGATCTATGTACCGTTTAAATTTGGCGCGGCGGTCGGGAACGTTACCTTAGCAATCATCCTAGCATTGGCATACATCCCGTGGCACTTTAAGTTCCTAATCGGACTTGGAATGGATGTAAGCCCTTCATTCAACCGTTGGAGACGTCGACCGTTTCTAGCGGTAGCCATAGGTCTTGAACTTATCGGCATACTGCTTCTAAAATCTGCAGAGCGTCTTTGGTTAGGTGTGCTTCCCGCTCTTATTATACTTATGGCTGGTGACGCAATATTAGATGCTGGAATGGACGCGTTACTTCTTGATGTAGCGCCAACTGATTGGCACGGATTGGGGATGGGAACAGGCTGGGGTGCGCGGGCAATAGGATATACCGTTTCCACGTTACTTACTTTAAGCGTTCAAGTTGTGTTTGGTTGGCAAACGGCATTCTGGCTTTTCATCCCCTATGCCCTGATTCCAATCCCTGTATTCTTCATTAACGAACCTCCTGTTACAGAAGAAAGAGTGTTAAATAAAGAGTCTATCTCATTAACATTCACTAATAAAATGGTTCTAACTTGGGTGGGGATGGCATTCTTAGGTTGCATTATTTATACTCTCGATCCTGCCCGGGGATTTCTCTCGCAACTCACTGCAAACATCGTAACTCCTAATCCGGCGGGAAAAATCTATAACACCTGGTTTACTGTGGTGCCTTTTGGGTTAGCTACTGCTTTTTCGTCAATAGGGATGGGAAAGGTCATAGACAAGATAGGACATAAGAGAGGATACTACTTCTCCCTTATTGGTGCTGCTGTTTCAGTCATTCCTTGGTTTTTTGTCCAAAACAGAGTCACCCTCATTTTTGCGAGCATCATTCTAGGCTTCTTCAGTGGATTTAATTTTACTGCTTGGGCAACCGTGCTGGCAGATACAACACCGCATAACTTCCCTGCATTTATGTGGCAGTATTACATGGGTTGGTTGCATTTGATGGCGTTTATTTTTGGCCCGATTGTAGTACTCATTTCTACCACATTTAGTATCAGCGCAGGTCTGATTTTTATGGCGGTCGTCGTTTTAATTGGATTCTTTCCTTCCTCGCTCCTCTCACCGATTGAAACCTCAAAAGGAGGCTCTTCATGAAAAGAAAGGAAAAATTACAAATTGTGGGGGTCTCTCTCGTAGCATTTATGGTTTTTGCTATCATCTTCTATGGACTTGGACGAATGCTTTTCAGTCTAAAGTACGATGATCCTAAAAGGATCTTCGTAGACTCTATTATTGAGGGAGTGGTAATTGCCTCAACGTTTACCACTCTCATTACGTTTCATTTACTTGCGCGTGTATGGAAGGAAGAATTGAAAGAATTATCAAAAGAGAAAGAGTAATGAGGATTAATCATGTCAAGAGAAACTAAGCTTTGTTACTCCTTTTTACTGTTCAGAGAGTAGGTCATCTCAGGAGGGGTAGATAACTATTGAGAGGGATTATCCGCCTGCTCTTAAAGTCCACCAAAACAACTCTTCCTTTATTTGATCACTTATTTCCCCGCTATTTTGACCAGTAACTTCGATGGATAGCTTCGAACGCCACACACTCCCCAACGGCTCAAACTTTTTCCATACTTTGTTTATCCCCTTCAGTTGGGCATGTATTTCTGTTTCCCCTTTTTCAGCAGGAAGATTTCCTGTTACTCGTCCTAAAAATTCGCTACCATTTAGGGATTCGTCTGTTTCGACATTTACGTTAAGTTCCTTTAATATATTAACAAGGATGGAAAATATCCGTTGAGGATGGATAAGTCGATACTCATCTGTAATTTTCAACCTCTTTCACCTATGGGTGATTCACTCTTAACCGATTTCATTTATTCATTTTACTTATATTTTGACCCGATGATCATAAGAAATGGTACAGGAGACAAGGGAGAAGACTTTTTAAAGAATGCGTAGAAATGGCTGATTTAGTCATAAGTTATTCATCCAATATTTGTCTACCGCTCATTATCGAGAGTTTTGGTTCTCTAACATCCGGTGGACGGAAACAGTTGACGCAAGGACGAAAAAGGAAGAGGAAAGAATGTCTTATGAAGTGCGTTTTGGCCTCAGGAACGTTTCTGGGGGTGTGGTGTAAAAGGTTTTCCTCTAAATGTTATCCTTGTATTCCTTACTAGTTTAAAGATTTTGTCACTAGTCCAGTAATTCTTTAAACTTTACCTGAAAGCTATTACCTCTCAGGATACTCCCCACTACCGCCATACTCTACAGAAAAGAAAAAAGAAGAAAAAGCTATTCTGTTGAGATAGCATTTACTGGACAGGTAGCTTCAGCTTTTGTAACACAATCTTCTATATCTGTGGGAACTTTACCAACGAAAATGTTTTCTTCTCGATATTTTTCTGTAATGTGCGATTTCCGATCGTTTCCCAACTCAAAGACGTTTGGACAAGCCCCAACACAAGCAGCAGAACCGATGCAAGTATCTTTATCAACTATGACTTTCATTTTGTAACCCAGTACATAGCATTATAATTTTTTAAAAACTCTAGAGCTGCAAAACTAAAATTTGTTGGGTTTAAACTCGCTCTCCTCGAAAAATTCGGTGTTTGCGTTAATATCATGTAAGTTACTCTGTCTTTTTTCTCCCTATTCGTATAGTATGATGTTACGAGTAGGGACATTCTCAAAAGGAGAAAGATTTCAGTTACTGCAGTTAAAAGTAAACTAACAACCAACCCACGAACTTGGATGAGATGTACACTTGGGCTTTTTATTTTGAAAACTTCTAGCTAAACGAGGAAAAATGAGTGAAAAGCCTTTTATGAGAAAGTATAAACAAAAAACCGCAACTTCAGAGAAGCTCTACCGAAAAGCTATCACTTTATTACCCGATGGAATAGGCGGTTCTGCGCCACCATACAAACCGTACCCCTTGTTTATTGACTGGGCAAAGGGTTCTAGGATCAGGGATGTTGACGATAATGAGTATATTGATTTTAATTTATGCTGGGGGGTACTCTTTGTTGGTCATCAACATCCTCTATTGTTGGAAGGGCTCCAAGAGCAAATCCAACGGGGAACTATGTATGGTTTTCCCCATGAGGAAATTTACGAGACGGCTGAAGCTCTTATCGAAAGATTCCCTATGGATAAAGTACGATTCGTTAATTCTGGGAATGAATCCACCTTGTACGCTGTTCGATTGGCAAGAAGGTACACGGGAAAAGATAAAATCATTAAGATTGAAGGGGCTTACCATGGAGTTTCTGATCCCTTGCACGTAAGTAAAAGACCCCCTATTGGCAAAGCTGGTCCATCCCTTTCCCCCAGCTCAGTTCCTCATGGTGAAGGTATCCCCAATGAAACAGTAGAAGATACGTTAGTCGCTCCCTTCAATGATATTGAGGCCATGGAAGAGCTACTGGATTACTACGTCGGAGAGATAGCTGCTGTAATTGTAGAACCAGTAATGATGAATTCTGGAGTCATTCCACCAGAGGATGGATATTTAGAAGCCCTTCGGGAACTTACAGAGGAAGAAAATGTTCTCCTCATTTTCGACGAGGTGAAAACAGGCGTCAAAATTGCCCCAGGGGGTGCCGCCGAATACTATGGTATCCGACCCGATCTCATCAGTCTTGCGAAGGCGATTGGTGGTGGGTTACCTATTGGTGCATGTGGAGGGAGAGAAGAAATCATGCGTGAAGTGGGAGAAGAAGGCCTGTTTGGCACGTTTTCAGCTAATCCGTTGGCTATTCGGGCGAGTAAAATTACTCTCACTGAAATTCTCACTAATAACGCCTACAGTAAGGTACAAAAGTTGGGAGACATTCTTCTTTCAGGCTACCAAGATATCATAGAGGACCAGGAGTGGGATGCTGTGGTTCAAGGAGTGAATGCGGTTGGAGGGATTCTCTTTACAGATCAAGCAGTTACCGATTATAGAGAGTGGTACAAAGTTGATAGAGAAAAAACACATCGTTACTGGCTGAAAATGGTAAACCAAGGGATCATTCCGATGGCGTATGGAGCTGACGAGGAGTGGATCATCTCTGTCCAGCACACAGAGAAGGATATCTACGAACACTTGGAGGCGTTCAAAGAGGTTGCACCTGAACTCTAATCTTTTTACTTTTTTCTTCGTATTCCACAGAAAGTGTTATGTGAACCATCAGAACCTCTCTTACTGATTTTTTTAACCGACTTTAATGGTAATGTAGGGAAAAAAGAGTGAAATCCATACTGTGTTACCTGCTTTGCTTCCATCTGTTAAAACACTGTTCGACATAATTATGGGCAGCGTCGTGCCATTTCACTTTCTTCATTAACTTCTCATAAATTCTACTCACGCCCTCAAAGGAACCTTCCGGGAGTAGAACCTCCAGCAGGTAATCCCAGTATGGACGGTTTAAGTCATACGGCTTGATATCTTTCTCTTCAATGTACTCTAAAAATGCATTCACGGCCTCTTCTTCTGATTCTTCTCTGAGGATATCCCAAACGTAACCAATTTTTTCCTTTGGCACTCTTCCAGCACGTAATTCTGCTTTTAAAAAGTTATACGTAACGTCTCCTCTGTCAGCTAAAGCATTAAAGAGAATTTGGTCCATTTCACTGAAACGTGTAGCGTCCATGAAGTAGTATTGGAGTGGGATAACTCTATCGGTGTCTAGTCGTGTCAAGAGTTCCAGGAGGATGTAGTCAAGCTTACCTTCCTCTAGTTCCTGAAGGATGCTTTCTAAGTGAGTAATAACAACATTCGGGGGATGTTGTTTAACCATGGTTTCTAACGTGGCAAGAAAATTCTTCTCCTTGAGAGAGTCTATAATTTCCTCCAAGCGTAATTCTTCTAAGCGTTCATCCATTCTAAGTTTTCTTCTCATGGTCTTGATAGCTAAGAGTTTTTCCTGTAACTCTTTAATGGGTGTCTTCTCTTTCACTTCCTCTTTCAGGAACTCTTCCTCCTCTGGTAAAAGGCCTTCCTCCTTTAAACTCTTTTCTTCTTTCTTGGGACGGACTTTAGGGTATGTTTTTTCCACACATGCAGTCAATGCGGCTATATTCTCTTCTAATTGATGTAACGAACCGTCTTCTGGATATGCTAGGTTATTGTTCACTTGGATGTCCAGGGCTCTTGTGAGGTTGTAAATGGCTGCTTCATATTTCCCCTTCTCCCTTAGTAGAGTCGCTAATTTTTGGTACCCAGTAGCGTGGTATGGCCACTTAGCTATCATTTTATTGTAAAGTTCCTCTTCTTGTTCCGCATTTCCAAGGGTATGTAAAATTTCACCGTAACGGGTAAAGAAGGTAGGTTCAGGGTATTTCTCTAAAAGTGTCTCGTAAATATCTTCCGTCTCCTGGATATATCCAAGATCCATGTTCACTTCTGCCAGATTTTTGTAGAGCTCTTTCTCTATGTCTTCATCACGAACTTGGGAGTTAACTTCTTGCATCCTCTCCGTAATACTTTCTTCAATAAAGTCTGAAGCTCTTCCTTCTTCCCAACACGTATGGCACATAACGTGGCCTTTCGGAAGGAGATGAGATTTGGTCTCTTTTCCACATCCAATGCAATCATCCATTGTTGCTGCTTCGTAGCCCCACTCATTTTTGATGATCGCAACGTTGCTAGTGTTCTCATGCTTCACTTTTGGTAGTTTAAAAAGCTCCTCTTCACTCGGGTAAGAGTTACTCTCAAGTTGTTGAATGGTCTCTTTGGTACGTTCTGGCTGGATTTCCATTAGTACGGACTTTTGTAGTATATCTGCGCCTCTCCCTTGGTTCAAGAAATAACGGAGAAAGTCCTCTTCAGCTAGTATGTCCAAAGTTTCTCGTTCAGATAGAAATTTTCTAAGGACTTTGAAAGCTGCGTCACTCCTAACTTTACTAAGAATCGACAAAAGTTGGTGTGCTCGTTTCCCATCTCCTGCGCTGATTCTCGCTTTAATTTCTTCTGTTAAATGAGATACTACTTCTTCCTTTCTTTCCAAGAATCCATCATGAATGGCGTTGGATATATGAGGTGAGAGATCATCAGTAAGGAATGAAGTTATTACTTCTCTGAGAATCTCTCCTTCTGCGTTCCTAGCTAATGTCTGGGCTATAAAGAGTGTACACCATTCATAATCCTCTTCATTCATACAAAATCTAAAAGATGAAAGAATTTCTTTGCCATTTTCTACGACAGTCTCCTCTAGTTTGGATATAGTCGGATTAACAAGTTTTTTTCTGACTCTGTAGCTATCGTCCCAATTCTCATACTCTGGGATCAATGGTGAATCCGCTTCAAAGAGCAGTAACTCTTTAATTAAGTGACTTATTTTCTTAATCTTTTGTTCTACCCGTTCAGTTTCCAAAGTTTTCCTCTCTCTTCTATAGTTTATCGGATGGTTGATTCAGAATGCAATTTAAGTTTGGTTTTGCCCACTCTCTTTAAGAACTTTTCTAATCTCAAAAAGACCACCTCTTGAGAGTGAATATCCACAAACCTAGAAACGTTTAAAAAAGCAAAGAAAGGGTACCTCCCCAAGGATTAACCTTTTTACAGTAACATGAACGGAACTGTAAATTCTACATGTTTTTACGGGAAATCTCCAATTTTGCAGAGAGTAAGGGACGATTGTACAGTTGAAGTACCTAAAAATGCTAGTAAAAGGAATTGCTCACTATCCCCTTCCTATGAAGAAGTTGGGTAACAAAAAAAAAGAAAAACAATTAATAGTTAGAACTCGCCTAGGTTTTTAGCGATTTTTACTGCTAGGTTTTGGAACGCTTTCTCCAAGTTTTTCTTTGTTTTTGCGGAAGTCTCAAGGTATGGAATCTTCAAACCGTACTTTAAGGATAACTCTTCAGCCAACTGCTTTCCTTTTTCGGTGGGAACTTCCTCTAAACCTTGCTCCCTCAGATCAATTTTATTACCAAGCAGGACGCATGGTTTGTTCCTATTAACTTTCTTGAAAAACTCAGAAATCCACTTCTTCGTGTTTTCTGCGGTTCTTTTTCGGGTAATGTCAAAAACCACTAGAGAGCCGCCTGCTCCAAGGTAGTACTTATCTCTGATTTCTTTAAATTCGGGTTGACCAGAGATATCCCAAACTGTCCAATCAACCGTAAGTAGTGCTTCTTTTAAGTTGTATTCTCTCTCATCTGTGTAGAAATCGGCTCCAATGGTTGGAAGATATCGTTGTTCAAACCCCCAACCTAAATATCGTCGTACAATAGAGGTTTTACCGACCGCTCCATCCCCAATTGTGATTATTTTGCTCCGAATCAACCTTGTGGGTTTTTTACTTCCATTATTCACATGAACCCCTGCGTAAAAATGATTGGGTAATATACAAAAAATCTATTAAAAACCCCCTTAACTTTTTGTATCTATTATGAAGAAGCGGCAAACTACGATCCCCCTTCGTTCTTTTTAACTCCCCCATTCCAAGCCCTGAAAATTAAGGTCATGGGAGTAAGAAACGGTTAATATCCAATAATGTGGTTGAACTACAATTAAAAACTCTTTACGAGTTCAATCTTTCACTAGAAACCGATCGACTTCATCTTTCGCTTTTTCTCTTCGTTTTTGGTGCTTAGTTAAGAACTGGTTGACTTTCTTGGTAAATTTTCGCTTATGTTCCCCACATAAGAGCTTTCCTTCTTTGCACCGTCGTTTAATCTTCTCAACCTTCTCGTCGGCAGGTTCTAAAAAATAGTATTCGTACAGGAATATGGGACAAATTTCTGGTTCTCCCCCTAGTTCTCGTTGTTCTTTGGCAGTAGCTCGTCCGCCAGTAAACGCTTCATGAACTTTTTCTTCAACTTCTTCAGGATTATCTGTTGTGAATATTGTAGTTTTAGGTTGTGAAGAACTCATTTTTCCACCTTCTTGGAGACTAGGAAGAAGTCTGCCGTGGAGGATGCTGGGTTTAGGGTATCCCAACTTTTGTGCAACGTCTCGAGTAAGTCGGAAGTGAGGGTCTTGATCCACGCCAAGGGGGATCAAACATCGTACAGTTTTTCCTTGTCGCTTACTCTCTAAAAACGCAGGTGCAGACTGCATGGAGGTAAAGAAGATCTTTCCGATATTATCACTTACTTCAAATCCAAATACGCTCCGAACCATGGAGAAGTTGATTCTTTTTGCTGCTCGAATGGCAATGGGATATAGAGTATTCGCATTCCACGTATCCACCAAGATTTCAGTTTTTTCTGGGTCAAAACCTACCGCTATTATATCTAGAATGTTTTCTTTTGTATACTTGCTGATTTCGTTGAACGTTTTATCCTTGGTGAGATACTTTTCATCGTCGGTCACTTGGAAGATAAGTTTCTTGCCAGTCGTTTCTTGAAGGTGTTTAGTGAAAGTCCAGACAGCGATTTGACCTACATGGGTCCTCCCCGAGGGTCCTCTTCCTGTGTAAAGGTAGAACGGTCGTCCTTCTCTGTATGCATCTAAAATTTTCTCGATGTCTCGATGAGAGAAAAAGTAGCCCCGGCGGATCATGTAGTGATCTCCAAACGCGTTCGTCAGTTCTTCTCTTGCATCTTGGTCAATGGGTTCAAGTCCAAACTCTTCAATGAGACGATTGTAATCCACTATTCCCTCAACTTCATACGGCGTGACTTTGAATTGTGGGTCTTCTTCCTCTCCTTCACTCATTTGACTCATTAAGGATAACTTTGGTGAGAAGGGAAATGTACTTTTAAATATTAGGTTTAATGGAAGAATAGATTAAAAAAGATGGAGAGCACATAAAAAGACCATGTACCCCCTTCTATACTCTGAATGTGTTCTTTTTGCAGTAATTCCTGTTTTCTCTTCTGTTTCCCTACTTCTTTTTTATCCTGTGTGAGTGCGGTGTTTCCGAGAAAAAAATCAAAAGGTAGAGTGAGTGGGAACGTGTCTTCTTGCTAGAAAAATACGTGTTGCTGTCTCTTAAACCATTTGTAGAGTTCAACCCCTATGATGGATGGTAACACCGCAAGTAAAATGACAATCCAATCGATCAAAGTTAGCCACATAAAGTCAAATCGCATTGCTCCATTCGTTGCGGCTAATACGGCACGCTGCACTTGAGGAATGTAAATTAATCCAACAGTACCAAGAATAATCAATCCGATGAGAAAGTACACGCGTGGCATAAATTCTTTACCTTTATTCGCTTCAATTATTGAAAGATTGATCCTACGAATGGAAATGACCACCATGGCCTCTGAAAGTATAATCACACAGATTGCCATCGTACGAGCTTTTTGAAGTGCAAGGTTGTGTTCGCTTATGACTGCCTCATTTCCAGGGAAGAGAGGATAGATTTCGTACAGAGTAAGTAAGTAAATTATGAGAACGCTAACAGCCATCAGTATTGCATGAACAGTTATCATTTTGAACAGCGATCTGTCAATGATCTCTTCTGTGTTTCTTGGTTTTTCTTGCATTACTTGGGGGGTGTTTTTATCCAATATCAATGCAAAACCTGGAAAGGTATGGCTCGTAACGGTTAACCATTGGAGTTGGTAGTTTAAAAGGGGAGTAAAAGTGGGGTCGTTCACTCCAAACAGGAAGAACAGTCCAAATAGAACTATAGCTTCCATGAGATTGATGCACACATAGAAATAACAAAGCATTCTAATTTTCTTAACTAGGTTACGACCCTCTTCCACTCCCGTTTCAATAGAGGTAAATGAATCATCAGTAATGATAATGTCACTGGCCTGCTTTGTAACATCGGTACCTTGAACTCCCATTGCAATACCACAATCACTCATACTAACTGCGAGAGCGTCGTTAACACCGTCTCCCGTCATTGCCACAACCTTACCTTGATCTTGGTAGCGTTTTACTATCTTCTGTTTATCTTTCGGAGCGACTCTAGCAAAAACTCTCGTCCTCAGGAAGGCTTCATCCGTTAACTTTGGAATGGCTTCCCCTTTGACTACGAGGTGATTTTTTTCCTCCTCTAGTATATCCAATTCACTAGCAATGCTCTTTGCTGTTTCTAGAGAATCACCAGTAATCATAAGCACATCAATACCAGCAGATTGGCAATCTCTGATAGCCTCGTACACTCCTGGGCGAGGCGGATCGAGGATACAAACGAATCCACAGTAAATAAGCTCTGATTCAATACGATCTCGTTTTTCCTCAATGTTTTCTGGATATTCGTCCATTACCTTATACGAAAAAGAAATTACGCGGAAGCCTTGAGCTGCGAAATCATTTACTCTATCAAGAACTTCCTTTTTGTGTTCTTGAGTCAATTTCACGATCTCATTCCGTTGGAAAATCTCTGTGCACCTATCAAGGAGAATTTCTGTTGCCCCTTTTACGAAGACTATGTTCGAGTGATCACTCTTGAAGGCCTTGGCCATCCGCTTTAATTCCGAATCAAATGGAAATTCAGCAACAACATCGTACTTTCGCTTAATATCTTCCTCTTCGAGAGTATCCTTGTAAAAGAATACTTTACACGCCCCGTCAGTAGGATCGCCCAAAATCGTCCCATCTTGTATTTTTGCATCGTTGTTCAGAAAGCAGTTGAGCAAGATGAGTTGTAGAGGACGTGAAAGTTCATTTCTGTGCACTTCTAGTTCGGCGGTTTGTAACGGTGGGGGCGGAGACTTCTCGTGGATTTGAAAAATCTTCCCCTCTTTGGAGTATCCAGTTCCCGTCACAGTGTAAAGATCCGTACCATCCCAGGCACGTTTTACGGTCATCTTATTTTCGGTTATTGTACCTGTTTTGTCACTACAGATGACGCTAACCCTTCCTAAGGACTCAACAGCAGAGAGATCTCTAACGACAACCTTACTTCTAGCCATCGCTAGTACTCCCGTGAGAAGCACTACCGTAACGAGTAAAACTATGTTAATAGGCATTATAGTAAACGCAAGGATGATTCCTTGAATGGTCACATTAACCAAATCGGCCCACACAATCGAAGAAGCCTCTCTAAATAACGTCCATATTCTTACTGAAATTGAAAGAAATAGAAGGATCAAGACGCCCATTCCAAGATATTTAGCGAGGACATTAACTTTTCGTCGGATGGGAATATCTCCAGTGGTTACAGATTCAAGTTCCTTGCTGAGACTTCCCATGATGGAATTCAATCCAGTGTTTACCACTACACATTTTGCTGATCCCTTCGTGACGAATGTACCCATGTACACCATATTAGAACGTTCTTGAATCGGTACGATCTCTTTGAGTCCTTCTTTGGACACCTTTTTTTTGACCGAGGTGGATTCACCCGTAAGGGGTGCTTCGTTCAAAATGAGATCGTGTGATTCAAGAATTAGGCAATCAGCGGGAACTTTATCGCCTTGAGTGAGGATGAGGATATCTCCTGGGACAACTTCTGTCGTGGTAAGAGATGTCCGCTCACCATCTCTCACTACAGTGGTTCGATCAGAGATTAGTTCTTGTAAAGCTTCAAGCTTCTTCTGTCCACGAAATTGCTGGATTATTGCCACAAGACTGTTAGCTCCAATGACTACAAACCAGGGGATAACTGTTAGATAGAATTCACTTCTTTTAATGGTTTCTCCTGTAATAACAGAAGTAAATTCTGGAGGAATGGTAATGCTTAAAAAGAAAATGATAAAAGCTGCAATTAAGTAAATGTTGATGAGCCAATTGGAAATTGGGGCGATGTAAACTTTCCAAATACTAGTCTTGACTTTGGGGATCTCATTCTTGCCAAAAAGAGTTATTCGAGAGGTAGCATCTGAGGAACTGAGCCCCGTTTCCTCACTACTCCGAAGTTTAGTAAGTGCTTTTTCAGGAGGAAAGGTATAGGGAGTGCTGAAAATTTGGGATTTTTCCATAAGTTCTTTGAGGGGCGGTTCCTCATAACTCAATGGTGTCCCAGTTGTTTAGTTGTATCATTACCGTCTATACTCAGTTACTGATATGTTGAAAACAGTTGGCTCAGTAACGTAGGAGATTCTTTTTTGGATGTATTTATATCACAAGAGCCCTTTTTATAAAATCAATTTAAAATGTATTAGCAGCCCAGGACTCTCTCAAGTATTATGACTTTGGAGAAAACGATGTCACCTTCATCAGAAAACCAAAAAAATCGAGAGGAGGACATCTTAGATCAGATTAAGTTATTAGGTGGAAAACCCACGGTTGTAAGGAAAAATGAAAAAATTATTAGGCTTTCCTTTACCGTTCCTAGTGGCTTTGATGTTAGAAAGCTCAATTATTTTAAAAATCTGCAAAAACTCCATGTATGGGGGATTCAGAGGCTTCCCCCCCTGGAAAATCTCCAAAAACTCAAAGACCTTAGTATTTTCAGCTCCGATCTCACCACTATTTCTCCAATTAATCACTTAGTAAACCTAGAACTATTAGATTTGGGGGGAACTGGTGTTACAAACATTTCTCCTTTAAGTAATTTAAAGCAGCTCAAGGTTCTCCTTCTCGATGCTACCGATGTTACAGATTTATCTCCACTTGCGAACTTACAGGCCCTTAAAACACTTCACCTCATGGAAACACCCGTTACAGACCTTTCTCCACTGAAAACTGTGAAGAACCTACAAGAACTCCGGCTTGATAACACGGATGTAGTAGATCTTAGTGCGTTGAAGGGCCTCAGTCGGCTTGAGCATCTCAGCCTTGAAAACACAGGAGTCTCGGATCTCTCTCCGATACGAAGGCTAAAAGACCTGAGATTTTTGGATATCGATGGAACCAGGGTTTCTAAGCTTCCTCGTATGTACTGCGAGAAACTAGAGCAATTTAGCCTTCGTGATACGAATGTCTCCGATCTTACTCCCTTAGAGGGCTTGAAAAACTTACGTGTTTTAAATATCCGCTCTACGAATGTTTCTGATCTTACACCCCTCGAAAAGTTGGAAAATTTGGAAGCTGTGTTTCTTTTTGGCACTAATATATCCAAAGAAGATGAAAAAGTCCAATCTCTTGAAAAGAAAGGGATCTCCATTAAGCAATAAATTCTCAATCGATTTCTTTCTAAAAATAAAGGAATAAGTGTCACACTTTCTGCAAGGAGTTCTAGCTGCTATCGTTTTTTTCTCTTGATCAGTACAGCTACAAGGAGAAGAATGATTACGGCTCCTCCTAAAGCAATCATTGTGGTCCTTGATATCCCGCTCTCTTCTTCATCGCCACCATCTTCTTCAAATAAGCTGATAGTAAACGTTACTGACGTCTGCGATATATGTCCCACTTTATCAGTAGCTTTAACTTCTACAGTATGATTACTCACACTCAAATTGGTGTACTCATAACTAGTGGAGAGAGCAACGGCTTCCCAGCTTCCTCTATCAATCTGAACTTCATAATGGTCAATTCCACTCCCATTATCGCTACCAGACCATACTACAGTTACATTTCTAGTTTCTATGACTGTATGATTATCTGGAGAGGCAATAGAAATAGAAGGGGGGATAGAATCAATTGAGAAGCTAACCCTTGCGTTACCATTGATGAGTCCATTCGTGTTATTAGCGAAAATTCTGATTCCGTGATCTCCCTCAGCGAACGAGAAAGAATCATGGTAAAAGCGATTCGCTTCTCCTGAAACTAGAGTAATATTCTCAGTCGAGTCGACCTCTGCTATAACCGAACTTATGGAGGTAACGGCATCCACAGCTGTCACGTTGATATCCAGGTAGGAACTTGGATATATGGTACGTATCGGATGATCTATCCTCACTGCAGGAGGTGTCACGTCTACAAACCGAACTGAGTTAACTGTTAATACCTCTTTTGCTGTTTTGTTACCTATTTCAAGAAGTGGGAATGAAAGGTAAACCGTGCGAGACTTTCCCTGATTACATGCAACCACACCAGATTTCCCTGAATGTACCCCCGTAAAGTTTACAACTGGGACGCCACCGTTGAAAGCAGTTACCCCGTCTGGAGATAAAGAGAGATCTGTGATCTGGAAAGATGGATCAAGACCGTTAGCTACTGGATGAGTTGGGTTTACAACCTGTAGGCTATAACTAGCGGACACATGATGTTGGTAGGTGGCATGGGCTACTTCTTGCATGAATGTATCCGTTCGATGGTTATACCCAATCTCGTTCCCCTCAAGAACAACACCTCCTCCACAATGAATGTAGCTTAGAAGGTTCATGGAATCTATGAGGTCAACAGCCTCTTTTCCGTAAGTTCCACAATGCCAAAAGATTATAGGAGTCCCTTTCAGGAGGCCAAGTGGGGGATTGCCTTCCACGCTTTCGAAGTAAACATAACTTCTGTATCCAGCTTTGGCCAAATAGAAATGAATTTCACCTGGCTCTACTCCTAGACTACCCATCATGTAGTAACCATCGTCATCAACCACAATAAGAATATCATAGACGGAAAGGTTGGCTGAGCTTGTTGGGTAGCCTGGTTTGGTGGTTTTCACTCGCATACTTCCTGCGAACATAGGCCAGATCGAAAACGTGGCCTTCCCTGAAGCATTTGTGTATCCCGTCTCATTGATCCCACATCCCTCTACCGTAACGGCTGCTCCCTCTACGCGGACTTTCTCATAATGTGTCTCTACTTTTACAGCTATAGTTCTCTCTTTTGTAAAGAGTATGTTTGGAGAAACGGTGATTAATAAGGTCTCTCGTTCATAGACAACTATTACGGAACTCTGATTGGAATAGTTAGTCTTATTTGCGGTTACTTTTATGATTCCTGTTGAGGTTGGTGTTACATTAGTTTTGTACACCCCATTGGCATTAGTATAGTTCCATGTTGCCACTCCACAACCCTTAAGGGTAATATTTGCATTGGCTACAAAGGTCCCTGTGCCAGAATTCAGGGCTTTTACGGTAATTTCTACCGACTTATTCACCTGAATAGCCTCGTCAGAGATTTGTACATCAAGTACATTACCTGCGGCTCCAAAGAGTACATATTGTACCACATTGGAGATAAGAGTGTTCCGGGTAGACTCGTTGGTTATCCCATCCACAGAAAATGAGAGATACACTAATCTACTTTCATTTACGGTGTCCTTTTTTGTTGTAAACGAAAGGAAGGCACTTCCCCCACTATCGTAGTGTGCAGCACTCATCGAACAATTATACGGGTTCACTATGTCAACCTTGGGAGAGCGTATACCCCCCGCGAGAGGTATGGAAGGGGGTAAGCCAGACGCGATCACATGAGACTGGTTCATGGTAACGCTTATTCCGGTATTACTTGTGTTACCGGTGAAATTAGCATGTAAAACGGATTGAATAAAGGACGAGCTACTAGCACGGTTTAAACTTGTGGAGAGCAACCCTCCCTCAAAGATCAGGTGTCCTCCTTGGTGGTGATAGGTCGTGAGTACATCAATAAGGTATGCATACATGTTCGTGAGGGCTTCCTGGTAATGATCACCACAGGTCACGACGACCGCATCAAACTGGTGAAGGTAGGAAAGACTAACCTCTGGGTTATGAAGTAAACGATGAATAGTTACGTTATAGATTTTACCAAGTGTTTGTTTAAAGTAGTAGTAACTAGTGGAACTTCCAAGGTTATAATCGTAGAATCCTCCAGGATACTGATATTGATTGGATCCTGCATCATCAGCGAGGATGAGGATCTTTCTGGTTGAGTTGAGAGATGATGCTGACGGGGAAGTGGCATTCCAGACGAGTCGGAAAGCTGGATCACCAAAATACTCGGCCTTAAAGATGTCTTCCCGACATTCGGGATCTCCTCTCCACACGTACGTGCTAAGTACTTCTGTTTTCGCTTGGTCTAGTGCTATTAACGGGTTTGCCGCTTTCCCAGAGGTAATGTTTGGGAGGAAATACTTTCTCCAGACGCGATCGTGAATCCCCTGAAAATAGCGATAGCCGGAATAGCATACTCGTGTCGTTCCAATGTATCCGTTTGCGCCTCCAGAAGACGAATTTCTAAAGAATGCCTCAGCGATGGAGGGATCTCCCCCTCCGTAGATCCCATACCCATCAAAGGACGCAGTTTCACAAGCCATTGCAAAGGCAAAAAATGATTTATTGCCATTGGACAGTTTTTGTGCTTCATGAGCATACAATGCGTGAGTCCACTCACTCCAAAGACCGTGACCGAAAAAATCAACGAGGCCTACACCGTTGTTCAGAGCTTGTATTGTGGCCTGATGGGTGAGGGTGTTGTCAACGTCATATAAATGAGAGACATTAAACGTAGAGTGTAACAAATAACTTTGGGCTAGCTCTGCTTCAAGAGCAGCTGGCCCATCACCCTTTCCTGCTACGAAGGCGGTTGTAGCAATGAATAAAAGTTTTATTTATTCAGTTTCCAAGCACTGGATTTTTCTCTCGGGATACGATACGTGCCAATGAGTTTTTTGCTTGAGTCGCTGTTTTTACGGGTATTCTCCCTATCCGTACCTCTGGATAAATATCCATCCCCGTATCGTTTGGAGCACCATAGATTTGGTCGTCGTTAGTATCCCATTTTCCTAAGCATTCGTAGTAATAGTCAGAGGGCAGCGATCCATTATCGTCTAGGTATCCATAAGCGTATGGTTGCTGTCCCGCCCAAACTTGTTGGACTGGTACTTTGTCACTATCTCCCACGAGCAGGAAATATTTCGTGCCGTTGGTGATGTAACTATCGTTGATGAAGTTCTTAACTCTTTCTGCCTTATCATCACCAGGATAGTGGCTTGTGATCCAAGTGGGACTTCTTTCTTGAACTGTAAACCCATTATAGCTTTCTTTCCAAGATTTAAAGGCATTGATCGCCGTTCCCCACCCCGTTGGTCGAATTATAACATACTTTGGTTGAGGCCCATCCAAGGTAGTTAGAGTGGTAGAGCGTTTGGCGTGAGAGGATAGTGGATACTGAGCTAGGGCATCGCCCTCTAAAAGTGCTAGCTTTGAAGGGGTGGAGTGAAATCCTACTATCACCTTCAAATTAGTGACATGGATATCTGCGAAGTTAGGACGAAACTTAAAGGGAAAAACGGTAAGAGAAAGGAATTTATGCCCCATATAGGTAATAATCTTTTTATTAACGGCATTATCCGGAAAGTCTTTTCCTTGCTCATAAATGATAGGGTCACAATAAAAGTGCTGGGTCTGATACGATTGTTCATCAACCTGAAGACTAAGCGGTACAGGTTTCGCACCAGGTAAGGGACGGACATCGGGGAGGGTCTTAGTGACTTGCTCCTCCACCTTGAATGTTTTCAGCTTTGAAGTCACGGGGATGAATACCTTCCTGTATGGAAGCTGGGGTTTCCCATATGACTTTAAAGTATGTGAATGTGGTGCTGTAATTAGTTGCCACTTTTTTCCGTTATGTTGAATATGCGATACCGTAAACCTACCTACGGTAACTTGAATAACAATACGCTTTCCCTCTATTTTGGTTGCAAGGTTAATGCCTGATTTAGTTGGTAAGAGGGGGTATTCTTTCTCTCTAACAGATTTTCCTACATACGCGTAATCGTGTAGGGTCTTCTCGGCAAATTCCTCCTTTTCCTCACTTAGAAAGGAGGAATCATCAGTCAGTTGGGAATTCGTCTCGGACTGAGAAATAGTGGTTTCACTATGCGGGATATTGGGTGTAGGTTCTTCAAGGGAATCTGGAATAGTAGGAGTAGAATGAGCCTGTAAGATGATAAGAAGAACGAGCAGAGAGATAGATAATATATATTTAGTGGCCTTCATAGATCTCCACTCTTCTCTTCCATTAAAGAAGCTTCTTCTTTAAAATATTCGGTTGAGAGACATGAAGGGACGGATAGATAAGTTCTAAAACTATTTAACTTTCTTTCTTTCGAGACTAGTTTTTCACTTGAGAGTTTCAAAAATATGGAGGTCTTTTGCCGTTAGTATCTTGGTGAGGTTCTCTGAGAATCCAGTTAAATCGTTTATGAAGTGGTGGATGACTTCATCTTCCCACAGATTACCCTCAGAAAGATGTATGGTCTCCCCTCCTCTCACTGGATCCACATACGTTGCGTTCATGCTTTTCAAGTACATTCATGAGAGAAGCCATGTCGGCAATTCCTGGCGTCGCCGAGTTTTACTAGAAAGTTCCCCCCAACATCAGAAGAACCTCCAAAGGCCAGTGACAATGACATGAAAAATGGATATGTCTCATCCAGGTACTGAGAAAGGGAGTTAAAGAAAAGGAATGAGAATCGACAACTGAATCCATGTAATTACGATAGTTATTAGTGCACCTGCTGCGACCTGTAAAATTGTATGTGCCTTGACTGTAAGTCTAGACCAGCCTACAGGAATGATCAGTAAAAAGAGAGGAGTGAAGAGTAAGGATTGAAAATGAAAAAATACTGCGGTTACTGGACCTGCGATTCCCGAAGCATGGACGCTTATTTTCCAAAATTGGTTAATGATTGCCATCACAATGGTATTGGTGCAATAACAGAACATAAGTGCCGAGATGATTGATGGTGCTCCAAGAAGGTAAAGGAGTAAAAAACCAAGGAAATAGCTGATAATGCCAACCATGAACGGTTTTTTACGTTTCTCCCTCGCCAGACGGAGGGAACTTTTGATATCTTTTTTAGAAAGCAGATGGATCGTGGTGATCGGAATGAGCCCAGCAAAAAGGAACGAAGTAACAACAATCCCACAAGAATTTTGAGGAAGCGTAATAAGCGTTAAAGAGAGGAAGGAAAAGATAGCAACAATTGGCGCTTGACTAACGTATGTAATCACATTAGCAATTTGCTTTTTCATTTTTCAATCTCCGTTTTCGAAATAATTCTCTTGGGGATTCTACAATTGTTAATCGTTATCCCAATGATTCAATTATTCATCTAATCTCCTAATTAAAAACTTTTCTTACCCACACACTCAGTTTTACCTACCCCTATGACGCTCTCTGCTGGAAGTGGTCCATTGAAAGATCTTCCGAAATTCTTCAATCTAAAGATAAGTGAATAATATTCCTCCTCTTTCTTTTCCTTACGTATTATTTATGTTCTCCACTGGGCAGCCTCCAGGTTACTGATCAAAATATGCTTCGGTGAGGATCGTAAAATTTAAATTTACTTTTCACATACATATCTATAAAGTGCCCTCATCTTGGAAATTGGGGTTGAGTTAGATGAGTGATAAGATGACGATAGAAACGTCTATTCCCCTCATTGCCTCCTTGGTTGAGTCACTCAGAGAACTAAACAAAAATGTAGAGAAATCGAAAACCCCTATCGAAAGGAAAAAAGCAGAACTCCGGGAGCAAGGGATAGAAGTAATCGAAATTAAAAGAAAAGGAGCTAACACGCGTTAAACTTCCCCATTTTTCTTTAAGAATTGGATGATAGATGGGATCCGGATGGAAGACTCTGAAGAACCGAATAACGAGGAGGAATGGAAAGAACAAATCATGGAAAAGCTAAAAGAGATTAAGGGGATCGGAAGTGCAACTTCCCAAAAGCTTTTTGAGAGTGGGTTTGTAAGTGAAGAAATCATTGCCCTTACCCCGCCCTCCCAACTAGAAGAAGAAGCAGGGATCGGCGAGAAAACCGCCAGAAAGATCGTAGAAAGATTCAGAGATAAGCTTGGAGTGGACTACACTACTGCTCGTGAGCTCTTAGAGGAGAGAAAAAAGATTCAACGGATTACGACTGGGTCAGAAGAACTTGATGACCTGTTAGGGGGCGGGTTTGAAACTTCTGCTATAACAGAAGTTTATGGAGAGTTCAGGACGGGTAAAACGCAACTCGCTCATAATCTTGCCGTTACGACTACGTTACCTCCCGAAGATGGGGGATTAGACGGAAAGTCGCTCTTCATTGATACGGAAGGGACCTTCAGACCAGAACGAATCGTGCCAATTTCGAAGAGCCTCGGTTTGGATCCTGATGACGTTCTCGATGACATCCTCGTTGGACAAGTCTTTTCAGCGGAGCATCAACTTAAGATCGGGAAGCGTCTTAAAAGCATTATACCCAAAGAAAATGTTAAACTCGCCATTGTTGACTCTTTAACCAATAGATTTCGAAGTGAATATGTGGGGAGAGGGACACTCGCTGAACGACAGCAAAAAATTAACATTCATCTCCACGATCTCTATCGGGTAGCCAATGCGTACAATGTGGCGGTGGTCGGAACAAACCAGGTGTTGTCAAATCCTGACGTCTTCTTCGGAAATCCCACTAGACCGGTAGGCGGCAATGTGTTAGCACATAACGTGACGCACCGTTTATGGTTCCGAAAAAGTAAAGGAGAAAAGAGAGTGGCAAAAGTAGTGGATAGTCCTGTGCTTCCTGAAAGTGAGGCCGTCTTCAAAATCACAGATGAAGGCATAAAAGATGCATGATCCCCTGAACATATGACAAGGAATTCGTGGTATCCCCTTCTTTTGTGGCTCCTTGCCGACGATTCCGTAGGGGGGACTTCTCACTGACTTTTTTAAATGAAGTCCCTTTAAAGAGAGTCGAATATTTACTAAAGAGGAACTGGTAACTTGCTTTCCCCATCTCCCTAGACATGACCGGGAGAACTTCCCTCTACCGAAGGTGAGGATAATTAAATTTAAAACGCTTGTTAAATCCATGGAAAAACTCGAGAAGACCGCTTCTCAAAATGAAATGATTCGGATCCTCGCACAGGTTTTCAACCAAAGTACAGAGGAAGAAATCGACAAAATTTGCTACTATTTAGTAGGGCAGATATACCCCAGCTACAAACATGTGACGCTAGGTATGGGTGAAAAAATGGTGCAAACAGCCATTGCTCTTGCGGGTGGTAAGACGAAGGAGGTAGTCGAAAAAAAGACACGAGAAATCGGAGACCTAGGAGAGGTTGCCAGTCAGCTGGTCAAACCGAGGAAAAACAAGTTTGACGAGTATCTACAGGTTGAAGGCGAACTGACCGTTGCGGATGTGCACCGAGGGCTGGAGAAAATAGCAACTACAAGCGGTACTGGCTCACAAGAGGTTAAAATTAAGACTCTAGCATCAATGATGTTGGAAGCTGAGAATATAGAACGGAAATACCTCACGAGACTAGTCACTGGTACAATGCGACTTGGTGTTGGGGATATGACGGTTCTGGATGGTTTGGCTGTAGCATTTCTAGGGAGTAAAGAGAAGCGGCCGACACTCGAACATGCCTATAACTTGTCTTCTGATATTGGGCAAGTTGCCCAAGTGCTGTTGACGCAAGGGGTTGCGGGTATCAAAGAGATCGAAGTGACAGTAAATAGACCATTAAAACCAATGCTCGCTCAACGTGTCTCACGACTATCTGAAATTAAAGAAAAAATTGACTCTGAAGTAATAGCAGTCGAAGAAAAGTACGACGGGGAGAGAATACAAGTACATAAACAGGGGGAAACTGTAACTTTATTTTCTCGTCGGTTAACAGACATCACTGGACAGTTCCCCGAAGTCGTGGAGAATGTGAGGAACCATGTAGACGTAGAAACGGCCATTTTGGATGGGGAAGCAGTTGCTTATAATTTTGAAGAGGAAGAGTTTTACCCATTTCAGAAGCTCATGCACAGGAGACGAAAGTATGAGGTGGAAGAATACGCGGAAGAATTTCCTGTCCGATACATGGTCTTCGATGTACTGTACGTGAACGGGCGATCGCTTATTCGAGAAAGCTACCCCAAAAGACGGGAAGAATTGGAGAAACTCCTCGAGAACCACAAGTACATCGCCTTGACGAGACGAATAGTAAGTACCAATCTTGAAGAGATTGACGAGTACTTCCAACGATGTTTGGAGCGAGGAGCAGAAGGGATCATCTGCAAATCGTGCTCAGGCTCCTCTTACTATGAAGCTGGGGCGAGAGGCTGGAGCTGGATCAAGTGGAAGAAGGAATATGCTTCTGAACTGTCTGACACCTTCGATTTGGTCGTGGTGGGAGGGTACGCGGGGAGGGGGAAACGAAGCGGCACCTACGGATCATTACTATGCGCGGCGTATAATCACGAAAAAGATGTGTTTCAAACGGTTTGCAAGTTAGGCACTGGGTTTACTGACGAACAACTAGAAACGTTACCAAAAAAATTCCAAGATCTCATAGTGGAAGAAAAGCCTGCTCGGGTCGAAGTTACAGACGAAGCAAAACCAGATTATTGGTTTGTACCAAAATTCGTCGTAGAAATCTTGGGATCCGAAATTACAAAAAGTCCCGTGCATACCTGTGCGCAAGAAATAGCGGGAAACGGCTTAAGTCTAAGATTTCCTCGATTACAACGATGGAGACCAGAAAAAGGTCCTGAGCAAGCCACTACCGCGAAAGAAGTGTTGCAGATGTTCAAGAGACAGTAATCATACGGAAAGGCAACGGGTTTGGCGTATGAACATGCGTAGGATCTCCAAATCTTTCTTTTAAAATGTATGGGAAGACCTGCTAAAGCGGTTTATGTACACCTTCTTACCTACCTCGCTCAAGCTGTCGTTTTTTACCACTTAGACGGTATTTCTAGCCACTTACTTGAGTCGAGTTGGAGAGGGCCGTTAACAGTTATCACTTCTAAAAGAGAAGTGCATTTTGACTCGAAAAATTTTCAGTTAAATACCAAAAGGTAATTAGTACATAAATGGTTGCCTAATTTTCCCTCCGATCATAGATTGGAAGGATCTCCTTGGGTGTTTGGGATGAAGATGAAAGTGCGGATGGAAGGAAGGAAAAAGTTATTTGGGTCGAAAGAAAAATTTGTCCAATGGCAGCAAAAACAAAACATAGAACTTCAACCTGAAGAGATTTGGGAGTTTGTAGCATCATTATCTGAAGATGAAGGTTTAATCCTCATTCCACAGTGGTTATGTGCGGCAAAACATCGAGAAGAGGGGAAAAAGGTGTTTCCCTTTACTGTAGCTACAATTAAAAGAGAAACGGAAAAAGCTATTTTAATAGAGGAAATAGAGGTGGCAGACCTCGCTAGCGACCAATCTTTGAAAAATCAACCGACAAAACCTCAATTTGGTTCTGTCTGGCTTCCAAAGTCACAAATCACAATTTACCAGTCTTGGTAATCTACTATAAGAGAATAACACGGGTTTCCACTATCTTCCTATGAGGAAGGAAGATATCGACTCTCCCCGTTATTTTTCTCAGAAATTCTAAATACTACTCAGATAATTTCAACTCCCTTTTCTTTAAGCGCTTTCACACTCTGGCTTTCCTTATCTACATGCGAACCATGATAATGAATTCTTTCCAAGTTTCCTAACTCCTCCAAAGGAGAGAGGTCCGTAATTTCTGTATCGCTAACGTCAAGAATCTTGAGATTCTGGAGTGCGGAGAGTGAAGAAAGGTCTTTCACTTCTGTATCTGAAAGGTAAAGTTCTTCAAGTTTGGAAAGCTGTTTCAGTGGGGAAATATCTGCTACCCGCGTTTGTTCAAGACTAAGCCAGCGAAGTTCAGCATATTTTTGAGTGGCGAAATATCCAAGACATCAGTAGCTCGAAGATTAAGTTTTTCTAGCGAAGTTAAGTTCTCCAAAGGAGCCACGGATCGGATATGGTTAACACTCAGCTCAAGAATCCGAAGGTTGGTAAAATTACTTAAAACCGAAGGGTCTTCCAGATCTGTATCGCTAATGGAAAGCTCTTGAAGAGAAGGAAGAGACGTAAGAGGTTTTATGGAGCTTAAGTGGGTACGATCCAAATTCACGGCTTCAAGTGAACGCAAGGGCTTTAGTAGTGTAAGATCAGTGAAATTCGTATTATATAGATTCAGTCGTACTACATGGTTTTCTTCCACCGTAACTTGCGGAGGTTTCCCAATCTGTTCCTCGATTTTCTTTAATACGACAACTTCTTCATCTACAATTTCTTCTCCTTGATACTCCATGTGACTCACTCTAAAGAAACAATTCTATTTTCGTAACTGGAAGTTCACTTCCCACTTTTTTCCTTTTCCCTCGTTGATTCTAAATCTACGTCTCTTTCACTGTTTTTAAATTTACAGAGAGTTATTGATCCTCTTGAAGTGGTCGTGAAGTATAGAAAGTACCATAAGGAGAGAGATGAGTTAGATCTGTTTACTTCGCCAAGAGGAGTCCTCTAGGAAAATTTGCTTTTAGGACAGTATAGTTTGGCCATCAAGAAAAAATAAGTTTTATTACGGAAAGTGAAGAGTGATTAACTTCTTCGTACATTAGCGAGACAAGATGAATTTACTTTTTATACTCCTCTGCTTGATTGTTGGATTTACCATTGGATATTGGGAGGCGATTCCAAAGAAACTCTCTTACTGTACTGGTGTACTCATGAATGGAGGGCTGATTTTACTTCTAACCGCGATGGGTGCTCGGATAGGGACTAATGAAAAGATCATCAACAATCTCCATCGAATAGGCTTGTTGGCATCTATCATAGCTTGTGGTAGCATCATTGGGAGCCTCATCGTTGTCAAGTTGATTAGTTTCATGGTATCGTTTGAATTCTCTAAAAGCAGTTTCACCCATCGAACTAAGAAGAAACGGAGAACGCTTCCCATTCTAGTCGGTACATCCGTGATTGGAGGAATCGTAGGGGGATACTACATTCTTCCCACCTCAGTATTTTCGTATCTTCAACCAATTACCACGTACGCTTTAGCACTTCTTCTCTTAGCCATTGGCATTGATCTAGGTATGAAAAAAGAAACTCTCAAAGAAACTCCTTTTTACTTTCTGGTCTTGACGATCCCTTTTCTTATAGCTGTCGGTAGTATCGTAGGGGCTGTGATCGCAGGGAGAGTCTTTGGAATGCCTCTAAACGAAGCAGCAGCTGTGGGTGCGGGGTTTGGATGGTACAGCCTATCAGGAATACTTCTTACGGAACTATACAGTGTAGACTTGGGATTACTTGCATTCCTCTCGAATCTGATGCGGGAACTCATTGCCATGGTTATCTGTCCTTTCGTGGTAAAGTATATGGGTAAAGTGGTGAGTATCGCTCCTGGTGGGGCCACAACCATGGACGTCACTTTACCAATCATAAAAGAGAGTGCTGGGGAAGAAGTGGTCATACCTGCGTTCATTAGTGGGGCTGTGCTAACTGCTTTGGTTCCATTACTTATACCCGTATTGATAGAATTGTAAAAGGGGTAGTCTTTTATCGGGTAAAGTACCCTTATGCTTCAGGTGGGATCAGAAAGATACGATGACCCTAAAAGAGAAGCTTTGGATACCGATCTCTTCGATCGGGTAATACAGTGACGACGTTCCCTTTTTCTACGCTCCGTAACGCCGCAATAATATTTGCACCAGCAGAAACACCAACGGGTAATCCTTTCTCTTTCGATAAGCTCTTCGCCATGTCTACGGCGGCATCACTTTTAACTTGAACAATTGCATCGATGAGATCCCAGTTTCGCTTAGTGATTTCGGCAACAAAACCCTCAGCGATCCCCTCGATCTTGTGATGAGCAAACTTACCTTCAGAGAGAACTGGACTCTCAGCTGGTTCAACAGCAATAAGAGTCATATGAGAGAATTTTCTCTTTAAAACTCGCCCTACCCCTATTAGTGTTCCACCAGTTCCAACTCCAGCGACAAAGACGTCAACTTGCTTCATCTCTGTACTAATTTCTTCTCCTAGTATTTCCTGCGCTTTGGGGTTATCAGGATTACTGAACTGCTTTGGACACCAGTGATGGGGTTTCTCACCCAACTCAATAGCAGTTTTCCTGGCGAGACCAAAGTCACCTGGGGGGGCCTCTCGGACCTGCCCGTTAAATGCTCTAATAAATCGTTTTTTCATCCCTCCTACGTCTTCTGGCATGACAGCTATGAAATTATATCCTTTAACCGCAGAGACCATCGCGAGACTGGTCCCAGTATTTCCAGCAGTTGCTTCTACTATTGTATCTCCAGGAGTGAGTTTTTCTTCTTTTTCAGCCCATTCAATCATGTACTTAGCAATTCTATCTTTAATAGAACCAGAAGGATTCATAAATTCCGCTTTTGCATAAATCGTGCGACGATTTAAAGTGATTGGTAAAAGGGGGGTCTTACCGATAGTCGCTAAAATTGTGTCTTTCATCTGAACCTCCTCTCCGAAGTATAAAACGCAGTATGATTCTACGCTTAAAAAAGGTTCCATAGTCAGAGGCTAAACGAAGAAGAAAAAGAATTAAATAGAAATTATCTTTCTTCAATTCAGGGAAAAAGAGGGAAACCCATGAAAACAGAGTTGAAGGTTGTAATTGGTGTATTACTACTTATTGCTATAGTCCCTCTCACATATCTCACGGTCGCGTACCTGACCTATGATTCCTTCACTGAAACACAAGTTTTGTACTATACGCCACACGAACCGTCAGGGGTAGAACATCTAAGCCTTGGGATGGATATCGGACATTTTCGTATCAGGTATAATGAGACCCCAACTTCCTACTACGCGCAAGTGAACGTTGACGTTCAAGTTTCAGGACCCTTTGTAGCTTGGCACTCTTACGAGGACTATTTTCAACCAATTATCTGGGAAAATGAGAGTGTTTCGTCATCTAAATTCGTCTTAAAATCAAAAGATCGTGCTTGGCACCCGACTACCTGGCTAGTGAAACGTAACGTAAGTGTAACTGTGATTCTTAGAACCGATATAGTTTACGAGATAAATGCCACTACGACAGCTGGTTCAGTCGATCTGTCCATTCCTAAGGGCGTGAGCACGGATGATATTGCCTTAACTACTACAACTGGAGAGGTGAGTTTGAATGCTGCCGAGAATGCCTCCTTTCACGGAGATGTAACTCTTACTACTTCCGTTGGTTCAGCAGAACTGTATGCTGAGAAAGCTACTTTCACTCAAGATATTTGGGGAACTGCCACTACTGGTGAGGTGACGTTGCATTTCAGCCGTTGTGTATTTGGGGGGAACGTAATTGGAGACGTTACCACAGGCGATCTCGATGTGTTCACATACAATGCAAAATACACACGGGAGAATACGCTGAATTTATCTGCAACTACTGGTGACATTGACTTGGAGATCTTCCAGTATGTTGACATGAATGCTGATGTTACTGGGAATGTGGTGGTTACTACTGGCAGTATTGAACTTTTGTACAGGGACAATAGTCCATTAATTGGCTCTAAGTTTGTCGGAGAGACAAATGTTGGACAGCTTGATTACATAAATTCTGGAGGATTCACGAAAGAAGGTAGTGTTTTTTCCTCTGATGATTACGAAACCGCCACACATACCTATGAGTTTGCATTGATATCTACTGTAGGAAGTATCGAAGTTGACGGTGCTTCTAACATTTGAGATGAGTATATGGGAGGAAAAAAACTGCTAGTTTCGTTTTTATTCTCTCGAAGCAGGCGTTCTTTTCCGAAAGGGAAAGATGTAGCGCATTAAAGATACTGGGCAAGCCTGTTATGTCTGTCTTCAAGGGGGAACAACATGAAGAGGAATGATAAGATCACAGATTACTTTCCAGACTCGCTTCCGAAATCGTCTCCTGTTAAAACGCTGACAGAGGTTGTCTTTCCCGTAAAGAGCGTATTGAATCTTCGAGAAATTTTTGTCTTAGTTCATAGAGAACTGGGATATGAGATTTTACACTCACAACGAGATTCTCCTCAGTATGTACTCAAAGACTCCAGAGGAAACCTTCTTACTGCAGAGGTTGTGATTCAACCTTGGAATGTCATCGAAGAAGTCCGACCCTCTATAAAGTGCGATCTCCTCCTATGCTGGGGCGACGAGCTTGGTGTGAGTGAAAACCTGAAGGAACGGGGAGTGAAGGTTCTTGAATTGAGAAACTTCGTTGCAGCACCAATGAAGGAGAACCTCCTCGTAGATCTACCTAAGGCACGTATCCACGCTTATAAAGAGTTTATGATTGAAGCATCACTCTTTAGAAGGATATATCTGGAGGGAATTAGAGGTAAGAACGTTTTTTGTATGGATCGTGGGGAGTTACATAGAGAAATACAAACACGCTCACTTTTGGATGTCTCTCATGATGAAATAGTAAGGTACCTTAGGTTTTTGAAGTCTGTGTTCGGTTACCCCTTTCATGAGTTCAAAGACGGTGTGTGGGAGTTTAATTGCAAGAAAACTGATGCGTTAACACGAGAAACCTATTTTGCGAAAATGGTTCGTGCACAAGCCTTTGAGAACCTAAAACAGGAAAATTTCATAATCGCATCTTCTACTAGCTATCCTCCCCTTCCTTGGGACGAAAGAACACGAGACCTATTGATGGAAGATGATCAGGGAGACCATAACTGTATCCCCCAAGATAGGAGATCCTCTAAAAGAGAGGAACTCTCCACGCATTCAACATGGCAGAGGAATTCTGAGTCATCTTCCTCCCAAAAGAAGTTTAAAGTGTCTTTCCCTATTTTGGAAGAACTGAACGTTAGGGAGGTTTTTTGTCTTTATTCCAAGCAATTGGGTTACACTATTAAACATTCATCAGATTCTTTTCCCGATTACATCTTAGAAGATGAACAAGGGCAAACCATAAAAGCAGAAGTAGAATTATTTGCACGAAATTTCCGAGATCATGGGCATCCTCCTGAGTACTGTGATCTGATAATATGTTGGATGAATGATTCGTATGGAAAGAAATTACAAGGAGAGGGTGTGGATGTGCTTGTACTTGGAGACATCGTTGATGCATCTTTGTTAACTTATAGAGGACGATTAGATCCTTCAATACAACGACGAATGCGAATAAGAGATCGGAAGGAACTGGGAAAGTTCGTGTTAAAGATCCTGGTGAAGGAGATGGCTCAGAAAACTGGCACTCCTCGAATACGGTTAACTGAGTTACGGGATAAACTTGCAGAGGAGGCTGGAGAAGAGGTGAGGTGCACTACTTTACTCAACTACTTTAAACACGATTCTGGTCTTGAATATCAGAAGGTTAACTTACCGACGGGGGTGTGTTTGTTTTTCTCTCCCAAGGAATTTCAACAGGTGAAGAGCAAAGTGAGTTGAGACCTTACGACTGTTTTCGTCACTTTTCAATGGGGAGCTTCCTTGAGTGGGGTGCTTTTCTCAGCTGGCCTGTCACTATATATTTCAGGTTTGAATTATTTTTACATGCAAAGTTGAAACATACCTGTCTCGCAGTTCTCCGCCTACCTTACGTAAGGAAAGTACATTGCTTTAAAATTACTAGATGAATGGGTGTGATAGCGTGAAAAAAGAGTTAATACCTGCCTACATAAGTGGTACTTTGGTAAACATCCCCCTATTTATGGTCATCGTCTTCCTTCCGCCCTATATGAGAAAATTGGGGGCATCTAACTTTCAGATTGGGGTTCTTTCTACCATTTACTTCCTTGTATCAATGCCTGCAAGCCTCTTCTGGGGGTCACTGAGTGATCTCTTAGAAAACCGTAAACTATTACCATTAGGAAGCATTATTTCCTTTTCTATTATTCTTTTAGTCCTTTCTTGGAGTTCTACTCCCGCTCAAGTCATCATTTTACGAGCGTTCATTGGTCTTACCTTACCTGCCTTTACAGCCCCCCTCCTTGCTTTGATCTCTGAACATTCCACGACTGAGCGAAGAGGCGGAGATATAAGTTGGTATAATGCATTTCTCTCCTTGGGACGGATGATCGGGTTGTTGGTCACCGGCTACCTTGCACTTTTCTTTTCTTTTTCTTCCCTTTTTCGGGGTTTCGTGATAGTTTTACTGGGGACCCTGCTACCCATTCTTTTTTTACCTAGAAGCCTCTTTAGCGTTCACATTCCTCAGCTAGATACGATCATCGACGAAATGAAATCCCGCGTTTTTCCAGAGAAAGAGGGCAGATCGGTCCTTTGGGAAAACGGTTTGATTTTTCTCTATCTTAGCATCACTTTACGGGTGATCTGTATAGTTGGGTTCGCCTCATTTCTCCCACTTTACCTTACCGAAGAGTTGGGGTATAATCTCCAGTTTTTGGGAAACTTTAGCGCGATAGGGAGTGGAATCATGGTATTCAGCATGTTGGTCGCGGGGTATTCTGCTGATGTATTGGGAAGAAAATGTATCGTGCTGACGGGCCTCTTGCTCTCCTTTCTAACACCTATCTTTTACATTTTAGGGGAAAACTTCTTGCTCTTTCTCTGGCTAGGGCGCATCTTCCATAGCTTTGGATACAGTTTTCTCATGAGTGGAAGTTCTGCATTTGTTGGGGACATCGCAAGGAAAAAAGAGCAAGGTGCGCTTATGGGGTGGATCCGTCTGTCGTTCAGCTTCGGTGGGGTGATAGGTCCTATGATTATGGGAACGATTCTTGGGCCCGTGGGTTACACCAAGACTGCTTTTATTATGTCTTTCTTTGCCTTGTGCGGGTTGATTCTTACTTTTTTCAAAGTAGAAGAAACTATTGAGGTGAAAGACCGGGGTAGGTTTAGTTTTATGAAAGTTTTTTCCGAAACGGAGTAGTTTACGGTTTCTCTTTTCTATTCTACGACATTTGAGGAAACCTATTGAGTTAAGAGAAGACGTTTCATGAAAGGAGAAGCCCATTTAGCTCTGGTTGTCTTTCGTGTGTCTTTGGAGGTACTGTTCTCTGTACCCTTCACTTTCTAATCGATCTTTCTCCTGTTGTATTCTGTTTGACGATTCTTCTTGATATACGTTCCCTGAGATGATCCATAGGACTACTGCACCGACGAAGGGACTCAAAAACAGGGCACCTAGGGAAATCATCTTGAGTTCATCCATATTTTTCAACCCACCCGAATGCTCTTTCACTTGAATGGTGGTGGTTTGCCGTCGCTCACCTAGTGACTCAATATGTATCTGTTTTGCAAGGTGGGTGTCCCTGTCTAACACCCACGTTTCGATACGAGTCGTGCTCCCATTGGCTATCCTTGCGAACTTGAATGTCCGGGTATCCCAAGCTTTGTTGTCTTTTAAGATCTTCCATTCCACCTCACCTCCCTTGCTGGTTTTGAAATATTCCTTCGCTTTGGGAATGTGAATAGTGTACGGAAAAATGTAATACTCTTCCGTAGGATACACAGAATATCCCATAAGTTGAGTTACGTGAACGGGAAGTAAGGCAGATGCAACATTTTGACTAACAATCGAAACAGAGATTACCTCAGAAGAATTGGATTGTACTATCCAAAATATGACGTTTTTCAGAGTTCTTTTCTCAGAGGAAAAGATGTCAACCTTAAAGTAAAATCCTGCGTGTAACTGCCCCCTCGTCCATATTTCTATAGCGTTACTCTTGTGAGCGAGTGGTCCCACGTGGACATAAGAGACCATTCCGAGAGAGAGAGCCACGCTAGCATAAAGCAGAATGATTAGAATACCATAGATCTTTTTAGGTGGTTGCATTTTAAGTCAAGTTTTGACCAAACCTACTTACAAAAAGAAACCTAGTTCCTTTTAAATGCCTTGCTTTTTTCATTCAATTGGGGATCTTATCGAAATACTTCACGGGGGATTCTACTGTGATTAGGATGAGCACGACATCAAAAATATCAGAGTAGTGGAAGATCTGTCACTGAACCAAAAACTAAATGGAATACGGGAGGGTAACACTCTTTAGAAGGAGGCAGATAACGTGGTTAAAACAGAGGGAACGACCGAAAAAAGAGATTGGGCGGATAAGTGGTTTCTGAATGAATTGCTCCCCACATGGGAGAAACAACTCGTAGCTGAAGGCTTGGAGATCCCAATAGAGGTCGCCGAAGACTTAGCAAGAAGAGGAGCGCTTCCTATTAGTAAGGTTGCAGCTTTCTGTAGTGAAGGACGTGAGCGAGAGAAGGTGGCTGAACGGTTTGATTTCGCTAGGAAAAGTGTACTAGAGATAGGGTGTGGACGGGGGTATTATACTCAATTCCTTGCCAAGGAGGCCATCAAGATAGCGGCATTGGATAAAATGCTTGCTGGCAGAAGAAAACACATGTGGGATGATTTTAGGAAGATACTGGAGGGACAGGGATTGTGGCCCAAAATCGTTCCTATTCAAGCAGATGCTCGAGCAATTCCTCTTCCTGATGATTCCTTTGATGTGGGAACGTGTGCTGGTGGGTTTTTTAGAGATCTCTATCCGGGAGGTTGTCAACAAGAGGTTCTTTCTGAATTGAAAAGAGTATGTACTGAGCTCATGCTTGCTATTTATGTAAATTATCAGTTAAACGAGGCACAAAAAACCTATATTCAACAGTTAGAACTTCGGAAGGAAGCCTTAAAACGAGGGGGAGCTTCTGATGAAAACAAAATGCAATTACCTTTCAAGCCAGGGAAGGTAAAAGGGTGGTTAGAAGGCATTGGCATAAAGGCTATCGACTTCCTTACCATCGACCTCAAAGCTTCGTGGGCAATGGATGTCCAACTTTGGATTCAGCGAATCGATGACAAAAATGTTAAAACGAACTTACTGAAGCGCTTAACGCAACTAAATAGACGAATTGATCAGCACGGTTGTAAACGGCCATCGATTATGCTCATATGGGCATGAGACTTAAAACCAAAATGTAAAGGACTGTTTGTACTGAAATTTTGGACAATAAACTAAAGAGTACCTTACGTGGGATATAGGGACCAACATCTGTTAAAGTGGTTTTTTAGTCGTGTTTTGGATATTGAATATGTGTGGTTGAAGTTCCATTGTACCTCTCCAACTTGCCAACGTCTCGTTTCTGTCTCTCCCACACGTATCCTACTAGTCCTCCCATACTGGAACTAAGGTTCTGTAAATCCAGCTATGAAATCACCTAAACAGTAGCAAATCAATTTAGAGATAGCATTATCCCGCTGGAAAGTAATACCTTGGGTGTGTCCGTGGTGTCCAACGATAGTGTCAAACTTTTTTATCCACATTTTCGCTTTGTTGATTACTTTCGGCCGAGGAAAGAGTCAGGATGGTCCCTAAAATTCCAGGTGAGCGTCATGCAACTTGTTTCTCTTGATCTGATAAAGTAGTTGGTTTGAAAATTACCAAGATAATGATAACAAATACCATGACTAGCGTGCTGATAATGCTTGCTATCGAAGCTGTTGCTTGCCCAGAGGTAGCTGTAAAGAGGTTGAATGTACCATGCCATAGAATGACCATCAATATACTACCTTCACAGCTGTTGTAGAGCCAAGTCAGAAATATAGAGCCAAACAACAGACCAACAGCCCACATGATGCTTCCAAACAGTCCGAATGATTGGAAATTGGGGTTATAGAAGAAGAATGGAACATGCCAAAAGCACCATATCGCACCAACAATGAGAGCTGAGTTGAGTGCATTGTATTTGCTCTGAATACGTGGTAACAAGAATCCTCGCCAGCCAGTTTCTTCTCCAAGGCCATAGGTTAGTATCCAGACCAACCATGCTCCAATGACGGTCAGGTACAGGTCTTCTGATCCGTATGGAATCATTCCAAATAGATCGAGATTGGGAAAGGCTCCACTCATGAACATGACGGAGATACCAGCCACGATGAAGAAGATCCAAGGGGAGAGAAGAGCTATTAGAATCAGTGTAGGTTGTACCTTCCATTTACCAAGTCTTCCAACCAACTCTTTGACTCCTTCGCCCTGTTTCTCAAGATAGGTCACAAGAAATGCTGCTAGTAGCGGACCATACGGCGCAAAATAATGAAGAATATAGGGCATCTCTACGCTAATTATCTCAAAGGCTGAGAGAACCAAAGGGAGTACAATTATCCAAGTTATCACGTAGGCCAAAACAGAATACGTCAATATCGAGTTTCTCTTCACGAAATCAGACACAGATTCTTTATTCATGTAGCTAACCTATACCAATTATTTATTGAAATAACCAATAACCAAATCTTCAAGCATCTGTGGATTTTTCACCTTCATTTCTAGGGGCATCCCGTTAATCCTTTAGGAAGTTTGAAAGACGTACGAGTCCCTCCCTTAACTCAGGAGTTGGCAAACCAAAACCTAACCTAAAGTATTGATCAAAGCCAAAAACTTCTCCAGGAGCGAGAACTACCTTTTCCTCGTTAAAGAAATGTCTACAGAACGCTTTTGACCCACCAAACCCCTTGGGAATAGTGATGAAACCGATCACTCCAGTTGGGGAGTTCCAAGCAAGGTCATGGTTATTAATGAACTGGTGTACAATCTTTCGGTTCTTCTTCGCAAGATCACGGTTCTCCTTGAGAATTTCTCCTTCCATTTCACCGAGAACCTGTTTTGCAATGTGCTGTCCTAGGATAGAGGGAGAAATAGTCGTGTAATCTTTCCACCTCCACGCTCCGTTGATTACGTCTCGAGGACCGGCGATCCAACCAAATCGAGTGCCCGCTAACCCGTAAGCCTTTGTCAGACTTGTGGTGCTTATTCCATGAGGCCCCATACTGGCCACTGGATCAAGCGGGTCATCGGCGATTAATCGATAAACTTCATCACAAAGCAAGTAAGCATCGTTATCTTCGGCTAGATCATATAACGCGTCGACCTTCTCTGCGGAATGGTACTTTCCAGTCGGGTTATTGGGATTATTCAGTACGATGAGGGTGGTGTCTTCCCGTATTGCATCAGAGACCTCTTCTATGTTTAATTTCCACGAAGGGGGTTGAAGCCAGACCCGTGTGACGTTACCGATAGCTTCGGGAACGGTATGCAGTGCTTGATAGGTAGGAGTGACGACAACAGCGTGGTTTCTTTTTGAAAGAAGCGAGAGAAATACAAGAAAGTTTGCCTCTTGGGTGCCACACGTGAAGAGGACCTCTTCAGCACCTCGGTTGTACCGTTGTCCAATTTGTTTTCTAAGATGCGGGTCACCGTTAGTGGGGATGATGTATCCAAGTTTCCCAGGATTGAGGTCAAATTGTTTAGCATTTAAACTCCTAATACCACTTTCAGCAAGCATGATCTCAGCCTTATGCTCGTATTTAGCGAACCATCTCTCTAACTTAAAAGCATCAATTTTCATAGTTCCTCCCGTCTTCCCCTTGGAAATTCCTCTTATAAAAGGTGCATTAACAGATACGTCTTCGCTAGCTCTTCCGTTAGTTACATCCAGTGATCTTTCTATCGGAATACCTACAAGCTCATATCGCGCATATGCTGGTGAGTGTTAGCTCAGATACTAGGTACCCTAGTTTGAACAGAGGTGTGAAGCTATTCTGGAAAAAGATGGACATTCAATTGATTTGTGATTACCATAATGGTCGAGGAAAGAAAAGGAAGGTAGATTTTTAAAGAGAGTCTTTTACTCAATATTAGAGTTACCTTCTTGGCGGTAAGGGTGGAACGAAAAACGAAGATCGTTTGCACGATTGGACCAAAGAGTAGAAGCCAGACTCTTCTTAAGCGTATGATTGATGCTGGTATGGATGCTGCCCGCCTTAATTTCTCTTTTGGAACCTATGATTGGCATAGAAAAGCAATTAACATGATTCGAGACTTGAGTAATGAGTATGTGGGGATCATCCAAGATTTACAAGGTCCTCGGATACGTATTGGCGAGATGAATCCATTACAAGTAACACCCGGAGAAATCGTCCACATCTCGCAAGACGCGATTCCACTATCCCATCCAGAGCTGTTGAAAGACACCGAAGTGGGTGACCGTATGCTTATCAAGGATGGCGCAATCGCTCTTAAAATTATCGAAGTAACGAGTGGGCGTCTTGCATGTAGGGTTCAGAATGGGGGGTGTATCACACCTAATAGTAACGTTTCTTTTCCTGATTCAAAATTAAGCGTTAAAAGCCTCACCGAAAAGGATATTCGAGACTTACAGTGGGGCCTTGACCATGATGTGGATTACATTGCCTTGTCCTTCGTGAAGAATGCCGCAGATCTCCACGAAGCTCGTGAATATCTCAATGAACACTCAACTAGATCACACCTCATAGCAAAAATTGAAACACGATCAGCTATCGCCAATTTAGATGAGATCGCACAAACCGCAGATGCCATTATGGTGGCGAGAGGAGATCTAGGGGTACAATTTCCGATAGTCAAAGTTCCACGACTCCAGAGACAGATCATCAAAAAAGCTAATGACTTCGGAAAACCAGTGATTGTAGCTACCCAAATGCTTTCTTCTATGGTTGAAAATCCGAATCCTACTCGTGCAGAAGTACAGGATATTTCTAGTGCAGTTTTGGCTGGTGCTGATGCGGTTATGCTCAGTGAGGAGACTGCAATTGGAAACTACCCAGTGCGAGCGATACAAGTTATGGCTGAGACTGCAAGCGAATCAGAACGGGATTTCCCTCATGAACAGTGGATGAGCGAAGAGCGGATTCACCAAGATAGTGTGTATGAAGCAATAGCCTATTCCGCGTGTAGGATCATCTCGTCTCTTCCTGAGACCTCTGCCATCATTTCTGAAACGTCCTCTGGTGTGACTGCTAAAAGAGTCTCTAAATTCCGGCCGAGAGAAGAAATTCTCGCTTTAACTCCACACTTCAAGACTGCTCGACTCCTCTCGATCGTGTGGGGAGTGTTTCCGACGATTATGGAAAAAACCGAGTCTATCAATGAAATGATTCAAAGAACTGACGAAGTATTGAAAAGAGAACACAGGGTCGAGGACGGAGACCTTACGGTCCTTACTGCAGGATTTCCGTTTGGTATAGGGAAGAAAACTAACTTCATTAAAGTGCATAGAATTAGTGAACGTAAAACTTCGATGTGATCCTCGTTTCTGGGAGGTTAACTCAACCAAGCCTCACGGGTGGATGAGATCCTTAAGTATGGAGTGGATTTGAAGTTTATCACGAATAAGACATTCTGGAGTGGTCACTTACGTGCTGGTATTAATGATATGCCGAAAAAGATTATGAATTAATTAAAAGCAAGTTGAGGTTGAAGATATAGGTTTCCCAAGAAAAGAAAAAATGTTCTTGAGGAAGTGACTGAGAACTCATTTTAAAGGCCATAAGCAGGCAAAATTTTAAGGAATGAAGGGTACATAAAGTTGAAAGCACGGATTCCAAGATTTTTTCATTACTTAGTACATAGGAGGAACTTTTTTATTCTAGCTACACAGAAGAGAGTTAAAAGGCGTATCCCTGCGAAAATAAAACATTTATGGTGGATTTTTGTTTTCACGTTTATTCTTAATTTCTTCCTCGTATATGCATTCGGTCGTTTAGGCATGTTGGAGGAACTTACCATTGCGGGAGCTGTTGGCGTAGCGATAGCTGCAGTTGCTATTGTATTGTACTTCAAGAAGTGGAAAACAGAATAGGTTTCTCTGGATTCTTTCTTATTTTTATTTTACGTACCGAGACGTCTCCCTCCTTACTTCGTTAGGCGGGGGTCTTCTTTCTAAGAGCTTCGTGCAGGTCTTCGATTCGTTCTTTGTAACGTTGTGCTTTCGTGAACTCCAACTCTTCTGCAGCTTTCCACATTTCTTCTTTCAACCCCTCAATTTCTGCCCGAAGTTCACTCGGGCTCACGTGATCGACATCGACCTCATCGCTAACCTCTTCTGGATAAATGAGCATGGGTTTAATCTCTTTTTCAATGGTCTTCGGTTGAATGTCGTGCTTTCGATTATACTCCACTTGTATTTCCCTCCGCCTGTCCATTTCTTCTATGGCTTTTTTCATGGCTGTCGTTTGCTTATCAGCGTATAAGATGATTTTTCCCGCGGTGTTCCGAGCGGCACGGCCTCCAATCTGAATGAGACTCTTCCTCGATCGGAGGAAGCCTTCCTTATCCGCATCGAGGATCGCAACTAAGGAGACCTCGGGAAGATCCAGCCCCTCTCTCAGCAAGTTGATGCCCACGATCGCATCGTAGGTGCCTTTCCGAAGCTTCTCAAGGAAGTGGGTTCGTTCAATCGTATCGTGGTCGCCGTGGAGATAGTGTGACTTAATACCCATTTCTCGCAAGTATTCCGAGAGGTCCTCTGCCATTCTTTTCGTGAGGGTCGTAACGAGGGTCCGCTCTTCTCGTGCGGTTCGTTTCCGAATTTCATTGATCAAGTCATCCACTTGGTGCTTCGTAGGACGTACCTCCACAATTGGGTCAACGAGACCAGTAGGTCGCACGATCTGCTCCACAATTTGATCACTAATTGTTCGCTCGTACTCTGCAGGAGTGGCCGACATAAAGATGATCTGCTTCACCTTCCCTTTGAATTCTTCGAAGCGAAGCGGTCTATTATCGAGTGCTGATGGCAAGCGAAAACCATGCTCTACCAAGGTTTCCTTCCTCGATCGGTCACCTCGATACATCCCTTTAATCTGAGGGACGGTGCGATGGCTTTCGTCGATTACGGTAAGGAAGTCATCGGGGAAGAAGTCAAGAAGCGTATGGGGAGGTTCTCCGGGCGCTCTCCCATCAAAATATCGGGAGTAATTTTCAATTCCCTTGCAGTGGCCGAATTCCTCGATCATTTCAAGGTCGTATTTGGTTCGCTGTTCAATACGGTGCGCCTCTAGCATCTTCTCTTGCTCTTTGAAGTACGATATTTGTTCTTGGAGATCTTTTCTAATCTCCTGTAAGGCAGTCTTCACTTTATCTTCTGCCACCATGTACGGTTCCGCAGGAAAGATGAGGGTCTCTTCCCGCTCTTCCACGCGGTTACCAGTCAACGGATCGACCTCGGTGATCCGGTCGATTGTATCTCCGAAGAACTCAATCCTGGTGACGTGGTCTTGAGCCCCGCAGATCTCCACCAGATCCCCTCTGACTCGGAACGTGCCGAGGGAAAGCGCCATGTCGTTGCGATCATAATGGAGATCTACTAACTTCTTTAGGAGGTGATCCTGTTTTATTTCTTGAGTTCGCTTCACTTTAAACGTGGCTTTTTCATACTCCCTTGGAGATCCAAGGCCATAGATACAGGAGACGCTTGCCACAATGATTGCATCCCTTCGGGTCATTAACGCATTTATCGCTCGCTGCCGTAACCGATCGATTTTTTCGTTGATGCTTGCATCCTTCTCAATGTACAGGTCTCTTGCAGGCACGTAACTTTCAGGCTGGTAGTAATCATAATAGGAAACGAAATATTCCACGGCGTTTTCAGGGAAAAGAGACTTGAATTCACTATAGAGCTGAGCTGCTAGCGTTTTGTTATGTGAAATCACTAAGGTGGGCCTATTAACGTTGTTTATCACGTTTGCAATGGTAAATGTCTTTCCACTCCCCGTTACCCCTAAGAGCGTTTGGTACTCCCAATTTTGCTCTAGCCCTCGGGTAAGTTTCTCAATCGCTTTCGGTTGGTGGCCCTTCGGAGTAAAAGGAAATTCAGGTCTAAAATCCATATTATCCACCCTCTCCTCACGGGGAGCAGTATTTTGGATTAAAAGGTAGTACGCGTGAAGGCGCGTAGCTTACGTACTTACATTGACTTATTTTTTTGAGGATTAGAGCCTTTTTATGTTTTTATGGAGGTGACCTCTTTGAAAATTTTCATAAAGTAGATGCGCGTTCGTCCCGTATAATTAGCGTTTCTCCCCCATCTCGGCCACAATCGGAGAGAGAAACTCTTTCAAATCCTTTACTCGTATTTTCAATTGCGAGGTTGGATCTCCTCCCCCCGCGTATACCCATTCTTTATCCAGGACATGCGTATCAAGGACGTAGGTAAGGGCATCCGCATGGTCATGCCCAACTGGTGGCACTCCTCCTACGGAATAACCGGTAGTTTCTTTCACTGTCCGTGGATCTGATAGTTTAATCCACTCCGCACATGTGGCATCTCGTAGCTTCGGTTCTGATACCCGTCTGTTGCCTTGTACGATCGCGAGGATGATCCCCTGGTTTGATTCAAAAACCACGGATTTTACGATGTCCTCCTTTTTGATCCCTAACGTTTTTGAGGAGGCATCTACAGAACTCGTATCCTGATGCGTTGGGAGAATCTTTGCTTGGACGTTCTTTTCCTTCAACCAGCGTTTGAGTTTCTTGCTTCCTTTCACAAGGATCCCTCAGACACGTTTTTTCCCCTTCCTAAAATCGATGAATTGTTTGGAAAGCTGGATTAACAAGCAGGGAGTATAAGACAAGTGGGAGATTCACTATCCTTTCACCGCATGTAGAATACCCATTGCCAAAAAGCCAAATCCTACTCCGAGTAGCCACCCAATCCACTGTTCAGCTTCCAGGAATAAGTTTCCCAAGGCACCACCTATGAGGATACATCCAATGAACAGTAAACCCGCAGCTCGATCTACGTTGTCGCTATCTCCGGCTCGTTCTTTCTCTTGCTTGGGTAAGTTTTCTTCTTCCATGTGTTTCCCTCTCTTTCAGTTTCAAGAACGTACTTTAAATATACTTATAAGGCCCATAATTTGATCATTCAGGGAAATACTTAATGTTCTTCATTTCCTTCTTCTCAGGAAGATAAAGGATGCTAAGGTAGGTTCGGAGTTAAAAAAGAAAAGCTAAAGAAGGTATACCAGTTTACTTGGAATAAGAAGATAAGGGTGGGGTCAAGAGATTCAGTGAAGGATTTCACAGTAGCAGCTTCCCATAACCACTCTAGCCTGTGGATTGTATTGGCGCTGGTGCTAACGTAGCGATGATTTTGCTGTGGTCGTAATTCTTAATCTACTGTTGTCTATTTGCTTTAACTTTTCTCTCTAACCCTTTTATGCAAGATGTATGCTACTATAAAAAAGCCCCCAGCGGGGATGAGAGCAGGTAAGTCTTGTTTTGGAGCCGGCCCGGGGAGGCTTATTGGAGATGGTACCCTAATGCTTGCCAAGAACAAGGCAAGGAATATGATGACTCCACCAGCAAGGATAGTGAAATAAAAAGCAACCCTGTATTTCCGTTCAAACCACAAGATGCTGAGGGTAAGAAGCGAAATCCCAATGGCGAAATCAGTAAGCGGAAGAAAACCCATAAGGAGAGGAGAGCTTGGGATGAATAGTACTGCTATAAAGGTCGCTAAGAGGAGGAGCCCGAGACGTTTCCACTCCACTTCATTTATATTTCGCATCATGCTTTTGGAGGAGGTTTCCCTTTTAGTTAACATTCTTTCAATACCGAAGAGGGCAAGGGAAAGAACCACGAACACAATGAAGAGTTCAGAGCGGAGTATCGGGAGAAGAGGGAAGAAAGGTTGGAAGGTGTCCCCCCATCCCCTGGTGAAGAATAACCCTAGGAGTGGTAGCATAGCACTAGTCGTTCTGAGTATTTTAGATTGAAGGCTCATATTCTCTCTTGTGTAAAAGAAGAAAGCCGAGCCAACGATTGCAACCGAAAAAATAAGAAATGAAATTAAGGACAGAGTACATCCTCCTAGTAGAACCATTCATTACTTTCGCGATCGAAGTCACGGGTTCCCGCATATGTCCAACTACTTGGAAGTTGCGCCGCGTAAGATTGAGCCGGGCCTATCTGGATGTCTGGCTTAATAAGAGTTTCTATACGTCCGTTCTCCAACCATTTCGTCTTATAAGTAGAGACAAAGAGCCAAATATCTAAGAAGTACACCAGTTTACCTCCACTATGATCTTGGGCTTCTTTAAACTCTCCAAGATTTATTGATTTAAAAGCAACTTTCACGGCAAGCGCAGCAACTATCGTAGCCCCAGCTACTCCAGTGAACGGGGTAAGAAGAGTTGCTACAGCCAAAGCTGTACCCCACCATTTGCAGGCTTCATCCATAGCATAGATGAAGTCATTAGCAAGTCCCTCCTCAAACTTGTACCAGATTTGCCAACGATATGGGATATTACCCATCCATGAAAAACTTTTCCTTTTATATATACACGCTGAGAATCACCACTACCTCCGCCACCGTCGATCATGAGAAGTTGAGAGGTTACCTCGCCAGTTATTAGTTGCAGAAGAGTAGTAAGCGTTTATCTAAGGTAGGCAGTGTCTCCCGTTATCGCGTATACTGCTAGAAAGCCACTTACTCTTGCATCTGTTGGCCCGCTTCCAAGAGGGATAGCATTGGACTCGTATTTCGCGATCTGATTAGCAAAACACGAGGCAACTAAGTCTCTTCCAGGCGTCTGTGAAAGCTTCCCTGCAAACGTCTTCCACCGACGCTGTTTACCCTGCACCGAGATCCCCTGCTTCGAACCGTGTCCGACCCATATGGTCGGCCCGTATGTTCTCCATGAGAGGAGATAGTAGCGTGGGCTTCCGTAGGTGACCATCAAACTGTTCGTCCTTGCACGTATAATGCTACTAGTTAGTTCCACTTCCTGTGACCTATCGAGTTTCACGGTTAAGGGGGATGGTATCGATGTAAGTAACGCTGGTGTAACAGCCATTGAGAGTGATAGAACCAAGATAAAAGCGTAGGTTGTTTTCGTTATACCTTGTTTTTCTAGTTTTTTGGGTGAAATTTTTTTCACCTCGAAGGATAATAGGAAAATTTTATTTTTATAATGTATATATTTAACTTTTACGGTAAGAGTTGTTACTTATGAATTTCCTATTCCCCTCAGGTACTCTCCCGTGAGGCTCTCGCTCTTCTTAATTTTAACATTTTTTCGGGTATTTCTCCTTCAATCTCTGGATTCAACAAACGATTTAACACGACAGTTCAATCCAGTTTCTTTTCGTTAGAGGAAAGAAGAAGGGTTAAGTATGAACGCCGTTCTCAGTATCCTTTCCCTTGTATCTTGAGGGTTCTTTTAGTAAAAATTAAGAACTCATCAGAAAATTGGCGAGAACTCACTTGCACTCTGGACATTTAATTTTACCAGGTAGTTCTCCAACAGCTTGACGCAGTTTTTCTACACCACTAGTTACCAAGCTTCAGTCAATTTGTTTCGCTTTTCTCGCTTTCTCGATCTTTGGATATAATCTGTGAAATTACGGCCTCTACTACAGCGTACAACTCTTCCTTCCCCCCATCGTTGATGATGGTGAAATCTGCCATGGCAATTGGGCCGCCTTTTTCGAGGTGTTCGATTTCAGCAAAATCTCGTTTCATTGCTTCTTCTTTGGACAGTGGTCGGGTGTCTCTACTGGCTAACCGTTTGTACCGCAACCATTTTGGGGTAAACACGTGTAGGAGGTAAAGCTTTGTATCAAGGTGTTCACGAAGGTACTTGTACTCCGACCACGAATAGAGGCCATCTATGACAGTCTTTCCTTTGGAGAGAGCTTTTCTTATTTCAGGAAGCAGCAGCTTGGCGAATGCTCCCATCCCATACGTCTCCCGTAGTTGTTCGCGGACTTTCTTTTCGTTAGCCTCGGTCACGGCAAGGTTATGTTTTTGAAGTTCTTTAATGGTTAACTTCCCAAAGTGTATTACGTTCCAGCCGTTTTCCTTAAGGTACTCTACGACGATGGATTTTCCGCTACCTGGCATACCCACAATGGCGATAAATGGGGGGGTAGAATGAGACTTGTGCATGATGATGCCTCTTACTTAGAGATTGCTAAGTGTAGAGGAGTTATACCTTTTAAGTTTGGACGATCTCAAGACGGCCTCCTACCGTATTTACCGACCGTTCCTACCCCCTTCACCGGAAATTGGGGCAGAAACCCCACTTTAGTGGTGGGAGAATCTCACGAACCAAGAAGAAGGGTTCTCTTCTACCTTCCTGTATTACCCTCTGCCTGAGTATAATACTGTAGATTTTGTACAGTATATGTAAAAAGGAATTGGGAACCTCACCTGTCTCATCATAGAGGAAGATCCAGATTTAAAAAATAAGTAAGAAAAACTAGGAAAGAGTGTCGGAAACGCTCTCTTGCTAACTCCCCTAAGGTGGTATTTGGTAAAAACCCCTTACTTTAAGCACCAGCTCTCAGGTGAGAAAAATCGAAGGTAAATCACAGGAGAAGATACCAGACACCCTTTTTGTTGTTTTACATGAGAGCGGTAACATCATTTTTATGTATCCCTCCCTTGGAGAACGCAGTCACGTTGTTTCATCACTTGTGAGCGCTATTTTCACTCTAGGAGAGGAGCTATCGGGAGTCATGACCGAAGTTGTGCATACGACCTTAGGCGAACGAGAATTCTTTTTTATTAAAGAGCAGGGGATTATTTACTCACTTTTTGTCTCCAAAGAGCTCGATGGAAAGCAGGACTTTGATAATTTGCTATTGACCTTAGTGGATGTAATCAAGAGTGATTTTCCAGCAGATATTGAAGGAGGCATCGTAGAAGCAAAAGGGCACCCTAAAGACTTGGAAAAAAAAATTGAAGCAACCATAGAGCAGTTTATGATTGAAGAACCGTACGATGTCATGAGAGGGGTGGAGCAAACCTTTCCCCTTTCCGATGTAAGCCAAATCTTAGGCAAGGATAACTTTGTACAAGTTTTCAGGGGGTTATTAGCTGGAAAAAAAGTGGTTGTACTTGGCTACGATCCTTCCCTGATTTTAAAGGTTATCCACTCTATTACCCCTTTTTGGCCAGAGCACCTCAAAGTAGTTTTAGGAACTGAGCTGGACAAGATTAAAGAAGAAGAGAAAACTTTCTTCGTGACAGTCAGGTGGAGGGAAGACGAAGTCCGGGGGAAGGTTGAGAATGCTACGTATATAGACTTAGACTCGTCTTTTAAGAAAAAATTTGAAGAGGATTTGCTCTTTGAGAAGTTAGACGAGATATTAGCCCTAGAAAGTGAGGAAAGCAGAAAATCTATGCTCAAAAGCGAGATAGTCACCCTAAAAATAATCGTAAATGATGTCAAAGAACTCTTGGCTGAGGCGGAAGGTGGCCTTCGCCTAAAAACGTTACGGAAAAAACTAAGCAACAAGCATCCGAAAGAAAAGGTCAAGTACGTACTTGACGTTTTGATCAATGAGGAGAGTCCCATGGTAGAGAATATACGAACGCCCTTCTTTCATCTTTTTTAAGTCTCGTAGTAGCACTCCTCATTTTTCAACGGGTGTGTCTCCTCTTTGAACTAGTTTGGCATCTCTCGAACAATCGTTTAAATTGCATATTTCAAGTTGAATCGTGTAATTAATGGAAATCAGTTAGAGAGTGTTATGAACATGAAACCAAAGGGAGAGTTTCTCATATGCATTCTTGTAGCAGTATGCTTCTCGACAGTTTATGGTGCATATACTAACCCCACGCAGATAACTTTGGTAGCGACGCCGTTTTCTCCTCCCGAAAACGTTGCAACATGGAAGGTACGACTCTGGACTGGGTTTATTGGATATCTCATACTCACTATCGCTCTTAGCCTCCTCCTCTGGAATTCCTACAAGGCATGGCAACTGCAAAAGGAAGAGCGGAGAAGGATTCTCCAGTACTTCGGGTTATACATTTTCTTTTACATGCTGGCGACGCTTTTCATGACTATAGAAGCAGGAGTGTTTAACCTGTGGTACGGTTTGTCGTTTCCTTTGGCGATCCCCCTTAGTATACTGTTCAGCGGGTTTGCCCCATTTTTCCTTTTGAAGTTCAACTATTGGGTAGTTAACCGTGAAAAACCCGAAATAATTCGAAATCTCTCCGTTCTTCTACCATTAGCGGTACTTATTGGATTTATGATCCTCCAAGGGATTACTATTGTTTCCCGGGGGTTGCTCTTGGCAGTAAACTTGATCGCAGTGATACAAGTAATGATCTTCGTCTCCACTGCGCTGAGGGAAGAACTAAACGTCATGAAAAAAGTAAGTCTTCAAACACTGCTTGCAGGACTCATCGCTTCGTTAGGATTCTTCTTCTTCTATACATTAGATGCGTTGAATCCCGTTCCATATTCTGTCATTATGAATTTTGCCTTCCTTTCGGGGTTTTTGGCTTCGGTCTTACTCTTCTTAGGGACAGTTATGCCAGAATGGTACGTGTCTTGGATTCGCAACCATATTAGCTAAACTTCCTTTTTCAATGGTGTTTAAATGGTAGGAGGCCCCTCCTCTTGGTGATCCTCATTCCTACCATAGCGCTTCCATATCTTTTCTCTCAATTAATGCCCGCATTTCTTCATTAGATGGCCTCTCTGACATCTTAAAGCAACTTGCTGCCTCAAGCACGTTAGGTAGTAGTGGCCTGTCTCCTGCGGTTATTACGAATACTTGGGGATGTGAGAGCACCCAATGAACTGCTAAATCAATGGCAGATTGTTCTTCCAGCGGCTTATACCAAGTGTTTCTTCTACTCTCCTCATCTTCCCGCCATCGTCGTTGAGCAATTGATTTGATCGTCTGCACTGCTACTCCACGATCGTGGCACCTCTCAAGGAGAGTTTTGAACTCTTTGGCATACTTGGGGTTTTGCATCAATGGATAGTTCAGGGGAAGGAGCACCGAGTCCAAAGCAAATTCGTCTAAACTCCGTAGGTGCATTTTTGGAGCATTTAACCCATGCCCCGTAACCCCTATGAAACGCACTAAGCCACTTTCACGAGCTTCTATTGCAGCCGTTAGGGCGCCATCTTCACTAAACACGGTTTCCCATTCCTCTGGATCCGTGAGGTTGTGGAACTGAATGAGATCTACTCGTTTCACTTGCAATCGTTCGAGTGAACGTTGTATTTGGTTCTTAGCTGCTGTGTAAGTTCGTTTGTCAATCTTAGTTGCAAGAAAGAAGGCATCTCTGTGGTGTTCCATCCATTTCCCTATCCTTACTTCTGAATCTCCGTAACTTGGGGCGGTATCAATGTGGTTTACACCGTACTCTTGTAGAATACCTAAGGTCTTCCTTGTTTCTTCTACTGTTGCAGTGTTGAGTGCATATCCTCCAAAAATTGCGGCAGAGCTTGGGTGATTTGTCTCTCCAAATGGCCGTTTCGGGATCTGTTTATCCGTTTTCCTCATTCTCTATACTGCCTTCTTCAATTCTCCTTAAAAGTTCATTTCCAGTTGAATACGTCACAGATGCGGAGCGTACAAAAAGACGTTACATGAGTCAGAATTACTTGAGTTTTTCTTTGATCTTAACATAGTTCTTAGAAGTTAGAAGTGATTCTTGGTGAGAATCCATCTTCCCTTACGAATTACCCCCCTATTTTCTGTAAAAAGCTTGGAAACATGCGTGATTGATAAATCGTTCAGGAGGTTTAAATATCATCATCGTTGCCCTCAAATAAACTACAAGGCAGGGCGTCCAAGTTGAAGGTACTTCTCGTGGATGATGATCCTGAGTTCCTCCAAGAGGCAAAGATCTCTTTAGAGATGGAAGAACCACTTCTCCGTGTTGATACTGTGGATTCTGCTGAAAAAAGCTTAGAAATGATTAAGCAAAACCCATACCATGCTATCGTTTCCGACTTTGAAATGACAGGTATGAATGGGCTAGATTTATTGAAGACTTTACGAAAACAAGAGATCAACATACCGTTTATTCTTTTTACTGATGGAGGTGAGGGGGAGGACATTCTAGGAGCGTTAACTCTGGGGGCCAATCGCTTCTTGCAGAAGGGAGATCCCCCCGATATACCATATACCACCCTTACTCATGTCATCGTTCAGGAGGTGGAACACTATCAGGAAGCGAAGCGAGTTAAGAGCCTACTTTCATTGCTCAATGCAATCAGGAAGGTGAACCAACGTATCAATCGAGCATCGAGCTTAAAAGATCTTTTACAAGAAGCATCAGAACTCCTTTTGGAAATAAAAGGGTGTGTAGATGTTTCAATGGCATTTCTTGACGAGAGAGGGAAAATAGAGCCCGTTGTACATAGCGGCGCCCTAAAACAAAAAAAGTGGCGTATACGTCCAGATGGTGTGGGTAAAGCTCCTACGTGCGTGAAAGAAGTGATCGCGTCAAAATCGGTAAAGGTAATTGAAAGCACCAAAGATTACTGTGATGACTGTGAGCATGCTCGGTGTCCCTCACAGTACATGCTTGTAGAGGTGCCAATACTTCGGAGAGATGTGGTCATGGGTGTTCTTCTCCTTCACTTTGTTAGAAGTCATAAGTTGAGTTCCGTACAGCTGGATCTCCTACAACAGATAGCGAAAGACCTCGGCTTTGCCCGTACAAAGTTTAAAGCGAATAAAGCTAGAGCACTTGGCGTTGCTCAAGCCAAGCTACAAGCGGAAAAGACAATTTTAAAAAAAGAGGAACGATTCAGGAAGCTATTTGAAGGAAGCCCTGATGCTATACTGCTAATGAATAGCGAGGGGATCATCACAGAGGTTAACGAGAGAGCCTGCCAGATCTCTGGCTACGAGAGAGAAGAACTGGTGGGGTCATACTTCTTAGATCTCCTTGGGAGTACAGAAGAATCCAAAGAAAAATTGGAAAAACACTTTAAGCGGAGAAGGAAGAATAAAGAACCCGTTCCTTCCTCGTACACCATTGATTTTAAGCGAAAAGATGGTGTCAAACGTTATTTAGAAATTAAAGCCGCCCCCCTTAAAGAACATGGGATTTTTGCCGGGATAATAGGAATAGCGCGTGATATTACTCAACGAAAGAAGGCAGAAGAAAAACTTGAGGTGTTGTATACTTGGGCCCAGCTGCTTAACAAAGCTGAGACTATGGATGAAGTTTTCAAGCATACCCTTGATGCTATTGAACAAATTTTTACCTTCCAATGTGCAACGGTAGCATTAAAAAAAGGAAATCAGCTCACAGTGGAGAAGTATAGGGGACCTACCTCTCTACGACCAAAGGAGAAGCTCCCCTTGGATGGAGAGAGTAGCCTCGTAGGAGTCGCTAAAAAAGGGAGATCGCTCCTCATAAAAGATAGAACTTCAACAGAGTACCCCCTCCCCTTTCCTATCAAGTCTGAGGTTACAGTACCCATACAAATAGAGAGCAAGATTCTAGGTGTCTTGGATGTGAAAAGTAGGGAGAGAAACACATTTGATGAGCGAGAGAAGCGATTACTTGAGCAGTTGGTCTCGCATATTGCCGTGGCAATTAGGAAGATCATAGAGAAAGAGCAACGTGTCTCTCTTCAACGGCTGGATGAGCTACGTAATCGTTTTATTGCAATGACTGCCCACGAATTCGGCACCCCCCTCACCTCCATCAAGGCGGACCTTGAAATGCTGTCTCGAGGGTACTACGGTGAACTCAGCCAAGAGCAGGAAGAAAAAATAAAGCGGACCCTTGAAAGTGTTGGACAATTGAATCGTCTGATCAAGGATTTCCGTCAGATTACCAAGCTTCGCACGGAGAAAATATCATTAGAAAGACGCGATCATCGGTTGGTAGATACGGTTGAAAAGGCCCTAGAACGGTTTAGTGGCGTATTCCCCCAAGAAGGTATCATGGTGAAAAAGCACATTCCACAACCCCTTTCAGCAGAGTTTGACGAGGATCGGATCGTGCAGGTGATCCAAAACATCGTGAAAAATGCCATTGACTTTACCGAAGATACTATTTGGATAAAAGGAGGCGAAACCACAGATACAGTGTGGCTGTCGGTCGAAGATAATGGAGTTGGAATACCAGAAGAGGAGCAAGATAAGATTTTTGAACCGTTTTATGGAAAGAAGCAGAAACAAAGCCAAAAAAAGCGATGTTTTGGTGGATCGGGCCTTGGACTCTACGTCTGTAAGCGAATAGTCAATGCTCACAAGGGGGAACTCTGGGTAGATTCCTCCCTCGGTGAAGGTGCCACCTTTACCATAACCCTCCCGAAACGCATGGAGTGATTCTTCTCTAGCAACCTTTTTCAAGTAAAATCTACGTTTTTTCACACTTTTATGTTACTTAGAATAGAAGACAAAGGAACCTAAGTTCGTCTAGTCATCTCTTGATGCCTCTACATTCGTTAGCTGGAGAGAAGTTTATGAGGTTGTTACTAAACTGGAGAAGAGAATGAGATCGTAGTAACGTTAAATCTGCTAAACCGTGGAAGCACGTAAGAAAAAGAGACTCGACATAACAGGTCATGTGTATCAACGAAAATACAAGGTATTCGTAAGGAACGGTAGTTATTTCCAATGAATATCACAGTTTATTCCAAAATAACATAATTTTCGGAAAGAACGGAGAACAAATCAATAGAGTCACGAGTAGTTAGCTAAGTGACGTATATGCTGATTTCCTTTAAAAAGATAAGGAATAAAGTATTAACCTTTTTAAGGGGTTTAAAAAATATTATATTTTTTTTTAAAGAAAATATTACTTACTGCATAATGTTTTTTAGGGGTGAGAGGGGTAAAACAAAAAATTACGTTCATCCTTCCGACCTTAAATGAAAGAGAAGGGTTGAAAAGAACGCTTTCCCGTATTCCCATTAATAAACTACTGGTTATGGGATATGAGATAGAAGTTATCATATCTGATGGTGGATCAACTGATGGTACAACGAACATTCAAAGAGAGCCTTACATTCGTGTGATTAAGAAAAAAGGCGGTTATGGTGTAGGTGTTATAACTGGTTTAAAATACGCTAAAGGCGATATTATTGTAGTAAGCGATGCTGATGATACGTATCCACTTGAACATGTTCATAAATTTCTTAACATTATGAAAAAGAGAGATATAGACTATCTTATAACTGATCGTTTAACCAATAGCAGCAGAAAGGCATTTCCTGGACCACACCTAGTGGGTAACAAGCTTCTAAATCTCTTATTCTTTTGCATCTTCAGGTGTCGATTCTCCGATTCTCAATCCGGCTTACTCATTTTTAAGAAATCGCTTGTTAACCCGTATGTGCTCCCCTTTTTTGGCAAACACTTCGCTTTTAACTCTGAACTGAAATTCCATTTGTATAAACGTGCTCAGAAGATTGCTGTTATCCCGATACCTTATAGGAGAAGGATGTACGGCCTAACCAAGCAACAATGGTATAAAACTGGTACGAAAATCCTCGCTTCTTGGCTTAAAACTAAATTTTTCCTATTGTTGATTACCAAGAAAATTCCTGACTATCCGTCTATTGATTTAGTTCGTCTCCCGTTGATCGAAGATGAAATTCCACGGTCTTTCCTATAAAAACGTATTAATTGCCTTACCTTTTTCTTTTATTTTTGTTTCTGAATCTGCCTTTTTCTTTGGGAATGATCAGGTTACCACTCTACTTCATATGGTAAACATTTTTCTCTGTATTTTGACTCCTCTTTCCTCTGAACATTCTCCCGATGTATTCCAAGCATTCTCCTTAGTGTCGATTCTTAGAATTTTGACTGTAAGCGTACCTGTTTTCTTTCAGTATACCCTTTACTGGTTACTGTTCATCTATATGACCATGATCCCTGCCGTATTTTTTGTCATAGACACGAAAGAGCTTGGAAAGCAATGGGAATACTACTACTTGCCGCTTGGTGTGTTCATTGGTTACGGATTTGCACTTGTTGAGTACAACATTATCTCTGTGCAGAGCCTGATCCCACAGGTCAACGTTGTTAATTTCCTCGTTTTAGCTATGGTAATGCTTTTCATTGGATTTATGGAGGAAATTCTGTTTAGATCCCTCTTACAGACACGATTTCAAAGAAAGTTTGGAAAACAAGAGGGATTTCTGTTATCGGTTGCTATCTTTTGTTCAATGCATTCAGGCTACTCTTCTCTTCTCTATCTCTTATTCGCGTTCCTTATAGGAGTATGTATGGGGTACCTATTTCAAGAGACGAGAAGTCTATGTTTCGTAGGTTTACTTCATGGGATTTCAAATGTTTTCCTCTTTTCTTTGTTTCCTAACAATATTCTCCTCCTTTTTCCTCTTTAAAGAGCCAATTGATGACTAAGTACGACGTTTTACATATATCAGAGTGAAAAATTACCAAAAAATCATAGACTGCTATCAAGACATCTGTCACCATGAACAGGATCCAAAAAGAAATTCGAATACTCGACAGGAGAGAAAAGGTTTATATATGAGAAAGCGTTCTTCTTATAAGATCGTGAAAGGGAGGTTCAATGTTATTCTTGACGATCATAATCGGGGAGAGGGCACTTTTTTTAACAAACATAGTAGGTTTAAGCTCAGTAACAGCCTTAGTAATGTTATTCTTAATTCTGTTACTTTCTCTTAAGGAAATCACAATTCCTTCCAAGTATTTTATGGTAATGAAACGTTCCTTAAACTCCGTGATTGCTTCCCTCCTGTTGTTGTTTTTTATGGTCGTGGTATATAAACTACTTGCCCTTGGGATCATTTGACGGCGTCTCGCTCTATTTCGTATCCAGACTTACTCTCTCCATGAGCGTTTTAATCTTTTTTATCTAATGAACGATTAGTGACTCTCTTGCGTAGGTGTACCGAAAAGTTCAAATGCAAATAAATTCACAAATAATATAGGACGTCACTTTAGCGAGGATGGAAATGAAGCCATTTTTCATCATATTGGCTAGGGATCACCTTCATGTTTCTGAAAAGATCGCAGAAATGGACACTTTGGGGATCCCGTACATAGTGGTGTGTGGAGAAAAACTTAATTTTCCATATACCGTCTACAGGAAGGCAAACGGGAAATGGGACGCCATAAACTATGGAAGCAACTTCGTACCTAAGGAAGCAGATATAGTTGTGCTCAATGACGTGGATACCACAATCCATCATTTTGATGAAGCACTTTTCCCCCTTCTGAAAGGGTGGGACCTCGTTTACGGAAAAGTAAACGTGAAACGGGGCCCACAAATCAATTTTTATAAGATTGCGGATCCGATACGGAAGCGGCTTCACATTTTCGCAAGTGGGGAGCTTATGGTCCTTAAAAAGCACGTCTTCAACGAGATCCTTCCGATCCCTCCCTGCCTTGCTGAAGACTCATACATTCTCTTCAAAGCTCTAGAATTGGGATATCGAGCGTACTTTTCTCAAAAAGCATATGTAACCACAGAAAGAACGAAAAATGCACTAGAAGAAGCAGCTTACAAAGCTAGGACGACCCTTGGCATTTACCAAGCGTTGGCCTATACTAAAACCTCTCGCTCAGTTAGATTTTTTTACTGGTTACTCCCTGTGGGTGCCCTATTTTTAGGTTTAGTTGGTAAAAACGGAAGAGCATGGGTAAAAGGAGTGTTAACAGGAGTAAAATCACACCTACAGAAGGTACAAGCTTCCCAATTCTAAATTGCTTCTTGGTATCCTAGGTGGTGCTCTTTTTCTGCAGATTCACTTGCTTATCTATCAACATCTTTCTTATTATTGTGCCGTCCATTTCAGGAGTGGGTTCCAGTCCATAGAGATGAAGGATTGTAGGAGCAAGATCTAAGATATTAACGCCTTCTAGGTGGCATCCTTTTTTTATTTTTTCTCCTGAGGTGAAGAGAATCGCTTCCGTAGCGGATTTATGAGCTCCTTCTAAGTATGGTTTATCTACTCTTGGTTCAAACAATTTATTGGATAAAACAGGATTGGGGAGGTAGTTTGGATTCGGAAGGGTGATAAACTCGGGAAATTTGTGAAGATACTTACCAGCATATATTTCTTCTCGTGCATACACTTTTTTAAAAATTTTCTCTCCATTGTGAGGATTTCGTGCGCTTTCAAGCTCTTTTCTAAGCAACTTCTTATATTTTGTGTATTCTTCGTTATCTTTTATGATATCAGAGAGATACACCCCCCACACATTCGCATACGCTTTTGTACGATGAAAATTTATCATGCCGCCAGCAAGAGAAGTGAGCTTTTCTCTTGTCTTAAATCGCGCAGGAATCAGTTCTCTGACTTTACCTTTGAAAAATTGGGAAAGTATGGGATGAACGAGAGCGTATAACTTACCAGAAGGTGTTCTTTCCAAGAATCCTTTTTCTTCTAACCATCTATTTACGAAGAAATACTCCCTTTCAGCATGATGGAAACCATGATCGGAGATGACGAAGGTGTGCGTTGGACGGAATTGAGCGACGATCCATTCCATACTTTTATCCACTGTCTGATAAAAGTCAAGAAGAGTCTTTTTTGAGTCCCAAAATAAGTGTTGCAGCTCATCAAGTTCTTTAAAATTTACAATGAAAAAATCAACGGGGAACGCTTCTAAGAGCGTAAGTATGGTCTTGACTCTCTTGGTATGAATGTCGTAAAGTTCTTCTAATAAGCCGCTCTTATCAATGAGTTTGTCTGGGAGTTCGCCAAATTGTTCCGCTTCTATACCAATCCGATACTCTCTTAAGTATGACTTCAAGTTTTTAGGATAGTAAAACTGGGAAGATGAGGGGGACAACATCCCTGCAATTAGAAAACCCTGGACAGGAACTGGAGGGTACGTGGCGGGGATGTTCATTACGCCCACTGAGATTCCTCCTTTGTTTAAAAGTTCCCAAAGGGTAGGGCCTTCGATTAATTGAGTATTTGCCAGTGTTAATGGGGTATTCTCTTTTGGGTCTTTCACCTGCCCGAGGCCAAAAAGTCCTAATTTGGCGGGATTTTTACCAGTGTAAAAAACTGGCCATTCTAAGAGAGATATCGTAGGTACGCTAACCTCGAGAGGACCATAGGCTCCTTCTTTTTTTAATTTCTGTAAAAAAGGTAGGTACCCACTTTCCAACCAAGAAGAGATTAACTCGTAAGGGGCACCATCTAAACCGAAAACTAAGACCCTTTCGTTTTTCTTTTCTGCGTTATTCATCGTAACCAACTTAGAATGTAGTTGAAAGAGATCTAATAGGTCTCTCTATACGTGTGAGAAATTAAGTTTTTATAGAAGTTGGGAGTTAGGAGGTGCTTCAATCCCTCGAAGAAGGTAACGAAGGCATATTTATCAAAAATCTTTTCCCAAAAAGCTTTCAGGAGGAGATTAAAACTAACCTTTTGGGGAAGCTTTAGCTTTTCAGCGAGTACTCTATTGCTGACGCGACCTTCTTTACTTCTCTGTCTCTCAGTGGTTAAACATTTCAACAGTTCGTAAACGAAGTGAAGCATAAGGTTGTAGGCAATTTGTGTCCTGGTGTTACTGGCGATTGTTTTTCCTTCCTCAATGTGGTGAAGATATGCTATGAAGGTGTAGAATTCACTTAACGTGAACATTTGTTCTTTGTAGAGAGCATGTGCGGCTACCACTACAAGTTCTGCAGGCGGTTGCAAAGTCCAGATTTCTGATGCATGAATCTTCTTAGGGAAGGTATGCTTGAAAAGATGCGCTTTGTTGAGGTAGATGAAATCAATGACATTTAGTTCCAGGTAAAGATCTACATTTAGCGTATATTTTTCACTAAATAAGGTAGTCTCGTTCTTTCCTTCATCAGAAACTTTTAATCCCGCTTCTCTTAACCGTGAAACTGCTTTTCGAAGGTCTTTCTTTCTTTCCACTAGGATATCAATATCTGAAGGAACGTAAGAGAAGGGTTTGAGGGTTTTGATCAAAGTATAGTGCAGACCAATCCTTGAAAAACTGGTCGCAAGAAAGTGCAGCATTTGCAGGAACTGTGTGTACCTACGTTCGTATATGGTCTGTTCCCTCTGTAAGGTATTTATTTTCTTCAAAAAAAGCAAGGGAACCTTGTTCTTTCGTGCAAGTTCGAGAAGTTTACGAGGCGCGATTATTGTTTTGTGTTTGGGAGTACGTCCTCCAGGGAGCCCTATGACGTTGATTAGTTCTAGTATGTCACTCATAGCATTATCCCCAGTTAGCTTTTTCTGTCACGCGCAATTTTCTGTTGATGTACCGAAGGACCTCCTTGATGCTCTTGTTAGAAGTGTCGATCACTTCTCCTGGCAGGTAAGCTCTTACTTTTTCATAGAACGAAAGCTGCCTCTTTAAAAAGGAACTTCGTTCCCCGCTTCTTTTCTTGAGTTCTGAGAGAGTGGCAGTAAAATAAAAGAGTTTTGCTTCATTCCGAGTAATGGCCCGGAGGATTCGGAATTGGAGGGTAGACAGATACTCCGGGTCGTCTGTTAAAAGTGCTACCCATACTATGAAATCCGGGAGGTACCTATCACAAACTATTCGATGCCTCAATCCCAACAGCTTTAAGGCTAGAATGTGAGGGAGAATGGAAAAAAATTCGATCAATTGCCATAATTTCCTCAAGGTTTTCGGGATGGAGAGGTTTAAATAAAAATCAGTGGCTCCTGTGAATCGGTTCAATCTAGTCAGTATTCGAACAAGTAAATAAGCTAGAGTATGTGTTCCTCTTAGCCAATAAATTTGTGAAGGCCTCCACTCCTCTGCGATCTTCCTAGCGATAGTAGATTTACCAGATCCATCTGGACCCGAAAAAGCAATTAACGTGTTCGAATTGTTCCGCATGATTAATTCTACTAAAAAGTTACAATAAAAAAGAAAGCTTTTCTCCTCTAATCACCTTATGGAACAAGAGGTATGCAGTTGAAAGTACCGTTTGTAAGTCGACAGTGGTTACGAACTGAAGAGGGAGTTTTTTAGGGTTCATAACATTCTTTTCCGCAATGTTTACGTTCTTATACCAACCAAGAGATCTGTCTCGTGGTAGATGAATGGAGACAATGTTGGATTGCCCTCTTTACTTTCTTTAGCTTAAGACTTGTCCGAACCGAAACTTTAAGTGACTCTGCATGTTCCAAGAGTCGAAAAAGTTTGTTCAGTTCTCGGAGGAGTACAAACATTTCCGCTACTTTCAATGAAGCAATCGGGGGGTCTTTGGGGAAGTACCCCGCCAAAAAGGCATTTCTCAAGGGAGTAATGTTTTTGAGAGGAAATGGGAGGAGGAGAAGAGAAGTGTAGAGGCTTACTGTAAAGGTAGCCATATCAAAAAGAGCTGGTCCTCTACTTGAATTATGTAAATCAAAGAAGATGAACTTCCTAGTTTTCTCGGAAAAGAGGAAATGCGTAAAGTAGGATTCTCCATGGAGATTTACCTTGCGAAAAATTCGCGAATCTAATTTTGAGTTGAGTGGGAGGTCGACCTCCATCTGGGTTAGTTCTTCTTTCAATGAATCTTGAGAAGCTGGAAAGTCCCCTTCTGGAAACCCCTTAATAGGAAGGTCATGGAACTCTTTTAGACTTTTCCCAAGCAGATACATTACTTCCAGCGAATGTGGATCTTGGAATAGGAGGTATCGGTTAACAAAATATTGTAAGCCTGTTGCTTCCACACGTTCCATAATTATTATGGACACGCCTCCTTTTTCGAGAAGCCGATACGCTTTAGGTACACAAAATCGTTGGGGGGCAGCATCTTGTATCGTAAGAAGTGAAAGGTATTCTTGTTTTGCCTCCTCAGGGAATTCAAAGAGCTTAAAGAAGTAGTCGTTTTGGATAAAAGAGCTTCTACCTTCGGTGATTCTAAAAACTTTTCTCAGGATATCACTAACTGCAGAATAGCGTAACTTACTCTCCCTGACAACGATTTTTCATGTAATACCCTAATTTCGTATAAAAGATAGGGGGGCTTTCGACCGTATCCACGAACTTTTAGCTGTTTACGGCCTCAAAGAGAGGTATCACTCACCTTTGTCTTCAGTATTTTCAGAGAGATTTAAGGCTTGACTGATGCTATTGGTTACTAAATATAACGTAAATGCAAAGTAGGCTATGTAACTACTGAAAGACTTCCATAAGCCCTCTACTATAGAGCTCCCATTTTTTACATTGATCATCGCTCTATAGAGTCGATGGACAAAAGAAGGTGCAAAAAACATCAACGATAACACATATTGCGCCCGAATCAGGAAGAAAAACGAGGAGATGATTGCGAATATGTGAAAAAGTACTATTCCTGCATCTGACAAGGCATAAGAGGGATGTTTAAGAAACACTTTGCATCTTGATCTCCCATCTCTCCATCTCCTTTTCAGATCAAGGGTGTGTTTCAAGTGGTAAACTGTGGCTCTTGGGACATAGACGATTCTTTCTCCCTTTTTCCTAATTCTAACACAAAAATCAGTGTCTTCGCCACCTTTCTTAAAATTCGAGTCGAAATTCCCGACCTTGTCGATAAGACTTCTTCTAAACGCGATATTCATAGTAGGAGCAAAACGGAGAAACGTCTCCTTGTGTGAGCCTTCTTCCTTTGCGGGGGAGAATGTAGACAGATCGTTAACTTCGATCGTTTTGCCGGCCAATACGTTTACATTACTTTTTCTGAATCGTTCCATGATGACGTCTATCCATTTCGTGTCAGCTACTGCGTCGGCATCGATAAATGCGATCACATCCCCAGTAGCAGCGCAAACGCCTTTTTTGCGAGCAGCCCCTACGCCTCCCTTGCCTATCGCTACTTTCACAGGGTAGTCTTTTACAGAGTCAAGTGTTGGATCCTTACGGGAATCCGTTACAACGAGGATCTCATCAGGGGCTCTGATTTGTTGTACGAGGCTATGTACGGTATGATGAATGGTTTTTTCGGCGTGTTTCGCGATGATTACCACTGAAATATTCACAGTTTATCCTCTTGAGAACGCTTCTTTGCATAACTGTAACAGGACACCGTAAGAGAGTGCTAGCCCAGTAGGGAGATAGAAGCTAAAGAACGTCTTAATCCCTCTCTTTACGTTCGTGTTTTTTATAGCATTCAAAAGGCCAAAGCAAAGGTAGACGAGCGGGGGAAAAACTAGAAAGACGGTAAAATGGGAGAACATTAAAAGAAATAGTGGTGAGGAGAGAACCCAAGGTAGCAAAAGGTAGTACACAATTCTTCCTTTAAGGAAACGAGGTAAGTTATTGAAACTTTCTGCATACTGTTTACTTCGTCTCGAGAAATTATACGATAACCAGGAGCGCTTCCACCCCGTACGTTGGCGTTCACCTTGTTTCAAATGTAGAACGGATTGAGGGGCCCACTGAATCACATAATTCGTTTTTTCGGAAACGTTAATTCCCAACTCGGTGTCTTCTCCTATCTCTAACTTTTCATTAAAGGTTCCTACGCGATCGAACACTTCCTTCTTAATCGCGGTAAAACCCATATACAGCGCATGCGTCTTGATGTTTCGTAGTACAGTTTTTAATTCGTCATTTTCATATGTGTAATCCGCTCCGATCATACCTAACCTCTCGTTCATGTGGAAATGCTTAATAAGTATCCTAATAAAGTCCTTAGCGGGTATTACATCACTATCCCAGAAAATTAGATAATCCCCCTCCATCTGCCTAATGCATATGTTACGGCCCTCTGGAATATTACATTCCTTTTGGATAAGCAAGATATCATGGTATTCGGTTTCCTCTCGCTCTTTCCACTTTCTGAGCATGCTGAAAGTATCATCTGTGGAGTTACCGTCAACAAATACAATCTTAATCTGTTCTTTGGGGTAATCCATCTCTTCCATACGTGCCAGCACCTGAGGAAGGCACCAACTCCGATTCTTTGTGAGCATTCCTATGGTTATTAACGGTGTTGGTGACCGCTGTATTGTGTTCATACTCTAATTCTCCCTCGTTCATGTAATGATTAGTTATTCACTTACATGGTAGAAAAGTTGGGTATGGTTCCCACTATTATATACCAGGGCATGGCTCTTAGAGGAAGAGAGAATACGTTCTAGAGACGTGATGTACTGTTTATAGCTGGCTCCTGGGTAGGATAAATACGCATCCCTCGCCATTCCTCTGGGAAGAAGGAGATACGTAGCGTTTTTATGAAATGATTCTGTGGGGACGGTTGGTACAAATGTTCCATCCCATTCAATCCCAAACAATCGATCTAACGACCACGGTCGGGTAAGTCCGGTGTAATAAATTGCATCTTCCCCCCTATAATGTCTTAAAATGAAGAGATTGGAACGAATCTCGCTAGATGGCGGGGCAAGAAGAGGTAAGGAATAGTAAGTTAAAAATGGGACGAGGAGAAGGAATACTATCGCAAAAGAGTTCAAGGCGAACTTAAGTTTATTTCGCCAGGTGGTGGACGGTATTACCTCTATCAATAGCGGTGCGGTAATGGCAGAGAAGTAAGCTAGGACCGTATGGAGTCTATGGAAGTACTTAGGACCTGCTGGGCTGAGAATTAGATAAAAGAAAAATTCGCCCATGATCACTACGAAAAAGGATGAAAGAAGTATGTACATAGGGGAGAAGGCTCTTTTCTTTATCACGAGAAAGAAGAGAATATAGATGCTTGCTACTAAAGCAAAAGATCCAATGATTAGTGTTATAAGCATTCGTAAATTAGTTAGAACTCTAATCGTTTTGGTTATCATAGTTGTTCCATAAGGGGTTTTGTAAGAAGTATACCACTCATAACTCGGAAGAAATAACGATTTAATTCCCGTCAATATTTGACCCACGGCCAAGTCGAGGTCTCCTTTGCCCACAAAACAATACCACGTGAAAAACACAACTACAAAAGTTAAAGCGCTGGAAATAGTTATTACTTGAGTTGAAACGCCTTTCCTAATCTCATTGAATACGAAAAAGAAGACGGCGATAAGAATTACTGAAAAAACTAGAATGACGGTACCAGGATAGGAGATTGATAAAACTGCGGCAGTAACTAACCATAGAAACGCATGTTCTGTTCTATCTTTCGAAGATCGCATTATAGTGAGGTACATGAACACTACAATAAGTAAATAGAAAAGTGACTCTCTGTGGAATACATTAGGGTGTGGAGTAAAGGTAGATCCTAGGAAGAGCAGAGTAGGAAGGGCGCCTCTTCCATACAGTTTTTCCCCAGTTACAAATATCAGGGGGGTTATGAACACTATGAAGAGCGAGAAAAGATCGGAAAGGGCCCACGGGTCAAATCCTGTTATAAGTATAAATTGAGAAAACAGGAATGACAGTCCTGGAGTAACTTGGAGACGATGTATCGGGACGAGATGCCCTACGTGTATAAGGGTCAACGCATCCGCCAAATACGGATACTGATCCATGAGCCACGGATTCTCTAGCATCCAAGAAGGTGTGAACATCGTAAGGAACGCAACAAGCATTACCAAAATTAAGGATACATGTCTATCCTTTATCCACAATGCTAGGATAGCAAGGTATGCGATGGTCGCATAATACACAAGGGGAAGGTGTAACGCATAAAAGAGTGGGTATAACCAGGTTTCCTTAACTGCGAGTTTCCCAACGAGAGAAATTTGAAGGAGTGAAATAATCGTAAGAACCGTACCAGTAGTAAGGCAGACATTCTTCAATAGTATCCTTTGGTCATCCATTTTGTTCCCACTACACTTCTTCTCCGATAACTAATCTTCAATTTTACATTTAAACTTCTAAGTAGTGCCTTGTGATTCATTACCTTGATCTTTCTTTGTGTTCAAGATACTTGTAGATCTTCTCTAATCTTTTGCTGACCTCTTGCCAATTCATCAGTAAATCCCTTGCCTCTTTCATTTCTCGAGGGTCAGTTGCCTCTTCCGAGTTATTTACGAAAAAGCTAAGCGCATCTGCTAGGGTAGAAACATCTTCAGGAGGAACTAACACACCCGTCTTCCCATGCTTAATTCTATAGGGTAACACACCAATCGTGGTGGCAATTACGGGGATCCCTCTAGCAAAAGCTTCACTAGTGACCAAACTCCAACATTCTCCAGTATGCCTAGTCGGTAAAACTACTGCTATTGCGGAATCAATAAGTGAAATCTTTTCCTCTTCAGATATGTAGCCTAAAAACCTCACTCGATCTTCTACACCGAGAGTCTCCACCAATCGGTGTAACTCGGAGAGGTACGATGCGGGCCCCTCACCCGCTATAATGATTTTAAATTTGGAATCCAAGGAGACCTCTGCGGAAGCTCTTATTAAAAAATCAACTCCTTTGGACGGTACGACTCTTCCTATACAGGCAAAGAGTTTTTCACAGTTAACATCCCTCTTTGCTCGGAATAGATCTTCATCTCTCGGCCGTGTGAAAAATATCTTCTCTAAGCCATTTGGGACGATTAAGGAGGTAACCCCAAATTTTTGTTGGAGTTTCAAATAATCACGTCTGTTCAAAGTGATGGGTGTATCTACAAAGTTTATGCTTCTTTGTTCTAGCACATTTTGATAACAAGATCCAAAACCTCTGACAAAGATGTTCCTATGAGTCTCCAAGTAGTCAACTGATATGAAGTCCATAAGGAGGGGCGTCCCAAGTTTTTTCGCTCGTAGAGAGAGGATGTGATTAAAGAAGGATTTTTGACTGTGGGCATGAACAATGTCGCTTTCCTTCAATAATTTATCAGCTCGTTCTAGAGGGAAGGTTAAGTCTGGATAATGTAATTGGAAAGCTTTAAGTCGCTTGATAGAAACCTTGTTTAAAATTTCTTCTTTGGATTCCTGTTCAGCTCCGAAAATACTTGTCAGGATGTGTACATCATGCCCCATCTTCGCGTGTTCTTCAGCTATATTTTGAACTACTTTCTCCATTCCACCAACGACAGGAGCATAGTGATGGAAGAGATGGGTAATTTTCATGAGGATCACTACTTTTGATATGAGGTCTTTCTCGCTAACATGGAGGTAGCTAAGGAGAAATTAAGAAAAAATGATTTAAAAAATCAGCGCAGGTTCCTTCCAAGAGAGTATGTCATCATTTGTAAAGTTGTGGGTTCAATTAAAATCCCTCTAAAAGAGAGATCAGTTCCTAAATGGAATTTTGGGGGCCTCTTATCTAATGCTTTGGTAGAAAACTAGGAGTATCAATAATGTCAACCTCTTGTAACACTTATTAAGAGACCTCCACCTCTCTCTAAACTGGTTTCAAAGTGAATAGTCATCGGAGGGAGAACAGTTAGACTTAAGAAATTACTCTTAATGGAAGCCATTCTCAGTCTTGTGATTGTATTCATTCTGTTTCATCAGTTTATCTTCACAGATCATGGATGGTTTGAAATAGACGACATCATGCACCATGAAACTATCACTATGTTTATCTTCGGCGTGATGGTTGGCCTAATAGTCAATTATATAAGTTGTTTATTCCACGCAAGTAGATAGGGACATGCGTAGTGCAATGCATGGAAAGTATTCTTGCAAAATCTCCTTTGAATGAAGGCATGTGTCGTCTAACCTCTTTTTCACCAAAGTTTTCATGTACTTACTGAAAGTGAAGCGATCTCGTTCGTTACCCCGCAGTTAACAAAACAGAACATACTGGTCAACCTGGAGAGACAGAACCTATAAAGGTTAAATACAATCTTGTCATCCATGGAGGAGAATGGTTCATTTGGGGGGGTTTCATGACACTCAAAATCGGAATATTTAGTTGTTACTACCAGTTTCTTGCTCTATCAGAAGATACAGATCACATGATCAAGATTTACAGAAACAAATACCAGTTTGATGCTAAAGTTATTTCTACTAAATGTGCTTGCCATACGATCCATGAGATTCGAAGCCCCAAAAGTAGGTGTGACTGGATAAGGTTCCCCTTTCTCAATCAACGTAAGCCGTTTTTGTTCTTAGCGTACATTTTGGATCTCTTTAGAGGGATCTTATTTTATTTCAAATCAATGAAATATGACATCATACACTTTCAGCAAGTTAGTGGAGCATTTTCTTTCGTGTCATTAATTCCTCTTCTTGCTCTTCCATCTTCTCCTAAGAAACTTGTTCTTGTACATTTCTTACACCCCCTTCAGAGAAAATTTCCCTGGTTGAATGAGATTTACAAACATGCAGATTTAGTGGGCGTGCATTCTCAAAGCACCAAGGATGAATTACTAAGACTATCAACATTGCCTGAAGAAGAAATTAAAATTATCCCTCTCGGGGTACACATTCCGGAATTGACAGATAGAACGAGAGATAAACTAATATTTTTGGGTAGACCAACACCAGAGAAGGGGTTCCTCACAGCTCTCAAAGCTCTTAAAATATTAAAAGAACACGGAAAACCACAATTTCTCCACATTTTTGGAGCTTACACAGAAAATGAACGAGAAATCGCGCTTAACTACGCCAAAAAGTTGGACGTTGAAGATTACCTCTATTGGGGGGGATCACTAAGTGAGACCGAACTTAATCATAAACTTCAAGAGGCAATTGTTTTGTTTGTTCTTCATACGTACAGTCACGGTGGTAGTAGTACGTTAGTGCACGGTATGGCAAATGGAGCCCCAATAATTGCTACAGACGTTGGGGGGTTGAAAGAAACTTTGGGTAAAGGCGGAATCCTAATTCCTCCTAACAATCCAGAAGCTTTAGCTGCAGCCATTCAAAAGCTGATAACCAATAGGGACCTTCGGATAAGATATAGTGAAAGAAGCAGAGAACGGGCAGAGACTATATTCTCGTGGGAAACCGTTATTGATTATCAGCTTCAGCTTCTAGGAGCCCTTCCTAATAGTTAACGTGTATTTCCTGATCTGCACTCTTCCTGTTTCTTTTAAAGTATGTTTTTTGTGGAGATGGTTAAGATTCAGGGTAAATGTGGGAAAAGTGAACATGCCTACCTTTAGCTTCTGTAGCACTTCATATAATAACGCTAAACGGATTAATGAATGCTTAGAATCTATCATAAAAGCTGCTAAAAACTTTGAATACCAGATAGTTATCGTTGACAACTACTCTAATGACTCAACTTTCGAGATTCTTCAAAGGTATAAGGCCTCTAACTTTCCCTTAAATATTATCCAGCATAAATGTTATAGAGGAAGGGGTAGACAATTAGCTTACAAACTTTCTAAAGGCAAAAACATTGTTTATTTTGATACTGACTGTTACTATGATACCAAAAAACTTTCTCAACTTCTTACAGGATACGTAAATTGGAAATATAAAGACGAAAAAAGTCTTCTTGGATTTGGAATACTCCAGATCCATCCAAGGGACGTAATCGAAAAGGTTGGAGGGTGGCGAAACTTAAACCGAGCAGAAGACATTGATTTAATAGCTCGGGAGTTCGTTGTAGGTTTAGCGAGGAGCTTTCCTGTAATAGTGAAATGTGAACCAGATATTCCCTCTCCGTCTCTTCTCCTTTCCACTTTCTTTAGGGAATTACGCTATATTAACAGTTTAGACGAGTTCTTTACTCGTTTACTTAGAAATAAATTGGATAAAATTGTTGGAAGCGGATATACGATGAAGAACGTTTTTCTTACCTATCGCTACGGTTATACCCAATCACTCCCGAAGATACTGGTCGTTTGCTTCTTTCAGGCTATTTTTGATCTCTTAAATAGGTTTCGAATGAAAGAAAAGTTAGTATGCGACCCAATTTTAACAAATTGGGCGTTTGTGATGTATAATAAACTAATTAATATGGAAAATCCTCTCAAGTTGGGGTTTTCTGCAGAAGATATCCTGCGCCCCCCGCTCGAGGAGCAATGGATAAACTTTATTGTACAATTCAAACCAGAGATCACAGAAAAAATACGAGAGATGAATAAATGGGGGACTTCTCCTTAATTACTACAGAACGTCCATATTCTTAAAATTCTATGAGACAGGACATATTTACTTAGAAGACCCCTCTGTAAATGTTCAAATCTCTTTCATACTTATGGTAAGAGCGTATTTCCCATGTTTTCACTCTATCCATGGGAAACGATATCTTCTAAAGCATTCAATTCAGTTAGAAAATGAATCAGACATGTGTCAAGGAAGTAGGTTATCTTATATTGATCATTAGAAGAATGTAATAAAGATGCTTCGTCCGTTGATAATTGCAAGCCCTAATCCCTCTGGAAGTGGTGGAATGCGGAGATCTTTTGAGGTCCTATTACGAGCAAAGAACCACTCCATTGATCCGATTATAGTCGTTGATTATAACTTCACGCCCCCTAACGACGGAATTAACCTCTTGAAACAACGTTATGACCTCTACACTATCAAACCATTTCCCGTCTCTAGAGGGTTTAAGGGCCCATTGTATGAAGTTAAAATCCTATTAAGTCTCCTAGAAACGCTTCCTCTCAAAAAAATCCTAGAAGAGGCAGATATTATTGTCTCTCATCACGAAGAATCTCATTTTGTTTTAAAGTCGTTCCTTTTACATAATTTGTCAAATAATTTACCATGGACTACCGTTTTACAATCTTCCTTACTTCGACCTTCGACTGTTTCTCAGGTATCCTTCTTAACGAACATGCGGACTATGATTCAGTTTAAACCGCTAGTGGCCACTTCTTTGAAGGTTCTCCAACGAACTAAAAGTCTTGTTATAAGTCCAGCTATTCCTACTGAACTTAATCGCTATGGATATGATTTACACCATGACGTGCTTGATCCACCACTTGCAGTAGACTTCAAAAGGATAAATGCGTGCGAACCATCTAAAAAAAAGTTTGATGCGATATACTTTACAAGGCTATGTCCTGAAAAAGGTGTTTTTGACATTCCTAAATTTTGGTCTTTGGTCGTTCGTGAGATTCCCAAAGCTAAATTGTGTATTATGGGGACGTTTGGGAGAAAATTATGGAAGAAAAAGTTCTTTCAAAAGGTAAAGAACCTCAATCTTACTGCAAACATTATTTACAAGGGATTTCTTAATGGTATGCCTAAATATGCCCATATCAAATCCTCCAAGTTACTTGTTTATCCAAGTCACTGTGATGCTTTCTCCCTTGTTGTCCTTGAGGCACTCGCCTGTGGGATTCCTGTAGTTGCTTACAATATTCCCGCTATGTGTTTAAATTTTCCAAATAAGCTAGTTAATACGGTACCTGAATATAATCTTGCTTCTTTAGCAGAGAAAACTTGTGAGCTTCTTACTAATGATGCTAGGAGAGAGACGCTATCTAAAAAAGCTCAAAAATTTACTTCTACCTACACGTGGGATAACGTTGTGGAAGCAGAAAAACAGAGGTATCTTGATATAATAGCCTCATGGTCCTAATTTTCTAGTAAGTAGGAGAAACCCTTAAACTATCAGAGAGGAGAGTCGACGAAGAAGCTAGAACTTACCGTTGATTGGAGATTACAGCTAAAATATCACTGACAGTGCACTTCCAAACTTTGTCTTGGGTTGCTACAAAGCCAATTATCTTATCGAAAACTTCTTTCTGTCTTTTCTGGGTGATTCGCTCTTCCCAATCATAAAAGAAAGTGTGGTAGTGAGTATTCAAAATGAAATAAGATCGTTGGGTCCTCAAATCTTGAAACTTCTTCTTAAATGTTTTGAACAAGTGCGTTACATTACGCTCAGTATCAAAATTTTCAGGTCCTAAAATGTAACTAATCCTAAGGAAGGGGGTGGGAAGTAAGTAAGCTAATGTCGGTTGAAGCGTACTCTCCCGTGAGAGGACACTTTTTGCAAGGTGGAAGATCCATGTCCGCTTTCTTCTGAAGGGGGCCTTGCAAAATTCTATGGTCGCCTTAAAAAGAAATCGTTTTAAAAGCTCAGAATTCATCGCACAATTACAGGCAAGATTCGTTTCTTGAAGTGCTTGTAGCATTTCGTTGTTAAGGTAATAGTTTGGAGGAGCAAAGACTGTAATGCTAGTGTTAAATATCTGCTCTAATAACTGCTTCCCTTTTTGTAGCCGTCTTTTCACCACTTCCTTGGGGAGATCATAGAATTCAGAGAGTAACTTAGGATCGGCAATGGTGTCACTAGCCGTCACACTTACGCTCCGAAGATTATCATGAAAATAGCCATGTAGGAGGATGTCAGCTTTTCTATCTTTTACCTTTGACTTGAGGAATTTAACAAGTTTTTTATTTTTCTTTATGTTGAACACCTTTCCTTTGTGACCTCTGCTTTCTGGGGGTACATTAGGTTGCATTGTAGCTCTATGCATAGGTATAGTGCTGAATGATACTTTAAACCCTTTCTGCCATGCTTTTTCGTATAATCTCTCAAGTTTCTCAGGTGGAGTGAAAAAACTGATATCATCATCTCGTATGGCGAAGGCAATCTCCGCTCCATTTGGCCAGGAAGTATAACCCATTTTTCCTTCTTTATTAAAATAATTTAGGGAATCGGACTAACGATACCCGTAGGGGTGTTTCTCTTGTCCTCCGTTCATGTAATTACTGGCAGAATCGTTTCGTTTTAACACTTCTGTGATGGGATTATTTTATTAAAAAAGCAAGTGCTCTATAGAATAGGTTTTACGGTTACTTACTGGAGAGCCTGAAATGGTTGACTATAGTCTGACTCTTCTATCAAAAAAGAGAAAAAATCAGTGGAATGAACTCGTTGAAAACGCTCCCCAAGGGGGCTTTTTTCACTCTTACGAGTACCTACAAGTGTTAGAGAAAGGACTTGGCCTCAAGCCTCTCCATTTACTTTTATCGAAAAACGGGGGGGTGGTTGGTGGAATTCCCAATTTTCTTGTCCCCCAAGGACGATATAACATTCTTACCAGTTTGCCTATTCCTCCTTCCTATGGCGGTCCAATACTCACAAAAAAAACAGATCAGGTACTTGATTTGCTTTTTGATGGTTTAAATCGAATCTTACAACAAGAGGCGATTCTTAGTCATCAGATTTACTTGTCCGTGAGGTCAGTGGGCCTCGCTAACTATCTCTCTAGGAGGGGGTATGTACCTAAGGTCTGGACATGTAGGTTTATACTTCACTTAGATGAAATATACCGCAATCTCTCTCGGAGACGACAAAGAGACATTGCGTGGATTTCAAAAAACATTCAAAATAAAGAGGGAGTATGTACAGAACGGTATAAGCTCACTCAGGAAAATATTAACACATTTTTCCTACTCTACGAGGAAACTTGTAAAGCTCTTGGTGTCTCTCCAGTACCCCTTATTTTTTTCAGATCTCTCCCGACCTTCCTCGATGAGGAAGATGTCGCTTTGTTCTTTTTATCAACGGGAGAAAAGATAGCGGGACAACTGTGTTTCCTTGATCAGAAGAATAAGAGTGTGCATCCTCTCTTTTTGGGAAGTAAACGATCCGCGGTTAGGGAATTTAAATCTCACATATGTCTCTACGATTCAACCATACGATGGGCACAAGAACGAGGGTTTGAAACCTATGATTTTGGAGCCACATCTCCTGATTTACTCTATGGGTTATACAACTTCAAACGAGAATTCGGGGGAATTCCGCTACCTGATCTTGTATGGGTTAAAGAAGCTCCATCGAACTTTGCCCCTTGTGGCATATTCAAGCGGATATATCGTACATGCAGTCAGTTCTTTACTAGTTAGGCGTCTCTCGGTGAAGTTAGGGGAGGTCAAGGATCCTCGCAGTCTAAGATTCACTGGAGGGGGTATCTCCTCTATTTGAAGTATTGCCCTCTGCGGGACGAAACTTCTCTTGTAGAATCTTTTTAGTAGTGAGAAGCATAGATTCGTAGGTTAAAACTCCTTTTATGAAGGGCCATGCTCCTCTTCTTTTACGAAAGAGAAAGGTAAGGTTGTCAAGATCCCGAGAGTGGAGGCTTCCAAGAAAGGGGGAAAGGGTAAAGTAAGTGACCCCGAAGAGGCATCCCCCAAGAAGGACGTTCAGAAATGCATTAAACGTAGAGGTTTTCAGAAAGAGAAATACGGGGAGAGCGGAGACAAAGGAAGAAAGGTAAATTCTGAACTGGTCTTTAAAGTTTGGAGTGATCGAGAACTTATGATAAGCGAACCATAATTGGTATAACAAAGACGCCAACCTCCCAACTAAAGACGCAATGATAAGACCTCCAACTTTATAACGAAACGTGAAATAAAAGGAGAGAGGCACAAAGAATAGAACATTCAGGAGGTAGCTTTGAAGTTCCAGCTTTGTTCTACCTACCCCTATGAACATCCTCCCTAAAATAGAGAATCCAAACCCGGTGTAAAGAAAACCTATACAGAAGAGGGTAAGAAAGAGGGGGGTAAACTCGTAACCGGATCCAAAGGTAAGTTGGACGACGTTCTTGGAAAGTAACATCAGCGATATTGTCGCAGGTATGATTATAAAGGACGTATATTTGACAGAAAGTGTAAAAAATCGTTGTAGTTCGGCTTTCTCTGTTTCAGGATCAAGTTTTGAAAAGGCAGGAAACAAAGCAGTTGCAATTGGGGAAAGAACCATAGGAATGAGGGAACTCAGCATTATTGCCCCCTGGAAATTCCCAATCTGTATGTCACTCACAAAATACGCCAGCAAAAAAAATTGATATCGTTCAATAACAATGTACAAAGCAGTGGTAGCGTACAGCGGGAGACTGTACGTTATCAATAATTTAATATCATTAACAAAGAAATTCTTTTCCTCCGATTTAATAACTTTAAGTCTTCTATAGGGTCCTACATAAAGAAGAATTGGAGCTATCAGCCCCGCAATTGCATATCCTGCGATGTGTCCTATAATAGCACCCATAATACCAAGTCCTAACACAATAAGCAACGGTCCTACAGATGCCTTAATTACTGCCATTATCCCTTGAATGAGGGCATTTCTATCCATTCTGTCTAAACCTATAAAGGAGAGGGATGTTGAAGAGAGAACTCCCTGAAAGAGAATATAGAGAGAACATAGCCTAATAAACTGTCCCAAGTCGGACCTGTTTATGAAAAAAGTGGCGAAAAATTCTGATAAGGTAAAGCATATAACCGTCATCACTAAGCTTGATAATAATCTGAACATTATAGCCGATTTTAATACTCTAGTAGTAGTTGCTTCCTTTCCTTCAGCTTTAAATTTAGCTGGAAACCGTATTATGGCTTGATTAACTCCTAAATCCGATAATGAGGCCAAAAGTATTGGCACTGAAAGAGCTAAAGAATATTTACCATATCCTTCTGGCCCTAAAAGCCTCGCGACAAGTATGGAACCAACGCCAAGAACCACTTGTGAGAATACACTTCCAAAAATAAGAAAAAAACTTCCATGAGCGGTTTTTTCGGCTAAGTCTCTCAGTTCTTCAGTCATATTCCCAAAATTCTCCAATTATTTAGTTTAGAGTTGAGTTTCTTACTCTGATTGGTTTTTTATTCTAATCAAAACCTCTTCGAGGGATACTACTTTCAATGTGGTGAGAGATTAGCACTTCTTAAAATGATAAAAGGGAAAGTTATCTATCCACTTGCACCCATAGATGAAGTATTCTATACGAGCTATTTAGATGGCTTTCTGCCTTTATACCCGTAATTACTCTTCCTTCTTCAAAAAGTAAAGGGTTTTGTACATCTAAACGAAACAGGAGAAACATTACTTTGTATGTGCCATTCTGGATAAATGAAAAAGTATAGGTCCTTTCCCATTGTGCCTTGGTGTTCAGTTTCCCCCAATGATCTAGGGTCACCTCATAAAACCAAACAAGTTTCATGCTCGTGAGTGCCTTTATGCTTTTATTTATTGGCCAGATCTCGATTCGATAGGGAACCTCTGTGTACTCGTGGTTCTCAATTCCGATAATGACTCGTCCTTGTTCGCCCACTGTAAGATTTGTGGGGTAGTTTTCCATGTTTCCTTCAGGATCTAAGAGGTAAAATTCTGTATATTTCTCACCCTGTCGTGGTGTCATAAACAAGAAGGAGATGCTAGCTGTAATTACAATTATTGAAATGACAAGGGAGAGGGTTACTTTTTTGTTTAGATTATAGTCAACTCTGAACAGTAGTTTCTCGCCTTCTGGGAGTTTACTTCTGCGGAAGAAAGCTAAGAGTGTAGTCAGACTTATGAAAAGGTAGTTGACTACGAGAACGGGAATGAGACGTATCCCCCAAGGGGTGTAATTAAGCCCAAGTCCAATGAGGATAACAACTATCAGGCTCAGTCCAAAACTAAGAGATAGCCGTTCAATCCATCCAATTCCGTAATTGTCCCTTTCTACATTTGCTTCTGGTGAATCGTTATGGTTATCTTTTTCATGGGGGGCGTTCCATGGAAAGAACACGGCAGTAAGATTGTAACCAGGTAAGAAAAGAAGGTAAGGAATTCCCAGCAGTTTTCTTATGATGGAATTGGGAAAAAGAAAGGAAGTATACAGGAAAACGGTAGCGATGATCTGATTTAGGTACAAATCTAGGGGTTCGGTCGTTTCCACGTTTGATCCTCTCTTTCGAGTTACGTAACACTTGTATATCTCTATTAAAATTTATAGGCCTTTAATCTAGCACATCTCAGGCAATTTGTACGGTAGAAATACATTTTTCGTAATCTCCTCTCATTTACTTGGGAAAACTTGTAAATCACTAAAAAAGGATTAATCTCTCTAAGAGATTAGCACAGGGTAGGAAGCTATCGCTAATGATTTAAGTTTTTTTGTTTTTCCTTTTACAGTTAAAATACGTTTTATAGTCATTTTTTGTTTACGTTGTAAACTTCTTGTTCTTTCCTTGGTCTACGACCCGTACTCTACAAAATCCCTCACAGAGGAGAAGGTACGCTTGTAGAAAGTGAAATGGAGTACCATACCCCCAGAGGGTTATAATGTATGCATTAATTCCTCCTGTCCTCTACATCGTGTGCCAAAAAGCTTGCGAGAGGAGTTCATCACAAAAAATCCAGAAATGAATCAATCGGGAGAGCGAAACAGACACCATCCTGCTTAATTCACACGTAACATATACTGAATGGAAATGAGAGAACATATACACAGATAGCAAAATGACGAAAGATTCTGGGGAGGCTATTCTAACAGGAGGCATCATCTTTTTTACGTTTTACTGATTTTTCGGATAGCAAAGACAACAATCAATACCCCTAACGATATCAATAACGCCAGGACATACCATTTCATTTCGGTCCCTTTAACCACTCCACTATTTTCATCGTCTTCGTCATCCGAGTCGTCCCCATCCGATGGAGCAGTTGTGTTATGTTCATTCACAACTGGAAAGAGACCCTTCACATTACGATATGAGGCACTAGCTGATTCAACCCCGGAAACATTGTATGTCTGGAAGAATATCCCGATTTCCCACGTTTCTGCCTGAGGATTCTGAGAATCAACCGCACATCTCCAACCGCCACCGACCCACCACGGATCGATATGGTGCATTCGAGGACCTCCAGTATGTACCCAGCTCTTACCTTTATCTATTACGGTCTTCACGAAATAATCAGAATAGGTGGAGGGAGTTAAGTCCGTGACGTTCCACATGCCCACTTCCCATCCGTACCCTTTACTGTTGTTCATGTAGTAAAAAAGAATGTGAGTATCTCTAACTATAGGTCTTCCACTTGGTCTTGCTCCTTCTGGTCGTTCACGTATAACTGGCCGCAGGTCGTGTTCAGTCCAATTGTCTGCTTCAAGTACATCGGAATAGAATATCCTCGTCTCACTTGCCTCTACTCCACCCCAACCGAGAAATAGCCACCACTTTCCCTTCCATCGAAAAAGAGCTTGGTCATAACTCGGTGCGATGGGAAGTAATGTGTTCACGTGATGCCATGTCGTAGGGAATTCAGTAGAACTTGCTTTGTAAAGCCAAGTTTCATCTTTCTCGTAGCTGAGTTGTTGGGGGACCATATAATAGTACCCATTCCACTTAAACACATATGGAAATGACTGATGCCACGTTTCGTTTAATACTAGCTGGTCGTACGTCCATGTCAAGCCACCATCATTTGAATAAGCATAGCCTATATCTGCGTTATCGGGATTGTCGAGGTCGTGTTCAACCTCAAAAAACATGTGCCACGTTGGGTCGCCTTCTTCAACGAATATAAACGGGTCAGCAACAGCGGTAATATGGTCTACAGGGACATCCGTTATATCCTCCTTCGTAATAACTGGGTTCGTAACATGGGGGTCTTGAATGGGGTCTAGACATTCTCCCTCTGTGTGGACGTATGGATACGTTGGGATGTTGTCTCCACTGTACACGTGCTCTACATTAGATCCAGGATATACGGGTACACTGACTGGAGCCGAACTGTACATCTGGAATTCACTTACCATTCCCGAAAGGCATAAATTATATTCATTTTGCGCCCTCGCTCCAATAACTAGGGCTCGGTTAATGGGGTAATTAATCCCACCGTGTGCGTCACTCCACCGTTTTTCTCCGTTAATGTATAACACTCTGTGCGTTGGCGTCCATATGGCCCCAAGGTGGAACCATTCCCGTACGGGGAAGGGCACTCTTGTATCAGTATCATACCAAAGATGTCCATCTGGGCTGCTCCGTATCCACACTGTTCCCGTTCCATTCTTAGAGAATACGAACTCGTACCCGTACTCTCCTGCGGTGCTACTATGGTGGGAAACTAACGTTTCTCCCACATCGGATGTGGTAGCATAGGTTGATCCATTTAGAAGGTACACCCAAGCTAAAAGTGTAAGTTCGTTAGTAGTACAACGAGAAAAGGTAGGGACTTCCAAGTATCTTTTATCATCTACATTACCAAAGTCAATAGTCCCTCCTAAGGGCTCCTCGTAACTCCAGGGAGTACCACGAGACAAGTCAGCATCATTGTTATTACTGGTAGAGTCCTTTGCCCAGCTACCGTTCCCTTCGTTAAAATGTTGAATCATTAAAGCGGAAGATCCCCAACTGTCTTCCGCATTGAAACCATCAGTAGCATTCTTCTTACCGTAATACATCTCAATTCTGTCCTCCGGCTCAATAACTGGAATTTTTACCCATAAGTGACTCGTCCCACTCGTATTCCACTCCGATCGTTCCCAGCTAAGTAGACGACCTGTATCGGGATCGTAAACCCGTATATCCCCGCCATTTCCCTTACACACGTCATATTCAAACGTCCTGTGTAAGGGCACGTGCATGGTATAATTAGTTAAATCACCTAACAGACCCGTAGCAATACTGATATTCCGGTAATATGTATAACCAGATAACGGGGGTGAGAGAGAGACATGATGCTCTCTCTTTTTCACACCAATTGGTTGACTAATCTCTACCTCTATGTTATCATACAGAAACGATCTTAGTGATGTCCTCTCCTTTTCTACCGACGTGGAAGCGCTTGGATATGGGATGTGAACTACAATGAGCGAGAGTAAGAGAATCGTGGTGGCCTCTTTTATTCTGTTCATCACTTGCGAGTCCTCATTTTCTATCGCACTGTGGGATTGATATGCATTCCAAGTATTCATAGTACAATAAGTGACGCTTTAAATGCATGGACTATATCTACCATGGAAAATGATTTCACCATCACTATTGTCTGTATCTCCCTCAGTCTCGCTTCCTTTGTCTCTATGGTAAGAATCCTTTCCATGCAACCAAGTTAGTCACCTCGTTCCTTTTGAGAGTAGAAAGGTAAGGATGTGCAGCATCTTTGACGGGGTGGCCCAAATCATACCATACATTACTACAACCAGGACCAGTTAACATTTTGCTTATTTCGGATGCCTTCAGTTCTCGTTTGAGATCGTCAATTGCATAGGTTGATTTGTACTACTACACTTGTGCTCTTCACAATTGTTACTAACCCTCGGTTTTGTCAGGTTAGTAATACTCCCAACAAGGCCAAAAATACCATCAACCATTGCATAAAACACCGTGGAATTTATATCTATAAATGGTTTACTGTCAGCATCAAGAATTTGTGCCTTTCTTCACGTCCTTTCCATCTGACAAGCCATCTTGATCAATACTTGGTGAGCGCCTGTATTTCAAAAGGTTTGTGTGAACGCTAACTAAGTAACGCCTCTAGGTGGCAGTTGATACCCTTGGCAATGGGTCATAAAAGGAGCTACAGTTTACGCTTTTTTGCGACAAACTATAGGTTGCTTTTCTGATGTGTGAGTAAATGGAGATTCCTTGAAATCGCCGTACTTCTCTTCGATCTCAAAACCGTTGTACTTCAATAGTGCATCGACTTCCTTGGGGAAGAGGATCCTATTTTCCCACTCCGCGACGAATTCTCGTTCTGCAAGCTCGTAATACCATTTGATGTGCATGAGTTGGGTGGCGGAATCATACCGTGTCTGCTCCATAACTGTCACTGTCCCCTCCCCATGTGGATTTTCGTATTTCGCAACCTGGTGACGTTCTGAAGGATCCCGTTGGAGGATCTCCAATTTTGGTTTGAAGATATCCACGATGAATCGTCCTTGCAGTCGTAAGTGGGCCTTCACACGGGAGAGAAGGGATTCTATTTGTTCTAGGGATGAATGTGAAGGAGTGAATTGTAAGGAATGAAAATGAGACGAAATTGTTCCTCTAAGTGAAAGTTTGGAGCATCTGCGTGTACCCACTGTACGTGTACTCCTTTCTTAGTGGCTTTCTTTTTCGTCTAGGAAAGCATCTCTTTAGATACATCCAACCCCATGATATCGTATCCTCGTATAGCGATGGGAATGGTAATCCTGCCAGTGCCACAGCAAAGTTCTAACACGGGTTCCCCGTACTTTTTGACCTGGTTGATATGAAGGGAATATCCTCGTGTAAGGTGGTCATTCGGTCGTAGTGTCTAGCATCGTAATAAATACTGAACTCATCGTCTTTCATCGTAGTCGCTCCAATAGAACAATCCATTATGGTTTAGTCGGGCGTTATGGACGCAATTACTGAGAGGAGTGTCGTTAAAGTAGCCAGGAAAAAACCATTTCCGAGCCTCCACACGACTTCTCCAAATCCCAGATTCACGTTACCAAAGAAGTGATTGTACGTTTCACCACTAAGAAACTCCAACGTAGTAACGATCTCTTGAAACGCTTCCACGTTATTCAACCCTATTAGAAACGCTCCCAATCTGGCTATCATCAGAAGGAAACCTACTACACCAGTGTGTTTAGATTCCTTTCCCATAGCTAGTAGTGTTAACACAGACCCCACGATTACGAGGTTCCCAGATAACAGACCATACACTCCAATCAAGAGGTCATCAGGGTTTAAGCTCGATAGTTCATTCACTTGCCCGAAAGCTTGACGAAATGGAAGCGTGTTGAACCAATTGGGATCAATTCTCACCTGCCACCAAGCACCAATGGCATTTGAGAAGAAGTACGAGAACACGCTGAAAAGACCTAAAAGGCCACTGAGTAGAAATAACCATTTAGTAGAACTTTTTTTGTTAATTCATATGACCCAAGCTAGAAATCTATTGAAGAATTCAACGTTCTTCCTTTTTAAAGTCGAAACTTTTGGATTACAATCCGTAGGTTCGTTTAGGGAGTAGACATAATACTCAAAGAGGACAAGCGCTTTAGGAGATCTCCGTGGATCGTGAGTTCAAATCTCTTATTCCGTTTTTTGAGGTTCGCCGCTTTTTACCAAGTCTTTCAAGGTCACATTCTCCAATTTTTGAGCTACCATGTTTCGAATTTCTGTGAATAGCTCTGTTAACTTGTCGCTTTTTGCAATTGGAGAAGGTTTGTGGTAGTGTTTGGAGACAGCAGAGACTGGGGCGATAGGCCCATCCATTAAGCGAACGATTTCAGCAATGGCGATCCTAGATGGTGATTTAGCCAGCTTGTACCCTCCATCAGGACCTCGCTTACTCTCTAAGTACCCACTCCGCTTTAGGCTTAAAAGGATAGATTCTAAGTATTTTTGAGGAATATCATATCTAGAGGCTATTTCAGCAATAGTTTGTCTTTTTTTAGGATTTTCAGCTAATTTTAGAAGAGCTAGACACGCGTATTCACTTTTCTTTGTAAGTTTCACTGTTCTTCCTGTTCGAATTATTTCATAGAGGCCTCTTTCAAGCTCGTTTTGCTCGTTTTCCCATCCAAGTAAATCGAGAGGTACCCCTTCTACCCATTATGTAAGATGTGAACAATTTAAATTTATAAGGGGAGGACTTGTCTATCTCCGGCAATTCACTTTTTCCGATCTTGTGGATCTTTTCCTTGTTAGAGGGTTAAAGGACGAGAAACTTGAGTAGTGAGACCACTCCTAGTGAGAAAGCATACAAGGGCATAAATATCCGCCATACTTTATTGGGAAGAACTCTTGTCAGGTAGGGAGCGAGAACAGCGGCGAAGAAAGCTCCCGAAAAGATTGAAGGGAGAAGGTAAAAGCTGATAAGGCCAGGGTTGAAATATCCACGTGTAATAAAGAGTGCTGAACCGAGGAGAGAAACGAACCCCTCTGCCCAGGAAGTAGTTGCAGAGGCAACTTTCTCGTACACCCCAGCATGAATTTGTCCTATTGTGACTACTGGGCCAAACCCTCCACCGCCGATCCCCTTGTTGAATCCTCCAAGGGCAGCGAAACCTACCAGCAACTTTGGTCTATAGGGGCGTTCTCTCACCTTTACTTTCAGCAGTCCAGTGAGCCCCATGACGATAACAAGGATGTAGCAATACAACTTTATGATACGAGAAGGAAGCTCAAAGAACAGGAAATTCGAAAAAAGTAAGCCTCCACAACCTACACTGCCTATCAAAAAGGAGATTTTTGCTTCAGGGGAGAGAGGACGAAGGGTAAAGTTAGCATTTTTAAAGGCGTGATCAAAAACCCCGTCTGTAATTCCCGTAATAGCCTCAGATATGAGGAGGACTGGCACCACTTCTGTGGGACTATATCCCATCAAAAAAAGGAGGGGAGCTAGTGCAGTACCAAATCCCATTGCAGCAGCACTGTCAAGGGTTTCAAAAAGAAGTGCCAAAAGCACTATGTTCCAAATGATATCCATTCATTCTCCTCTATGTCAACTATAGAAAGAGTTCCATGAGCACCATCATCCCGATGTAAAAGAGGATGGCCCAACCGATCTTTCGAAGAGCTTGCTTATCTAACTTCATCCGTTCGATAAGACTTTTTTCATCTAATTTCCTTGCCTCATCCCCTATGCTTTGTTCCTTTGTCATTATTCCCATCAATTTTAATAATTGTCTATTAAGTAGATAGACAATCTATATAATTGGTTAGCATAAAACTTTTTAAAGTTTTCGATTCTTTAATCAAGTGTATAAACATCCTACGCCTCTTGACCAAGTTGTTAGGTATGAATAAGAAAACGAAGAACGTATTCAGAAAGAGAAACCAAATTAGCTTCATTTTGTGTATTCAAGGTTTCAAAAAAGGAAATAGAGATGTCAAGCACTAGTAGAGTCAAATCAGACTAGCTTTCTCCCCGGATTTAAGCCGTTCTCCTCTTTAACTATTCCATTGTGAATGAAAAAACGAGAGAGATAAGTAAAAAACTAATCGTATTAATGGAGATATGACTCTAACAGGTATTACTTAATGAGAGGAGGGTTGACAGCACTAACGCAGTTGTTCTTTAACCGTGTCGGAAAGAGCGAGACGCATTTTAATGGTTCTTCTGATGTCCCTTGCTGTTAGACCTTTTTTCTTTGGGAGGAGAACCTTCTTAAATGTCTTTCGTCTATAGACCCAATTTCCTCCCCCTAGAAGGAGAGGGATCTCCTTGGTTGTTTAAGATGAAGAAATGAATCGTGAATTCTTCAAACTATTTTTGAGTTCTCTCCTTCTGTATTCGTTTTAAGTTTTCCAATGCTTCCTGATATTGTTCCGTTTCTTCCGACCACTTAATGAGTCGATCACAAGGAAACTCTTCACATTCGTAGCAGAAATCGAGGTTCTTTTTATCGACGCAGCATTCGAGAATGAAGCAATCTGGTGACCAATGTACGTCGTTACGATCACTTCTACACCCTTTACAGTACATTCCCTGTTTGATCGCTTCTTCTCTGCCTTCTTCCTTTTTTAACCAACCTTGCCGCTTATACCAGTCGATTACTTCCTTGGAAGCCGTTTCATCGAATGATAGCCTACGGATGGGACAAGGTTCGCAATCCAGTCCACAGGGTGAGATCATTTCCTTCTTGGCCTTCATCTGTATCTCTCTATCAACTCATAGATTTCACTTGTCAACTTCGGTTGATTCCTACACTGAAGTTATTGCATTTAAGAGTTATCCATGGCATACTATTATGTTTCCGGGGATACTGTGGAGAAAGCGATAATAAACCTCACGAGAAAGGTTGTTGTCGTTAAAATTAATGAAAAATATCAATTTCCTCAGATTCTTTCATTAAGTTGCTAAAAGAACACCGAGTTCAAGTTACTCATGCTTCAGGTGCTTTTTCTCTTTGTGAAATTGGCGAAGTAAATGAAAGTCAGTGGCTAGTTGATGAAAAGAATCAGAAGCTTCTTGGCTCTCCTGGTATCACTTTACTATGATTTTATGTTGATTCATATTTAAGGAGCTAATGGTTAATTATTCTCGATCTCTTAACATCCCGGCCTCTACCTCAGGAAACAATCTTAGTATTCCCTCTTCAAGCAATTGAAGCGTCTTGTTGCTGATAGGAATACCCGTCCATTGGATGTCTAGGTAGCTTAAATTAGGTATCTCTTCTAACGGGCTGAGATCTGTGATGTTCGTGTTCTGTAGGTAAAGTTCCCGCAATTTTTTTAGCTTTCTTAGCGGAGTAATGTCCGAAACACTCGTACTAGAAAAATCAAGAATTTGGAGATTTGTTAAATTCTGTAGTGGAGAAATATTCTTGATTTTCGTAGCGGAGAGGTTTAGCTCGCATAAATTTCTGAGAGAACGTAGGGGAGAAGCATCAGAAACACACATCCATTCGAGATTAAGTTTTTGGAGATTTCGTAGCCTCGAGAGAGGGGAGATATCAGCTACTGCTGTATTTACCAGATTAAGCACTCGGAGGGTCGTTAACTTCCGGAGCGGACGGAGTTCCATGATGTTAGAATTTGTCAAGTAGAGCCTTGTAACTCGTTTATCTTTATTAAAAAAACGAGGAGAGTGCCCTATCTCTTCCTTTGTCGTCCTTATGGCCTCAGCTTCCTCTTTTAAAAGCCAGCTAAACTCGGACATTCGTATGTCCTCTTTGAGGATTGTATCGTTCTAGAAGAAGTAAATAATTTTAAAAATTCAGAAAGTATCATACTTGAACGTTTGATTATTATGTCGGGAACTCTTCTTTTGCGCCCTACTCCCGTTCCGCAGAAGCTCCCCCAGCTTTTCCAACAAAAAATCTGAATTTTCCAGTTCAACTCGCTTTGAATGGATTGCATAGGGAAGAAAAATTATCGAGATGAGGAGACTATCAAGAATTGAAAGGAAATCCTCAGGCATTTCTTTTCCTTGTTAACATCGGGACTTTTTACATAATAGCTAGGAAAATCTGGTGAAGAGGAGGGACTATACGGATACACGTACTACATCCTAGCTGCTCGCTCTTGTATGATGTTCACTAATTTTTCCCGTAAAATGCGAAACACTTGTTCCTCGGTAAAAGCTTCGGATGAAAAGAATTCCTTTCGGAAGCCCACGTACGCACCTTTGCTCATCCTTGTAATCTCCTGTAGCAAAAGAGTTGGCGAAATCACCTTTTCCTTGTCCCATTTGTCCATGTGAAGAGGATTTATCACAATAAGGGGAATCTTAGAGTTGGTGTAGAGTCTTGCAACAGATAAAACATCCGCTTGAGAGGGATAGTGGAATTCCTTACTTAACTGGGGATTTACGGGACGTTGGAGCGGCATGTTTCCTAGACCATCAGTCAAAATGATAGAGAGAGGAATGATATCGGGACTTTTCCGCTTTTCAAGTTGTAACATCCTTAACGCCTCGAGGAGACCAGAAGCAAGTGGAGTTTTACCACCACACGAAATGTTTCCCAGTACACTTAGTATCTTCTGAGAGTTTGAAGTGGGAGTTTGTTTGACTTCTGCTCGTTCGCCCCGGCAAATAACAACTCCGATCTTATCCCTCTCCCGCCATGCGTATTTGTGAAACTTGATCAAGGCCTTCCCAATGATCAAAATGTACCGTTCCATACTTGTACTGGTGTCAATTATCAGTGAGATGACGGCCTTAGCTTTGTGTTGTCTCTTCTTAACTTTTATGTCTCTTTTTTGAAATCTAATTGTCTCTTTTTACATCTCAGTGCCGCAGTACGGAGGGTGGGCAATAGAGCAATATCCCTAAGAGATCCTTTTGGTCTTTTGTAACCACTTACTCGCCCGTGTTTTGATTCAGAGATTACTGGAGCTCTTCTTCCTTGGGAGTAACCTCTCACTCCTCGTATTTTGGGAACTCTTTGGCGCTTAAGGGTGGGGAGAACATATTTTAGCTTACTTAGCTCTTTTAGTAACTTAATTTGCTTGGAACTACTCATGCGACCTTCTGACTTAAAGTCTTCCATAGATACTTTTCCAAGAGGGAGTGACGTTGCGTCTATATCTCGTTCCCCCCCTTTCGTAGCAGTGGCTCCCTTAGAGAGAAATTCTTTCCAGACAATTTTAGCTCTTCCAGAGTCCTCAACACTCAAATCGACCGTCCAACCTCTCCCTCTCGTGGGTGGGAAACTTCTCATGTCAGTCCTCTGCCTATCCTCTCTTCTCTCAGCTGCTTTTAAAAGAAGAGCAGATGGTGGCGGTTGTTGTCTTTGGTCATTCCTCTGGGACCGGGTTTAGTTATCGGTTTCTCTCTCGTTACTGGGAGGCCTAGCCTTTTATCTTCCCCCCGTAGCATCTCTCTTTTTTTCTCTAACTGCCTCCTTTCTTCTTCTATCGTATCCTTAAGCCTTTCTAAAGCTCTTTTGAGTGTTTCCTCAATTTCCTCAGAACTGGGAGGCGCTAACTCTCCACTCTCCCTTGTCCGATGACTGAGGCTAAAATGAAGCCCTATGCTAACATCTCTTGGACTCACGATCCGCCTTCCATCGAACGCGGTAACTGCCTTCGCAGTGAGAGTAGCGACGATGTCTGGTCTATGTCCATTGACCTCAAGTTCCTGACATGTTATAGCAATAAGCTTGAGAATGGAGGGGAGAGCTTCAACATGGGGAAGTAACTTCCTCGCAGTTGTGATTCTTTTTTTGATCTTTTCGTCTCTCTCTTGGTCTCTTCGTTCTGCTTTAGAGATAGGCTGAATGTTTTTTTCTATAATCTCTTTTCTTTTGCCCACTTCTCTAACAAAATTCATATTCACACAGAGACCGAACCGATCTAGAAGTTGCGGTCGTAGTTCTCCTTCCTCAGGAGGCATAGTTCCTATCAAGATAAAGTTCGCAGGATGCTCTACGCTTATTCCTTCCCGTTCTACGTGGTTCCATCCCCTGGCTGCGGCATCTAAGATCGTATCAGTGAGATGATCAGGAAGCAGGTTAACTTCATCAATGTAAAGGATGTTCCTGTTGGCTTTCGCGAGAATTCCAGGTTGAAACTCTTTCTTCTTCTCTTTTAAGGTTTTCTCAATGTTTACTGTACCAACTACGGCATCTTCAGTTGCCCCAAGAGGGAGGTTGACTACTTCCATTTTCTTTTTTGCAGTGTTTATTTTTCCACTCCTCAGTTTCCTTCGACATTGTTTGCACATATGTGTTAAGTCATTTGGATTACAATGATATTGACAATCCTCAACGTATTCTATTTTTGGAAGTAAATTCGCAAAACTACGAACAAGTGAACTTTTCCCGCTCCCTTTTTCACCTTTGATCAAAAGACCCCCAATATCTGGGCTAATTGCTACTAGTATGAGCGCTAGCTTCGTCTTCCGTTGATCAACAAAATTACTGAATGAAAGCCTACTTTTTGGAAACAACTTCGCCACCAGTTATATATTTTTGTTATCTTTCCCTAAAAACTTTGAGAATGACCTCAATTGAGCCTAAGGTATCTGCTTTTATATTTACTCTCTTTCTCTCGAGTAAATAGCACTTCAGGGGAGATATCTACAATTTTTTTTCTTTCTTTGGTTCTCTCTTCAATTTCACTCTCATCATATTTCAACTTGAATTATATGACAGCTGGAGACTTCTCCTTGTAGGATTGAAAGTTGTCACAATGAAAACTGCTACTTTTCAACCTTTAGTCTAACCTTTCCTTCTCAATGCTGGAGTATGGAGTAAGATGCGGGAGAAAAGATACTTGAGCTAATACACAAACCATCGACTGAAGCGATGATCACCAAAAAATATGTAGGAGGGTACTGGAAACGGAAGAACAGCCCATTCCATACAATGGATTTGACCCGTCTGAAAAGTTGCTTCTCCGTACAGGCTTTATCAGCCTTATAATGAACGAGTCCACAGGTGGGGCTGTGACTTAAAATCTGCGTGTCTCCGTGACACACGTGATAGAGTTAACCACGGCTGAACAAGTAACTGAACAGTACAGAAATGGAGAGTTATACCCCTAAGATCACCAGAAGGCCTTATTGATGAGGATTTAGAGGTATGAGAGAACCTTAAGAGAGAATTTCATATGAACTATAGGGGCGAAAAGTGGTTAGATACCATTGAGAAGTTTCAAGTTGCCCAGTAAGATATGAAAAACTACTCACTCATTTTCCCTTGTTAACCAATTGTTTGGCGTCAGACAGCACTTTCCTTGCTACAATGTATTCTTCGGACTTGTCCCCGTATAAGTTTTTGCTTTTCGTTTTAATATCTTCCAGCTGTTCCAAGATTTCTCCTACTGTGTGATGGTGCTCTTTCTTAAGCTCCCTTTTTAGCTGCTTTAACAGAGGTACTACTTTTTCCCACCCCCGATATTGGGTGTATACCTCCATGTTTACTTCAGGTTCTTCTTCCTCATTCACTCTTGTTTACCTCTGTGTAATCCTTGTAATTCCTATTTATAGGAACTGTATAAGAACTGCCTCTATAACAACCGAATTGGGAAAAATTGATTAATTAACCTAAAACTTTTGGGGTGATCTATTGGGGGTAAGATTCTTCTCTTTCCATCCGTGGGTCTCCAATGATCTATCAGAATCTAGAAAAAGTAGAACTATCATGGGATCTTGCTGAATTGGCAAAATCAATATATGAGGGTAAAAAACAATCTAGTGCAACGAAGACTATCGTATGATCTTTCTCTCATTTGATGGCTTCCGCTCCTTCTTCAGTTAACTCCACTATGGTTCCCTTGGATGTCTGAGAGGTCTGAACGTAACCGTCCCGTTCTAAGCGGATTCTTCGACTCCAAGCTTTGGAAAAGGATAAACCTTGCTCTTTAGCTATATACTTAGCGAATGCTCTAATTTTTACACCGGACATTTGTGTCTGCAGCCAACGGAGATGTTTCTTATATCCTATGTAGGGTGCGCTTTTAGTTTTTTGCCTTTTGGTCTTTTTAACTGTTGGCTGCTTTTTTTTGGGCGATCTAACCGGTTCAATTACAGTAGAACTCGGTGTTTTTGGTGGAACTTTTGATGGCTTCTCTTTCTCAACTTGAAGTTCCTCCCGTTTTTTCTTTGACGGTGGTTTCTGTTTTTCTTTTTGAATTTCCTCTTTAACAGTCCTTCCTTTACTAATTTGTGGTACTTGCTTTGTTTTTTCAATTTGTTTCGTTTTTTTTCTCAGTTTCTTACGTTTTAAGGGCTTTATTTTTTCTGGGGGGTGTTCACGTACTTGCTCTATTTTTTTTCTCGGTGTTGGTGGTTCGACTTTTTCTTTTTTTGCCTTTAGTTTTTGAATCTCACCACTCTTTAAGAATTCGATACCCTTCTCTGTGAGCCAAATGTGATATCCTTCTTCAGGGTCGTCATACATGAGGAATCCTTTCTTCCGTAGGTCTTTAATCTTTTTACTGGCTTGGGAAACGGAAACGGCTTCTTCATCGATAATATGTTTGACTAATGATCCTGTACTTACTCTCGTGGTATCTTCACTTATCGCACCTAATTCTTTCAGCCAAGAAAGGTAGTGCTTAGAATTGTCAAGAATTTCTTGTTTCTCCATTTCATTTCCTGAAATTTCATTTATCTGGAGAGACAGGAAGGAGCGGTTTAGGGACCCGTCCTCACTCATAATAAAAAAGATACTTCATATATAAAAAATTTGGAAAGAACCTAAAAAACCATCTACTTGACCTGAATTCTCCCTACTTCTTGCCAAAGTTTGTATTTCTCTAATGTACCCGCCTTATATATTGAATAAATAGCAAGTACTATTTGGATAATGATGATCAGGCCAAAAATGTTTTGAAATGCTTTGTAATACTCATTGGGAATTTGCATGTTACTCCATTTTCCAGCATCTCCACTATAGTAGATGATGGGAAAAATTTCTGGCCGTCGGAGGATAAGGAACAGCACGGGGATGGCTGCTATCTTTAAGATTGCACTCACGATAAGAGTCATTTGCTGCCCAGTAATCGCTTCGTTTCCAAGGATTCCTCTGCCTATATCATTTATCCCCTCAGCTATGATGATTACCCCACCGAGACGGAGGATGAGGTAGAAGTCAGGATGTATCAACACTCCAATGGTAAGATGAGGTAGCAAGAAGAACAACCCTCCAAAAATGCAAGAGAAAATCCCACCTACGATTACTTCAGTAGGTTTCAGGATGGGCTTCAAGGGTCTGCCGATTTCAGGAGAGATGGGGAGTCCTTCAACTTTCTCCTTTTTCCATGGTTTCTTGGGATGTAGGTTCAAATCTTTAGGGAGGAATCCTTCAGTCGATAGGACAACGAAAATTACCGTAATAACAGTGAACATCCAAAATAAACTAACGTATAGATTGAGCGATGCAAGGGCTCCCTCCACACTAACCATAAACACATTATACAAGAATGCTGCGACATGGAGAAGTGTAACTACGATAAAGGCCCCAATCATCCATGATTTATAATAGGGCCACCATTCTTCACTTATGTACACCTTGGGAGTTCCCCGTTGTTGATATTCCTTAAGGATGTTTTTAGGGGATCCTAGTTGCACAAGTGCCCTTCGAACGGAATCTTCAGTAACTTTTCTGGTCTCAGATAGCTCTTCCGCTGTCTCCCAAATCTGTTGCTCGACCTCTGCTAAAATTTCTGCTCGTTTTTCCTCCTTGGTTTTTAACCATCCAGGCAAATTCTTTTTCACTCGTTCCATGTACTTGTCAACCAGTGTTTCAGTAGGATTTTTATCATCCATTATGCTACACCACCTACCGAGTGACCTTCAACTTTTCTAGTTCCTATACTTCCTTTTTAATAGAAGGACTAATCCTCTTTTTCGGTACTTACCAGAGTGTTCATCGGGAGCAAGTAACGAAACTGTAAACGAGCAAGTAGATTCCGAAATTGGGAACGAATCCTCTTAGAAGTAAACTACCTACCAACTTTCAGTTCATAGATGTACACATATCTTTGAATTGAAGAGACTTTGACTGACAACTCTTCGGTTGAACCAAGCGCCAATCTGTCTCCATTTTCACATGCGATAAGCTGTCCTTTCTTATGAAAGCCCTTTCGTTGAAAGAATCTACCCAATTTTTCGTCTGTACTTGCGCTAGTCAGTACTCTGAGTACCGAATAGTTGGCTTTACTGGCCCATTCTATAACTTTGTCAAGCAATTGTGAACCGATTCCTCTATTCCGAAACTGCGGAAGAACGCCAATCGGATCTATCCACTATGTTGGATCTTTCTTCAATTTCGATGATATCTACGATGCCCACCACCCTAGCTTTGTAGATTGCTAAAAATGTTTTGAGAATGTTGTCTTCTTCATTGTAGCTCTCAACTTTATTAGTATAGGGAGTCTCTGGGCCTGCAAACCCCTGTTGTGTACGTGAACATATTGATCTTCGAATGCTTCGTCGTATTCTCTAATTTGAATCTGCATCGTTAATACACTTAATAAGTCAATTTCTTGGAACATTTTTAAGTAGCTTGAACATGTGGATGCCTAAAGTGAATATGTAGGTGAAATGGGGAGGTGTTTAAGACCTTCACCCTAAAAGAGTCCCTTAACTTCAAATATTGTTTTCATCACCTCTATTAAACTAACTAACCATCCATGTATGAAACTTTTAGAGAAGAGGATCGATGTTTACCACTTACGGGTTTGGAAACCATCCGATCTTAAACCAATACATTAGACATCATAAGTGGCGGAAACTTCTAGAAATTGGTGTACATACTGGCGAAAACGCGAAAAACATGGTAGAAGCAGCCAATGAAAACTTTCCAGTTGATCAGATTGAATACTATGGGTTTGATACGTTTTCTGGTGTTCTTGGAAGACAAAAGCAAGATCCTAACTTGCAGAAGGTTAAACGAAAGTTGAGAGAAACGGGCTGTCAGTTCAAGCTCTACAAGGGCGACTCCAAAGAGACGTTACCCACGCATCTGGAAGAATTACCCACCATGGACCTCATTTTCATTGACGGTGGACACGATTATCCCACAGTGAGAAGCGACTGGGATCATGCGAGACACCTGATGGGATCACATACCGCAACGTTCTTTCATAATGCAGACTGGCAGGGTCCACGACGAGTACTTGAGAATATTTCGAGGCAGGAGTATACGGTCGAATTGCTAAATCCTCCCTCCGACTCTTTGATGGCAATGGTAACAGTTTCAGCAAGAAAGTCCTAACTGAGATAGGACAAACGCAATCATAGGGGGCTTATTTTTTCTAAATAACCCTTCAAATAATTTTCTAAGTCAAAATTCCCAAGATAAGGTTTGTATAGGGGTGAGTCTCGTTCCTGTGAACTAACTTTTTAAAAACATTCCTCATACGGACATACAAAAGGATATTTTCATAGATTATAGTTCTCATCACCAACTGAGTTGAATTTGCCTTATGTTTACCTAGCAACCTTGGATTCCACCTAAAAAACCAAATAACAATTCTCAAAAGAAAGCTTTCTCCAATATAGCGTGAAGTAATTGAAAAAACAAGAACTAACAGGCATTTTAGACATCTTTGTCCCATTCACACCAATAAGGGAAAAAATTATGAGAAAATCAAAAATAAGACCACATAACACTAACATTATAGCTTTTTCGGGAAACAATAGTGAACTAAAGATGTAGATAACCCTAAGTGCTTTATTTTAGGAGATTCAAGGACTTTAACTCTTTGAATTTGACTGGAAAGAGGAGTAAGTATAAAAAAAGAAATTTACAAAGTTAGGGGGATCAGAATATCCAAAGTTAAGCTCCCAAATTTCAAAGAACTTTTGAAAAAGATAGTTATTATGGTGTGTTTCACTTTTCTTGTCTCTTTATTAGCTAGTTTCATCACTGCAATTCACTTTCTCTATGTTTTTGTACTTTTTATCCTTCTAGAAGGAGGGCTTGGGTTATTGATTGGTAGTCTTTCGTTCTTTTTTATCTCTCTTAGAATGAAAGAAGAAGAAAAAGAAAAAAGAACAGAACGTGGTAAAAAATTTTTTATTGGAGGGACACTCCTCATAGTCATAGGTTTTGTATTAGATTTTTTCTTCACATTACTCATGTAGTGTTAGCCACGAAAGGGGCATGAGGGGAGCCTAAGTAATAGTTGATTAGCTCTTTGGTATGAAGTTTCTTGTCAACACCTTCTTGTAATTACTCATCAATTGTGAGTTTTTTCAAACATTGAGACTGTTAGAGCCTTCCTGTTGTAACCTCTACACTTTATCCAACAATCCCGCCGTATAGAGAGGAAACAGAAGGAAGAAGTTACAAGACTACTTGATTTCAAACTCCCTGTTTGAACATTCAAAAACTAACTAATACTTACATTGGTAATATTCTCATAATAAGATACGAAGTGTTAAATCGTAGAAGTAACGCAGAAATTTGGAGTGCGCTTACTTCTGTAGAATTCAAAATAGAGTCGTATTATGAGCTGTTTAGTAAAACATTTTTTCTAGTGAGTTTTACTCTCCTTATTACCGTATGTTCCGTAGCTCCTTTCCAAATGCTTTATTTTTCGGGAAAGTATAGTTATCTTTTCCCAATGGAAAGTTTTGCAAGGGGCGGTGGTATCATCTCTTTCCTGCTTTTTTCGATCTTTGGGATCATAGTTACGATAACCATCTTGCTATTAATAAGTCATCCAACCTTCACTTGGTTGTCTGTTTTTATTTCTGTGAGTTTTGGAATTAGCACGGGCATCTTAGCTTCGATTTTTATACCCGTATGGTTGGCATATTTCTTTATTGTCTTCAAGATATCACTCCCCCTCCTGACTTTCTGGAAGGTGCTAGGAAACGTAGCTATCATTGGAGTGTTTACTCTCATTGTTGCGATAAATCACACATCAAAATTCAATCGTTTACGGAATGGTATTTTGGTATTATTTAGTGGATGGGTTGGAGCTATTTCCACATTTAACAGCTTCTTGAGTCTTGTGATCCTCATAGGTGTCTTTCTGATATACGATATTTTAATATTGAAAGGATTTTTTGAGGAATCCATAAAAAAAACATTACAGCAAGAAACGTTAGCTAAGAGAGGAGCCGCAGTCACAATAGGATTGGGTGATTTAGTATTTTACAGCATAGCGATTGGCTCCACTTGGATTTTTTTTGACCATATTCGGTTTATAGCTTCTATTCTGGTTGGCATAGGGATACTAGGCGGGACCTTCCTTACAATGCATTTGCTTTCTCATGCCAAAGAAGAGCATTCAGTCCTTCCAGCACTTCCAATTCCAATGTTCACTACGCTGTTAATTATGGGAATACTCTGGAGTATAACTTTGATTTAACGATATGTCGCCTTAAACATGAAGAATCGACATAGGATTATAGGTGTCACCGTTTCCCAGCTAACAGAAGCTGCATTACTGATTATCTAGGAAAATAAAAAAAGAAAGAAAAAAGAGAAGAGAAAGATGTGGGTTATTCGACTTGCATCATCCGTCTTAGTGCAACATACGCTCCTGCAAGGCCTACTACGAACGTCACGATAGGAATAGCCCAGAACCACAGTGGGATAGCAGCTCCTTTCTCCTCAAGATACTCGTAATCATAGCCACCTAGTTCCATCATCTCTTTAGCGTCCTCAACGGAGTACGTTACTGGGGCAAGGTTGGGGTTGTGCCCGAGCATTCCTTCAGGAAGGTACTGACTCGTCGGCTTCCCATATCCGCCACAGACATCCTCGATGATTTGTTCCCTGGGAATCATGTAGTTAATCGCCCATCGCACGAATCTGTTACTTAAGATCGGATGCTGGAGGTTAAAGCCCAATTGTTGAGCACCAAGAACGGGAGCTGTGGCGACAGTAAGATCGGGATTTTCTTCTGCTGAGTTCAGTGTTTCTGGTGTCCAGCCGTACCACATGTTCAGTATGTCAACTTCTCCAGCCTCAAGAGCTGCAAAAGCGACCTCTGATTCTGGTTTCACGTCCATGTAGATGGTGTCCATTTGAGGTGCTCCTAAGTGGTAGTCATCGTGGGCCTCCAGCGTTATATGATCATCTTCAACCCATTCGGTCATCTTGTACGGGCCACTGCCTATTGGAAACTTATCTTTGCCTGTCTCGTTGTTTACACCAGTGTTCATAAAATTGTACATCCACTGTTCATGTGCCACATCTTTAAGGATGTGTTTCGGGAGGACAACGTTAGTCCCAACCTCAACCATGAATGGTGCATATGGTTTTCCAATTTTCATTCCCACGATGTAGTCATCCACTACAACAGCTTTTTCGAGGCCTGCATCAATAAAGTCAGTATACTCTTGGGCCTTAGTCTCTGGGTCGAGTACTGCATTAAAGGTAAATGCAACGTCATCAGCCATTACGGGTTCGCCATCATGCCACGTAGCATTCTCATACAGTTCGAATTCGATGTAGGTATCATTTATCCACTCCCAACTCTTCGCTAGACCTTCTCGTCCTGCTTTTGGTCGGTAGTTTTCATCCAATGCTACTAAGTTATCATATACAGGGTATTCAACGGCTCGAGCTGAGTAACCAGTGCCCATGAAGTAGGGATTTAAGTTATCAGCATCACTAGGTTGGACGTAATGAATGTTATCTTCTCCGGGGAGGGTCCACTCCCAAAGGTTATCAGTACTCAAAGGTGGATTGAACCCTTCAGCAGCCGTTCGCAACGGGTATGTGCCTTCTATTCTCCAATAGGGTGCAATCGGAAGATCATGATAAATGATCTCACTTGCCTTCCAGTACAATTTCTCTCGTTTCTCTTCATCACCGACGGTTTTTCCAGCTTTTTCCATTAAGGTATCAAAGTTTCCGTTTCTATAGCCACTACACTGCCAGCTACTGTTGGAACCAAATTGGAGCATCATCCCTTGGGGGGAGACGCCAAAGCCAAATTGAACGAGGTATAGATCGTAACCATTGTCTCCCCACCCCTCACACTGGCGATCGTCTCTCACTTTGTACATGCGAGGTAAGAACTCAGAGAAGTCAACGATGTGCATTTCCACATCGATTCCAATTTTAGGTAACTCCTCAGTCATGATTTCGCCAACTTGTTGCCGTTGCACATTTCCCTTAGGGACCATTAGGTGGAGTGTAAAGAAGTAATCTTCGTCTTGGGCTTGAACTGACGTAATTGGTGTAGAAATCGGGGCACTTGCTATCATTACCGCGATAAACGCACTTAAGAGGACTATTTTTTTATTCTTCATTTTGATCTTCTTTTATATTTTTTCCGGTTCCCTTTTATAGGGATTTTTGATCCGGAGGTTATTCCTTTTAAAAACCATTTTTTAAAAACCATTTTAAAAAAGATTCGTACCAGAAGAAAATAACAGGAAAAAGGTGAAATTAGTGCCACATCGTCTACGAAACTATGTCATTAGGAGGATTCTCACCGTGATCCCTACTCTTCTAGCAGTTTCAGTTCTAACGTTTGCTATTATACATCTTGTGCCTGGTGGACCCTTTCAAATGTTTCTAGGCTTGAATCCAAGTATTTCTCCTGAACTTGTGGAGCGATTACGGGAGGAGTACGGTTTAAACGATCCAGTCTATGTCCAGTATTTCCGTTGGCTTAAAATGATGCTACGAGGCGATTTAGGATTTTCTTTCATTTCTGGAAGACCAGTTATGGTGAAAATTAAATCCCGAATTGTAAATACTGTAATTTTAATGGTCACTGCCCAGGTTCTCGCGGTTCTTCTTGCAATCCCCCTGGCGGTTATCTCTGCAGTGAGGCAAGGAAGACCCGCAGATAACATTATACGGGTGTTTTCGTTACTAGGTATGTCTATGCCCATTTTTTGGTTGGGCATTATGTTAATTTTTGCTTTTTCACTTGGTGCTGGACCCTTTCCTGCCCTCTTTCCAACTTCTGGGGTACAGTATTTACCTCCACCCCCAACGTTTTTAGGTCAAATACGGGGTAGGTTCGTACATCTGGTGCTTCCTGTAATTGCTCTCGCATTTACTCGTGTCGCGTATCTTACTCGATTGACACGATCGAGCATTCTTGATGTGTTAAATGAAGATTTCGTGATGACTGCACGGATGAAGGGATTGAAAGAACGGGTCGTGCTTTACAAACATGTGCTACGAAATGCTTTACTGCCAACGGTCACATCAATTGGCCTTTCAGTCGGATTCCTCCTTAGTGGGGCTGTCATTACTGAGTCAGTGTTTGCATGGCCAGGTATGGGCCGCTTATTGGTTGATGCAGTTTTTTCTAGGGATTATCCTGTTATTATGGGCATTACTATGATTATTGCAACGTTAGTGGTACTGGCAAACCTCGTAACTGATTTGATCTACGGATTTTTGGATCCGAGAGTGAGGTATTAACAACAACTTTGGAGGTAAGAAAGATGAATGAAAATGCAGAGAGCCCTAAGATAACAGAAAGAATGTTAGAGGAAAAACAAAGGGCCAGTATGTGGCGGATGACTCTTGATAGAGTGAAAAGAGACCCTCTAGCTCTCTTTGGTATTGCAGTTTTTGTATTACTTCTCGTCGGTGCGATTTTAGCTCCAGTTCTTGCCCCGTATAACCCTAAGAAAATTCACTGGGGACATTTTTATGAAGCTCCCTCTTCTACATATCTGTTGGGAACTGATGGCTTGGGCCGTGATGTCTTGAGTATCATTATTTATGGGAGTAGGGTATCCCTTCTCGTCGGTCTCTTCTCCGTCTTATTACTTATTATTATTGCTATTGTCACAGGTTCATTAGCGGGATACTTTGGTGGATGGGTTGATGAAGTATTTATGCGTGGTGTCGACGTGATCCTGTCTATCCCCAGTTTGATTTTAATCATTCTCATGGTTTCTGTCCTTCAGGTAAGAGGTTTGTGGGTGGTCGTTTTTGCTATAGGTGTTACGGGGTGGCCTTCTCCAGCCCGTATAATTCGCAGTCAGTTCCTTTCCCTTAAGAGTATGCCCTATACCGAGGCAGCGAAGGTTATGGGAGCAAGCCATCTCCGTGTCATATTTAAACACATCCTACCAAACGCAATAGGTCCGATCATTGTGATCGCAAGCTTTCGACTCGCAGGAGCTATTCTCACTGAGGCTGCTTTATCGTTCCTTGGCCTTGCCGATCCAACCGTGCTTTCTTGGGGGAAACTAGTTTCTGATGGACGCGGTGCCCTCAGGTATAGTTGGTGGATCTCGACATTTCCAGGAATCGCTATTCTTGTTAGTGTACTCGGCCTCAATGTTCTGGGTGATGGCTTAAGGAGAGCCTTAGATGTAAGGTTGAGGAGGGATTAGGAAAATACGATTGATATTGCTGAGGATGATAAAATGTCTAAGACACTTGTAAGTATCAAGAACCTCAAGACCTATTACAAAACTAGGAAGGGTATGGTAAAAGCAGTTGATGATGTCTCCTTTGATATTAAGGAAGATGAAGTCTTTGGATTAGTTGGGGAGTCCGGGTGTGGTAAGAGTACAACCGCGTTATCTTTGTTAAGAATAATTCCTTATCCTGGGAAGATCGTAGGAGGCTCCATTCTGCTTGATGGTGAAGATCTCCTGAAGTTAAGTGACAAGAAGATGCGAAAGTTTCGGGGGGCAGAAATTTCCATGATCTTCCAGGATCCAACCTCTGCCCTTAATCCAGTGTTCACAGTTGGTAACCAAATCATTGAGGCGATAAAACTCCATCAAAAAGTGAAGGGTACAAAGGCTTGGGACGTTGCAGCAGAGGTTCTCGAAGATGTTGGAATTCCTTCACCAGAGAAACGAGTTAAAGATTATCCTCATCAGTTTAGTGGAGGCATGAAGCAAAGGGCGATGATTGCTCTTGCTTTGTCTTGTAAACCGTCTTTACTCATAGCAGACGAAGCTACTACGAATCTTGATGTCACAATCCAAGCAAAAATTTTGAAATTAATAAAAAATCTCCAAGAGCGGCTCGATACGTCGATTCTTTATATAACGCATAACATTGGTGTAATTGCACAGATTTCCGATAGAATTGGTGTAATGTACGCGGGGAAGCTTGTGGAACTTGGAGGGATAAAGGAGGTGTTCAAAAATCCGGGACACCCTTACACAAAGGCCTTACTGAATGCATTTCCCGATCCACGATATGAGATGAAAGAACTTGAGCCGATCCCTGGGAGAGTACCAAGTTTACTGAATCCTCCTCAAGGGTGTAGGTTTCACTCTAGATGCCCTAAATGTAGGGAACAATGTGAAGACCAGGCTCCCCTAATGAAAGAAATTAAGAAAGGACATTACGTTAGCTGTTTTGATCCGCTTAGTTAATGGTGATAATAATGCCAGATAATAGCTTAGTGAAAGTTAGAAACCTGAAAAAATACTTCCCAGTGGAAGGAGGAATTATCCCCCATAAGATAAACGATATCCAGGCGGTTGATGATGTTTCTTTTGATATCAAACATCAAGAGACTCTCGCCTTAGTTGGTGAATCAGGATGTGGTAAGACAACCACTGCTCGATGTATCGCCTTACTTGAAAAAGCTACAGCTGGAAAAATTTTCTACGATGGAAAAAACATCCTTGACATGCGTTCCAGGGATTTAAACGAATATCATAAAAACGTTGGAATGATCTTTCAGGACCCCTTTAAATCGTTAAATCCCCGAATGCCGATCGCTGATATCATTGGAGAACCCCTCTCAATCCATGGAGGCGCATCAGGGCGAAAAAAAGAACTCAAAGCGGCAGCGCTTTTGCAAGAAGTGGATATGGCGCCCCATCATATCTATCGATATCCTCATGAATTTAGTGGTGGCCAAAAACAACGTATCGCTGTTGCTCGTGCGTTAGCCCTCCGTCCAAAGTTGGTATTGGCTGATGAACCAGTTTCTTCAGTGGATGTCTCTATACGAGCAGCTATCCTCCATTTAATGGAATCGCTACAGAAAAAGCACAAACTTTCCTATCTATTCATTACACATGACCTTAGCGTGGTTAAGTACATTGCGGATAGAGTGCTGGTCATGTATTTGGGAAAGATCGTCGAGAAATCCGATAAAAAAGGCATCTTTACCGAACCATTGCATCCTTACACTAAGGCGTTGATTTCAGCAGTTCCTATTCCTGATCCCACGGTTAAAATGAACCCCATTATTCTGAGGGGCGGGGTTCCAAGCCCCATTGATCCTCCCCAAGGATGTAGGTTCCATCCACGATGTCCAGAAGCCATGGATATCTGTGAAAACGAAGAACCGAAACTTAAAAAGGTGGGCGATGAAAGATACGTAGCGTGTCACCTATTTGACTAGGTACACTGGCAAGCATACTGAAAGAGTCCTTCCTTTTCTCTTTTTTGAGGGTACATAATGACAGAAACGATAACGAAACTCAAGAAAGTATACAGAAAGTACAAGCAGACGTTCCTTGCCTTTTTTGTTCTTACGCTTCTCTTCATTCTAGGGGGTTTCCTCTTCGAACTCGGATTTTTTAAGAAAGAAGTTAAGGTTTCGCGCCAAGTTTTGAAAATCGAGAAAGAATATGAGTTCAACGGACGTCGACCTACTGGCCTAGAATTCCTTGATGGTAATATACTTGTAGTTCTACCCAGTGAAAAACGAATTTATGTCATGGATCACTCTGGAGAAATGATAAATTCCTTTACAGTTAACTTACCAGGGATTTGGGATGTTGCATGGGATGGGAAGTACTTATGGGTAGCAGATCTGCTGAAAGATGATATTTGGAAGATGAATATTACCACTGGGATGAAATTAAAATCGATTACTGGAAAGTGGGTCCTTCCCTACGGTTTGAGTTGGGGAGATAATGCACTTTGGATTTCTGATCCAGAACTTGGAAAGATCATGAAAGTTAACAGTTCCAATGGTGAGATTTTACGAGAAGTGGACTCTATGGGTGTTCTCGGGCTTGTGTACCATGATAGAGAACTATGGGTAAGTCCAGAAGCAGGTGACTACATACGAGTGCTTAACGCAACGACTTTCACTGAGATACGGAAATACTATAGTCCTGGACCCTTACCGTCTGGCCTAGCTTTTGATACAAATGAGAAGTTGTATATCGGTGATGTTGGGTATAACAAAATTTACCGAGTAGACCCTTTTGCCTCTCAGTATAGATATGAAAGTAGTGATGCTCCTCCTTGGCTTTTTTTCCTCTATGTTTTCCTCTTGCTTGCCTTAATACTTTCGTTCTTATCCCAGTATAGATCCCAAAACTATTGATTCACATCCGCTTCAAAAATGCACCCTAACATACGATGTATACACCAGTTACGCTATCTTTTCTACTTCATCAAAATCAAAAACGATACGTCTCCTCCTTTTTTAACCAGTGAAGGATCGCATCTAAAAGAACATACAGGATCACTGAGAAAACGCTCCACTTAACAATCTTTACGTAATTGAAAGTACCATTGAAAAGAATCGGGGAGAGTATAAAGTACAAAGTGAAGAGGATTGAGAGAACAAGGAAAAAACCAATGAACGAAGTGCTGCTAATTAGGAGCGTAACTATAGTGATAGCGATAATATCTTTTCTATTTCCTCGAGTGTTTGATGTTTCACTCCTCCCTCCCTCAGTACTATTCTCAAGGGTTTTACTTTCTGTACTTTCCTTTTCTGACATAGAGGTGCTCACTTGATTCGTAAACTTTTTTCTTGCGTGGATAATCTGAAACGTCTGTAACAAGAATGCAACAACGAATGTTATGTTTTATTTCCTCCTAACGTCTTTTTAAGTTGTTGATGAACATGTGCCTCAATTCGACAAAGCTTTGATAACGCCGGATCATATTCTGCCCTCTTTAAGAAGCGCTCGAGAAATCCACCACGTTTTCCAACATCATAAAAGTGATACTGGAGTTTACCTTTCTTTGTGAGGAGAAAGGTAAGGTACGGAGTGTAAAAGAGGGTTTTTTCTTCCAAGTGAACTGTTTTCGGGATGGAATCGATATTTACAGCATGTTTGAGTAAAATCTTCAGACCATTTAATTCAGAAAGTTGATCCTCTGATGTTCTATCGACTCTTCCCAAGTATTTTGCTGGAACAAAGGTACCTCCTCTAGCCTGCCAATAAATATTGTTTCGTACCTCCTGTTTCTTACGAGATAATCGCTCTATTTGTGGAACAAACTCCTCTACAAATTGATTTAGGTAAGGGTCTTCCTTAAACAATCTTTTTTCCAGGATATAGGTTTCTATCTCATCAAAAAGGAGAGGATCTTCAATTTCATCGATAGTTCTCTCCAGAAAATTCGGTCTGAACAGGTAAATCAAATTTTTTATGTTCTCGATGTAGTGCGGAAAAAAGGCATTTAGAACACTTATCCCTGTACCCACCTGATCATACAAATCGGTATATTGGAAGTGAAACTTGAGGTACGGCATCCACAAAAACGCTTTACCTACAATATTGCCACCAGCGGTTTTTTTCAACAGGTCTTCCTTAATTTTAGCCATTTGCTCTATAAATATGCTCTCCTTTAAAAAGAGAGGCGTAATTGCCTTCATTACTCCCTCCTCAAAGACAGTCTTTGATCATAGCATAGAAAAAATACTTCAAAAGATTTTATTGAAGAATTTCCGTGTATGGCCCTCTCCTTATCGATAAAACATATGGTAACTCTGACTTCATTAGGTTTAAAGGAACGGACTCTTGTGACGGTGTTACAGACATGTCTAACACTCCAATTCATGTTACGATAGGGTTTGCTTAGACCATTGTCCTCTTTTAAAGGAGAGTAGGCGGTATTTCCACGTTGCCTTCACTTTTACATTCATCTCTGCAAGTTTGGGTAGAATGTTTCATTCACTTGCGTGATTCCTCTTTTTCTGAAGGCCGAGATCTCACACGTTCATTCAGTAAGTGAATGATGGTATACACATCAGCCTATGCTAATAACACAAGTGATGGAACTCGTTATAATTGAATAAACTTCTCTCTAAAGTGGAAAATGATACTTTAAAACGAGTCTACCACTTAAGACTACCGATTTTCCCTCAGCTATTACGAAGTCGAGATCTGAAGTGAACAATCTTCCACTTTAAAACCAAAAATTGTCACTATTGACGGGATTAGGATGTCGGAAAGAATAGAAACAGAAGATATTTTTGATTTTATCCAGGTTCAAGATCCGCAACTTTCACCGGATGGGAAAAAAATAGCTTTCACTGTGGTTCGACCATCGTTAAAAGAGAATACCTACCATTCCAATATTTGGCTCTACGACAGAGTAGAGAAAGAACTTTTCCCTTTAACGAAAGGTGAAAATGACAGTTTTCCAAGATGGAGCCCTAGTGGAAGCAAGATTCTCTTTCTTTCTCGGAGAAAGAAGGATGATGAAGAAGAAGGAAATGAATTATGGATTCTGGATGCGAAGGGGAGAGGAGAACCTTCTCACCTTCTAACCCGCGAAAACGGTATTTCATCCCCTGAATGGTCACCTCTCGGGGGAAAGATACTTTTTCTCTCACGATCAGGGGAAAAACAAGAAGAGGTACAAATTATAGAGCACATTCCTATTTGGCGAGATGCTATTGGATACACGCACCACGCACCTATGAATGCCTTTGAAGTAAATACCTTGAATGGACGGATTAAACAGCTGACTCGATCCGATACTGACCTTCAATCGGTAGCTTATTCGCATTCCGGGGAAAAGATAGCATTTTTGAAAATTTCCAAGGAAAGTAAACCCGATACTATGGAACTTTGTGTGTCTTCCAGTGAAGGTAGGGATTCAAAAACCATTGCTAACAACCTTTCAACTTTTTACCCGATAACGTGGGATCCAAACGATGAGTGTGTCTTATTTACCGGTCACCGCTTCCGAACTGGCCATGCTTCTCATAATGACTTATGGAGAATACCCATTGACGGACAAGAACCAGAAAATCTCACAAGAGACTTCCCTAAAAATATTCGAGGCGGCTATTTACCCCCCCAGGCACCTGTTTGGGAAGGTCAGAATATCTACTTCATCAATTCAGACGGTGGAAAAACTGTCCTTTCCGTCTACAATGTGCAAGAAAAAAAATTAACCCATGTAATAGATGGTAAGCTAACCGTTGGAAACTTTTCTATAAAGAATGGTGTGATCGCCTATCAAAGAGAAACGGATACGACGCCAGGTGAGGTTTATGTAAGAGATGAACATGGCAACAATACGCAACTTACCCATTTCAACGATGACCTCCTTGAAGATAAACAGATACACAAACCAAAACACTTTAGTTTTACGTCGAGTGATGGAGAAGAGGTTGAGGGATGGGTTATTCAACCAAAAGAGAGTGTACAGGGAAAAATTCCAACAATTTTAGCGATTCATGGCGGACCAAAAGGACAATATGGCTACTCGTTTCAACCTGAGTTCCAATATTTAGCCTCTCTAGGGTATGGAGTACTCTTTACGAATCCTCGAGGTAGTGACGGGTATACAGAAAAATTTGCAGATCTCCGAGAAGGGTATGGGGAACGCGACTATGAGGATATCATGGAGGCCGTAGATTACGCCATTTCGGAGTTTAATTGGATCGATGAAGACAACATGGGTGTTACTGGTGGTTCCTATGGCGGGTATATGACAAACTGGATCGTTACGCAAACCGATCGTTTCAAAGCCGCTATAGCAGAAGAATCTATCTCTAACTGGCTCACGAAGTTTAGTACCACGGATATTGGTTTCGCATATAATAAAAATCTGCTCGGGGGCGATCCATGGGAAAACAGAAACGAATACTTGAAAAAATCCCCCATTACCTTTGCTCCACAGGTCACTACTCCTCTCTTACTTGTCCATGCAAAAAATGATTACCGTTGCTGGGTGGATCAAGCCATCCAATTCTACCAATCCTTAAAATACCTCGGAAAAGAGGCTAAGTTACTTCTCTTCCCTAGTGGTAGTCACGGTCTCCGTCGAACTGGAAAACCAGAATATCGAAAGCAACGCTTAGAAGAAATAACAAAATGGTTGGATGAGCATCTCAGATGACGAGAGACGGGAATCTTTCATCGTTGGAAGGTTCTTTGTTCCTTGTTTAAAAGTTAGTTGCTGTCTTCAGAAAGTATCTTCCCATCTTAAATTTTTTGTTGAATCGTATTTTTTAGGAACAGGCATCTACAATTGGAGAAAATGTTCGAAATTCAAAAACGTAAAGAAGAAATTTTTCTTCCCTCTTCGCATAGGTTTCTAAGGATGTCGTTCCTCTAAAGTGCAATTTTTTACGGAATTTGTGAAGTGAATGAAAAAGGCTAACGAAAATGATGGATTTATCTATGGAGAAAAACTTAAAGAAGGCGACGTTTGCTGGAGGATGTTTTTGGTGCATGGAACCGCCTTTTGAACAACTTGAGGGCGTTGTTAAAGTCATTTCTGGGTATACGGGCGGTACAACAGAAGATCCGACTTATGAGGAGGTATCTAGGGGTTTTACGGGACACTATGAGGCGATACAGATACTCTATAATCCTAAGCGAATAGCATATGCGGATCTTCTCGAGGTCTTCTGGCGACACATCGATCCCACCGATCCAGGAGGGCAGTTCGTGGATAGAGGTTCGCAGTATCGGACTGCCATTTTTTACCACGACTCTACGCAACGGAAGCTTGCAGAAGCTTCTAAAAAGAGACTAGAACACTCTGGAAGGTTTGAAGACCCTATCGTGACCAAAATTCTCCCTTTTAAAGCATTTTACAAGGCGGAAGAGTATCATCAGAACTACTATAAGAAATGTCCGCTCCGGTACAGATCGTACAAACGGAGTTCTGGACGAGAAACTTTTCTGGAGGAGATGTGGGGAAATTCTCAGAGAAAAGAGGACGAGTAAGGAGTAGGTACATACACGAAGTATTTTTCTAGGAAATGCTTCAGAATACCCTGTCTTTTGCCACGCTTCTCATACGAAGCGTAGCGCACTGATGTTCAGAAGGAGTGTTTCCTTAGCGGGTTCTCAAAAAAGAAAAAAGAAATGAAAAATGAGTACGTTCTTGTTGCTTCCTACTCAGCTGGTCTTCTCCTTCGCAAAACTAGCCACACGATAGCTCCTGCTACAACAGCTGAAGCGACAGATGCACCAACAATAGGGAGCCAGGGCATACCAGCTTCCTCTTCTTCCTCTTCTTCTTCCGGTGCATGGTAGGCCTTCCTGTACGTCCACGTGTTCATGATGCTAGCGCCTAACGGGGACAAGACACCTTCCCAATCTTCTTTCATGTGTGCACTGATGGTTTGTGTTGAATATAGGGGTACGAACGGCTGCTCGTAGAAGAAAATTTCCATTGCTTTATTAGCGTATTGTACGGCATCCTCGTAAGTTGGAGCGTTACCCATCTGGATAGCATACTCGTCATAGGTATCGTTTTGCCAGTCTACGTCGCCTGCAGACATGCCTATGGCAAGATCAATGATGAAGAATGGTTCAGGAGAAAGTCCCCATCCCATTCGCATGAGTTGATAGTTATCGGCAAGGAGGTTGTTAATGACGCTAGTCCAGCTCATTGCATTCACCGTAACCTTGATGCCCATTGTTTGGAGTCCATTTACAATGATCGATGTAATCTGTAAGTTTAAGGGTGTGTTCGTCACGGTAATTTCCGCACTAAGTGGTTCACCACCACACTGTAGGTATTGAGACTCGGAAGCGTTATAGGAAACGTTACCACCGTTTTCTACGCCATATTTTGCAAGGATCATGTCTCTACCCTTAGAAGGGTTTCCGGCGTACATGTGGTACGGCGCATCATCCTCCCAACTCCAGACAGAGAAGAGATCAGAGAGGAAGGTATCCAGTGGGGTAGCATAACCTTGGAAGACTTCACTCACAATTTGCTCTTTGTCTATGGCCCACCCCGCGGCTTGTCTGAAAACTACCTCGTCAGTCCACCAGAGGCCAGATAGCGTTTGGTTGCACTCGAAGTACATCTCTTGATGACCAAAATCAGGTGTGCTGTTGATGGTATATCCTTTAGCTGCAACTTCAGGAATGTAAGATCCCAAGAGGGTAGCCATGTCAATTTCTCCTTCTTTTAGTGATGCAACTTCTTTTGATTCTTCAGTAATGACGTTGAACACTAGCTTATCGAGGTAAGGGCCGTAGGGATCTATGGTCTCCATACTGGGAGTTTCCCAATCATGAATTACGTTACCATCTTCGTCCAAAGCGCTGAAGTAATAGTTTGGGTTTCGCTCAAACACGAAAGTATCACTAAGTAAGGCACTCTCAGCATTCCACTCTGTGATAATCCACGGACCGCTTCCGGTTAGAATGGGCGTGTCAGCGGTAGAGTCGGCAATCCAGTTACACACGTTTTCCGCAGTGATGCTCCATTGAGGCTCGTACCATGTGTTGTAGGTTCCACTCGCTCCATCGACCCAGTTGCTTGCCTTCGAGAAGATATGTTGGGGAAAAACGTATGGGGTTCTAAGTCCAAGAAGGGAGTTAATGTAGCCAGTCGTGTTGAAGTACACTTCGACATGAGTAGCATCAAGTACTTCGCATTTAATCCAATCTGGCACTTCGATGGTTCCTCGCCATGTATCTGTGGCTCCAGTTACGATGGTATAGTAGATGAAGTTATAGGAGAAGGCAACATCTTCAGCGGTGAGAGTTTCGCCATCTTGCCACTTATAATCCTCATAGAGAGTGATGTTCCAAACGGTCACATTGAGGTTTTGCGTTTCATCCAAGTCAGGTACGTACACGTCTTGATCTTCAAGGATTTCCCGTGACCAGTCTTTTGCAAGCATTCCAACATATGATTGGGGATTCGTGGGGTCATACGGGTTCGGTGTGACAAGGCTTTCAAACATGCGTTCAAGGATTATCCAGTCGTAGGTTTCACCACTGTATAACGGATTAAGGGATTCCACAAACTCTTCTAAGGGGAGGGTTAGTTGGCCTCCCGGATTTACCTCAGCATTGGGGGTGATATCGTCACTAAGTTCATTAGAACTTTGAAATGCAGTAGGGTTGGTAATAGACATGCCAAACGTAAGGAGAACCGTTATTGCGAGTAGTGCAAGAATGTTCTTTTTCATGTTACTTTCCTCGGTTTTGTAGGGGGAAGTTTATTTCCTTTAAAAAGGTCCCCCAAAATCTACGAGTGTAAAGAGCTTTTAAAAACTACTCTGACCTTTCGTCTAGACCAATTGTCATGCATCTTTTATGGGGGAGGTTCATCCTATAAGGTGAAGGATGTGGAAAATATGTTCAATAACGGTCAGTACTGCTCACTACTCTCATAAAGTGCAAAAAGTACCACTGTTGGATGGCACGAATGGCTTAGAGACGTATTCTCACCCATCTCTATGATTATTAGAGGAAACGTCATTTTTAAAAGAAGAAAAAAAGGGGGCTTCTAAATATGTCAAATGAGGAATTCTTCAAAAAACACCGGTTAGAGATCAGTACCGCCCTTGGAATGCTAGCTATTCTTATGCTTATTGGACTATTTTTACCTTGGAGTCATGTAGAAATTACCTATGAGGGAAGTAAGTTCAACGTTTCTCAGACTGTAACGGTAGATGGCTGGGGACGGACTACAGTTAAAAATGTAACGAAATACTTCTTTAATACCTCCCGCCAAGCTCCCTCGTCTACCAAAGAAGGAACACTTCCCGCACAACGTCCGTTTCTCGTCCCTTCCTTCGTTGGCATACTTATCTTACTGTTCATGGTGGTTCGGAACCTCTTCGTTGAGAAATTTGATGATTTTTTTAGGAAGGTATTTGGCGAGGACGATGGGCTATTTAGCCAAGATTTTCTAAAATTTTCTGGTAAGAACCTTTACATCCCTTTCTTTATTGGTGTGGTAAATGTGTTCACTACCAGTCTTTACTTCTTAATCTATTTCCAACAATCGTTAATGCCTTTGAGTGATATATCTTTGACTAACTTCATTTTAGAAGGAATACGTTACGGAAACTACATACGAAAAGAAGTTGGAGCTGCAAAATACAGCAGAAGTGTCATACTTGGACCGGGAGTAGGGCCGTTTCTGGTGTTTTTTAGTGGTGTTGGACTTATTTATCTGTACTTTCTTTACTTCTTGTTTAAACGTGGCTGGCCTGATCTATGGAAAAAACGAATGTTTCTCGTACCGTTACTAGTTACGTCAACTTTTCTACCTTGGGGGAAGGTTATCAGAGAGGAGTCTGGGCGCGTCTTTCTCGGATGCACCATTCCTGTTTTCGGAATCCCTGGAGGAGGAGTGACGTTTTTAGTTCTGTCCGTTGTATTTCTAGTTCTCCTCTTTTTTAATGCTATCACCGACAAGGAAATAAACGATATTACCTCTGAAATTTACCATAGGGACGACATTCAAGCTCATGAATTAAAAGAATTTCGAGAACAACTTGATGAAGATTTCTTCAGGATTAAAATACTGAGAATGGTTATCTTCGTAGTACTATTCTTTGTTATGATTTCCGCGTTTTTTCAACTCTACTGGTTAATGGAGTTATATCAAGTAAGTACCGAGCAAGCAAGCATTCACGTTGTCTCTGATGGGCTGGGAGGATGGATAGCCTTTCTAGGGCCACTAGCGGAATTCACTGTGCTCTCCATTTTTAGACATTAATTCGCTCCCTTCTTTTCTTTTTATTAATACAATCACTCCTAACTTTTAGGATGCACGAGAGGACTAAAGAACACCAAAAAGATGAAAAAGAATTAGAGGAAAAAGTAGAAGAGGCTCTTCCTAAAAAGGAAAGACCAAGTGAGCAGCCCCCAACATTACGAATCGAACTTAATTGGGAGGCCCTCTTGATCCCCATCGTTACTTTGGGTGTTGGCATTCTCCTTATGCTTTTTGGCCCTGGCCTTCTTCTACCTGTTTTGGGCGGCGCCTTCGCTTTAGTGGGCATCACACTGTTTGCAGTGGTCTTTTTTCCTTTGGTTGGCCTGAAGCGATATACAGAAAAAACTACAAAGGAAAAACTCAAGAGAGCTCAACAAAAGATGGAGAACATGGAGGACAAGGAGAAGTAATAGCATAGTTGATACTTTAAGGAGCCAAAAAAAAGAGTCTTTAACTCTGGCTTTCTATGAAATAGGAGATGAATGACAAAGAGGTTATCGGGTTCTAGCTTAAGTTTTTGTCAAGGAAGGTTCTTAAAGGCCGTTTACCATTTTCTTTAGACTTTTAAAGAAATTCCCCTTTTAAGAGAATAAGAATCCTTTCTTGAAAAATTACAGAGGGATAAAATGGGAATAAAGAAATACGCGGTAAAACGAATCCTCACTGGGTTTGTTACTTTTCTCGTAGTCATAGCTATGAACTATTTCCTCTTTCGTTTACCCATGTACATTTTAGGTATAAGTCCTGCAGAACTTTATGGCTTTCAAAAGATCTTCAAGCAGGGGTATCAACCCCAACAAGCAGAAGAGATTATTGAAGAACTACGCGTAAAAATGGGCATTCCTCCAGAAGATGCCTCCATATGGCTGAGATTGCAATATTTCGGAAGGTACATCTACAACATGCTCACGTTTAACTTTGGTGAATCTTATTTCCCGCCTGGAAGAGGCAAACCAGTTTTGGGTCTCCTGATGGCGCGGCTTCCAAAAACCGTTCTTCTCATAGGTTTGGGTGTGTTCATTTCTATGATTTTAGGTATTTGGATGGGGGCGTGGGCTGCCTATAATCCTGGCGGCAAGCGTGATAAAGCGATTGTCGGTACAGGCTTGGGTATTTATGCAATCCCTCCCTTTTGGCTTCAACTGGTGTGCATCTACATTTTTGCCGTCGTTCTCAACATTTTCCCTGTTGCTGGTGGAACAAGCACCTTCCTTTATGATCCCACACTTTTCAACACGATTGACCTCTTGTATACCATTAGTCTTCCCGTGCTTACGTTAGTGCTTATAAACTTTGGATTTTGGATTGTACTTATGCGAAATGCTATGGCATCGACGATGAGTGAGGATTACATCTTTACAGCGAGAGCTAAAGGATTAGATGAAGAAGCTATTATCTACGGGCATGCTCTTCGTAACGCGATATTACCAGTATGGACGAACATATTGATCGCTGTGGCAAACATTTGGACTGGAGCAATCATTACTGAGCGGCTCTTTACGATCCGAGGAGTCGGAAATTTGCTCCTTGAATCTGTCTACAACCAAAATTACCCCTTAGAGCAATTGATATTCTTCTTCATCGCATTTACGACCATTGCCGCTAATATCTTAGCTGATCTTACCTATGGGTTGCTTGACCCTCGGGTGAGGTATGATTAATTACGAGGTGAAACGGAAGGATGGGACAAACAGATTTTAGTAAAAGTGAATATAGCAAATCTGGTTACCGACGAATGTATGCGAACCTTCGAGATTTTTGGAATGAATATAAACGAAGCAAGACTGGCTTACTTGGCTTTGCCCTCGTGGCTTTTATGATCTTTGTTGGAATTACCGCTCCTCTCTACACAGATACCAGTGAAACCTTAAACACTCGAAGTCACGCCCCCTACTCCAAGCCGATATGGCTAAAATATTTCAACCCAGATTACTTCCCGGACACCAAGGTAATCGATACGGATTTCTCCTCTCCAAGTACCCTCACTTCCTTTGACTTCAAAGAAGTAGATGAAGGTGACTACTTTACTCAATCTGCAACGTGGAGTCCGCAACGAGACGGCGCTATCAAACTAACTATAGGGGATGTAGGCAAGCAAATAGAAGGAGCAAGTGCCCCAAAAGCCACGATCTCTATGTCCTATACCTTCACGTGGACAAAAGAGACGTTCCCCCTTGATTTCCGCTTTCCGTTCATAACGAAGACGCTTCTTGAGGGAGAGTTCACCGAAGGGATGCTGTACGGACAGACCGGGATCAAAGCGTATTCCGTGACGGCTGGATGGTACATAAAGATCGCTGGGCAACCGGTGGAATTCACCTTGGGACAGGTGGAGGTGCCGGTTCCTCCCCGGGAGTATTCCGAGTATGGATTAACCCTTTTCACACTCTACTCTGAGATTCCTGACTGGACGGAGATGGGCAACAGTCAACTTCAATACATGGAATTTAAAGACATTTTCACCAAAGGTAGAAAACTCACCCTTACGTTTGCCATGAATCTTCAAATCACTGAACCAAACCTTGAGCAGCGGGGGGTAGGCAATTTCTCAGTGCTCATGGACAAGATCACGGGTATCGGTCAATCCCACTACTTCGGCTTAATGGGAACCACTGCAAAGGGTTCCGACCTCTTTTCGTTAGTCATGAGAGGGGCTAGAATTTCTCTCTTAATAGGTATCTCTGCTACTGCCATCAACATCATCATCGGAGCGTTAGCTGGTCTTCTTGCAGGTTACTATGGTGGTATTACTGATGAATTCATCATGCGAGTGGTAGACGTGGGCCTTGTCATCCCGCTCCTTCCGCTGCAAATCGTTTTGATCTCGATTTTTCAGAAACTCGAAGTGAACCCCTTCTTTCCCCTTCTCCTCGCCCTTACTGTGACTGGGTGGGTCGGATCTGCTCGAGTCATTCGATCGCAGGTTCTAGTAGAGAAGAAAAAACCGTATATCGAAGCGGCTAAGGCCTCTGGGTGTCCGAATTGGCACATAATGATTTACCACATCTTCCCCAATGTCATTTCCCTCATCTTCATGTACATAATGCTTGGGATTACCAATGCGATTCTCGCTGAGGCTGTGTTGAGCTTTCTCGGCCTAGGTCCTCAGTGGGTTTCATGGGGTCGGATTCTGCAAGAGGCTGCTCTTCCTGGGTTGGGTGGTGGACGGACGGGCGGACTCGGTGGGACTCTCTTCGAAGCGTGGTGGAATATGTTCTTTCCTGGCATTTTCTTAACTTCTGTGAGCATTGGATTCATGTTTACTGGACATACAATGGAGGAAATCTTCCAGCCAGAACGTAGAACGTAATAGCTCTCAATCCTTTTTTATTTTTCCGAATATTTTTTTTCCGCGTCATAGTATTAGATCTCACGGGTGATCCTCGCCAGAATCGCCATTCCTTTTGGTTTGTACCATTAAACTGGGTGTAAACCTTAAAAAGAACATACTTGCTATTATTCTTGATACTAGCGGAAGAAATTTATTGATGAAGTCTTCGTACCAAAATTAAAAGGCCATTTTTGAAAGGTCTCAAAACTTTTAGAGTATTTACTTGCATAGAAGGATGGGTTTTCCTATGAGACATTCGGTAAAGACAGGTATTAGCTTTGGTTTAACCTCTGCAGTTATAACTACGCTAGGCCTTATGGTGGGCCTGACGTCAGGTACACGATCTGAAGAAGTCGTAATTGGTGGCGTTTTAACGATCGCTCTGGCTGACGCATTCTCTGACTCTTTAGGAATACATATTTCGGAAGAAGCAGAGGGTAAACATACTCCAAAAGAGATTTGGCTTGCTACTGTATCAACATTTTGTTCTAAACTCGGGGTTGGCAGCATGTTTATCGTTCCCATTCTCTTCCTTTCCCTTGACATGGCCGCTATCATAAATATTGTGTGGGGTTTCTTCCTCCTAGGAGGTTTTAGTTTTTATGTAGGAAGTTTAAAAGAGGGAAATCCGTGGAACGTCGTTTTTGAACATTTACTCACCGCTACGATTGTAATTGTTGCGGCTCACTTTCTGGGTTCGTGGGTTTCAAACATATTGAATAGTTAACGAAGTTACCTCTTAACAGGTTCTGTTGTTTCCAAGGGGTGGGCTCCTCTTATACTCTTACGGAGAATCTTTATCTCTATCAAAATCTTTACTGCAGTGGTGACGTCCCTTAGTTGACATTAGAACCTCCCTTCTTCAGACACAATAAAATTTTAAAATGATGACACGAACGTTGAACAGTATGAGGTATGTGAACGTACGTTCTGAAGAACTTCCTGTCCTTGGCTTTGGAACATGGAAAATCAAGGGGCCGTCGGGAAAGAGAATTTTAAAGTGTGCTCTGGATGTGGGGTACCGACTTTTTGATACTGCGCAGATTTATGGAAATGAGGACATACTTGGGGAAGCCGTACGTGAGTCTAACGTGAGACGGGAAGAGGTATTCTTGGTTACGAAACTTTGGGGAAGTAACTTACATTATCACAAGGTAAAAGAGGCTGTAAGGAGCAGTCTCAAGAATTTGAAGACAACTTATGTCGATCTGCTTCTCATTCACTATCCCAACAGTAATGTCCCGCTCTACGAAACGTTTCATGCTATGCAAGAACTAAAGGAGTCAGGTTCGATTAACCTTATAGGAGTAAGTAATTTCACTCTCTCCCTTTTGAAACAGGCCGAAGGTGTACGAAACACGCATATTTTTGCCAATCAAGTGCCGTACCATCCCTTCCTTCCTCAAGAAAGGTTACTCGACTATTGTCAACAGCAAAACATTCTTCTCATGGCGTATAGCCCACTTGCTCATGGGAAAGTCAATGGAAACCGTATGTTACGGGAAATTGGAAAAAAATACGGCAAGTCACCAGCCCAAGTCTCATTACGGTGGCTTACCCAGCAAGAAAATGTTCTTGCCATCCCGAAAGCATCAGCTAAAGCACACCAAGTAGAAAACCTTGAGATTTTTGATTTCCAGTTAACCGAAAAGGAGCGGCAAATCATTGCAAGCTTGGCAGGTAGTGCTCCTCTGAATGATGTTACATGGAAGGTTATCAGCTCCGTACAGAGTCTTCCCAAGGTAGTTCGACAACTGATTGAGAGGATTTTCTTCACGGGTTCATCCTCTCTTTCAACTGTTTGGACGGCACCTGAATGAAGAACCCATGCAACCCAAAAAGATAAAAAAGAAAGGTTAGAGTATTGATCAAGCTGACCAAAAATGATTAAGCTTACCAAAAGAAATTTCGAGCAGGTTGTAGAAAACAGCCAGAAACCAGTTGTTGTAATCTTCGCAGGAGAGTGGTGCCCAGATTGCAACGCTATTTATCCATACTTCCAGCACCTTGAGGAAACATATGGGGAGGAGATAACCTTTGCTAGGGCGCATGTAACGAAAGAGAAAGAGTTCTGGCCACGGAAGTTCGATTTTCAGTACATTCCTACCTTTATTTTCTTCAAAGATGGAACGATATGGAAGAAATTTCGGGATGAGGGGGATATAGAGAGGATAGAGGAAGTAATTAAGCAGGTAATCGATAGGGAATAAGTTTCTCTCCTCTCTTTTAGATAGTTCCTTCGATTGACTGGTTTTGATGAGAGAATACCAGTAGCGTTCCGTTCGCATCTTACAATTCAAAAATTGGTTTGAAAATGCAAAAATATCGTAATCTTACTCTATTTCTCGTACTTTCTGCTATGTGGGGGACTTCTTTCATGGCAATTAAAGCTGGATTGACATTTTATCCCCCTGTGTTCTACGCCGCTATACGCTTTTACATTGCAGGTAGCTTAATGTTGACTGCTACCGTACTTGAAACTGATTACTGGTATCCACGAGAGAAAGAAGGGTGGTGTACGGTCTTTATTAGCGCTTTTTTGATGTTTATGGTCTACCATGCATTCCTTTACATTGGTGAGCTGTTCACTACCAGTGCCGTAGCTGCGATTATCGTTAGTTTAAGTCCTTTGTTAACTTCCGGATTTTCACGAGCGTTACTTCCTAGTGAGTGTGTTACCTTGATGGATCTGTTGGGAATACTCTTGGGGTTGTTGGGTATTGTGATTATCGCTCGTCCTAACTTATCGGACCTTCTTACCCCCACGCTACTTGGAAAGGGACTTATATTTGTTGCCGTGGCTTCGTATGCCTTGGGGAGCGTCCTAGTACGACGAACTCACAATTCCCTTCCCCAGAAGACTCTGATAGCGTGGGCAATGTTACTCGGAGCTGTGATGATGCACGGTATTAGCATGCTGCGGAGGGAGACATTACTCTTTTTCCAATGGCAGGTGGGGTCATTGCTTCCTGTGCTCTACCTGTCTCTCGTTTCAGGTTTCCTTGGGTATTTAATTTATTTCGACCTTTTGGAGAGGTTTGGTCCCCTCGAGATAAACCTTGTGTCCTATCTCACTCCCGTCTTTGCTTCAATCACAGGATGGATCTTCCTTCAGGAAAGTATAGAGATCGTTACCGTGATGGGCTTTTTCGTTATTTTCGCAGGGTTCCTCCTCATTAAGAGAAACGAGTTGAGATCAGAGATCCGCCCTGGTGAGTAAAACACCAGCATACCATACGCCTTACAGGTTTAACGAAGGTAAGTCGATTGTCGCAAGAAGCTACGAAGTGAATGGTGCATCATCCAACTTCGAAAAGACGTCCAAGAGTTTTGGGGTAAGTATCCCTCTGTAAAATGCAGGTTTCCATTTCCTTTCACGTAATAAGTCACTAATGATAAAAATGGCACTTGCCTCCAACTTCCTATATTGTGCGATGGCAAACAAGGTTGCAGCCTCCATTTCAACCGTCAACATTCCGGCTTTTTGGTAATGTTTCACTTCTTCCACGGTTTCTCTGTAGGGTGTGCTGATCGTCCAACTCCCTCCAACATGCACGGGAATCTCGTGTACCTGCAAACGCTTGAGGATGGTATCCATGAGACTACGGGAAGGATACGCAAATTTGGCGGGTTCCACATAATGATGAGAAACTCCATCATCCCGGATAGCTTTGTCACACACAACAACATCTCGTAGCTCTATCTCGGGTTGCAAAGAGCCAGCAAATCCTAGGATTAGAAATCGTTTTACCCCCAATGCCCCCAGTTCGTCCATAAGGACGGCGGTAGCACTTGGTCCAGGGAAGCTTTTAATTACCCCTACATTCCGTTCGGGTAAAAAATAGAAGTCGTCATAGAGGGAAGACACTTTCGTGGTTTCATGCTGTTGTAAAATTTCTTTCCTGATCCCCTTGGAAAACACTAACACTACGTCTTCTGGGATTTCTTGAATGTCTAATCGACCAATAGTATCCAAATAGTTGAACCAATCCGTAGGAGAAAAAAGCGATTGCCCCTTGTGTTTCTCTTTGAAATTGGGAAAAGGCATCCTAGTTCATTGAAAGAGACTTCCTATTCTTATTTAAGGAAACGTAAGGAGAAGGCGCTTCAGAAGGAGAAGCACCGGAACGTGTACGAGAAATTGAAGGATCGATAGACTGAGAAATACACAGAATCTTCCGATTTCTTTCCAGCCAAGATGGGGAGCATATGTGCTCGTCCGTGTCGTAGAAGCAAAACCTTTCACGGCGAGTGCTTCCCCTAGATATCGAGTTTTCGTAATAGCGGAAGCACTTAATGCTGCTACAACCTTAGAGATACTTCCCAAGCGTGCTTTAGTCCTAAATTCCCCCCTCAAAGTAAAGGAGAGTATGGTATCGAGCGCATCAGAAGCAATTTCAGGCACTAACTTAATGGCTAACGCTGCACCATAGGCATACTTCAAGGGGATCCTCAGTTTTTCGAGTGCTCGAACGATTTCAGATGGAGTAGTTGTTTGGATAAAGGTAGTGAAAGTGACAATGAAACCCAGAATGATAAGCACTACTTTAGCAGCTTGGTGAATTCCTCGGAAAAAACTGATCATACTAAAGATGATAAGTATTGGGATTAAAACGGATTTAACTCCCTGGAATAGACGGCCCCAAAGTTTATTTACCATTCCTTCAGACAAAGATACTAATAGCAGTAGGAGAAGCACTTCGATGCTACCTAAGAATAGTACAACGAGTTGGGGGAGAAGGGTAAACAGTTTTATGAGTGGATCAGAGGTATAAAGGTATCCCTGTTTTCTCCTGTAAATGAATGCTTCGTAAAATCCCTGAAGGAAAAAAGACATCTTAAAACCTCTCAGCGAGCTTTTTGGCTAATTCATCTGGTCTTACAGGTTGATCAAGGTCTACTCCTGTTCTCCTTAGGTCTTTCACGAAAGTAACGATTTCATTGGGTAGCACCGCCCATTCCTCTTTCAACCCATAGAGTACCGTTTTAGTGTCTCCTTTTGAAACTAGGCGTCCACCAACCAACACAAGGGTTTTGGAAAGGGTAGTCGCAACCCTAAGATCATTCGTGGCCACGAATACTGTCCCATCTTTTTCCATTTGCTTAGTAACCTTCAGTAAAATGCGCCTTTTTTCCCTATCTAACCCGATTGAGGGCTCGTCTAACAGAAGAATCTCGGGATCGGTGGCGTAAGCTGAAGCCAAAGACAAAAGTTTTTGTTCTCCGTGGCTCAACGTGTAGATCTTTTTATGCTTAAGCTCCTCCAATTGGAACAGCGAGAGTACTTCAGCGGTGGTTCTTCCACTAAGCTTCGTGGCCTTTTGAATATCTTTCTCGACGGTCGGACCGGTAAGCATGTTAAGAGGGTTTGTAGGTACGTATCCAACTTTCCCCACCAGATCTTTAGTCTTTTTGACGCGTTCACCGTGAAGATACACTTTCCCCCTTTTTGGGTGAACAAAGCCGGTCAACACTCTCAGAAGCGTAGTTTTCCCCGATCCATTTGGGCCGATAAGGGCAGCCCCATGGTGGATCTTAAAAGAAACATCTTGGAGCACCCAGTCGCTTCTGGCACGATATTTAAAAAATAGGTGTTCTACGTCAATCATCCGATCTTCTCCTCCACGATTTCATGAGCTCGATTGATTGTGATTGGAATTTCATCGACTAAGTTCTTTTTCTGGAGAGTCAGGAAGGTTTCCGAAATTTCGGGGAGATCAACATGTTCAAAAAGTAGCATAAAATCATCTGGCGCGGCAAGTTTAATGAGTTGCCCATTGTCAAGCATGAAGACCTTATCGGCAACGGGCAATACCTCGTCTAGGTGGTGTTCAAAGATGATGACCAAAACACCGTCTTCAACTAAGTGCTTTAACTTTTTTACGAGATCTATAGCTGAAATTCGATCTAAGCGAGCGAGAGGCTCATCTAATACTAAAATTTTGGAACGAAGGCTCAGAGCTGAAGCAATTTCGACTTTTTGGAGCTCTCCCACACTTAACTCGGTGGTTGGTCGGTCAATGAGGTCTTCAACGTTAAGAAGGTTCAAAAAGTGACGTATTCGAGAGAAACATTCTGCCTTTGAGAGGCCGAGATTTTCAAGGGGGAAGAGCATTTCCTCTTTCACCGTTAGGGCCACTGTGTAGTCGGAAGGTCGCTGACTGACAAATCCCACCGTGCCAAACACTTTCCTTGGACCAACTAACGGATTCTTCCCCAAGATGTCGATCTCTCCTTTCACTTCTCCATCATAGAAAGAGGGAAAGAGCCCTACAAGGCACCGAGCGAGGGTTGTCTTGCCGCTTCCGCTCTTACCCCCTATCACAACAAATTCTCCCGAATGGAGACGTAAGTTCAGGTTCCTCAAAATCCAGTTTGAATGGGCATACTTGGCCCAGAAATTACTAATCGCTAACATCAAGCCCAGCCTTCTGAAGGTACCTAAAGACGGGAACGCTTACGAGGGTACCTACCACCATTTGTCCAATGTTAAACGGGATTTCAAGGGAGGCTGCCCCAATACCATACCCTAAAATGAAGGCTTGATACACGAAATACCCCAGCACCATAAACGGTCCAGCAACTAAGCAGGAGGCATAGATGTAAAGCCCATGGGTAATAAGATACACAGCAAGAAGTGAAAGTAACACGGCAAGGAGAAGGATTCCAAGCAGACCAACCTTCGGTGACATGTGGAGAGTGTAGAATCGGTTCATCGTGAAGTTAAGAGGACTCAAGGATATGGAAGGGAGGTACAATTCCAAACTGAAGCCTTTAAAAAACCAAACGAAGAGCCAGAGAAGGTAAATGGACATTAATGAGACAGAGGCAAGCACCACGTAGGTAATCTTCTTCCGGGACGTGATATCTTCAATTTTTCTCCCTACTAATCCAACGATGCCTCCTTCCACCCCTTTGATGAGCAGGGTAGCAGGTGCGTACCATGGAAATCCTAAGGCAACATCCGAAAGCATCGAGCCTACTCCTCCCGCTATAGCTCCAATTACGGGCCCTCCTATGAGGCCAGAGAGATACACGCCAATTTCGCCAAAATTAAAATACCCTCTAGTGCTAGGTAAGTAAACACTGAAAATAGCAGTAATTACAAACGTTAAAGCGGTAAAAACGGCTAATCTGGCAATAAACATGACATCGGCTACTTCTTCTGATTGGGTTTCGTTCATTTTCTTATATGAGAAAAATAATCATCAAATGTGTAAGATATATAAGGAAAAACCTAGACTAGAAACATAACTAGATGTGACATACATGACCCCCTACTTAGAATGTTTGCAATGTCAAAAACAGTTCCCTGATTGGCGAGGTCTCATGACGTGTTCGAAATGTGGGGGAAAACTAGAATTTAGTTACGAATACGATCTTTTACGGGAGAAAAGGGGATTTAAAGGAGGAAGAAACGATATTTGGCGGTTCCGATCACTTTTACCTTTATCCTCTTCTCAAGTGGTTTCTCTTGGTGAAGGTTTTACTCCACTCATCCTCGCGGACGGACTGAGGGAGAAATGGGGTCAAACTGGACGACTTTGGCTCAAAAATGAGTCGCTGAATCCAACGGGATCCTTCTTAGACCGTGGCGCTAGCATTGCTATAACTCGAGCTAAAGAGTTACAAGTAAGTACGGTGACCTGCGGAACGAGGGGTAATTTAGGGGCCTCTATTTCAGCATATGCCGCTCGAGCAGGCCTAAATTGTGAGCTTTTTGTGCCAAAACACCTAGAAATGGAAAAACTTTATCAAATGACCCTTTTTGGGGCGAATGTTCGTCTCGTAGATAGTTACGAAACGGCATTAGAGAAAGCCAGAGGTTCTCGTTCGTCTTTTACCCTGACGGTTGAGGATCCATACTTTTTGGAAGGCTTAAAAACAACCGCGTTTGAAATCTTTACTCAGCTTGGAGGCCTGCCTGATACGGTAGTGGTTGGGGTAGGTACCGGTTCACACCTGAGTATGATGTGGAAAGGCCTAAAAGAGTTGAAAAAGCTAGGCTGGTGTGAAGCGTTACCCACTCTTGTTGGTGTTCAAGCCCAAGCTGTTAATCCTCTCGTAAAAACTTTCCGATCACATACAGAGAGGGAAGAAACGCCGATGCAAGGAGCGACCATAGCTAAAGATCTCGCCTTTGCTCATCCACCGTTAGGCCAACGGGCACTTCAAGCGGTACGTGAATCGGGAGGAACGATGATGTCTGTAACCGATGACGAAATTCTTAGGGGCGTACAGATGTTAGCTGAGAACGAAGGAATTCTAAGTGAGCCTGCAGGTGCAGTACCTGTGGTAGCCACCGAAAAACTATTAAGGCAAGGAGAACTTAGTGCTTCTGATGAGATCGTAATGGTAATCACTGGGGCGGGGTTGAAAGACCATTCCACTATCCAAACGTTAGTTAAACGCGTAGATAAAGAGGAAAACATTACTAGTTTGATGAAAAGGCAAGAAATTGTGAGTCGAATTGGGAAAACAAAGCGGTTAATCCTTGGAATCCTCTCAAAAGGAAAAGATTATGGCTACCACATTCACCAGGAATTACTGCAGAAGTATAATCTTTCCGTTTCACTCCCTACCATTTACCAACACTTGAACGAGTTGACCGAATTAGGCCTCATTACGAAAATAAAAAGTCAAGGGAGAGAGAAGTATTACCTCTTGACCGAAAAGGGGAACGACGTAGTCGCCTGAATAGAGCGGTAGTATTGAACTTCCTTGGAACAATAGGAACCTCTCCGTAATAACGAAGGGTCTTTCCTTATTACTCCTCTCTTTCAATCTATCTCATTTAACTCCTTTACATGTAATTCTCATATTAGTAGGTAAAAACTTGAAATTGCTATTTTCAAGTATAATCAAATTGTCACCTAGCTTCTTTATCATTATGAGGATAAATTTCATAGAATATTAGTCAGAAAACCTCATAGTTCTACCATGGGGATGAATGCGACACAGCAAAACTTTCAAAAAGATTTTAAAAGGATGATCCTGTCAATGATAGCACCTGAACTTGATAGAAAGGATATGCATGGTGGAATCCCAATTGCTCTACTAATCAGAGAATATCACGTAGACTCTCTGTACTAGAAATACATCTAAGAGTGGACCATTCGTTCAGAAAATTGGTTTGAACAAGAGATTCGTAATCTTTTTATTACTCAAGAACTTCTTGTAAATAAAAAATAACGAGATCATCTAATCGGCCTTTAAATTTCTATATGATTCTTGTAAGGTGGTAGTAGATCACTATGAACCGAACAAACACTGGTCGGTGGATACAAGCGGAGAATATCTTAGTTACATACGGATCAGTTGTAGCTCTCGACTACTTCTCTACAAAGATACCTGAAGATATCGTAGGTCTATTGGGCCCTAATGGAGCAGGGAAAACTACCTTCATACGTGTTCTGTTAGGGCTTGTAGAGCCAGATGCTGGATCTATTACGATCGATGGCTGGGATCCACGCAGAGATGTCACGAACGTGAGGGATCAGATTGGGTATTTGCCTGAACATTCTTGCTTGATCGAACACATGAACGCCGTCAAATTAGTATCATACATGGCAAGGCTGTCTGGACTTAGGCGTGAGGATGCCATTCAAAGAACTCATGAAGTCTTAGATTTTGTGGATCTAGGTGAGGAACGCTATCGGGATATCTCCTCCTATTCGACTGGAATGAAACAAAGAGTAAAACTTGCTCAGGCCATCGTTCATGATCCACCTGTTCTTTTCCTTGACGAGCCCACGAACGGTATGGATCCTGAGGGGAGAGACGAGATGCTGGAGCTCATTCAGAAGATCGGTGCCTCTGGCAAATCTATTATTGTCTGCTCCCACATTCTTCACGAGGTTCAAAAAATCAGCAATTATGTGATTATTTTGAGCAATGGGCGGCTTGTTACCGAAGGATACGTGGCTGACTTATTGCGAGGGGAAGAAGGAAAGTACCGCATCATTGTTAGAGGAGGTATCGGGAAATTGGATACATTCGTAAGAAAGCTAACAAAGAACTATCAGATCAGCTCCACACAAAACGAAGGAAAGCAGATGACAATCGTTGTTAACGGTGTAACCGATAGTAAAGAGGTGTTTCAACTAGCCAAGGAGAACAACATTCAAATTCGGTCCTTTAGGAAGGATACGCTCATTTTGGAAGATTTTTTTGTTGAGAAACTGAGAGATGTTTATAATGGAGGATCGTAGTTCAAAAATACAAGCTATTGAGTACAAACCGTGGGTTGGTGAACGGACTGGCTACTTTCGCCGCATTTTCGTTATGACCTCTAGCATTTTCCTCACGAAGCTAAAGAAGTCCAAGGGAATCAAAATCTTGCTACTACTCGGGATGCTCCTTGTTCATGCGTTCCCCTTATTATTTCAACCGCTTCTTCCTCATGAGACGTTAGAAGCAGAAGTAATGAGAAATCACTTGAATGGCAATTTACTTTTCATATTTACCATTCTCCTCACATCCGTAGCAGCATCTGACCTGATAGCGCAAGATTTGCAGAGTAACTCTTTTGCCTTATATTTTTCCCGACCTCTCCGACCAGGCGATTACATACTTGGAAAATTTTCTGGACTATTTAGTATACTGGCGCTATTCTGTCTGATACCCCTCCTCACATTAGGAGTTGCGATGATCGGTACACAGTCGAGTACTAATTACATTGCAAGCCTTGAAATACTCGGGAGAACCATTTTAGCGGGTTTTTTCGTTTCTATGGTATTCATCCCGTATGGACTGATGGTGTCTTCTCTAACTGAAAACGAAACCTATGCTGGCGTGGGATCATTTATCGGCTTTTTCGTCATGGGGTTAGTAGCTGGTATTTTCTCCAATTTTGATCCGAATTGGAAACTTATTGATCCAAGTACAATTGTAGGGTACACCGTAAACCTCCTTTTTGAGACGAGTCTCCCTGAAAGCATAGAACCCGCACTTTATGCTAGCGGCTTGTTAGTTCTCATGGTTGTACCCCTCCTTATTATATGGTTTAGAATTTACTGGAAGGCTATAGGAAAATGAATTCAATCATTTCGGCACATAATCTCTCAAAATGGTATGGAGAAGTTATAGGTCTTAATTCATTTGAATTACCGATTTCACCAGGGATAACAGGCATCGTAGGTCCCAACGGCGCTGGTAAAACTACGTTTTTTAAGTTAGTGATGGGGCTTCTTAAACCAAGTAAGGGGAGAATCTCCGTTTTTGGAGAACGATCCTGGAAGAATCCGCAATTGCACGCTAAAATGGGATTTTGCCCGGATTATGATAACCTCCCCAACGATGTGACAGGTAAAGATTTTCTCCGCTTGATTGGCGCATTATATGGCATTGATAGAAACCACGTGGACAAACGTATTACCGAGGTAGCACGGATCGTAGGAATGGAGAACGCGTTGGGACGAAACATAGGCGGGTATAGTAAGGGAATGCGGCAACGAGTGAAGGTTGCAGCTTCCATGTTACACGATCCTGAACTATTGATTCTTGATGAACCGCTCGCCGGCACCGATCCACTGGTTCGGGGGGACCTGATCGCACTAATTAAATCGCTTCACGGGGAGCATGGTCACCATATTGTGGTAAGTTCGCACATCCTCCAAGAAATTGAGAGAATTACACAGGAGGTCGCTCTTATATACAAAGGTAGAGCGGTCGCGTTTGGAAACATCTCCGAAATCAGAGACTTAATAGATAAACACCCTCACCACATCCTTATCAAGGGAGACAGAGTGAGAACACTGGCCAAACGATTACTCGATCAGCCGTATACTGTCTCGGTAACCTTGATGGAAGAGGGTGAAGGCTGTATTGTTGAAGTAAGGGAACCGAACGCCTTTTTTGAGTTCTTGCCGAGTCTTGTAACGGAACTCGCCTGTAACATTAATGAAATGTACAGTTTAGATGCTGGCCTCGAAGCGGTTTTTGAATACCTTGTGGAGGGGAAATAGTGTGAACAACAAAATGAAACTCAAGAAAAGGGCTTATGCCATACATGCCATCGTCAGGTATGCCGTGAAAAAGATTATAGTTAACAAGAAATTTATCCTTACCCTTCTCGTAGCTGTATTCTTGTCTGTTGTGTGTGGGTACGCAGTCACCCAAAATTTTGATACTATTGCAAATGGTGCTACTCTACTAGATACATTTATTTTATCGTTGTTTCTACCTATCATGACGATGCTCTACAGTTCATCGGTGATACGAGATGAGATAGAAGATAAAAGCATTACAATGGTGTTAGCCTCTCCGTTACAAAGATACTTGATTTACTTAAGCTACTGGTTCGCGGTGATGATCTCACTGAGTATCGTTATGGTTCTTATTACCTCATCTGGCTTTTTCACGTTTTTCGGATTAACTGAACTCACAAAAGACGCTATGAAACTCTATTTAGTCATGTGTGGCTTAGTTCTTGTTGGTTCCTTGGCGTATTCTGCATTGTTTTTGCTGGTGAGCCTCCTGCTAAAAAAGCCAATCTACTTTAGCCTCTTTTATGCATTCGTTTGGGAGGGATTTCTCGGCTCGTTACCAGGAAAAATTCATGAAATCGCCATAAATCACTACATAAGAAGCATTGGAGCAGAATGGGTGGAATGGGGGAGCCTTTCTTTTTACAGTGGTACTGCTCTATGGTGTTCCTTCTCAGTTATAAGTGTGCTGACTATTCTATTACTATTTGCTGGAGTCCTCATCTTATCTGAAAAAGAACTTACGTAATGCTGTCTCTTTTTTGGAAGTATCTTCTCACTCTACTTGGTAATTCTGACTGAAGAGATGGCTAAAATCACTAGGTAATTGCCCCAGAAAAAGAAAGCTCACTATGAATGAACGATACGAGCTCACGAATTACAGAGTTCACAATAAGAGAAAGAAGAAATACTTTTACAAAGGATTTAAGCTTATATTACTATTTTTGTATCTATTTTGGTTTTTCAGGGCTTACAAGATCTATCTAAAGACTTCTAAGAGCCAAGTAGATTGACCTTGAGAAAAGGCACTTACCCTCTATGACTGTGGGATCTTATACGAATAGATCTGAACTTGCTTTGAGATCATGTGGTCGTCAAGATTCTCTGTTTTATTTTGGTGTTAATTTTTGAAGCCTTTACGAAGTTAATGCGTGCGCGTATTTCTAGAGGTACGATCTACTTTCCTTTATCTTCCTTATCATGTAATCGGTGAATTTCAATCTTGGTAAGGCTAGAATCTCCTTCACTTCTGCTCCCTTCTCCAAATCAATGAATTCTCCCCCATACACGTGTGCGGGTTTGATGATAATTGCACAGTCGGCTCCGCCACCAGTTCGACCAGTTCCCGCGATAGCAATAACTTCCTCATCCGTGGGTACCGCCCCGACATCGGCTGCAATCAAAGCGATCTCAACCGCAGTTTTGAATCCATAGCCCATCGTTCTACTCAAGAACATGTGGATCGCTTTGGATGGAGTGTGTGTTTTAAGAAAGGCGTAGTCAAAAGTGCAGCCGAATATCCATCTTGCTTCATCTAGAATCTTTACACCAAATTCCTCAAGCTTCTCCCTTTTCTCACCATTTATCTGTGGCCATTCCCCACCCAGAGGCCTTCGTACACCAGCATAGGCGGTTACACAAACTACATTCACGTCTAAACCCCTCAACGCCTTTGCAACCTTAAGGGCTGTTTTCCCACTTTCAGAAGCGACCACCACGTATTGAATAACCGAACCTTTCAATCGTTCTCTTACGATTTGAATCACATCATCAGTATTCTCTG